>Ga0209698_10001568_pt1 | contig 26316 bp, 22 predicted proteins | sample LitLauG_LLR_2012_FD_187203 | JGI IMG/M metagenome (GOLD analysis project Ga0209698, IMG submission 187203) | Freshwater sediment microbial communities from Pennsylvania, USA - Little Laurel Run_MetaG_LLR_2012 (SPAdes) (version 2) | ecosystem: Environmental > Aquatic > Freshwater > Creek >... | reverse complement strand
CCTCCGCCACGGGTGCGGACTCCCCTCCCGCCGACCCGTCCGGCCCCGGATTCGAGCGGGCCCTGCTGCACCTCCACGTGGCCGCCGGCACCAGCTACTACAAGACGGCGGCACCGCCCGACGTGGTGGTCGAGGGTGCCACGCTGACGGCAGCGGAAGCGGAGTTCCACCGCCACCTCTACGACGACGGACTGCGCGAATTCGCCGTGTCCAACGGACTGCCCGTGCCCCGTCCGGTCACCGTGACCGACGACGGAACGGGCGCCGCCCCGCAGGCTCCGCCCGCCGGGGTGCTGCGTCCGGGACTGGTCGTGCCCATCGGCGGCGGCAAGGACTCCATGGTCCTGATCGAGTCGGTGCGCCACCTCGGGCCCAAACTGTTCGCCGTCAACCCGCACCCGCTGGTGCGGGAGCTGGCCGCCGAAGCCGGGCTCGAGCTGCTGGTGGTACGCCGCCGGCTCGACCCGGGCCTGGCCGCACTGCACCGGGCCGGTGCCCGCAACGGGCACGTGCCGATCACCGCCATCGTCTCGCTGATCGCCGCCGTAGGTGCCTTCGTCGACGGCTACGACACCATCGCCATGGCCGTGGAACGTTCGGCCAGCGAGGAGACGGTGATGGTGGACGGGGTGCCGGTCAACCACCAGTACTCGAAGAGCCGTGACCTCGAGCTCCTCCTGGGCGACCTGCTCACCTCGACCGTCGCCCCCGAGCTCACCTGGGGGTCGGCGCTGCGTCCCTACTCCGAGCTCGCCATCTCCCGCGCCTTCGCCGGCCTGACCCGCTACCACGGCACGTTCTGCAGCTGTAACACGGCCTTCCGCCAGGATGCGGCACCCGGCGACCGGTGGTGCGGGAACTGCCCGAAGTGCCGCTTCGTCGGCCTGATGCTGGCCCCGTTCCTCGGACGTGAGGCACTGACCGCCGTCATCGGCCGGGACATGTTCGCCGACCCCGCACAGGTGCCGGGATTCGCCGCGCTCATGAGCGACGTGGACAAGCCGTTCGAGTGCGTGGGGGAGCGACGCGAGTCGGCCGCCGCGCTGCGGCTCCTGGCCGGCGCCGCCGAATGGCGCGACTCGGCGGTGGTCGCCGCCCTGGCCCCGACGGCGGACACACTGGTGGGAGGGGACGACGTGACCGACCTGCTGGCGCCCCACCTGGACCTGGCCTTTGCCGACCCCGTCGTGGCCGCCGCCGTCGACCGCCTGCTGACGGGGGAGCGATGACGCTCGACGAGGTGCTCGGGCTCCGTGTGGCGGTGTGGGGACTGGGTGCGGAGGGCACGGCCATGGTGGCCCTGGCCCGGGCCCGCGGTGTCGAGCCGCTGCTGATCGACGACGACCCGGCCAGGGTGGCCGGGGTCGACGGGTCGGGCGCAGAGGTGCGCCGCCCCGGCGAGGTGCGATGGGCGGCGGTGGACGTGGTGGTGCGGGCTCCGGGGGTGAGCCGGTACCGGTCGGAGCTGGCCGCGGCCGAGGCGGCCGGGGTGAGGGTGACGACGGGCATGGCCCTCTGGCTGGAGGACTTCGCCGGAGCCACGGTCCTCGCCGTGACCGGCACCAAGGGCAAGAGCACCACCGCGTCGCTGGCCGCCGACATCCTGCGCCGCGACGGCATGGACGTGGCCCTCATCGGCAACATCGGGGTACCGGTGCTCGACACCTACGACCTGCCCCGGCCCGACGCATTCGTCGTCGAGGTCTCGTCGTACCAGGCGGCGGACGTGACCACGTCGCCGCAGGCCGTGGTACTGACCAGCCTGGCCCCCGACCACCTGGACTGGCACGGCGGTGTCGAGCCCTACTACCGGGACAAGCTCCGACTGGTCGACGCCGGACGTCCCGGCGGTGGGCCGTGCGCGCTGGCGGTGTGCGCCGGCAACGCCGAGGCGGTCCGCCGGACCTCGGCCCATGGTGACCGCACGCTCTACGGGCCCGACGGGGCGGTCGTCGTCGGGGCCGACGGATGGGTGGAGGCCGGCGGGCTGCGGCTGGCCGACTCGGCACGGCTCCGCGTGCCGGGGCGGCACAACGCCTGGAACCTGTGCGGGGCGGTGGCCGGGGCGCTGGCGCTGACCGGCCGTGTCCCCTCGGACGGAGCCGTGGCGGGAGCGGTCGACGGGTTCGCCGGCCTGCCGTCGCGGTGCCATCAGCTGGGGGAGCGGGACGGGCGGACCTTCGTGGACGACGCCCTCGCCTCCAACCCGTTCGCCTCGGCGGCCTCCATCGAGACCTTCGCCGGACGCCCGCTGACGGTCATCGTGGGGGGCGCGGACCGCGGCGTCGACCCGGGCCCGCTGGTGGACGCCCTGGTCGGCCACCGTCCCGGCGTGGCGGTGGTGGTGCTGGCCCCCGACGCCGACCGGCTCGCGGCGGCGCTCGTCGCCGGCGGGCTGGCTGCGTCCGACGTGCACACGGTCGACGACGTGGCCGGAGCCGTGGACGAGGCGGTCCGGCGGACGCCGGCCGGAGGGGTGGTCCTGTTCTCGCCCGGCGCGCCCACGCCCGAGGGCGGCGGGGGCTACCGGGAACGGAGTCGCCAGTTCGCCGTGGCGGCCGGGCTGGACCCGTCCGGGTGACCGGTGCGGGGGTGCGGGCCAGCCACCGCCCCGGGGTTGACACTGCCGTGCCGTCCGGCAACGGTGGGGAAGGACCAGGGGAGGACGCGTTGCGCCAGATCACCATCATCACCGACCGCGTCGCGCGGGTCGACGCCGACGTCGACACCGAGCGCGGCGCGTTCCTGATCGCCCCGGCCGACCTGCAGGGGGCCCTCGGCTGGGAGCTCAAGCCGAGCGGCCTGTGCCGCGACGACACCTGCGTGCCGGTCCGGGACATGGACGCCATCCGGGTCGGTGACCGGCTGGACGTGGCCGCGGTGACCGCCGCCGTCGGGCAACCCTCGGTGGTCGACCTCGACGCCGGACTGGTGGCCGTCGCGCTGTCGGCCGAGCTCCGTCGGGCGGCCCTCTCGGACCTCGACGCACCGCCGTTCACGCTGCCCGACCTGGACGACGTGCCGCACTCCCTCGAGGAGTGGGCGGGCCTCAAGAAGCTCCTGGTGACGTTCTCGAGCTGGTGCGGCTGCCGGTACGACCTACCGGGCTGGCAGGAACTCCACGACGAGCTCTCCCCCGACGGCTTCACCGTCATCGCGGTGGCCATCGACCACAGCGCCGACGACGTACGGCCCTTCACCGACGGGTTGACCATGCCGATCCTGTACGACCCGCACCACCTGCTGACCGAGCTGTACGCCATCTCCAACGTCCCGACCGTGGTGTGGATCGACGAGGAGGACCGGATCGTCCGTCCCAACGGGGAGGCGTTCGGCAGCGACACCTTCGCCGACTTCACCGGGGCGGACTCGGCACCGCACAAGGAGCTGGTCCGGCGCTGGGTCCGCCACGGCGACCTCCCGCTCGACGAGGGCGAGGCACGGGACGCGGTGGCCGACCTGTCCGACGACGAGGTCCTGGCCCGGCTCCACTTCCGGATCGCCGCGGAGGCCCACCGGCAGGGCGACACCGACACCACCCGGGCCCATGTGCTGCGGGCCGGCGAGCTCGCCCCCGACGACCTCACGGTGTGGCGGGCCGGGATGCCGCTGATCGGCGAGGACCCGTTCGGGCAGGACTTCCTCGACCGCTACGACGCCTGGCGCGCCAAGGGGAGCCCCGCCCACTCGCTCCCGTCGGTGCGCAGCACGGACAAGGTCTCGTGACCGGTCAGCGGAGCCGCCAGTCGATGCGGGCCCCCGAGGCGAAGCGCTCCTGGCCCTCGGCCAGTGACTCCTCGCTGTTCCCGAGTCCCACGAAGGCGTAGCCGAGGGCCAGCGCCTGTCCCCGGGTGAGGTCGCGTCCGGCCCACAGCGCACGCAACGAGCCCTGCACGGCCAGAGCCGGGGCGTCCGCGATCTGGCGCGCCGCCCACTCCGCCCGTTCCCGCAGGTCGGCGACGTCGGCGGCCAGCTCGGAGACCAGGCCGACCTCGTGGGCCCGCTGGGCGCTCATGCGCTCGGATGCGCCGAGCAGGGTCATCCGGGCCAGCTCCCCGAACGGCATCCTGCCGGTCATCTGGAGGGGCTCGAACGAGGCGGCCATGCCGTAGGTCACGTGGGGGTCGAAGAACGTCGCCTGCTCGGTGGCGATGATGAAGTCCACTTCGCCGAGCAGGTAGAAGGCCCCGCCGCAGGCCATCCCGTTGACGGCGCCGATGACCGGCTTCCACAGGTCGCACGTCTTCGGGCCCAGGTCGTCGCCGGGGTCGTCGAACATGAACGGGGTGCTGCCCGCACCGACGTGCACCGCCTCGCCGTCCTCGCCCACGGTGGCGTCGCCGGTGGCGTCGCCGAGCGCCTCGTTGCGATCGATGCCGGTGCAGAACGCCTTGTCTCCGGCCCCGGTCAGGACGACCGCCCGGACGTCGTCGTGACGCCGGAGCGCCCGCCACAGCGTGCGCAGCTCGCGCTGCATGACGGCGTTGAAGGCGTTGTAGACGTCGGGCCGATCGAGGGTGACCCACGCGACCCCGTCGTCCTCCTCGTAGCCGAGGGTGTCGAAGGAGGGGATGGCTGCCATGGAGGGCTCCGATCTGGCTCGGCGCGGTCCGGGCCGGGGCCCGGGCTTGCGCGGTAGCGTGCGCAGCGGGCACCCTAGCGCCCACCCGGCGGGACCCGCGGAGGGCCACGTCGGACGACCAGCGACACCCGCGTCCGCACCGGACCCGCCGACGACACCGACCGGGGCGCACCCGACCGCAGCGACCACAGAAGACGACGACACAGGGGGAGACCCAGATGGCCGACGACATCCTCAGCACCATCATCGGTACACCGACCGGGACCACGGTGGTCACCGTGGAGCGCGGGCAGCTGGCGCTCTTCGCCGATGCGGTCAAGGACCCGGACCCGGTGTACCGGGATCCACGCGCCGCTGCCGACGCCGGCCTTCCCGGCATCCCGGCGCCCCCGACGTACCCGTTCGTCATGGGCAACTTCGGGGCCTACCCCGAACTGCAGACCGAGGACGCGCCCAAGGGGAACCCGATGGGCGCCGTGCTCGGCCCGCTCATGGCCAAGGGCGGGCTGATCCTCCACGGCGAGCAGGAGTTCACCTACCACCGGCCGGTGTTCGCCGGGGACGTCCTGGAGGGCAAGGGGATGGTCGTCGACGCCTACCAGAAGGAGTCGAAGGGCAAGACGATGACCTTCGTGGTGGTGGAGACGGCCTGGACCGACACGGTCTCCGGTGACCCGGTGTGCACGTCGCGCATGAACATCATCCACCGCATCTGATGGCCGCCGACGATTCCGGGTCGACTCCCGAGGCCGCCGTGCTCCGGCGGGTGGAGGACGGGGTGGCCTGGATCACCCTCAACCGGCCCGAGGCCGGCAACGCCATCACGGCCGCCATGCGGGACCAGATCGTGGTGTGGCTGGAGGAGGCCTCGGCCGACCTGGCCGTGCGGGTGGTCGTCCTGACCGGCGCCGGGGAGAAGGGGTTCTGCACCGGAGCCGACCTCCGCTCGTCGGGGCCGGGACTGCCCCGGCCGGAAGGCGCGCCCGACCGGGCGGTGGGGGATGCGGCCCGGTTGATCCGCACCGGCTGGCAGCGACTGGTGGGTGCCGTGCTCGACTGCGAGAAGCCGGTGATCGCCGCGGTCAACGCCACCGCCGCCGGCGGAGGGATGCACCTGGCCCTCGCCTGCGACCTGGTGCTCGCGGCCGAGGAGTCCAAGTTCATCGAGGTGTTCATCCGCCGGGGGATCGCCCCCGACGCCGGAGGCGCCTACCTCCTGGCCCGGCTCGTCGGCCCGCAGAAGGCGAAGGAGCTCTTCTTCTTCGGGGACGACGTCCCGGCGAGGGAGGCCGAGCGGCTCGGTCTGGTCAACAAGGTCGTGCCCCGTGCCGAACTGCTCGACGAGGCCGCGGCATGGGCCGCCCGCCTGGCCGTCGCCCCCACCAAGGCGATCGGGGTGGCCAAGTACCTCACCAACCGGGCCCTGGACACCGACCGCGCCACCGCCCTGTGGGACGAGGCCGTGGGCCAGGAGCTGGTGACCGGCACCGAGGACTGCAAGGAGGGCCTGGCGGCGTTCGCCGAGCGCCGCCCACCGGTCTTCCGGGGCTGGTAGGGGCGCCTTGCGGGGCCGGTAGGTACGTTCCGTGGACCTCGGGGCCGGTCCCGGGTCCGCTCCGCCACCGTTGCACCGGTAGAACGGGTTCTGTTTCCGGGTCCCGAGATGCTAGAAACGACCCGTGCACCTCACTGCCGCATCGACCAATCTGCTGACCGCCACCCAGTACGCGTACTGGATGGCCGTGCTGCGCATCGGCCTCGGCGCCTGGTGGCTGAAGAGCTTCGCCCACAAGGACCTGGGTGGATGGCTCAAGCGGGGCTCGGGCATCGAATGGGGCGGCTCCGTCGCCGAGAAGCACAAGTGGGGCTTCGTCAAGACCGGCTTCGACAAGGTGGTCCGCCCGCACCCGATCCCCATGGCCTACGTCGTCGTGTTCTCGGAGCTGGCGCTCGGGCTCGGCCTGGTGCTGGGCTTCCTGACACCCATCGCGCTGGTGGCGAGCATCCTGTTGAACCTCCTGTACTTCGTGCTCATGATCAACGACTGGGCCGAGCAGGGCCAGAACCTGATGATGGTGCTCGCCGCCGTGGTGGCGTTCGGCACCAAGTCGTGGGCGGTGCTCTCGCTCGACCACGTGTTCCACCTCTTCGGGAGCTGACGCCGTGGCCATCGGGATCCAGGACGAGCACGAAGAGCTGCGCACGGCGGTCCAGGGGTGGGCCGAGGCACGTGACGTGGCCGGGGCGGTGCGCACCGCCCTCGACGCCGAGGCGGACGTTCTGCCGCCGTACTGGCCGGACCTGGCCGCCCAGGGACTGCTCGGGATCCACCTGGCCGAGGAGTACGGCGGTCAGGGTGCCGGACTGGTCGAACTGGCCGTCGTGGCCGAGGAGCTGGGCCGGGCTGCGGCCGTAGGGCCCTGGGACACGACGGCGATCGTCGCCGGGGTGGTGGCCACCGCCGGCGGTGGGCTGGCCAAGCAGGTGCTGACCGGCCTGGCCGACGGCACGTTGACCGCCGGACTCGCGGTCCCGACCGCCGCCACCGACGGTTCGCCCGTGGCGCCGGCCGGCCTCCACGGCACACGGGACGCAGACGGCGACCTGACGGTCACGGGATCGGTGCGTCCCCTGGTGCACGGAGCGGTGGTCAGCCACGTGCTGGCCCCGGTGGACGTGGACGGGGTCGACCGCTGGGTCCTGCTGGAGCGCGAGGACGCCGCATCGGTGGTGCCCCTGCCCTCCTTCGACCTGACCCGCCCGTGCGCCGCCTGGGAGCTCGACGGGGCCCGCGTGGGGTCGGAGCGGGTCCTCGAGGGCACGACCACCGGGCTCGTGCGCGACCTGGCCCTCGTCGTGCTGTCGGCCGCCGCGGTGGGTGGTGGACGCTGGTGCGTCGACACCGGCGCCGAACACGCCCGCACCCGCGAGCAGTTCGGTCGCCCCATCGGGCAGTTCCAGGGCGTCAAGCACCGTCTGGCCAACATGCTGGTCACGGTCGAGCAGGGTGTGGCCGCCACGTGGGACGCCGCCATGGTGCTCGAGGCGGAGCACGACTCGACGACCGGGGACGAGACCGACCAGGGCAGCCTGTCGGTGCAGCTGGCCGCCGCCGTGGCCCTCGACGGCTACGTCGAGGCGGCCAAGGGCGTCATCCAGGTACTGGGCGGGATGGGCTTCACGTGGGAGCACGACGCCCACGTGCACCTGCGCCGGGCGACCACGCTGCGCCAGCTGGTGGGGGGCACCGCGCCGCTGCGTGCCGAATCGGCCCGTCTGGCGCTGGCCGGATGGCGCCGCCGGCTCACGGTCGAGCTGCCGCCCGAAGCCGAGGTCCTGCGGTCCGAGCTCGGCGAGCTGGCCGCCACGATCGCCGCCATCGGGGACCCGGACGAGCAGCGCCGGGCGCTGGCCGACCACGGCCTGCTCGCCCCCCACTGGCCGGCTCCGTGGGGACGCGACGCCGGAGCGGTGGAGCAGCTGGTGATCGACCAGGTCTGCGCCGAAGCAGGCCTGACCCGCCCGAACCTGGCCGTGGCCGCCTGGGCACTTCCCACGATCATGGCCCACGGCACGCCGGAGCAGACCGAGCGGTGGGTCGGCCCGACCCTGCGGGGCGAGTACATCTGGTGCCAGCTGTTCAGCGAGCCGGGCGCCGGCTCCGACCTGGCCTCGCTGGCCACGCGGGCCACCCGGGTGGACGGCGGGTGGTCGCTCAGCGGCCAGAAGGTGTGGACCTCGGTGGCCCAGCGTGCCCACTGGGGGATCTGCCTGGCCCGGACCGACCCGGACGTGGCGAAGCACCGGGGCATCACGTACTTCCTGGTCGACATGGCCTCGCCGGGCATCGACATCCGCCCGCTCCGGGAGATCACCGGACAGGCGCTGTTCAACGAGGTGTTCTTCGACGACTGCTTCGTCCCCGACGAGTGCGTCGTGGGCGAGGTGGACGGCGGGTGGAAGCTGGCCCGCACCACCCTGGCCAACGAGCGCGTGTCGCTGTCGTCGGACTCGGCGTTCGGCGGTGCCCTCGAGGGTGTGCTGGCCAGGGTCGGCGCCCGACCCGAGCTCCAGGACCCGGTCACGCTCGACCGCCTGGGCCACCTGCTGGCCGAGGCCCAGTCGCTGGCCCAGCTCGGGATGCGGGCCACACTGCGGTCGGTCGGCGGGCTCCAGCCCGGATCGGAGTCCAGTGTGCGCAAGCTGGTCGGCGCCGAATTCGACCAGCGGGTGCACGAATTCGGACTCGACCTGTGCGGACCCGAAGGTGCGGTGACCGAGGGCGACGCCGCCTTCTCGGCGTACATGGTCCTGCAGTCCAAGTGCATGACCATCGCCGGCGGCACCAGCGAGGTGCAGCGCAATGTGATCGGCGAGCGCCTGCTCGGACTGCCACGCGATCCCGAGCCCGGTCGGTGACCGTGCCGGCGATCGTGCACAATCGGACGTGGACCGGGGGCTGCCCGGCAGAGGGAGGACGAGGAAATGGCTGACGCGGTGCTCTACTTCGAGGACGTGGCCGAGGGGGACGAGGCGCCCACGCTCACCCACGTGTTGAGCCGGACGGACCTGGTCGCCTACGCCGGGGCGTCCGGCGACTACAACCCCATGCACCACGACGAGGTGAAGGCCACCGCCGCCGGCCAGCCGAGTGTGTTCGGCCACGGCATGTTCTCCATGGGACTGCTCGGCACGGCCATCACCGGCTACGTGGGACCGGGCAACGTCACCCGGTTCACCGTGCGGTTCGCCAGGCAGACGTGGCCCGACGAGGAGCTCCGGTCGGCCATCGTGGTGACGGGCAAGCGCACCGAGGGTGACGTCCACCTGATCGACCTCGACGTCCGGCTGCGCAACGCCGACGGCGAGGAGAAGGTGGTGGGCGAGGCCACGGCCAAGGTGCCGTCGAGGGCCTGAGTCCGACCCACCGGGTCCACCGTCCACGCCCCTCCGGGTCCGACGGCGGCGCGGAGGGGTGCGGGCGTGGGGCGTGGGGCGTCGCACGTTCAGCGGCGTGCGAGCGGTACAGTCGACGTCGTACGGGTCGCGTTCCCGCAGGCCAGACCCATCGGGGACCCAACACCGCACGGCGTGAACATCGGGGAGGGCCATGGATCGACGGCGTCGGCTTGCGGACCGGGTGCGCCGCGCGCCGGCCCGGGCCGTGGTCGTGGCGACCGTAGGGATGGTGGCACCGTTGCTGCTGGCGTCCTGCGCCAACGTGACGGTCCTGACCGTCTCGCACGCCGGCGACACCGACGGCGTGACCGCGACGACCATCCGGGTGGGGGCCATGGGGTCGTTCAGCGGATTCGCGGCACCGGACTTCGCCCCGGTCACCACGGGGGCCGCCGTCTACTTCGACAGGCTCAACGCGGCCGGTGGCATCTACGGCAGGAAGATCGTCTACTCGCCGCTGGTCGACGACGGCACCTCCCCGTCGGGTGACACGGCGGCGGCCCAACGCCTGGTCCAGTCCAAGGTGTTCGCCGTGGTCGGCGTCGGAACGCCGTTCTTCACCGGGTCGTCGATCCTCCGCTCCCAGGCGGTGCCCACCTTCGGCATCCAGGAGAACACCAACGCCCAGTGGTCCGGTCCGGCGATGTTCGGTGCCGGCGGCTCGTACGTCGCACAGACCCTGCCGATGCCCCAGGTGGCCTATGTGGCCCAGCAGACGCACAGCACCTCGGTGGCCGTGCTGGCCTACAACGTGGCCCAGTCGTCGGGCGGATGCGTCAGTGTGGTCAAGGCGCTGGCGAAGTACCACATCCATGCACCGGTGGTGGACTTCTCGATCCCGTACGGGGCGGCGACCCTGGACGCCGACGTGACCCGGATGCAGCAGAACGGGGTCGACTTCGTGGCCTCGTGCATGGACTCCACCGGTGACATCAAGCTGTCCCAGACGCTCCAGCAGCACGGGATGGGGTCGACGGTCCAGTACTGGCTCGACGGCTACGACCGGCGCATCCTCGACAACAACACCGCCGCCTACCAGGGGGTGTACTTCCTGTTGCAGCAGACGCCGTTCGAGGTGACGGCCGTGGACCCGGGCGTCTACCCGGGCATCGACGCGTTCAACGCCGCCCTGCGCCGCTATGCGCCGGGGACCTCGCCGTCGGGCACGGCACTGGCCGGCTGGGTGAGCGCCGACCTGTTCGTCCAGGGGCTCCGCTCCATCGGCAACGACGTCACCCGGACGGCCCTGGTGCACGCCATCAACCGGTTGACGGCGTTCACCGCCGACGGGGCGTACCCGCCGGTCAACTGGAAGCTCGCCCACACCGGCGTCAACGACCTCGACTGCACGACGTACGTCCGGGCCCGGGCGAACCTGTTCGTGCCCGTGTTCACCACTCCGGCCAGCGTGTACTCGTGCTACGACCAGACCGGGCGGGCCCGGACCTCGTCGGTCACCGTGACGACGCTGCCCCTGCAGCCGGGGGTCCCCGGCAGATGACCCAGTTCCTCAACTACGCGGTGCCCGGCGTCCCCTTCGGCTGCGTGTTCGCCCTGATGGCGGTGGGCCTGGTGCTCACGTACAAGGCGTCGGGTGTGTTCAACCTGGCGTTCGGCGCGCAGGCGTTCGTGTCGGCCCTGGCCTACGTGTCGCTCATCCAGGACGACTGGCCCCGGTGGGCGGCCGGTGTCATCGCCGTGCTGGTCATCGGCCCGTTCGTGGGGGTGGTCCTCGACCGCCTGCTGTTCCGTCGCATCCGCACGGCATCGCCCCTGGTCAAACTGGTCCCGTCCCTCGGGCTCCTGGTGGCGCTCCCGCAGGTGGCACTCATCATCGCCGGCTCCGAGCCGGTGATCCCCCCACCGGCGGTGCTCGGCAATGCCCAGCGGGTCTACGTGCACCTCGGTCCGGTGCCCCTCAGCGGGCTCGAGTTGTCGATCAGTGCGGTCACGGTCGTGGTGGTGGCCGCCCTCGTGGTGCTGTTCCGGTTCACCCCCGTGGGGCTCGAGATGCGGGCCGTGGTCGAGAGCCCCCGGATGACCGAGCTGGCCGGGGTGAACGCCGGCAGGGTGAGCGCCTTCGCCTGGATCCTGTCGAGTGTCATGGCCGCACTGGCCGGGGTGCTCCTCGCACCCCTCTACTCGCAGCTCGACCCGCAGAACTTCACGGTCCTGCTGGTGTGGGGTGTCGCGGGCGCGGTGATCGGACGGTTCTCGAGCCTCCCCCTGGCACTCGCCGGCGGCCTGGCCCTGGGCGTCGCCCAACAGGTGGTCGCCGGCTACATGCCCGCCGGCGTCATCGCCAACGGGCTGCGGCCGTCCCTGCCGTTCGTCGTGCTGCTGGTCTTCCTGCCGATGGCGCGGCAGCGGCAGCTCGACGACCCGCTGTCGGCGTGCGACCCGCCGTCATCGGCGGTCGAGCGGTCGACCTCGGGCTACCACTCGGCCTCCACGCTGGCCGCCGGCGACGGCACCGTGCGCACCGTCGGTCTCTGGCACCGACGCCTCGACACCGGCGCCGACCGGGCCCCCGGTCTGCTGACCCGACGACCGACCGCCACCCTGGCGTGGGTGGTGGCCGGCCTCGCGGTGGTGTCCGCGCTGACCTGGGTGCCGCCCGACTGGCTGCTCACCATGAACCAGGGCGTGGCGTTCGCCGTGATCTTCCTGTCGCTGACCCTCCTCACCGGCATGACCGGCCAGATCTCCCTGTGCCAGGCCACCTTCGCCGGGATCGGGGGGTTCATGGCCGGCCAGCTGGCCAACCACATCGGCCTCCCCGTGGTCCTCGGGATGCTTGCCGGGGGCCTCCTCGCCGCGCTCCTCGGAGTGCTGGTGGCGATCCCCACCCTGCGGCTGGCCGGACTGCCGCTGGCCCTGGCCACGCTGGCCTTCGCGCTCCTGGCCGACAACATCTTGTTCCCCAACTCGTGGATCGGGAACGGCGCCGGCGGGGTGACGGTGCCGCGTCCGTCCGCGGGCCCGGTGAGCTTCGTCGCCTCCAAACCGTTCTTCCTGCTGTCGCTGGTGGTCCTGGCCGCGGCGGCCGGGGTGGTGAAGCTCGTCGCCGACGGCACCATCGGGCGGTACCTGTCCGCGGTGCGCGGCAGCGAATTGGCGGCCAACGCCGTCGGCATCGACGTCTACCGCCTGCGGATCCTGGTCTTCGCCCTGTCGGCGGCACTGGCCGGCGTCGGCGGTGCGCTCTACGGGTCACTCGAGGGGTCGCTGTCCCCCGACAGCTTCAACTACCAGATCTCCGCGGTGCTCCTGGTGGTGGTGGCCATCGTGGGCCTGAGCTCGATCACCGGTGCGGTCGTGGCCGGGGTGGTCTACACGACGCTGCAGGTGGCGGTCACCACGCTCCCGAGCCGGTTCGCCGGCCTGGTGGCGATCCTCTTCGGGCTGGCCACCCTCAGCTACACCCGTCACCCCGAGGGTCTCCTGGACTACCTGGGCGCACGGATCCAGCAGGCCATCGCCCGTCGACGGGAGGGGCGCCTCGGCGACGGGACGTCGACCACCGGTCCCGGAGGCGGGTTCGACGGGTCACCCGTGGTGCTCGGCGGGGCCGTGGCCCCGGCCGGGGAGGCGGCGGGATGAGCGGGGGCGCACTCCTCGTGGCCTCCGGCATCACCAAGCAGTTCGGGGGGATCGTGGCGCTCGACCACGTCGACCTGTGGGTGGGGGCTGGCGAGGCCGTGGGCATCGTGGGGCCGAACGGCGCGGGCAAGACGACCTTCTTCAATTGCCTGTTCGGTCTGGAGGAGCCCGACGAGGGCACGATCGTGTTCGCCGGCCGCCGCATCGACCGGTTGCCGGTGTGGCGGCGGAGCCGGCTCGGGATCGGCCGGACCTTCCAGCGCATGGAGCTCTTCGAGGGCATGACGGTGGCCGATCACCTGCTGGTGGCCGAGCAGGCCGCCAGCGGGACGGTGCGGATCTGGCGGGACTTCGTCCACCGGGGCGGCCCGACCCCGGCCGAGCTCGACCACGTCGAGGAGGTCCTCGACCTGCTCGGGCTGGCCGACCTGGCGGGTCGACCGGTCGACACCCTCGACCTCGGGCACGCCCGTCTGGTCGAGCTGGGTCGGGCGATGATGGGCACGCCCCGGCTGCTGATGCTGGACGAGCCGTCGTCGGGCCTGGACGCGGGCGACACGGCCCGCCTGGCAAGGATCCTCGCCCAGACGCGACGCAGCACCGGGGTGGCCGTCGTGCTGGTGGAGCACGACCTCGCCCTGGTCGAGTCCACCGTCGACCGACTGGTCGTCCTCAATTTCGGGAAGGTGCTGGCTACCGGCGGGGTGTCGGAGGTCCTCGGGGACCCCGTGGTCCGTCAGGCCTACCTCGGGACGACGGCGTGACCGGTCCGTCCGGGCCCGGGTCCGAGGCCGCACCCCTGCTGGAGCTGCGGGGCGTCGGCGCGGCGTACGGACCCTACGAGGCCCTCTTCGACGTGTCGCTGGAGGTACGGAGCGGGCGGGCCCTGGCCCTGGTGGGGGCCAACGGCGCCGGCAAGTCCACCGTGGCCCGGGTGGTATCGGGCCTGGTCCCGTCCACCCGCGGCTCGATGCGGTTCGACGGCAGGGACATCACCGGCCGACCCGCCTACGAGATCGCCCGGCTCGGGCTGTCGCAGCTGACCGAGGGTCGCTCCGTGTTCGCCTCGCTCTCCGTCGAGGAGAACCTGACCCTCGCCTTCCGACGGGCCTTCGGTCGCCGTGGGGTGCCCGACGCGCTGGCCCAGGCCTACGAGGCCTTCCCCCGCCTGGGCGAACGCCGGGGCCAGTCGGCCGGGACGCTGTCGGGCGGGGAGCAGCGGATGCTGGCGCTCGCCCGGGTGCTGGTGCTCCACCAGAAGCTCCTGGTGGTCGACGAGCTCTCCTTCGGCCTCGCACCGGTCATCGTCGACGAGGTCTACGAGGCCCTCGCTCGGGTCCTGTCCGCGGGGACGTCGCTCCTGCTCATCGAGCAGCACGTGGACCGGGCCCTCGTGCTGGCCGACGACGTGGTGGTGCTGTCCAAGGGGCGCGTCGTGTACTCCGGGGTCGCCGCCGGGTCGGAGGGCCGGGTGGCCGAGCTGGTCCTGGGCCGGCCCGGGGCGCGGCCGGACCCGGTCGTCTGACCGGGTCCGGGTTGGCACCTGTTCGGCCCGTCGCGGCGCACGGAGGCGGCGCCCAGGGCGTCGGGCCGGGCCGCCAGCGGATCAGGCCAGGCTGAAGGGCGGCACGCCCGAGTCGAGGTCCTTGAACAGCTCGCCCTTGGCGGCGGCCAGCTCGGCCGGGGTCCACATGGTGTCGCGGTGGATCTCCCCCGTCGTGTGGAACCCGCCGGTCGCCCAGATGTCGCCGCCGTAGACGATGAAGTTCTGGCCGCTGATGTCGGCGGCCTCGTCGGTGGCGAGGAAGGTGACCAGCTGGGCGACGTTCTTGGGGTCGAACTTGTCGAAGCCGTTGTCGGCCTTGGCCATCTCGCCGAAGATGTTCTCGGTCATCCGGGTGCGGGCCCGGGGGGAGATCGAGTTGCAGGTGATCCCGTAGCGTCCGAGCTCGCGGGCGAGCACCCAGGTCATCGATGCGATGCCGGCCTTGGCCGCCGAGTAGTTGGCCTGTCCGGCGTTGCCGAAGAGCCCGGCTTCGGACGACGTGTTGATGATGCGACCGGTGACGTCCTCGCCGGCCTTGGCCCGGCCCCGCCAGTAGACGGCGGCATGGCGGGAGGGGGCGAAGTGGCCCTTCAGGTGGACGCGGATGACGTCGTCCCAGTCGGACTCGTCCATGTTGAAGCACATCTTGTCGCGCAGGATCCCGGCGTTGTTGACGAGGATGTCGAGCTGGCCGAAGGTGTCGACGGCCTGGTCGATCAGGGCCTTCGCGCCCTCCCACGAGCTGACGTCCGAGGAATTCACGGCGGCGTCGCTGCCGCCCGCCTTGATGAGCTCCACGACCTCCTCGGCGGGGTGCTTGTCGTCGCCCTGGCCCTGGAGCGAGGCGCCGACGTCGTTCACGATGACCTTGGCGCCCTCGGAGGCCAGCAGCAGGGCCTCCTCGCGTCCGATCCCGCGGCCTGCGCCGGTGACGATGGCAACTTTGCCGTCGAGCATTCCCATTGGTGTCCTCCTGAGGTGGTTGCGGGTCGCGCCCGCGTTGAGCTGGATCCGATCGTCGGTCGATCGCCGGGCCGCGCACGTTGACGTTGTGGCGGAACCGGGGAAGCATGGCCGAAAGCCACTCCGGCCGCAAGAACAGGACGCCACCATGAGGACAGTCACGAGCGCCACCGACCCCGCCCCGTCCGACGACGCCGGGGCCCCGTTGGCGGGTCGCACCGCCCTGGTCACCGGGGGTGGCCGGGGCATCGGCCGGGCCATCGCACTCGGCCTCGCCGCCGACGGCTGCGACGTGGCGGTCAACTTCCGCCGCGATGCGGCCTCGGCCGCGACCACCGTGGCGGCCATCGAGGCACTCGGACGAAGAGGGAGGGCCTTCGGGGCGTCCGTCGACGACCCCGGGGCGGCGGCGGGCCTCGGGGCGGCCGTCCTGGCCGATTTCGGACCGGTGGACCTGCTCGTCTGCAACGCCGGGATCGCCAGCCGGGGCAACACGGTCGCCGAGACACCCCTGTCCGAGGTGGAGCGGCTCATGGCGACCCACGTGTTCAGCGCCTTCCAGCTCTGCGGGGCCCTCCTTCCGGCCATGCGGGAGCGGCCCCGTGGCGACCTCGTCTTCATCTCCTCGGTCGCGGCCCGACACGTGGCCGCCCGGTCGGCGCCCTACACGATGGCCAAGGTGGCACTCGAGGCACTCGCCCTGACGTTGGCCAAGGAGGAGCGTCCCTTCGGGATCCATGCCAACGTCGTCGCCCCCGGCCTGGTCGACACCGAGATGGGCCGGCGGCTGGTCAAGGGGATGATGGGGGTGGACGACATCACGTCGCTGGATGCCACGTCGCCATTCGGTCGGGTGTGCCGCCCCGAGGACATCGCCGACGTCGTGCGCTTCCTCGTGTCGCCGGCTGCCGGGTACGTCACCGGACAGGTGGTGGCGGTCGACGGAGGGGGATGACCCGCCTGTGTGGCGCCGGCCGCCGGCCGGCCGGGGGGGCAACGGGAGGCCGTGGCCGCCACTGCTAGGTTTCCTCCACGAGTTGCCCGACGCCCGGGCGCGAGGAGGTGGCGTGGTCGCAGGACGAGACGATACGGCGGGCGGTACCCCCTCGGACCTGCGCGGCCGTGCGGCGCGCCAGTGGTCGCGGCTGGAGGGTCGTGCCCGGCGGGAGGTCACCCATCTGGCCGGGCTCTCCTTCGATGAGCTCGCCCCGAGCGACGCCGTCCGGATGGCCTACCAGGTACTGCTCCGCCGCGAGCCGGACCCCGCCGCCTGGGCGCAGTACACCGGGGCACTGGCGGCGGGGGAGCTGAGCTGCGACGAACTGGTCGACCGGATCCGGGGGTCCAACGAGTTCCGCACCAACGTGCGGCTGCACGAGTCGGCACTCCACACGTCGCTGCACGCAAGCCGTTGCGAGTTCATCATCGGCCTCCCCCGGGCACGGCGGATCGTCGACCTGGGCGGCGGGCACACCACGGACGGGCGGGGTGCCCTCGTCGCGCTGGGCTACCCCTATGACTTCGAGGAACTGGTCATCGTCGATCTGCCCCCCGACGACCGGCACCCGCTCTACCATTCCGAGCGGTTCCTCGTGTCGGACACCGAACGGGGCCGTGTGAACTACGAGTACCGGTCCATGGTCGACCTCTCGTTCCTCGAGGACGGGTCCGTCGACCTCGTCTACAGCGGCCAGTCGATCGAGCACGTGAGCGAGGCCGATGGGGACACCGTGCTCCGACACGTGCGTCGGATCCTGCGACCCGGCGGCTACCTGGCCCTCGACACGCCGAACGGGCGCCTCACCCGGTTGCAGCAGGACGAGTTCATCGACCCCGATCACGAGGTCGAGTACACGCTCGGCGAACTGCGGGACAAGCTGACGTCGGCCGGCCTCGAGGTCGTGTCGGAGCGGGGCCTCAACTGGGGGGGCACCGCGGTCGACGAGGGCCGGTTCGACCCGGCCGCCTGTGCGGCGAACTACGGCATCTTCCACGAGGCCGACGCGTGCTACCTGCTGGCCCTGTTGGCCCGCAGCCCCGGCTGACCGGCCCGACGGCACGTGCACAGGGTCGATCGTCCGCGGCCGTGGGCGCCGGGTGCGGCCGAGTGGGTGCGGGCGAGAGGATTCGAACCTCCACCCCCGAAGGGACCGGGACCTAAACCCGGCGCGTCTGCCGATTCCGCCACGCCCGCGTGGATGCAGCCTACCGAGGCCCGGCACCCCGCCGGTGTGGCTCACGGGACGCCCCGGGACCCCTGGCTATAGTCGCCCTGTGCCGAACCCGTCCCCCGAGCCGCCCATGACGCCCGACGCCGATGATCCCGACTCGGGAGCCGCCCCGGCCGAGGACACCGCCACCGACGTGGCCGAGCGCATCCGCTACCTCGACGAGGTGATGGCCGAGATCGATGCGGAGGTCCGCCGCCGTCGCGCCTCGGGAGACCTGCCCGCCGGGCTCGAGGCCGAGCTCGACGAGCTGTTCCTCGAATTCTCGCCGGTGGGCCTGCAGGGCCGGGCCCGACTCCGCGAAACGCTGGCACTCGTCGACGGGTCGGCCTACGTCGACATCGCCGTGCCGACGGCGTCGAACAAGGCCGTCGGGTCCTACGTCAAGCAGCTGATCCGCAAGGGGCTCGGCTGGTACATGAACTTCGTCGTCGCCCAGATCGTCAAGTTCGCCTGGTCGGTGTCGCGCATGTTCCACGTGGTCGTCGACCACCTGGAGGCCCTGGAGGCGGCGGTCGAGCTCACCGCCTCGCCGGACCTGCCGGTGGATGCCGTGCCCGCCACGGCGACCGGCACGTCCTGGTGGGCCCCGGCGACGGTGGAGGCGCTGACCGGGGTGACCGACCGGGTCCTGGTGGCCGACTGCGGCGACGGGGGACTGCTCGACCTGCTGGGTGCGGCCGGGGTCGACGCCTACGGCGTCGACCCGTCGGACCTGGTCCTGGAGCCGGCCCTGGCCCGCGGACTGGACGTGCGGTCCGAGGGGATCATCGACCACCTCGACGTGGTGGCCGCCGAAGCCCTGGGAGGAATGGTCCTGACCGGGTCGGTCCAGTGGCTGCGACCCGTCGAGCGCGAGCGACTGATCGACGTGGTGGCCTCCCGCCTGGCCGTCGGCGGCACCCTCGTGATCCACTCCGGCACCCCCGAAGGATGGGCGGCGACGGTCACGCCGGTCGTCCGGGACCTGGCACCCGGCCGGCCGCTGCACGCCGAGACCTGGGACCACCTGCTCGGCTCCCGGGGGTTCGCGGTCCGCGCACCGCTGGTCGGGGGACGTGACGAGCGCATCGCCCGGGTAGGTGGGGACTCGGCCGACGTCACCTCGATCAATGCCGCCATCGACGTGATCAACCACCTGTTGCTCGGGCCGACGGAGTACCTCGTGGTCGCCACGCGGGAGCGGTGACGGCCGTCCACCAGTTCGTGCCGGCGCTCCTGCCGCGGGACGCGACCGGGGACCACACGCTGGCGCTGCGGGACGCCTTCCGTTCGGCCGGATGGGAGTCCGACATCTACGTCGAGGCCGCCCACGACGAGCTGCAGCACGAAGCCTCGTACTTCGAGACGTACCCGGCCCGGGCCCGACCCGGCGACGTCCTCCTCTACCAGCTGGGCACGTCGTCACCGGTGGCCGAGTTCCTGCTCGGACGTCCCGAGCCCCTGGTGCTCGACTACCACAACGTCACGCCCGAATCGTTCTACGAGGGGTGGGAGGCGCACACCACGGAGAAGGTGGGCCTGGCCCGCCGTCAGGTGGCCGCGCTCGCCCCCCGGGCCGTGCTCGGCATCGCCGACTCGGCGTTCAACGCCCGGGAACTGACCTCGTTCGGCTGTCCGGTGACCGAGGTCGTCCCGATCCTGGTCGACCTCGACAGGACGGGACCGACCGCCGACACCGCGGAGCGGGCGCGGTTGGCCGCCCGTCACGGAGGTGCGACGGTGCTGCTCTTCGTGGGGCGGATCTCTCCCAACAAGTCCCATGAACACCTGGTGGAGGCGCTGTGGGTCTACCGCCACCTGTACGACCCCGACGCCCGGCTGCACCTGGTGGGACCGACCGTGACCCCCGACTACGCGGCCGCCGTGTTCGCGTTCGCCGACGAGCTGGGCCTGGGCGGGGCGGTGCACCACGGCGAGGGACTGACCGCGGCAGAGCTGGCCGCCTGGTACGAAGACGCCGACGTGTTCGTCTGCCTCTCCCGGCACGAGGGCTTCTGCATCCCGCTGCTCGAGGCCATGCGCGCCGGGACGCCCATCGTGGCCCTGGACGCCGGTGCCGTGGGGGAGACCCTGGCCGACGCCGGGATCCTGCTCCCGACGGCACGGCCCGCCACCGTCGCGGCGGCCGTCGACCGGGTCCGTCGCGACCGCGTCCTGGCCGACCGGCTCGTGGCATCGGGGCACCGACGCCTCGGTGACTTCGCGGCCGAGGTGATCCGGCGTCGCTTCGTGGAGGTCCTGGGCGGCGTGGCCGCGAGCGAGCGGGTGGTGGCGTGAAGCTCGTCTTCGTGACGCCCCGCTACGGGACCGAGGTGATCGGCGGCGCCGAGACGGCGGCCCGCATGCTCGCCGAGCGGCTCTGCCGGCGGTCCGGGTGGGACGTGGAGGTGCTGACCAGCTGCGCGCTCGACCACCTCACGTGGGAGAACACCGAGCCCGCCGGCACCACCGTGGTCAACGGGGTCACCGTGCGACGGTTTCCGACGGCGTCCAGGCGCACCCTCGACTACTTCGAGCTCGACGGCAAGCTGCGGGTCGCCCCCGAGACGGCGTCGCTGGCCGAGACGCGGCGGTGGGTCGCCCTCAACGGTCCGATGTGCCCGGGACTGGTCGATGCCGTGGCCGGCTCGGACGCCGATGTGATCGCCTGTTATCCGTACCTGTTCGCCACCACCGTCGACGCCATCGCCGTGGCGCCCGCACCGGTGGTCCTGCACCCGGCGGCCCACGACGAGCCGGCGCTCTACCTGTCAGCGTTCCGGCGGAGCTTCCGGGACATCGACGGGCTCGTGTACCACACCCGGGCCGAGCGTGACCTCATGGAGCACGTGTTCCGGGTGGGTGCCCGTCCCCAGGTGGTGCTCGGTCTCGGGGTGAACGAGCCGGCGGGTGCCGGTCGCCACGGGGGGACCGTCCTCGGACTGGGTGACCGCCCCTACCTGTGCTACCTCGGCCGGGTCGACGAGCACAAGGGCTGCGGGATGCTGGCCGACTACTTCGCCGAGTACAAGGAGCGCAACCCCGGCGACCTGGCCCTGGCCTTCGTCGGCCCGGTGTCGGCCAAGGCGCCCGACCACCCGGACATCGTGGTGACCGGGACGGTGTCCGAGGCGGACAAGTGGGACATCCTGGCCGGTGCGCAGGTGATGGTGACGCCTTCGGCGTACGAGTCGTTCTCCCTCGTCGTCCTGGAGGCGTGGACGCTCGGAGTGCCCGTGCTGGTCAACGGGGCCTGCGCCGCCACCATGGAGCACTGCACCCGTTCCGGCGGGGGGCTGTGGTTCGACTCCTACCGCAGCTTCGAGGCTACGGTCGACCGTCTGGTGGGGGACGCCCTTCTGCGGGCCACCCTGGGGGACGCAGGCCGGCGGTACACCGCCCGGAACTACCTGTGGCCGGCCATCATCGACCGGTACACGGCCTTCCTGTCCCAGGTGGTGGCCCGGGGGCGCACGACCCAGCTGCACACCGCGCGCCTCGAGGTCCCGACCGGCGGCACGGCCTATGTGCGCGAGAGTGTCGGGAATGGCTGAGGCCGAGGACGAGACTGCCCCCCGCGCCGGGATCGGGGGCCGGCGGGACGAGTTGCCCGCAGACGAGGCCGAGCTCCTCGACGCCTTCGACCGGCTGGCCCCCAACGGATCGGTCCAGGGCCAGCTGAAGTGGGGGTTCGACGACGCCATGCGCCGGCTGTCCTCGGAGGGCGCGCGGGAGACGTGGGTCGAGCCGTGGCACGGGCTCCCTGCAGACCTGTGGGACAGGGGACGTGGAGCCAGGGCCAGCGAGCGGGTGCTCGGCGACGTGATCGCCGTGTTGGCCCAGGAGCTGACCGAGTACTCGCAGCGGATCGTCGACGACGTGCGCAGGACGGTCCCGCCGGTGGGCGCCACCTTCGAGGCGCTCCGGTTCATGGAGGCCCGCCTCGCCCGCCTGGAGTCCGCCGCCGACCCGCTGGGACTGCGTCCCGCAGAGCTTCCCCTGCCCGTACCCGACGCCGCCGAATGGGCCGCCGAGCTCCCGGGCTGGCTGGGCGATACGGGAGAGCACCCTGTCGTGGTGGGCGAGCTGCAGGACCGGTCGGTCGTGGACGCCGTGTCGGTCGCCGGGCACGCGATCGACGCCGTGGACCCCCGGGCCGCGGTCGTGTGGGGCCTCGGGGAGGCCGTCCCCGCGCGCCCGGGCCAGATCCGGACGACCGTGACCGACGTGGTCGAGCACCTCGCACACGTGCCCCGCCGGCAGCGTTCCGGCGTGGTCCTGTCCGGGTGCGTGGACCGGGCGTCCCTCCCCGGCAAGGTGCAGCTGCTGACGGCCGCCAGGGACGCCCTGGCGCCTTCGGGGACACTGGTCCTGCTGGCCACCGACCAGGAGGCCTGGGACCGCGACGTGGCGCCCACGGCCCGCGACCTGCTGCCCGGGCGCCCGTTCCACCCGGATACCTGGGCCCTGCTGCTGGGACGACTCGGCATGAGCGCGGTCGAGGTGCACCGTGCCGTACGGGGTACGGCGCACGCCGTCGTGTCCAGGTGGCCGGGGTGAGCGGGGCACCGGACGGCGCGGTGGCGGACGCGGAGGACGGGTCGGAGGGCGTGGCCCGGAGCCCGGGGATCCACCTCTTCGTCCCGATGCTCCACCGGCGCGATGCGGTGGGAGAGCACACGCGGACGCTGCGCGACCTCCTGGTCGCCGCAGGGGTCCCCTCGGCCATCTACACCGAGCTCCCGGACCCCGACACGGTCGACGAGACCCGGCCCTACCGGGAGTACGAGCAGGCCGCGGTCCCGGGCGACCTCCTCGTCTACCAGGTGGCGACCCGCTCGGACATGACCCGCTGGCTCGAGGGGCGCCCCGAGCCGGTCGTCCTCAACTACCACAGCATCACGCCCCCGTCGTTCTTCGCCCCCTGGAACAACGGGATCGCCCGGATCCAGGAGGCCGCCCGGATCGACCTGGCCTCCCTGGCCCCGCGCTGCGTCCTCGGGATCGGGGTGTCGGAGTTCGACGCCGACGAGCTGCGGGCGGCCGGGTGCCGGTCCACCCTGGTCCTGCCCGTCGCCAACGTGCGGGTCCCGCCGGTGCAGCCCGACCCACGGGCGGTCTCCGAGCTGAACCGGCGGGGCGCGGCGGGAGGGCCGCGGTGGCTCTCGGTGGGCCGCCTGGCCCCCAACAAGGCGCACCAGGACACCATCGCCGCACTGTTCGTCGCCCGGAACACCACGTCCCCCGACGCCCGCCTGACCATCGTGGGCGGCCCCACCGAGCCCAACTATCCGGCTGCGCTGCGCCGGTATGTGGCGGATCTGGGGCTGACCGGAGCGGTCGAGTTCACCACCCGGCTCAGCCCCGGCCAACTCGCCGCCCGCTACGTCACTGCCGATGTCCTGGTCATGCTGTCGGAGCACGAGGGATTCGGGGTCCCCCTGATCGAGGCCATGTCGCACGGACTCCCCATCGTCGCCTACGACGCCGGGGCGATCGCCGAGGTGATGGGGGACGCCGGCATCCTCCTGGACCGGAAGTCCCCCGGCGTGGTGGCCCGTGCCGTCGCATCGCTGCTCGACGACCCCGCCCGCCGGAGCGCACTTGCGGCGGCGGGCCGGGCGCGGGTCGCGTCGCTCGGGGTCGGCCACGCCGGAACCGACCTGGTCACCAGGTTGCAGGAGGTCGCAGCAACGGCCCGGACCGGTTCGAGCGCCACACCCGCAGCGCCCCCCGTGCGTCCCGCGGGACCCTCCAGCCACTAGGCTCACCACTCATGGATTCTCCTTTCTCCACGTCACCCGCCGCTCTGTCCGCCGTCGCACCGGGGACGGTCGAGATGAAGTCGGGTGCCGATGTCGGGCCCGGCTCGGACATCTTCCAACGGCTGCTGAAGGAGCGCATCGTCTTCATCGGCTCGGCCATCGACCAGAACACCGCCAATCTCGTCTGTTCCCAGCTGATCCTGCTCGAGGCGGAGAACCAGGAGCGGGACATCTCGGTGTACATCAACTCGCCGGGCGGCTCCGTCACCGACGGCCTGGCCATCTACGACACGATGCAGTACGTCAACTGCGACGTGCGCACCATCTGCGTGGGCCTGGCCGCCTCCATGGGGCAGTTCCTGCTGTGCGCCGGAACGCCCGGCAAGCGCTTCGCCCTGCCCCACAGCCGTATCCTCATGCACCAGCCGTCGGGAGGCATGCAGGGCCAGGCCTCCGACATCGCCATCCAGGCGGAGCAGATCATCTACCTGAAGCGGATGCTGGCCGAGCGGATCGCCTTCCACACCGGCCAGGACGTGGAGCGCATCGAGGCCGACTCCGACCGCGACCGTTGGTTCACCGCCGAGGAGGCCCGGGAGTACGGCTTCATCGACGAGGTCATCCAGAAGGACGTCCTGCCCGCCTCGACGGCCGGTTCGGGGTCCGCCACCTGATGGCACTCGGCGTGGACCAGCCGGCCTCGGCCGACTCCGATCCCGAGCCCGAACGGGCCACCGTCATCGGGGGCAGCACCCGCTTCGTCCCCGGGCAGAGCAACGACCGCATCACCGTCGTCAACGGCAAGGTCCAACTGGGCCAGCGACTGGCCGACCTGTGGCGCAACCGCGACCTGCTCATCCTGCTGACCCGTACCGAGCTGAAGATCAAGTACAAGGAGTCGGCCCTCGGCTACGCCTGGTCGATGCTGAACCCGGCCCTGGTCCTGGCCATCTACTACATGATCTTCAAGGTCATCTCCCGCACGCAGCAGCCCCACTTCGCCATCTGGCTGTTCTGCGGCCTGCTGGTGTGGAACCTCTTCAACAACTCGGCGCAGGCCTCGACCACGGTCGTGGTCGGCAAGGCCGGGATCATCAAGAAGGTGGCGTTCCCGCGCGAACTGCTGGCCATGTCCACCGTCGGGGTGGCCGTGGTGCTGTTCGCCATCCAGGTCGGTGTGCTGATCGCCTTCCTGGTCGGCTTCCAGCTGACCCCCGACTGGGGCTCGCTGTGGCTGCTCCCCCTCGCGTTCGTGGTCCTCCTGGTCTTCACCAGCGCGGTGTCGATCTTCCTGTCGGCGGTCAACGTCTACCTGAGGGACACCCAGCACCTCACCGAGGTGGCCCTGATGGCGTGGTTCTGGCTCACCCCGATCGTCTACCCGTTCGGGCAGGTCGCCTCCCACCTGGCCAAGTTCCATCTGACGTGGCTGTACCTGGCCAATCCGATCGCCCCCATCGCCATGACGTTCCAACGGGTGATCTACAACCAGACCTCCTACATCCCGACCAAGAACAACCCCACCAACGCCGTGGTGCCCCTGCTGCCGGCCTACGGCGACGGCTGGTACGCCATGATGCTCGGGATCATGTTCGTGGTGAGCGTCGGCCTCTTCCTGCTGGCGCTGCTCGTGTTCGGGCGCCTCGAAGGCAACTTCGCCGAGGAGCTCTGAGTCGTGACGACCGCCATCGAGGTCCGCGAGATCTCCAAGCAGTTCAAGCTCTACACCGAGAAGCGGACCTCGTTGAAGGAGCGGATCATCAAGGGCGGCAAGATGCCCTTCACCCCGTTCTGGGCGCTGAACGACGTCAGCGTCGACATCATGCAGGGGGAGACGTTCGGGATCCTCGGCCGCAACGGGTGCGGCAAGTCCACCCTGCTCAAGTGCATCGCCGGCATCATCAAGCCGACGTCCGGGGAGATCCGGGTGCGGGGGAGCCTGGCCGCCATGCTCGAACTCGGTGCCGGGTTCCAGCCCGACCTGTCGGGTCGGGACAACATCTTCCTCAACGGGTCGTTGCTCGGGCTGTCCCACTCCGACATCGAGAAGCGCTTCGACGACATCGTGGCGTTCGCAGAGCTCGAGGACTTCATCGACAACCAGGTGAAGTTCTACTCGTCGGGCATGTACGTCCGCCTCGGCTTCGCCGTGGCCGTCAACGTGGAGCCCGACGTGCTGCTGGTGGACGAGGTGCTTGCCGTGGGCGACGCGTCGTTCCAGCGCAAGTGCCTCGACCACGTCAAGAAGTTCCAGCGCGAGGGACGCACCATCCTGGTGGTCAGCCACGCCACCGACACCATGCGGCAGAACTGCGGGCGGGTGATGGTGATGAACCACGGCAAGGTGATCACCATCGACGAGCCCGGCGAGGGAATCCGGGTCTTCCTGGCCGACCTGCTCGGCGTGGGCACGCTCGAGGGCTCCGAGTCCGGCGGCATCGAGGGCAACGTACTGGCCATCGGAGCGGTGCACGCCGAGCACGGTGGTTCGGGTGACCGCATGCACCTCTACCCGGGCGAGTCCCTCACCATCACGGCGGACCTCGACAGCCTGGCGCCCGTTCCGAACGCCATGGCCACCATCGCCATCCACGACGACGCCAACGAGCTGGTCTTCGCCTCGGATCCCGACGACCCGATGTGCGCACTCGAGGTGCCCGAGGGCGGAGGAATCGTGCGGTTCCACTT
>Ga0209698_10001567_pt1 | contig 26318 bp, 16 predicted proteins | sample LitLauG_LLR_2012_FD_187203 | JGI IMG/M metagenome (GOLD analysis project Ga0209698, IMG submission 187203) | Freshwater sediment microbial communities from Pennsylvania, USA - Little Laurel Run_MetaG_LLR_2012 (SPAdes) (version 2) | ecosystem: Environmental > Aquatic > Freshwater > Creek >... | reverse complement strand
ATACAGGCAAACGTCTCTGGGACTTCCAGCAGGTACATCATGACTTGTGGGATTCGGATTCGGAATCGCCCCCGGTACTGACAACAATCACGCGAAATGGTCAGAAGATCGACGTCGCCATTGCGACGAACAAGCAGTCGTACATCTACACCTTTGATCGCGTTACAGGCAAGCCCATTTACCCGATTGAGGAGAAGCCGTTCCCGCCCAGCTCCGTTCCGGGGGAACAGGCATGGCCAACCCAGCCGATTCCGGTCCTGCCGAAGCCAATGTCACGCAAGACCGTCACGGTCGACGATCTCTCGGACCGAACGCCGGAAGTGAACGCCCGGTTGCACGAGGTCTTCGCGAAACTGAACGGCGCCGGCGGTACGTACGTGCCGCTCGCGCTCGGCAAGGACACTCTCGTCATTCCCGGTTTTTCCGGAGGCAACGCATGGGGCGGCATGGCGGTGGACCATCACGGGACTCTATACGCTAACGTCTCGAATGGCGCGGCCATGTCCAGCATGGTGGAATATTCCAGCTTGCGCAACGGAAGCCTAGGGCAGGGAACCTATGCCGCCCAGTGCGCCGTTTGCCATGGCCTCAACCTTCGGGGGGATCCGCCGGAGTTTCCGGCCCTGATCGATATCGGCAAACGGCTAAACGGCGAACAGATTACCGCCACCATTCGCGGCGGCAAGGACCGCATGCCCGGCTTTGCCAACATGCCCCAGAGCAGCTTGGACAACCTTGTTTCCTTCCTCGCCACGGGCACTGACCTGCCCGGCACCGAGCCGGAGGGCCCCGCGGTTAAGCTCGGTAACAGCGGCAACGGAGTGGGCCGGGGAATCGGCACGACCAAATATGTTTTTGCCGGTTACGGCCGCTTCGTTGCTCCGGATGGCGGTTCGGCTCTCAAAGGTCCCCCGAGCCTGATCCACGCTATCGACATGAATACGGGTCAGTATGTGTGGACCATCCCGGCAAACGCATCGGCCGGCCCGATCGTGACCCAGAGCGGTCTTCTCTTCGTTTCAGGCGGCGGCAAGCTCAATGCTTATGAGGCGAAGACGGGCAAGCTACTGTGGGAAGGCACGCTGCCTTCGGCGGGGGTTACTCCAATCACCTATATGGTGGACGGAAAACAATACGTCGCCGTCGAGACCGGCGGCGGGCGCGGCAATAGAGGAGGCCTGAAGGCAGGTCCCGCCGCCGCGACTGTTGTCGCCTTCGCGTTGCCGCATTAGAAAAACGCCCTCGCCCGCAGCGGCAGCCCGAATGGCTAGAAGCCGCTCGCGCGAATCCAGAAGCCCTCCTGCCAGACTTGCCCCGGTGGGAGCATCTGTAGTTCGTGGTAGAGCCCTCGATGAACCTTGGTCGAGGTCGTAATCTTTGAGCGCAATTCGATTTGCGTCTGGAAACAGCCGTTCAATCGGCACGGTTCCCCGGTTCAAGGTGGGGTGATCGGATTATCAGCTCCGCGGAGGCATGATTATTAGGCGGGCGCAGGCGCCACGAACGATGACTGGGCGCCGTCATGAGATTGCGACGGGTGCGGCTGCACCCCGCAGGCTGGAGGACCTGCCACAGGAGCCGAGCTGGATCATGGCCCGTTTTTTGCGTCCCCTTCGTAAACCTGCCGGTCGGCGCCGAGAGTTCTCGACGGCAGCGGCTCCAAGGAGAGGGACAGGAGAACGAGAAAGCCCGCCACAGCCTTGGCCGTAACGGGCAAGAGGATCACTCCAGCGGTGGTTAGCCGCGGATCGCTCGCCAGAGGAATGATGGCTATCGTACGCGCTGCTCTCCTGGCATTTCATCCGCCGTTCGCGAGATGTATACTCCGTTTGACGGAGCCCTGCCGCTTCGCACCAGAGAGGAGCACCATGCATTTGCGAAATCTCGCCATCGTTTCTTGTGCCGCTGCCGCATTTCCGGCCGCGAATTGGTTATGGGCGCAAGGCCCCCAACCTGACGAAGCGGGCCGTCGCGCTCGCAGCAACGTGCGGGACCTCCTGTACGCAGCAGTGCCCGGACGCGTGGACGACATCGGTTTCGGCGGCATCGGAATCCTGGTGTTCGACGCCAGCCGGAATTTCCGCTTCGTAAAGCGCATACCGACGTGGGACTACTCGGCCGCCCAGTCACCAGAAAACGTGAAAGGTGTGGCAGTGAGCCAGTCTCTGGGAATGATCTATGTCAGCACAACCAAGCGTCTGGCGGCCTGGGACCTGCTCACCGAAAAAAAGGTCTGGGAGCAGACCTACGACGGGAATTGTTGCGATCGCATGGCTCTCTCGCCGGACGGCAAGACAATGTATGTGCCTTCCTTCGAAGGACCAAACTGGTATGTAGTAGACGCCAGGACGGGAAATCTGATCAAGAACCTGCCCACGCCGGCAACGCAGGGAGCTCACAACACCATTTGGAGTTTGGATGGCTCGAAAGTATTTCTGGCGGGTCTGCGTTCCAAGACCATGTCGATCGCGGATCCGAAGACGCATAGCATCGTTCAGACCGTTGGCCCGTTCGCCAATTTCGTCCGGCCGTTTACCGTGAATGGCGCCGGAACCCTGATCTACGCCAACGTGAACGACCTGCTTGGCTTTCAAATTGCCGATGTGAAAACCGGGAAGGTGCTGCACACCGTTTCAGTGGAAGGCTACGGATGGGCCAGAGAGCGGTTGGCGGGCCACGGCTGCCCGAGCCATGGAGTCGCACTTTCCCCCGACGAAAAAGAAGTCTGGGTAACCGATGGTTCCAATAGCACCGTGCACGTTTTCGATAACACCGTGATGCCTCCGAAGCAAACCCGGAGCATCAAAATGAGAGACCAGCCGTTCTGGCTCACGTGGAGCGCGAATGGGAAGTGGGTTTATTCATCGAGCGGCGATATCATCGATGCGGCCACTAAGCAGGTGATTGCCGGCTTGAAGGACGAGCTCGGGCGCGAAGTGCAGGGTGAGAAGGCCGTCGAGGCGATCTTCCAAAATGGCAAGCTGGTCAAAGCAGTAGATCAGTTCGGTGTCGGCCAAGTCATGCAGCCGGCATCCGCTCGCGATTGAGGAAGCGAGTCGCGCTCGCACCCGTCGACTCCCGATGAATCATCATCTATCATGTATCCAGATGATCACTCGTCCTCTCTTTCTAGTCGTTCTTACGGTCTTGGGGAGCGCGGCGCTCACGGCGCAGAACGCAAATCCCAGTGCGACGCTTGCACGCGCGGTCGGACCGTTCCTTCAGAAGAACTGCCAGGGTTGCCATAATACGAACCTCCCCTCCGGAAGTCTCGACATGCAGGCACTGCTGGTTGACGCCGATTCTCTGACCGCGCGCGCGGAAGCCTGGGAGAACATCGCGTACCAGTTGCGGTCCGGCAACATGCCGCCCGCCGGTGCGGCGAAGCCCGCCAGAGCAGATGCGGATGGCGCGCTGGAACTCATCAGCCGGGCCTTGGCAGCCAACCCGAAAGCTGGCGGCTCGCCCGTGGCCCAGAATCGCGCCGAACCGCCAACCGCCGATTGGCTCACGTATAGCTACGACGGCGAGCGCACCGGATGGGCACGCGGCGAAACCAAGATCACCAAGGCCACGGCTCCGCAGCTCCAACTGCTATGGCGCCTACAAACCGATACCGCGCCGAATCCCATCAATCGTTATTCAACGCTCACCGATCCCATCGTGGTGAACAATGTTCCCACGCGCGATGGTCCCAAGAAGATCGTGTTCGTCGGCAGCCGCGACAATTCGCTCTATGCCATGGACGGGGAGAAGGGCACGTTGTTATGGAAGCGCGCCTACCCCAATAATTCAACTCCACCCATCCCCGACACCGGAAACTGTCCCAATAACATGAACGCGACGCCGGTAGTGGACCGGCAGAAGGGCATCATCTATTTCCTGCCGAACGACGGCAAACTGCGCGGAGTGAGCATTTCCGACGGCGAGGACCGGTTTCCAGCCACGGCCATCGCACCTCAGTACACGCGCAACTTCAGCCTGAACCTGATCGACGGCCGGATCTACACCGGCACCACGCGCGGCTGCGCCAACACGGTTTCGCGGGTGGTTTCGATCGACGTGAACGATCCCGAGCGCTCCGTGCAGACGTTTTACACCAGCACGGGAAAAGGGTCAGGGCCGTGGGGACGCGGCGGAATCGTCAGGACGCCCTTCGGTGAGCTTGCGCAGACCGGCGACGGCGCTTACGATCCGGCTGCCGGCCGCTGGGCCGGCAGCGTGCTTGGCTTCAACAAATCGGGCATTTTTACCGATTCATTTACGCCCATCGATCAGTACGACCTCGATGCCCGTGATTTCGACCTCGGATCGAGCAGCCCGCTGGTTTTCAATTACGGAAGCCGTACGCTGGTGGCACTAGCCGGGAAGGAGGGCAAGATTTACTTGCTCGACGCCAAGAATCTGGGTGGCAAGGATCATCGCACTCCCCTGTATGTTTCGCCGCGATGGTCCAACGACGTCGGGCTGTTCTCGTATAACGGCATGTGGAGCGTGCTGTCTACATACGTGGACGCGCAGGGCAAGCGCTGGTTGCTCGCGCCGTTTTACGGGCCCGCAGCCAAGGACACGGCTCCCCGGTTCAAGAAAAACCACGGTCCGACCGTTAACGGCGTGCTGATGGCATTCACCGTCGAAGGCCCCGCGGACAAGCCGGCTCTACAGCCGCAGTGGATGTCGGCGGATCTCGATTTGCCGGGCGTCGCCGTGGTCGCCAAAGACGTGATCCTGATTCTGGCCAACGGCGATCGCGGATCGACGCTGATCCCGGGCGCGGGCGGTCGAGGCGGCGGAGGCGGTCGCGGTGGCGCTGGCGGACGCGGCGGCGCGGCACTCGGCCCGGGTGGTGCGCCTTCGGTGATGAACCCCAATCCGGAGGAGGCCGGCTTTGAAAGGGATGAAGCCTGGCTCGCGTCCCAACGGCGTCCTTTTGCGGAGGGCGGACAACAGGCGGGCACGCGCTACTCTGGCGGTCGCGATACGACTCACGCGATACTCTACGCTCTCGATCCCGCCACCGGCGATGAACTGTACTCGAGCGCCAATGCAATGGATAGCTGGAATCACTACGGAGGCTTGGCGCTCTCGGACGGCAACATCTACGTCAGCACTTGGGACGCGCGCGTCTTCGCGTTTGGCTTGAAAAAGTAGTTAGCGCGAGGCCAAGTCCGCCTTCAGCGCCACGCCTTCACCTGCAGGCGATTCAAAGAGCTGCACATATTCGTGCGCAACGTTCCCGCGCGGTGGCGCGGCACTTCGGCGTAGAGTATTGATACCCTGGGGGTCTGTACACGGCTGGCACAGCGCGGATTGGCGGCATCGAAGTGGTCCACCTGGCGGATGCTGCGCGAGGGATGCAGGTTTCGCTCGCTCCTTCCGTGGGCAATATCGCGTACGAATTCACGGTTCACGGCAAAAACGTCCTCTGGTTTCCGTTCCGTGGCCCGGATGAGTTGAAGGCAGCGCCGGCCTTGTGCGGAATTCCTTTTCTGGCGCCCTGGGCCAACCGCCTCGATGGGGACGCTTACTGGGTGAACGGGAACAAGTACGCCCTGAACCCGGCCCTGGCCAACTTGCGCCGCGACGGCAACCAGAAACCCATCCACGGCCTGCTGCTGTTCTCACCCGCCTGGGAGCTGATTTCGGCGGAAGCCGATGCGGTCTCCGCATCCGCCGCCAGCCGGCTGGAGTTTTGGAAATATCCGGAGCTGATGGCGCAATTTCCGTTTGCCCACGAAATCACCATGGCGTACCGGTTGGCGAACGGCTCGCTCGAAGTCTCCCTCCGGTTGACGAACCTTTGCGCCGAGCCGATGCCAGTGGCGATTGGCTACCACCCCTATTTCCAGCTGCACGATGCGCCCCGGGATGAATGGAGCGTCCGTATCGCCGCCCGCGATCACCTTATTTTAGATGAATTCCTCATTCCCACCGGCGAGCGGCGGCCAGCCGAGTTTGCGGACCCGCATCCGCTGCGGGCACGGTCCATCGATGACGTCTTCACGAATCTGATTCGCGACGCCGATGGCGCGGCTCGATTCTCCGTCATGGGAAAACAGGAGAAGCTCACCGTCACCTATGGGCCGGGATACCAGGTGGCTGTTATCTATGCACCGCAGGGCCGCGACTTTCTCTGCTTTGAGCCCATGGCCGCCATCACGAACGCGTTCAACCTGGAGCGCCAAGGCCTCTATTCGGAACTACAGAGTATCGCACCAGACGGGCAGTGGCGTGAGAGTTTCTGGGTGACGCCGGAAGGCTTCGCGGACACAAGTCGTTGAAAATACGGTGATCGTTACAGTCACTGACCGCTTTTTTCGGGTCACGCTCATGGGTGTGACCGTTTGGTCCTTTGCCTCCCTATTCGTCGCGTGTTAGGTTAGCCCGTAGTTCCAGCACTCAAGCGTTCCAAGTGATCCATGATTCGTCTAAGAACCGCCCTGCTGTTGTGGGCAGGCATGCCAGTGTGGGGCGCCGTGACCGGAAGCATCTCGGGCACCGCGAGCGACTCGACCGGCGCGGTGATTCCCGGAGCGACGGTCACAGCCATCAATAGCGCGCAAGGCATTCAGACCAAGACCTCGACCGATGCCAAGGGCTTTTACACTTTTCCGAGCTTGGCCGTGGGCCTGTATGAGTTGGAGTTCGAAGTGGCCGGATTCCGCGGACAAAAGCGCACCGGCGTGATGATTGACACCGACAGCGCGCTCACCGTGGACGCCAGTCTGGAAGTGGCTGAGAAGGTGGACGCGGTCACGGTGGAAAGTGAAGTTCCGCTGGTGGAGACGGTCACCACGCAAATGGGGGAAGTGGTGAAGGGTTCGCAAATGACCGCGGTGGCGCTCAATGGGCGCAGTTTCACGGACTTGCTGGCCTTACAGCCGGGTATCGTACCGGCCACTACGCAACAGCCGGAATCGATCGTGATGGCGGGAGCTTCGGTGGCCATTGCTCCTTCGGGGGTTTTGAATCCAGGCAATCAGTCGATCAGCGGCCAGCGGGAAGATGCCAATGGGTTTATGGTCAACGGGGGCGACGTCAAGGAGTTGATGAACGGCGGCACGTCAGTAGTGCCGAACCTCGACTCGATTGCCGAATTCCGCATCCTTACGAACAACTTCGACGCCGAGTACGGCAATTACAGCGGCGGCGTGGTCAACGTAGTCACCAAGTCCGGAAGCAATCAGGTCCATGGCGACGCGTTCGAATTTCTGCGAAACACTGACCTGGATGCGCGCAATTACTTTTCGCCCGAGCGCAGCGTTTACCGCCAGAACCAGTTGGGGGGCACTGTGGGCGGGCCGATCGCCAAGGACCGGATATTTTACTTCGGGGATTACCAGGGGACGCGCACCTTTCAGGGCATCGACACGGGGCTGATCCCGGTCCCGACCGCTGCCGAACGAATGGGGAATCTCAGCGCCCAGGCCGGCTCCCTGACGGGCCAGGTGGGCGGCCCGTACCTGGCCCGTCTTCTCACACAAAAACTCGGCTACGGCGTTTCCGCCAACGAGCCGTACTACACGCCGGGTTGCACAACCGCTAGCCAGTGCGTTTTTCCGAACGCCGTCATTCCGCAAAGGGCTTGGGCGGAGCCGGCCAGGCATTTGTTGCAATACATCCCGCTTCCGAATGTGGGCGACTCGGCATTTTCCACCGCGTCGGAAGGAAAGACGGTGCGGGACGATAAAGCCGGCTTTCGCGCGGATGCCAGCAGCACGCGATGGGGGCTGTTCTCCGGATACTACTATTTCGACGATTATCGATTGGATAACCCGTACCCGACGGGTCAGGGCGGCGCCACCGTCCCGGGCTTCGCTGCTCTGACTTTAGGGCGGGGACAACTCGTTAACCTCGGCCACACGAAGACCTTCGGCACCTCCACGGTGAACGAGTTGCGCTTCAGCTTCATGCGGAACGCGAATAACGTGGGTCAACCTTCCGGTGGGGTAGGGCCGAGTCTGGCTTCGCAAGGTTTTGTGACGGGTCCGGGAACGCCGGGAATCGTTCCCTTAGCTCCGAAAATCGAGGGGGTGGAGAACGTCACCTTCAACGCCTTCGTCATGGGCACGCCGATTACTAACCTGACGCAGGCGAATAACACGTACGCGGTCATCGACAACCTTTCCAAGGTGCGGGGCGGCCATACTCTGAAGGCCGGCGTTCAACTCAGCCTGGAACAGGTCAACGTGAATCCCAACCCCACCTTTAACGGCGCGTTCACTTTTTACGGAACGGAAACCGGGCTCGATTTTGCGGACTTTCTCATTGGCGTGGCCAGTAATTATAACCAGGCGGACTCACAGACCTATTACGCACGGCACAAGTATGCGGGGGCCTTTGTGCAGGATAGCTGGCGGGCCCGGCCCGATCTCACGCTGAATTTTGGAGTGCGCTGGGATCTGATGCAGTACTGGTCGGAAAAGTACAATCAGATTCCAGCGTTCCGATTAGGCCAGCAGTCCCAAGTCTATCCGACGGCGCCCCCCAGTCTGGTTTATCCCACCGACGCCGGAGTGCCCCCCACGTTGGTGCCCCAAGGCAATCGATTTGCTCCTCGGCTGGGGCTGGCGTATTCCCCGAGCCAGAGCGGCGGACTGCTGGGCAAGATCCTCGGAGGGCCGGGGAAGAGCAGCATCCGCGCGGGTTATGGACTCTTTTATTCGGTGATTCAGGGCAACACCATTGCGATCGATGAGCCACAGCCGCCTTATGGCTTGAGTTACACGAGCCCTGCACCGCCGCTTTTCGCTACTCCGTTTATAAACGCGGCGGATGGGGCTACCCATGTCCAGCCGTTCCCTCTGGCATTTCCACCGCTGAATGCTTCCGTGAACCATCCCAACCCGAACATCGACTTTTCCCCGTTTCTGCCGCAAGCCGGAATGACGGCGCCCTACGGTGGCAACACCTATCCCTTCAACGAGAACTACTTTTTTTCGCTGGAGCGGCAACTGGGTGTCAACTCGCTGGCGAGCTTGAGTTATGTCGGCTCGCAGGCGCATCATCTCCTGCTGGTGTATTCCGCTAACCCGGGAAATCCGGCTTTGTGCCTGGCATTGAGCAAGCCAAGCGCGGTGGCGCCCGGCACGTCCACTTGCGGCCCCTATGCAGAGGATGCGACCTACACTGCCGCCAACGGTCAGGTGTTTCATGGCACTCGTGGTCCGCTGGGCTCGAACTTCGCCAACAACGGTTATGAGGGCAGCTTTGGAAATTCCAGCTACAACTCTTTCCAAGCGAGTCTTCGGCATACAGGCAAGCGGCTGGATCTGATGCTGGCCTACACTTTCAGCAAGTCCATCGATCCATCTTCCAGCATTTCCGATCCAGTCAATCCCTTCAACCATCGCCTCATGCGCGCGCTCTCGGCATGGGATTTGACGCACAACCTGGTGGCGACTTACCAATACCAGCTTCCGCTCGAGGCCGTGTCGCGCCGGGCGAAATGGCTGACGCAGGGATGGGCGATTTCCGGAATCACCCGGGTCAGCTCGGGTTTCCCCGTGACCATCTCGTCCGATGGCGACAACTCTTTGATGGGCAGCCTGCCCAACGGGGTGAACAATCACAGCATCGACCTGCCGGACTATAATGGGGGCCCGCTGAACCTGAATTCCGATCCGCGGAACGGACTGCCGTATTTCAATGCTGCGCTGTTTAGCCCGAACGCATTGGGTACCCCCGGAACGGCCTCCCGCCGCAGCTTTCATGGGCCGGGGATGGTCAATTTCGATCTCGCGCTGCTGCGCTCTTTCCGATTGTCGGAATCGAAGGCCCTGCAGTTCCGGCTGGAGACGTTTAACACGTTCAATCACGCGCAGTTTTTCGGCCCGGTGGCGGTGGATGGCGACATAGGCAGCCACCTGTTCGGCCAAGTGGTGAGGGCGGCGCCGCCGCGACTGGTGCAGGTGGCGCTCAAGTTCACGTTCTGATATGGATAGTTCGAGGCTGGTCTACAATAGTCACGCTATGAACAAGCACGGTTGGCTGATGCGAGCGGGAGCCGGGGCGGCCCTTTTCCTCGTTTTTCACGGCCTTTCACTGGCTCACGGAGTGGTGGGAAAAGATGCCGCTTTCCTGAAGCAGAGCGTAGGGCTGCAGATTGGTCCCTTTTTGTATCTCGGCGCGAAGCACATGGTTACGGGCTACGATCACCTGCTATTCCTGGTCGGTGTGATTTTCTTCCTGTACCGGCTCAAGGACGTCGTGACGTATGTGACGTGTTTCGCCGTCGGTCATAGCGTCACCTTGCTGGCGGGAGTCCTTTCCGGAAGCCACTTCAATCCCAATATCGTGGATGCGATCATCGGGCTGTCGGTGGCGTATAAGGCGTTCGACAATCTGGACGGATTCCGCACGCTGTTCGGAGTGCAGCCGAATACGAAACTGGCGGTCCTGGGCTTCGGATTGGTTCACGGTTTCGGGCTGGCCACCAAGCTGCAGGATTTCCACCTCTCCTCCACCGGGCTGGTTGCCAACATCATTTCATTTAATGTGGGGGTGGAGTTAGGGCAACTGATCGCACTCACCGTAGTGCTGTTCGTGATGACGCGATGGCGTCATACTTCCGGCTTTATGCGCCACGCGGTAATGGCCAATGTGCTTCTAATGACCGCCGGATTCGTGCTGATGGGCTATCAACTGGCCGGTTATGTTACGGGAGGCAAGGTATGAGTCCCACGTCGGAAATGCAAGCCTTGGCGGCGCCCTCGCGGCGCGGGCTGTTAACACGGCTGCTGGCGTCGTTATTGGTCGCGGCGGTGATTGTTGTGTGTTTCATTCTGCCCGCCGAGTATCATCGGGACCCAACCGGCGTAGGGAAACTGACTGGCCTCATGGCGCTCTCGGCTCCTCCGCCGATGGACAAGCCGGCCAGTTCCTCGCTCGATTTGATCGCCGCGCCGAACACCAGCGATATCCCCGGTTCCGCCGACAGTCCCGCCGGCGCCGCTCCAGCGGGGAGCCCCGGCAATCCCGCGCGTTTTTACGGCGCCACTTTCCGCAGCGACGAAATCCAGATCCCGCTCAAGCCGGATGAAGAACTGGAGTACAAGGTCAGACTGCGGCCGGGAGGGACACTGATCTACTCGTGGTCGACCAGCAAGGGAATGGTCTATTACGATTTTCACGGCGAGCCGGCCGACCCCAAAAAATCGCAGAGCTATGCCACGGGGGTGACCAATCGCCTGAGCGGATCGCTGATCGCTCCGTTCGCCGGGATTCATGGATGGTTCCTGCAGAACCAGGAAGGCGACCCGATCGTGGTGACCCTCAAAATGAGCGGCTTCTACGAACTGCGCGACTCGCAGCAGCAGTAAGGGAGGCCCGGCTTCCGCCGCCTACTTCTTCGATTGCAGTTCGGCCTGGAGCTGGCGGTAGGCGGCCTCTTCGTAATTGGTTTTGATGCGCTCGCGGGCTTCCAGGCGGGACTCGCCGGGGCGCGGACCATCCTGTTTAAGTGCGCGGCCCAGAAGGGTTGTGGCCTCCGTGTCGTTGGGACTGCGTTCCACGGTGGCGCGGAGACTGGTGAGGGCCTCGGCAAACTTGCCCGATCTCCAGAACGTATAACCCAGGTTGAAATGGTAGTCGGGATCGGAACTGTCGCCCTCGAGGGCTTTCTGAAAGTTGGCGATGGCGGCGGCCGTATTGTTGTGCCGGGCCTGCGCGGCGCCCAGATCGTTCAGCACTTCATTCAACGGAACCGAAGCGGCTACGATTTGAAACGCCTGTTCGGCGGCCGTAAAATCCCCGCTGTAATAGCGGCATAGGCCCAGCAGAAACTGGGCTTCCAGATAGTGCGGGTCGGAGCGGCCCACCCGAGCCAGCCAGCCGGTGGCCACCTGGTAGTCCTTGTTCGTCCAAGCCGTCTTCCCCAATTGAAAGCAGGGCTGGGAAAAGTGCTCGTCGAGGCGTGCCGCCTGAGTAAAGAAACGATGACGCTGCTCGGGAGTGCGCGCCAGCAGGCCGCGTACATAGCTCTCTGCCGCATCCAGGCGCACGGAGGGTCGGGCGCTCATGAATGCCTGCTCGCTACGCTCCGGCTTCGGATCGAGGTATTGGAGAGCCTGCCAGCTCAGGTGAAATTCGAGCCTGGCGAGATCCTCGAGGGCGCCCAGCTCGGAGAATTCGGAGGTCTGCCGCAGGCGTTTCAGATCGACGACCCGGGCGCTGATGCGCAACGTGCCCTCGGACAGGAGCACCTCGTAATAGCCGTAGACTACGCTGGAGGCGTCCAGGGTCTGCCCAATTTTCATGACGGACGCGCGGGTCAATTCGGCCCCGGGGCGCAGCGAGAGGCGGCGGTAGACTTCGAGCCGGTCTTCCCGATCGAGCGCCAGCAAACCCTCCGAGCTGAGCGAATCGTGGACGGCTTCGGAAATGCTCTCGCCGATCCAGTCCAGTCCCGGCGATTTCGAATGATTGAAGAAGGGCAGCACGAGAACCGTATCGGCGCGCAGCGTGCCGCACAAAAGAGCGAAAAGGGCCAGGTACCGCACCATCTCCTCCCAGTGTACCCGACCTATTTCGGGGACGGGCTACGAAACCCCCAAACTCCAAACGCCCGGATTGCGTAGCCACTCCCCGATTTCCAATCATTCGGCGAAGACTAACTTAGTCGTGGTGCCGCCGATGTGGATTTCCTGAATGTGCATTTTGCCGTCCCCATTGGCGAAGCGCACCGTAGTGGTGCTGTATTTCTTGTCCATGTTCTCCACCTTCACGGGAGCTTCGCAATGGATTCTTCCGTTGCGAATGACGGCCTTTTGGCCGTCGACGTCAACGCTGTAGTGGCCCCTAGCGAGTTCCGTATTGCCCAGCAGGGAGGGCTGAAACAAATCGATGGAGTATGATTTGGCGCTGGCAATCGCCAGGCCAGCGACTACAAAAGCGAACAGTAATCTCTTCTTCATGTGATGCACCCTCGAATATCTTTTTGTGATTTGTTTTCGAGATCTCGATTACATCAGATGATACGAGCGAACTCCCGAAACGTTCCGAAATATTTGGGGTGACACTTGTAAATACGTAGGGAGCAAAACGCCGGTTTACGGAGTGCGTTCCGGGCGCGATCGGGCGAGGAACGTGCGAACCATTTCGAGGGCTGCGGTCCGCGTGGGCGAGGCGTCGCCGAACCCTTTGAGCCACGTTAATCCCGGCTCGCGGCGGAACCAGGTGATTTGCCGTTTGGCATAGCGGCGCGTGTTTCGCTGCGCGTAATTCAGCGCCTCTTTGGGAGTCAACTCGCCGTGGAGCAACTGCAGTGCTTGTCTGTATCCATGAGACTCGAAGGGCTTCGAGGTCTCCGCAAAACCGAGCGACAGAATGTGGCGGACTTCTTCCACGAGGCCTCCTTCGAACATTTGCCCGCACCGCTCTTCGAGGCGCTGATAGAGTGCCTCGCGGTCGGGCAATAAACCGATTTTGAGAGCTTGATAGCCGAGTAAGGGATTGCGGCCGAGGCGGAATAATTCGCTCACCGGGCGGCGGGCCAGTAAACAGACTTCGAGCGCTCGTGTGACTTTCGGTTCATCGTGCGGATGAATCGTCCGCGCGGCATTGGGATCCAAGCGAGTAAGAAGACGGTGCAGGCTGCCCGGACGGCGTTTTTCCCTTCGCGCGAGGCGGTCGCGCAGCGGTTGATCGCGGCTGGGTCCTGCGAAGAGGCCATCGAGGAGCGCCCGCAGGTAGAACCCGGTTCCTCCCGCGATCACCGCAAGACGGCCGCGGCCGGAGATCTGGGCGACGGTGGAGCGAGCCAAACGGGCATAAGCGCCGGCGGTGAACACCTCATCGGGATTCACGACGTCGATGAGGTGGTGAGGGACGCCCCGCCAGGCGGTTGGCGGCAGTTTCGCCGTTCCCAGGTCGAAATGGCGGTACACCTGAAGAGAATCGCAGTTTACGATTTCTCCGTTGAATTCTTCCGCGATATCCAGCGCCAGCCCGCTTTTTCCCGAGCCGGTGGGGCCAATAATGGCAACCAACGGCAGATCCCGCGCGTCCCCTGATGAGGGATAGCCATGGCCCGCTTGGTACCCGTTTAGAGCCACTGGACTCCGGTTTGGACGTTATACAATGGGGAAGGTAAACTTCGACCCTTCCTGGGGCCTCCAATTGGTCGAAAGAAAGTAGATTGCATGATTCGCTCAGCGACAGCGTTGCTCCTGGTCAGCGGGTTGGCCGGTATCTGCGTGGCGCAGACCCCTGCCCAGACCGCCACCGCGCCGGCTAATGACAAGTCCGGCGCATACTATAACTTTGCCATGGGTCGGCTCTATACGGAGTTGGCCGGCGCTGAGGGCGGACGAAGCGATTATGTTTCCAAAGCCATTCAGCATTACCAGGACGCGCTGAAGCTGGACCCGGCCTCAGGGATGATTCTGGAGGACCTTACCGATCTCTACATTCAAACCGGGAGGCTTCGCGACGCCGTCTCGCAGGGCGAAGAACTGCTCTCATCGAATCCCGACAACTTGGGCGCGCGCCGCATGCTGGGGCGGATTTATACGCGGATGATCGGCGACGCGCAGCAGGGCCGGATCAACCAGGACATGTTGCGCCGCGCGATCGAGCAGTACCAAAAAATTACCGCGAAAGATCCCCAGGACGTCGAGAGTTGGGTGACTCTGGGCCGGCTCTACCGGGTATCCAACAATTCCGCGGAATCCGAGAAGGCGTATAACAGCGCCTTGAAGGTGGAGCCCGACAGCGAAGACGCTTTGACGGGCTTGGCCATGCTGTACGCCGATTTGGGCGACACCCAGCGCGCCATCGACAAGCTGAAAGCGGTCACCGACAAGAATCCGAGCGAGAACACCCTGATCGCCCTGGCGACGGCCTACGAGCAGACTCGCGACTATAAGAGTGCGGCCGCGGTGCTGCAGAAGGCATTAACGAACAGCGACAGCGCCCGTTTGCGGAAAGCGTTGGCTCAGGATTTGTTCTTTTCCGGACAGAACGACGAAGCGCTGGCGCTCTACCAGCAACTCGCCGCCGAAGATGCCCGCGACGGCAACTTGCGGCTGCGCATGAGTGAAATCTATCGCTCCAAGCGGGACTTCGCGAAATCGCGCGAGGAGTTGAACCGGGCCAAGGCGTTGGAGCCCGACAACCTGGAAGTGCTTTATGCCGACGTGGACCTGCTTCAGGCGGAAGGCAAGACGGATCAAGCCATCACCAGCTTGAAAAACCTGGTGCAGCAGACCACGCGCAGAAACTATTCGCCCGCCGACGCCCGCAGCCATGCGGCGCTGCTCGATAAACTCGGTATTCTTTACCGGGATGCCGGGCAGCACCAACAAGCGGTGGAGACGTTCCGGCAGATCGGCTCGCTGGTGCCGGAAGAAGCTCCCCGTGCGGCTGTTCAGATTATCGACACCTACCGGGCTGCCAAGGATTACGACAACGCCACGCGCGAATCGGATGCCGCTTTGAAGAAATACCCGGCTGAGCGCATGGTGGTCTTGGCGCACGCTTCCTTGCTTACGGAAAAGGGCAAGACCGATGAAGCCGTCAGCGAAGTTCGCGGTTTGCTGAAGGGCGAACACGATCGGGAAACGCTGCTCGCGGTGGCGCAGATTTACGAGAAGGCCAAGCGGTACGGGGATGAGGCAAAGACTCTGGACGAAGCCGAGAAGCTGTCCACCACCAACGACGAGAAGGAAACCATCGCCTTCCTGCGCGGCGCCATGTACGAACGCCAGAAGAAGTATGACACTTCGGAGGCCGAGTTCCGTAAAGTACTCGCTCTGAATCCGCAAAACTCCGGTGCCATGAATTACCTCGGCTATATGCTGGCCAATCGGGGACTCAAGCTGCAAGAAGCTTCGCAGTTAATCGAGAAAGCGCTGGAGATTGAACCCGGCAATGGCGCCTACCTCGATAGCCTCGGATGGGTTTATTACCAGCAGGGCAAGCTGACCGAGGCGGAGCCGCCCCTGCTGCAGGCGATTGACAAGATCGGTGACGATCCGACGGTTCACGACCATCTGGCCGACCTCTATCTGAAGATGGGGAAGACCAAAGAAGCCATCGCCCAGTGGCAAATGGCAGTGAAACGCTATCAGGGCGGCGCTCCTTCGGATGTGGACCCGGAGGATATGGCCAAGATCAACAAGAAGCTCGAAAACGCGCGCGTCCGGCTGGCCAGAGAATCGAATCCACGGTGAACTGACCGAACCGCAACCGTTAGGGAGCGCAGCGCGTTCCCCGATAATCTCGAGTTCCCCCGGTGCCAACCGAGGTCCGGTATCGATGCGGGAGTCCTGACTAAAGCTGGGTTAAATTGAAATGAACACAGTTAACTGTAATGTTTTCTGTGATTTGTGAGCTCCCTAGTCCACCTAAACCTATCGTTTTACGTTCTGGTGTGGGATACTCGACTGTAGAACGGTTTTGAAGTTACAAAATGTCCTATTTGGACGACGCGGTCGTCAGATATAACAAACTCTTAGAGACTGGCCCTTTTCGCGACCTGTGGTGGGCCGAGGCGCTGCATCAAAAGATGGAGGAAAGCGGGCTTTCCTCCGGTGGCCGCTTGATTTGTCCCTTCCTGCGCCCCAATTTCATCTCGCGGCGCCAATATGAACATCTGGTTAAGACCGGCGAGGCGCTAATTGGCGCGATTGATCGGATGGAGCAGATCGTCCTGAGTAATCCTGCCCTGCTGGCGCGTCTGGAACTGCTGCCTGCCGAGAAGATGCTGGCTGCCATCGACCCGGGATACCACGCGTTCGAAGTCACGGCCCGTCTGGATTCGCACCTCAACAACGGGAGCGTGCATTTCGTGCAGTATAATGCCGACTCGCCCGCGGGCGCGGGTTATGCGGATACGTTGGCGGATTTGTTCTGGGATGTGCCGCCGATGAAAGAACTGCGCAAGAAATACGGGCTGACGCGCGTGGGGGGAAGGAAATATCTTCTGCAGGCCTTGCTGAAGGCTTACAAGCAATTCGGGGGCACGCGGAAACCGCGCATTGCCATCGTGGAATTCCGGCAGGCGTATCCGTCGGGCCACAGCGAATACGAGTTGTTCCGGGACCAGTTCCGCAATGAAGGTTACGAGGTGGAGATCGTCTCACCCGAGCAACTGGAATTTCGCAACCACGTGCTCCGAAAAGGCTCGTTCGAAATCGACCTGGTGTACCGGCGTTTGGGCGTGCAGGAGTTTCTGATTCGTTTCGATCTGGGGCATCCGTTGGTGCAGGCTTATCGCGACCGGGCGGTTTGCGTAGTCAACAGTTTTCGCTCCGAACTGGGGCACAAGAAAGCGATGTTCGGCTTGCTTACCGACGAGAATCTGATTTCCAGGTTTCCGGCAGCCGAGCGCAAGGCGGTTCGCGAGCACGTTCCCTGGACCCGCCTGGTGGCCGCGACCAAGACCACCTATCAGGATCGGACGATCGACCTGACGGAGTTCATTACGCGCAACCGCGAACGCCTGGCGCTGAAGCCCAACGACGACTACACCGACCAGCATACCTACCTGGGATGGGAGATGGACGACGCGGGCTGGGAGCGCGCTTTGAAACAAGCCATGCGGTCGCCCTACGTGGTGCAGGAGCGCGTGGCGCCGGTTCTCTCGGTCTTTCCCCTGATGAGTTTCGGCCATCTGGAATTTCGCGAGATGCAGGTGGACGTGCATCCGCACGCATATCTGGGCCGCGTACAGGGCTGCTCGAGTTGGGTTTCGAGCGGGAAAAGCGGGTTCTCTTCGGCCGCCGGGCTCGCGCCCACGGTCATTCTGGAGACCAAGAGCTAAGCCGGAAGCGCCCCTTCAGCGCGCCTTGCCACGCCTTGACATCCCTGCGGCCGTTGGCGTTCACTCCGGAACGCAAAATGATTTCACAGCATATTGAGTAACTTCCGGACCGGAAAGCCCCCAATGGGAGGATCGCCAGGGGAAACTGAAAAGGGAGGGGAACTTGTGCGGATCACCAGGGAGACGGCGCTTGCCGAAAAAGCCCCCAAAGATCGTCTCCCGATTCGGACTTGTCCTCGGAAGCTACAGAAAAAGAGCGGGTTACACCATCATGAATTTGTGGGCAACATACGGAAAACCGCCGTCACCCCGTCTCTAGCAACCGTTCCGGTAGATGTCGTTGATGTTCCAATATCCCGGCGTAGGCGTCGGCACGTTTTCCATCGGAACCTGAATCACCGTGGGGACGCCGGAGGCGAGCGCGCAACGCAGCGCCGGACCGAGTTCATCGGCCGCCTGGATTTTCACGCCCTGGGCGCCGCAGGCACGGGCAACCGCCGCATAGTCCACACTGTACGGCTTCCCATCGCGTTCAAACAAGCAACCGAAACTCCAGCCGTAGTGCGCTTGTTCCAGCCCGGCAATCGTGCCGAAAGCCGAATTATCCATGACGACCCAGACCACCGGAATATTGGCTTCCATCGCCGTAGCTACCACCGACATGTTGGCACCAAACGCGCCGTCGCCGATCAGGGCCACTGCCGCTCGTCCCGGCTGCGCGATTTTCACGCCCAGCACAGCCGAGGGGCCGAAGCCCATGGTCGCCAGACCACTGGGCGTAATAAAGGTTCCGGGAACCGTGATCGGGTATTGCTGCCCGACGCCGTTCTTGTTCCAGCCGACATCGGTGACGATGAAACCGTCCTCCGGCATCGCCTTCTTCAATTCGCTCAGAATGCGTTCCGGACGCAAGGGATACTGGGCGGAGCTCCACTGGTCGTCCCAGTTGGCGGCAAACTCGGCTCGGCCGCGTGCAATCTCTTGCCGCAACCTGCCACGGTCGCCGTGGGTCTTGTTCTTCGACGCCGATACCAGGGCAGCCAGCGCCAGCCGGGCGTCGGCCACCACGCCCAATTCCGTCGGATAGTTGCGGCCAAGTTCGGCGGCATCGATGTCTATATGGATCAATCGTGCCGGCGGTATCGCGAAGGTAAACCGGGGATCCCAGGAACTGGAATTGGCTTCCGCGAGCCGTGTCCCGATGGCGACGATCAAATCTGCCGTGCGGCACTTTTCGTTCGCGATGGGCGTGCCCCAGAAGCCCGTCATCCCGAGCAATAGCGGATGATCCTCGCGCAGGCAGCCTTTGCCCATCAAGGTGTGCGCCACGGGCACTTCCAGTTGCCCGGCCAGGGCCGCCAGTTCGGCACTCGCGCGCGCCGAGAGAACTCCGCCGCCGGCATACAGCACGGGGCGCTCGGCGCCGGCCAGCGCTTCCACGATTCGCTCTGCGGTGGTCTCGTCGATGGTGGGGCGGGCCACCAGCGGCGGCGTACTCTGAAACGCGCCCACCGGCAGGTCGGCGGAGAAAATATCCATCGGCACGTCCACCAGCACCGGGCCCGGCCTTCCCGATTGCGACAGATGAAAAGCGCGCTCGACGGTTCGCGGCAGATCCTGCGGCCGATCCACGCGGTAGATGCGTTTGCAGAACGGACGATAGATTTCGAACTGGTCGGCATCCTTGTGCAGATTGACCTCTTGATGAGGATGCCGGCCGAAATAATACGAAGGCACATCGCCGGCGATCACCACCAGGGGTATGGAATCGAGAGCCGCATTGGCCACTCCGGTCGCGGCATTCGTCAGGCCGGGACCAAGGTGGGTCAGCAACACCCCGGGCTTGCCGGACGCCCGCGCATAGCCATCAGCGGCGTGGGCGGCCACCTGCTCGTGGCGTGTCGAAATGAATCGCACGCGGCTTTTGCCCAAGGCGTCCAGGAAGGCAATTACGGTGTGGCCGCACAGGCCAAAGATGACTTCGACACCCAGAGTTTCCAGGTACTCGGCGAGCTGGTACGCGGCGATGCGTTGGCCCGCCGCCGGGCCGCCGGCAGCTTGAGACACCGCCTCATCGGCAACCTTCAGTATGGCAACTGCGGAATGGTCGTTCGGTTCCGGATTACGGGCCATGGCAATCCAAGCTTAACTGTTTGCCCACAGCCGGAACAACGGTGTAACCGTACCGATACTGTTAAGACGAGGCGGCCCGCGGCATGCAAATCTCTCATTTGTCGTAACATGATCGTTATGGCGGTCCGGACCACGGCGTCACCCGCGAACATCGACGCGGACAAGATCCGCCAGCAGTTGGATCGCATCCTCGCCAGCAAAACCTTCCGCCAGGTAGACCGCCTGCAACGCTTCCTCGGCTTCATCGTCAGTGAGACGATGGCCGGGCACGGAGACAATCTCAAGGAATTCCTGATCGGTATCGAGGTGTTCGGCAAAGAGGCGTCGTTCGATCCCCGCATGGACCCCATCGTGCGTGTGCAGGCCCGGCGGCTGCGGGCGCGGCTTACGCGCTACTACAAGGAGGAGGGGCAGGCAGATGAAGTCCTCATCGAGCTGCCCAAAGGCGGGTACGCCCCGCTGTTCCGCCATGTCGAGGGCGGCGAGCCGAAGCACTCGGTGGCCTCGATACTCGCGAGCCGGAATACGATTCTGGTAGCGCCGTTCACCGACGATAGTTCGGACGGGGACCAAGGGTACTTCTGCCGGGGGATCACCGAAGAGATTGTCCACACGCTGACCAGCGTCAAGAAATTGCGGGTCCTCCCCTGGGACCCTGCCGCTGAAGCACTCGAAGCCACAGACCGGTCGAGCGCCGCCATGCGGATTACCGGCAGCATTCGAAAGTCGCGCGACACGCTTCGCATCACCGCGCATTTGCTCGACGCCGCCAGCGGATGCTATCTGTGGTCGGAGTCGATCGACAGGAAAGCGGAGGACCCTTTCGCCGTTCAGGAGGAGGTGGCCAAGGCGGTTCTCGAGAGACTGCAGAGTGAGCTGAGCCGAAGCGGGCCGGCGCGATCGGCTCAGCGGCCTACGGAGAATTTAGCCGCGTATAACCTGTATCTGCAAGGCCGCCACCGGTTAAACCAGCGCACGGAAGAGGGCCTGCGCAAGGCAGTCGAGTTCTTTGACAAAGCCGCAACCGAAGACCCGCAATACGCCCAGGCGTACGCCGGGCTCGCGGATGCCTATGGGCTGCTGGGGCACTACGGGGTCCTGACGCCGGCGGAGGTTTGGACCAAAGCCGCTTCGAATGCCGCCTGGGCCGTTCTGCTGGATGAAGACTCGGCGGAAGCGCATACTTCCCTGGCACACGTGAAGGCCACGCAGGATTGGGATTGGCACGGCGGCGAACGGGAATTTCAGAGGGCCCTCAGTCTCGACCCCCGCTATGCTACTGCCCACCACTGGTACGCCATGTCCTGCCTGGCGCCCCTGGGGCGTCTGGATGAGGCATTACAGGAAATCCTGCTGGCGCACGCGATCGACCCGATCTCTTCCATCATCGCGCGCGATCTAGCGATGACTTACTACTACCGGCGCGAGTTCGAACTCTCGCTGGAACAGTGCGACCGCACCATCGAACAAAACCCTCACTTCTCGGCCGCCTATTGGGCGCTGGGGCTGGTCCAGCAGCAGCGCGGAGATTTTGAGGAGTCGGCCGCGGCCTTCGAGCGCGCCATCCAATTGTCGCCCCAGACCCCCCGCATGCACGCCGGGCTCGCCCGGACGTTGGCCCTTTCCGGCAAGCGCGCGGACGCGGAGCGGATTCTTTCGGAACTCCACGAGCTTTCCAGGAAGCGGTACGTCTCGCCATTCGAGTTCGCATCCCTGCTCTTCGTTCTGGATCAATTGGAGGAAGGCTTCGAGTGGCTCGCCAAGGCCTACCAGGACCGCTGTTTCGAACTGATCGTGATTAAGGTAGACCCCCGCTTCGATTCTCTCCGGGGCGACGCCCGGTTTACGAAACTCTCCGCGCAACTGGGCGTGGCCTGAACCTCAGCGGCCCGCGTAGACGAAACCCTTGGGGAGACCCGCATCGGGCACGTTGCCGTAGATCTGTTCGCCCGGCAGACCTTCGCGGATGAGAGCGCGGGCGGCGATCAGGCGCTCGAGATCGATCCCCGTTCGTAAGCCCATGGATTCCAGGAGAAAGACCAAATCCTCAGTGACGACGTTGCCGGTTGCGCCGGGAGCGTAGGGACAGCCGCCTATGCCGCCTTGGGAGGCATCGAAGGTGGTGACTCCGGCATCGAGCGCCGCGACCACGTTGGCGAGGCCCTGCCCGCGCGTATTGTGGAAGTGCGCCGCTCCGGCACGATCGCCGATCTCGTGGCGGAGGCGCGTAAACATGCGCTTCACCTGAGCGGGATTGGCATAGCCCACGCTGTCGGAGAGTCCCACCGATTCGGCTCCGGCTTCCACCAGCCGGACCGCCAGTTGCATCACCCAATCCTCGGATATGGCGCCTTCGAGCGAACAGCCAAACGCGGTGGAGATGCCTACCTCCACGGAAGGACGGTGTTCCGGGGCAAGGCTGTCGCGCAGCGCGCAGACTTTTCTCACTTCCTCGATCGACTCCTCCGGGGTCTTGCGAATATTGGCCATGCTGTGCTGGCGGGAGGCGGAAATGGGCATGGTGAGCTTGTGGGCTCCGGCAGCGACGCCGCGCTCGGCGCCCTTGAGATTAGGAACCAGCGCCAGCACAATCAGTCCCGGAATTTGGATCGCCTCGCGCACAACCTCTTCGGTGTCGGCCAGCTGCGCCAGCAGTTTCGCCGGCACGAACGAGCCTACCTCGATTTCGCGCAGGCCCGCCGCCGCCAATGCAGCCACCCAGCGGTGCTTGATGGCGGTCGGCATTGCCTGCTTGATGCTTTGGAGCCCGTCGCGCGGCCCGACCTCACTCACCAGAACGTCAATGCCGGGGAGGCTGGCTGTCATTGGCACTTCCTATGGCCCACCGGATGGCCTCGAGATACAGATGCTGCACATCACGCCGGTCCCACACGGCGTCCTCATGTCCCAATTGCGAGACGAACACGCGGCCTTTGCCGTACGTCTTCGTCCAGGCAACCGGGATGCCGGTCCCGGATTTCGCCAGCACGTGCGTGTGGCCACCCGGCTCGCTTCCTTCCAGCTTGACCGGCGAAAGATTATCGTGCAGGCGAAAGAACCGGGGAAAGAGGCTGAATGCGGGGTTCGCGGGGTCCGAAACCGTAACCTCCCAATCCTCGACGGCCGCCGGCTTCTCTTCCGCGTAGCCTCCCACCATGCCGGCGAACTCCGGCCACGAGCGGAAAGAGCTCAACGCGGAGTGACCGAGCACTAAGCCACGCCCTTCCCGTACGAACGAAAGCAGGTCGGCTTTCTGCTGCGCGCTCAGCTTTGGATCGCCCCCGGTGAGCAACAACACCGCGTCGAAGTCGTCCAGATTTCTATAAAACGTCAGCGTTCCCGTGGCGGTGGCAATCGCGCCCTTGGTCACAAGCTGGGTGTCGGTTCGAATCAGCGTGTCATAAAGTCCGGCCTCGAGACCCAGACGCTCGATGGTGGCCAGAGCGTGCGAAAGCGATTCGTGTTGATAGTTCGCAGTCGAGACGTCCCCCAGAGCCAGAATGGTTTTGGGGGGCTGCCCGGATAGCCGTTGCGTCGAGGTGTCGGGGCGGAACGTTTGAGGTTGAGCCGCCGGGTGCGCGGGTAAGCCCGGCGGAAGCTCCGGCGCGGGACGCGGCGTGACATCGGCGTCGGTCAGTCCCATCGACCAGCGCAGAGCCTCGAAATACATGGCCTGAATATCTTTGCGGTCCCACACTTCCGGACGGTGCCCAAAGGTGGAGTAAAACACCCGGCCCTTTCCGTAGTCACGCGCCCAAGCTACGGCGAAATCCTGATCTGCGCGGTGGATCCGCCTGTTTCCGAGATCGAGCTGCCGGGGGTCGAGCCGGGCCACCACCCGCACCTTCTCGCGTGAGAACTCCTTTACCTGGTAGATCTCATCGTTGACGGTGAATTGGAGTGGAAAGGCCTTCATGGCGGGAAATGCCGGATCCTCGACGACGACCGGGGCATCGAACAGCTCCCAGGGATGATCGTCGAAGCGGCCGCCGATCATGTCGGCAAATTCCTTCCAGTCGTAGAAGTTGTTGTTGCCGGTATGGGCCGCGACGAACCCCTTTCCATCTTCGCGAACGAACGAGAGCAGATCGGCTTTTTGATCAGCGGTCATGGCCGGCTCGCCGATCGAGTAGAAGAAAATGGCGTCGAAGTCGTCCAGGTTGTACAGACCGGCCATTTTTTTCTTGGTTAGAAGCTGTGTGTCGGTTCGGATCGTGGTCTCGTACAGGCCGGTATCCCGCCCCAAGCGTTCGATGGTGGAGAGCGCGTGAGAAATGGAGGCGTGCTGGTAGGTCCGCGTACTCGTATCGCCTACGGCCAGAACGTGCCGCTTCCGAGGCTGTGGGGTCTGCGCGGAACCAACCAGGGCCGCCAGCAGGAGGACGGCCGCAACTTGCGCCTTCATCACCTGGAGTATACAGCCGTTCCGGCGCCGCAAGACGTTGGTTACCGTGCTGATACCGTTACCGGCTTGCCTCCGCTTGGGCGCGCGCTTATCATGGACTCGCTTGACTTGATAGGAGGTACGCCATGAGAACTATAGCGTTGCTTACCGCGGCCCTGTTGGCCGCCAGTGCCCAAATCGTGGAGACTCCTGTTCCCGGAGATCCGGTTGCTATCGACAGCGGTCTGGTATCCGGGAAAGTGCTGCCGTCCGGAGTGAAAGCGTACTTGGGCATTCCCTTTGCCGCCGCGCCCGTACGCGAGCTGCGCTGGCGTGAGCCGCAGCCGGTAAAAGCGTGGAAAGGCGTCTACAACGCGGACCGCAAGATGCCAGAGTGCATCCAGGTGCTGCGCCCGCACAACATCAACCACTACTTCGGGGAGGAGCCGACCAGCGAAGATTGCCTGTACGTGAATGTTTGGGCGCCGGGCGCGGCGAAGGCCGGGGCGGGCCTGCCGGTGATCGTGTTCATTTATGGCGGTGGCTCGACCATAGGTTCGAGCGGCATGGCGATCTACGACGGCGCCCACGTGGCCGGGCGGAGCGCGGTGTTCGTCAACTTCAACTACCGGGTAGGCGCCATGGGCTTCATGGCTCATCCGGAGCTTACGGAAAAATCGCCGCATCACCAGTCGGGCAATTACGCGTACCTGGACCAGGTAGCGGCTCTCGAATGGATTCACCGCAATATTTCCAAATTCGGCGGCGATCCCGCGAAGGTCGTGATCTCCGGCCAGTCGGCGGGCGCCAGTTCGGTGTCGCTGCTGCAGGCCAGCCCGCTAGCCAAAGGCCTTTTCCGGGGAGTAATCGCCATGAGCGGCGGCGCCTGGGGGAACGGCGGCCAGGCAACCCGGCGCGAGGATGCCGAAAAGATCGGGCTGAAAATTCAGGAGGCACTGAAAGCCCAATCCATCGATGAGCTGCGCCAGGTGCCCGCGGACCGCATCCTCGCGCTGCAGGAGGAGTTCCAGGTCGGCGCCACCGGCGGCCCAATCCGCGTGGGCGGGGCGAATGTGGATGGCTACTTCCTGCCCGATACTCCGGCGCAACTCTTCGCCGGGCACAAACAGAACGATGTCGCCGCGCTGGTGGGCTTTACTCATGATGAGAGCTCCAACGCGCTGCGCACGGCCAGGAGCCTGGAGGAGTTCAAGGCTGCGGCGCAAAAGCTCTACGGCAGCGACGCCGATGCGTTCCTGAAGCTTTATCCGGCCTCCTCGGATGCCCAGGCGCGCGAGATGGGCCGAACCGCCGCCCGCGAAGGCATGGTCGAGCGCGGCGCTAGAAATTGGGCGCTCGCACAGGCGAAGCACGGCTCCGCTCCCGTGTACATTTTCATGTACTCGCGTGTGCACCCGTACATCCCAGGTGTCGCGATCGCCGACCAGGACACGGCCACCATCGGCGCCTACCACACCAGCGATGTCCCGTACTGGTTCGGGACCCAGGACGCGCTGAACCTCATCCGGCCCACTCGCAAATGGACGCCCTATGATCGCGAGCTATCCAACAAAATGATGGACACGCTGATCGCGTTCGCCAATACGGGCAGTCCTGGCACGCCCGCGGTCCAGTGGCCGCGATGGAACCCGCAGAGCGAACAACTGATTGAGTTCGGTGACACTGTTCGTGTACTGCCCATGAGCACGCCGCGCCTGGACTTCATGGCGGCCCACGGCGCCGCTCCCGCCACACCTCGGGCGGCGCGAGACTAACCATCGCCCGCGGCCCCCGGTTACCGTGACGCTACCGTTACGTTCTTGTTTACCTCGAGCGCTTGCCCTAGCATCGGGGTGAACAGGTGAAAAGGGGGGCTCATGGGCATCCGAGTTTTGTTCTTCGCGCTGGCCACCGTAGGCGGCTGCTGCCATCTCCGGGCGCAGGCGACGCAAGTCTCGCAGATCGCGGGAATCGTTCAGGACGCCAGCGGCTCCGCCATTCCCGATGCGCAAGTGACTATTACCAACGCGGATACCG
>Ga0209698_10001566_pt1 | contig 26332 bp, 21 predicted proteins | sample LitLauG_LLR_2012_FD_187203 | JGI IMG/M metagenome (GOLD analysis project Ga0209698, IMG submission 187203) | Freshwater sediment microbial communities from Pennsylvania, USA - Little Laurel Run_MetaG_LLR_2012 (SPAdes) (version 2) | ecosystem: Environmental > Aquatic > Freshwater > Creek >... | reverse complement strand
CGAATCTTCCGGCGATACCGATAAAAAGGGCAAGAAGAACAAGAAACGCGAACCGGGTGCAGTTCCTGGAGCTGGCGGGGGGTCGCTGAATTCTCCGCTTGCCATCGGAATTGGCGCTGGCGCTGCTCTGGGGATCACCACATGGGTGCTGGTCAAGAACGATAATCCTGCCAGCCCAAGTAAGCCGAACTAAAGCTGCGAGAAGATTCTACCTTCCCAATCAATTTCAAATTCCAGACATCACGGTGACTCGAAGGACTGTCGCCAGAGCCGGCGCCGCACTCCGGAGACGACATTCAAGATGCGGTAGCGGCCCTCGCTTACGACGTGCCTGTGCGGGGGAAGGAAATGTACGACGCGATCGCAGAAACCTGTTTTGAAAAGAGCGGGCCCGGTTTTTATGCCTTCGCGAACACCACCGAAATCATACTCGAGACAGCCTTGTTCCTTAGCCCATTGGATCGCCTGCCATTGCAGCAGGTGGCCTGAGCTGCGGTTGCCATCTTTCGAAGTCGCTCCCCAAACATACCAGCACCGAATGCCCGAGCGAAAGATCGCAGCACCTCCTCGTAGTATTCCATCCTCCCAGGCGAGGAACAGACCACCTCGGCCCTGATCGGCGACAAGCCAGCGGAGTTTGCGGAATACGAAATCTGAATCGTCCCCGTGGATCCTCTTTTGGCTGAACATCGTTGCGTAGAGCCGAACGAAATCGCGGCAATCGGTTTCGTCGTGGGCGATGGTTACTTTGATCCCCCCTCCTTCCGCTTGCCGAATACTGTTACGCGTCGTCTTCCTGAAACTCGCGAACAGGTGCTCGAGGTCAGGGTTTAAATCAAGTCGCAAGGAACTTCTAGCGCCCGGGAGGGCCTGCCACCCGTTCTGCGCGAGAACGGTACTTGCGGACTCGGCAAAATCCCCCGTCCACTCTGGCGCGATTTCAACATACGCAATCCGCCTCTTGCGGCTTTCGGCGACCAACTGGCGCAGTCCGATCTCCATCAGCTCGAGGTCATCGCAAATCGGGCCTCTGTTCACCCTGAGAGCCCGTATAGGCCGCAGAACTCGCCCCGCCGGGTAGAGTACTCCGCAATGTGCATACCACTGCAGTTGCCCCTGCCGCCGGAGCAATGCCACCCGCGCTCCACCCGCGCCTCCAGACCACTGGGGCAACTGAAAGGGATGCGCTGTGTCCTGGGTCTCCAGAAAACTACTGATTTCCTCAAGCAGGAGAGGAGAGCACCGCGATGCTCCTACAAATTGAAAATCCAGAGTGTCGTCAATCCGCAATTCGTCGTCCGTGGGAACCACGCGTCCTGGCAAGCAATCCTCGATCGCTTCGGCAGTTGGGGATGCTATTGGGGATGCTAAAGGTATCCCAGATCCCGCAGTCGTTGTTCGACGAGTTGCTGTTCCCGCTCGTCCGCATGAGTCGCATCATCCCGCAGCAGATCGCGCAGAACATATTCCAGCAGTTGCTCAAGACCGCCAAACTTGGCGCCGAATCGTTTCTCGGCTTGAACGCATAATTCCACCGGTAAATTCACGGTGCGCATTTGGCTCACGGCGCTATCCCTTTCGAATTCCCAGCCGGCCGCCGATCCGAGACCTCATTGCATCCACGACAAGGCGGTCATCTGGGGCGATGCCGAAGATGGCAGTCACTCCGGCAAAAACACCATAGGTTCCCAGCAAACCAATCACAATTGCCAACCAGTCGCGCCCCATCATGTTTGCTTCATGCTTCAGAAGCAACGCGACGAGCACCGACGCGACGGATGGAGCGAGTAATCGCACAAAGCCGGTACCAAAGGGCGAGAAACCAAAAACCTTGCGAACCGACACCCAATTCCAAATATTCGTACCGGCGTTGGTAATCGCCGCCGCGACCGCCGCACCAATAATGCCCCAGATCGGAATCAGGGCTACGTTGGCAACAATCATAACCACCACCATCGCCGCCTGGGTTCTGAGCAGACGACGCATGTTCCCCGACATCCACAAGAGCAGCCCGACGGAACCAACACCGCAGTTTACCAGCTGCCCCACCGTCCCAATGATCAGGATGGGCCAGCCCGCTGCAAAATCATGGCCGAAGATGCGCATAAATGGACGGGCATAAACGATCACTGTGATGGCCAGCGGCAAGGTTAGCCCAAACACCCATTTCGCGAGCGCCCTATACAACCGTCCCAGCATCGCGTGGTCTCCCCGGGCATGCAGGTCGGCGATGATCGGTGAAAACACCTGATTCACGGAACTCAAAACCAGGCTCTCGTACACTACAACAGCCGCGCCCACCGAATAGATCCCCACGCTGCGCGCGCCCAGATAGAAGCCCAACGCAATCTTGTCGGTTTGGCCCACGAAAAAATCGAGTAGCATGATCCCCATCGCGGCGGCGGAGAAAGACCACACCTCCGGCTCTAGCCGTGCTGGCGGCCACAGGAAGCGCGCTTCTTGTGGTGTAAGCTTCCACACGACGATCAGCAAGAGTACGACCACCAATACCGCTGACAGGACCTGGGCCAGCAAATATCCCGACAACCCCCTGCCCATCTGGATAAGGACTACGGCAAACAACATCGTCGCCGGGTTTCCAATAAAGTTTGTAATGATTGTGCGACGACCTACCGCTCTGTAACCGGCCAGAATCCGCCCGTAGAAAGTGGAGATCACCCCGATCACCATCAGTGCCGCAAACCAAGGCAGATAGTGGGCCAGCAATCGAGAATGATAAAAGCGGCGCGCCACGACTCCTGCCGTCTGCCAAAAGAACACGCCAAACAAAACGTTCGCAGCCAGCAGGATCAAACCGCCCCACCAGATTAGAGCCCGCAACGGTTGTGGTCTGTTCGTGGCCCGGTACACAGAGCCAAAGCGCACTGCTGACTCCGCCAAGCCCAGCGAATTGAAGACCCCCACGAATCCAACCAGCGTCATACCCAGCGCGTAAACGCCAAGAGCTTCCGCTCCCAACACGCGGGCCAGATACACCTTGAAGACGTAACCGAGAGCGACGGAAAAAATCGTTCCCGCGAAAAGCACTCCGGAATTCTTCGAAATGTGACCGACCTGGGAGCGAAATTGCTGGGTCTCGGCAGCGTTACCCTGCAACTCATAGACGATCGGATCGCTCATGAAGCTGTCCTCGCGTCGTAAGGCTCCGGAACTGTGGAGGTCAGCCACCGTCGCAGCATTGCCGGATCGGCCGCCTTGGTGAGTATCGTCGGCGCGGGACGACTGTAGAAGTTGACCAACCTCGCCGGAATTTCAGCAATTTGATTGGGGCCCTGCAGGACTTCTCCCACCCCAAACCGAGCGTACTGCTGCGCATAATCAAAGGGCGAGAGCGTCAGCCATCCACAGAGGAAACAGCAAACTCCTATTTCCCAGCAGTCGATCACGGTAGTCGATTCGACTGTCATTCCGCACCAAACCTGCGAGATAAGGTCACTAGTGAGAGGACCGTCGAGCACGGTAACGAGTTCGCTGTCGCCCGGACCTAGAATGTCACGCACCAGCCTGCGACGTTGGGCCAGGCTTTCAAACGGATGCAGCTTGATGACGAAACCACGGCCATTCTCACGCGCCATCTGCAACAGCCGTGGGAGGAGTTCGCGGTAAACCTCCTCGGCGCGCATGCCGACGGCTTCGTAGGGCTCGGAAAACAAGACTACCAACCGCCCATGCGACCCGTTTGGCTGTGTCGTTGGAAGGTGAGCCACGGCAGGTGCCGCAACCACCACCTTTTCCGTCGGAAGACCGCAGACGCGTAGCAAATAATCTCGTTCCATCTCGTTCTTCGCCATGTACACGTCGCACGGCACGTCTTTGTACAGGTAACGGCCGTCGAGAGCGCCGTGGTGAAAATCCGCGGTTGGGATTTTTCTCCGGGCAGCGAGCAAGACTGGCAAGCGTGTGAAGAGGTTACTGTCGTCCCCGCACAGAACCCCGCTCACCGGTTCACGTTCGAGCACATCTCGCCACGCATTACGCGCGCAAATTCCATCGCGAATCCACCTGCGAACTGGATCCATCAGTCCGCTCTGCAAAAGCACCTGCAGTTCGGGAGACGAGCCCAATTCCGCACTTAGCTTCTCCCAGCGTTCAAGGAGGTCCGCAATCTCCGCCGTAGAAAAATCGCCCTTTGCGTAAGCTGCCAAGTCGCGCACTTGAACGTTCGCCTGAGGCTTGAATTGCTTTGCACTCTGGCGTGTGGCAATCATCAGGAAAGGCTGCTGCGGAAGAAGTCGCGCATAGGCGGCAGCCATGCGCGAAACATTTCCGTAAGCGCTGGGGATTATCACGACAGGTTCGACACGAGTTTCTTGCCTAGAAGCAAAACGGGCTCGCCATTGATATCCGGAATCGTATTTGTCGAGGAAAATCTCCTTGATCTGCGAAACGGGAAAACGCCGGAGGAGTCCCGCGTAGCGACCTGCGCCCACCGCTACGCGCGTCAGTCGACCAACTCCGAAACTCTGCAGCGAACGGCCGGGCAAGAGCGCGAAGATACTGGCCGGCCACCCTGGGCGCGTGCTCCAAAACTCCGCCGACGCGGGGATCTCAGCAGAAACTCGAAGCACCGCCAGCACCGTCAACGAGCCCGCTATAAATTCGAGACACGTAAGATCCCACCAATCGATTCCCTCTTCATCCATCAGGTGGCCGTGCCCCGAGGAAAGAAGCTCCCGCACTTGCTTCGCGTCTGCCAGCCCCTTGCGAAACAAATCGGCGCGCAAAACAGGACAGCCGAACCGTTGGGCCTGCACTTCTTCCCAGTAGCGAGACGACTTACCGAGATCGACGACGAGATCCCACCGCCGCGCAGCCCAAGGTCCGCGTTGCGGAGAATCTTCCGGGTGAAGCAGGAGGACTCGCATAGGATTGGTCGAGCTAGAAACTCAAATGTGATCCGGCGCGGTGGCATTCCTTGTGCACTATTTTCTGCCACCACAACAAACGATACCGTAACACCGAGAAGCATCGCCGGAACCCCGCTTTTTCCAGCCCGCGCACCGACGAGGTGTTTGTGGAAGCGCTGAAGCCCCATGCGCGCCTGCCTTCCCCACGTACCCTGGCCACGACAGCGGCGAGCGTCGGCGCGTAGTGACCTCGCCCCCTTTGCGAAACCGGAGTCCAAGAGTCAAACAATATCACCGACCCGGGCGCGGGAGACGGCAAGCGGCTGTTCAACTCTGACCAGTAGAAGGTCTCGAACGGTCCCGCCCAGGTGAAATGCAATAACTCACCGGCCGGGTTCGTCAGGGCGAATCCGGCACTGCCTGGGTCCATTTTCAACCGGTGCGCGCAGCGCACCAGATAGGCGAGGGTGCCTTCGTCTTCGGCATTTTGCGCCGCGGCGGTTGCCAGCGTTTTCAAATCGATGGCCTTGAGGAATGTGCCGTTGGACTCCACCAAGGCCGCCTTTGGATTTGTAAGTTCGTAAAAGAAGACCTCATCTCGGGCCGCGATCGCAGATTTCGCTCGTTTGGCTAACCAAACGCACGTCTGGCGGAGGCCTGAAGCTTGCAACCGCTGCCGCAAGGTCCGATAGCGCGCTGAAAAAACGCGGACCGCCCCTTCCGCCGCAGGCCATGCTCTAACTACCGCAGAGACGCGGTAGTGAAGTATTTTGCGGAAGTGCGCGGAGGCCGAGGCGCTCAGCGTTACGTAGAGCGTCTTACGGGTCCGATTGGCAAACCGCTCTTTGTATTCTTCCGCACCCAGACCCAAATCGATAGTTCGCAATGCAGGATTGGCGGCCGCTTCTTCAATGATTCTCGACAACAGACAGAATCCGGGCGAATATTTCTCCACATCGCTGTCGAAGGTCGGCTGATACCAGAACCAGGTGTCCTGAAATTGAAAACCATAATTCCATGCGAAAGTCTTTTCTCCCGCGGTGAGGCGCGTGAGAGTTATCCAGCCCGACTCGGAAAGCAACTTGGCCAATTCTTCGAGAAAAACACGCCGTTCCGGCCGGGCCAGGTTGCTGATGCGTCCCGTCAACAAAAACCGTGCCACATGAGCCTCCATAAATGCAGGCAGAATGGGTTGGATTGTGTCCCACGATCGCGCGTGGTCTAGGCGCACCGGCGCTTCGCGGCCCATGGCATTGAGGAAGCGGCGCAACATTTTCTTGCGCGGCAGAACCGGCTTGGTCTCCCCGGGGCGGCGTTCGATCTTCTCCAGCGAAACCTGTGCACACTCATACGCCGTGCGCGCGAAGTAACGGTAGCCGCTAATGGCTGCTGACTGGCGAACCGCCGTCGCTGTATCGGAGTCGGCGGGCAGATTGGTCAGTGTGATGCTATCGATGCCTTGCTTCCTTAACTCCGCGAGCACGTCTGTTACGAATCCGGACTTGTGCCGCGGCAGAGCTAGAAAATCGCAGTAGTCCCCGGTATTCGCACACAAGAACGACGCCGCTCTCCCGGCGAGGTCAGCCGCCAAGGCGGCCACTCCACAAAGACACTCCTCCTCATCATAGGCCAGAAAAAGCAGAGGATGCAGACTGCTACGATACGCACGCTGCACTGCCAACGACCACTCGTAGGTATAGAAAACCTGCGGTCGATCCACGCGCGCGACCAGCGCGTTCCAACGCCGACGCAACTCCGCGTCTTCCGGGATTTCTCGGAGCAAGACGACTCGCAATTGTTGATTCACCGAAGGCAAGTTTTCGCGAACAGGTAATAGTACCAATCTGTCCGTTGCCGCAAGGCTCAACTCCGGCCCGCGTATCTCTGCAGCCGGGCATGGAAACCCGAAACGAGGGCGTCGAGCTCAGCGAGATTCATTTCCGACGTAACGTGGATTCGCGGCAGCGCGTAGGGCGGGAGATTTGCCCCAAGCCCCCCGCCGAAATTCAGAAAAGCCGCAGTATAGCCGGCTTCCTGGGGTATAGCCATCACCCGGGGCGTCACTGACGCAGCATCTCCGAAGGGATAGGCAAACGCCCATACGCGCGTTTGCAAGGCCGCTTCCAGCTTCGCCCGGCAATCGACAATTTCACCGCGAGCCAAATCCAGCGGCAACTGCGACAGCAGAGGATGGCTCATCGTATGGGCGCCGATCGTCATTCCGGCCGCGGCGAGCGCACGGAGCTCCGAAAGAGTTAGCAATCCGAATCGCCGGCACGAAGAATCATCCGCTCCACCGATCGGTGACAACTCGACCCCGAGCTGACTGCTTGCTGCCCGAACAAACGAAAGGCGCGTTTCCGCCCCGACCTGCGACAGCTCCTTCACCGCATCCCACCAGCTCGCACGCCGCAGTGCCCGTGACCCAAGCTGTCCGCGAAGCACAATCGCTTCGGATTCAATCTCGAATTTCCCGGCGAGAGCAGATCGAAAGACTAAGAACAGGTCTTCGTACCACAACCTTGTTCGTTGATCGCCCGCGGAGGCGCCGGTCACAAAGAAAATGCAGCGCAAATTCTCTTGTTGAAGAACCGGCAACATATCCGTCAGGTTATTCAGGAGCCCGTCGTCGCAGGTGAGGAGGACCGCGCGGGGTGGCAGTTCGAACCGGCCTTCACGCCAGGCGAGAGCATCGTCCGGTGAGATTACGTTGTAATTCGCCTTTAGCAGGCGGAGCTGTTTGTGGAGCGCATCAGCACTGACTAGATTTCCGTCAAAAGCGTCATCGATGCGTTCGTATCCCTGCGGCAAAACCCCGTGGTAGGTCACGACCGCCAGTCCTGATTCTGAGCCGCGACGAAAAAAGCCTGCCGCCGACAAGCATGGATACACCGCCTTTTTCAGAAGCGGGCTGACAAGCTTCACGTTCATTCACTTCCTGGCGGAATGGTGTCCGCGGACGCCGTCGACTCCGATTTACCGACTTTATCGTCGGACCTGGATGGCAACTAGCTGTTCATACATCTTCAGAAGTCTCGAGAAGTTTCGATCCCAGTCTGCCCGGTCCTCAACGATTCGCTGGTTTCGTTGGGAGAACAGCCTCCGTTGTTCTGGGGCAAGTCTGGTAGCACGCAAGAGCCGGTCTGCAAACTCCTCCGCCGAGTCAACCGACGCAAGCCATCCATTCTGCCCCTCCACCAGCCACTCCCGATTGGCAGGAATATCCGTAACCACCACCGGCAGCCCGGTTGCCATCGCTTCCAACAAAGAAATGGACGTGCCATCCGACCGAGCACAGCTGACGTACACGTCGGCGGCGCGGAACCACTTCGGCATATCGTGTCTGCCGATGTAGCCGGGGATTCGAACCACACGCTGCAACCCATTGGCGGCGATGAATTCCTGAACTCGCACCGCCTCAGAACCTGCTCCCAGCAATAGCAAACGCAAGCGCGAGTCCGCACTGTAAGCCAAACGAAATGCCTCGAGCAACACATTGATTCCGTACAGGGGCTCCCACGAGCGCGTGCTGAGAATTACTCGCGTCCCCGGTTCGCGCGCGGACTCTACTTCCCCGGGCCCGGCTCCATCAGGCGCGAACGAGCCTTTTCTGATTCCCCAAGGCAACTGCACGATGCGGCCATCCGGCAGGTCAGCCAGTTGTTTCGCTCTGGCGCGAACTGCATCGCAATCGCAGAAGAAGCCGTCCGCACTAGCCAGCGCGAACTCTGTGGCCTGCCTCCATTGCGGTCCCAGGTCTGCCTGGTACAAAACGTCTGACCCCCACGACATCAGCAACCATGGATGAAAGCTCGAAAGCGCCGTAACGTACCCACAACTATTCGTGGGGCCAGCATGAACCAGGTCAGGCCGGATCTCATTCACCCAGCCCTGAAACTCTGCAGAAAACCCGGCGAACATCGATGGATGGGCGTCTCGCCCCATCCTCTGTCTGGTTCGAATCCAGTGAACCCCGTTTGGCAACCAGTTCTCTGGCAAACGTTCAGTTGTCGGGTCAAGAAACCATACATCCAGTTCAGCCTCAGCGAGCTTCTCCAGAAAACGCCGGTTGTGGTCGGAGGCATTATCGGAAAAATACAGGACCTTCATTCGCTCCTCTCGGCATCGACGACGGACCACTGCAGGTGTTCGCCCTGCCGAAGATCGCGCTTCAGTGTCCTGCCGATCACGCGACCCAGATCGAAGGGCATAACCGCGTCTGACGGCGCGGGCCGCAAGGCTTCCAACATATTCCCTTGCAGAAGGGTTCCGGCCGTAAGGTCCTCGGCCGCTCTCAGGCAACGCCTTTGCACCACTACCGTCTGCTGTTCGTTCTCCGCCACAAATTTTTGTGACGACCCCAGCGCGTATTCCAGCTCCCGGGTTCGATCAACCATTTCGCGCCACGACGCCGGTGTCATCGAGAAAGGATGATCCGGACCTTCGCGGGCGTTGTCATCCGTAAAGTGTTTTTCCACCACGCGGGCGCCGAGTGCAACCGCACCCAGCACGGTGGCGTGTCCCGGTGTATGGTCCGAAAGGCCCAACACCACTCCGGGAAACTTCGCACGGTAACTCTCCAACACCCGCAAATGAATATGTCGGAAGTTGTCGAGGCTGGCCGTGTAATTGGTGTTGCACTGCATCAAGACCAGGTTCCGGTTGATCCTGAGTATTTCCTCCACTGCGCGCTCCACTTCGCCCATTTTCGAGGCGCCCGTCGCCAGGAGCACAGGCTTGTGCTTGGATGCCACCTTGCGCAGCATTTCAGGCCAGGTGATGTCTCCCGAACCGATCTTGAACAGGTTCACATATGAATCCAGCATGTCCACGGCTTCAAGATCGTAAGGCGCAGAAAAATATTCGATGCCACACGCTTCACATTCGCTCCACAGGGCCGGGGTCCACTCCCAGGGCAGACTGGCATCCCGGTAGACCTCAAAGACGCTCTTCTTCCACTCCGACTGATGCGAGAGCTGGCCCCCTAGATTTCTGAAGCCCTGATCACTAACAATCTTGGCCGCGCGAAAATTCTGAAACTTGGCGGCATCGGCGCCAGCGCTCGCGCAGAGCCGGATCAGAAGTTTAGCGCGATCGAGATCACCGTCGTGGTTGGCCGAAATGTCCGCCACGAAATAAGTCGGATAATCCCAGCCCACTCGCTTCGTTCCCAGCTCCACCGACGGCATGTTGAGCGATGTCATCCGCGGGCCTCCGTCAGTTGGCTTCTGAGCCGTTCCACGTATCCGATGGCCTGCAACTGGGCGAACTTGCGAAGCCCGGAATCCACGTCGGGCATGGACCGTCCTAAAGCAGCGGAGATTTTTCCTGTGTTCAAGGAAGTATTCCTGGGCCTAGGTGCTTTCAGGTTAGCCTCCACCATCTGCGCAGGAGCGACTTGCGCGGGATCGTAGCCGAACCTCACCGCGACCTGCCTCGCGAACTCATACTTGCTGACCGCCTCCGAACCCACAACATGGTAAAGACCAACCAGATCGCGGTCCACCATCGCGAGCAGAACCTGTGCCAGATCGTTTGCCAGGATCGGGCAAAAAAAAGTATCAGTAAATCCGGGTACGACCTTGCCGCGAGCGAGTTGTCCCAGTATCCACTCCGCCAAACTCCGCTTGGGCCCCGCGCTCCAGCCATACAGATTGATCCGAGCGATTGCTGCTAGCGGGTTGCGACCGAGCACTTCCTGTTCGCCTTCCAGCTTAGTTTTGGCGTAGATGTTCACTGGCCTCGGCTGGTCGCTCTCCGCATAGTGGCCACGAGTGCCATCAAACACTGAATCCGTCGAGACGTACAGCATTCGAGCTTTCAACCGCGCACTAATCTCGGCGATTCTTGCCGACATCGAAACGTTGATCGGTTGTGCTGCCTCCGGATGCTCTTCGCACCAGTCCACATTGGTCTCTGCCGCGCAATGAACGACAACCGTGGGCTTGAGCTTCTCGAAGATTCGGCGGATCTCGGACTCCTCCGTGAGGTCGACGGCCAAAAACTCGACTCCAGTAATGCTGACCGGGTGCCGATGATACAGTCCGACCACCTCGCGGCCTTGCCCCCGCGCCGCCTCAACCAGGCTGGCGCCAAGCAAGCCACTGGCTCCGGTGACCAGGATCATCGGGTGCGATCTCCGCTGTAGGGGTGAATTAAGGCATTCTTGAACTTGCGGAGCAAGCCGATGCAGGCCGCCACATTGCCCTCAGCTATCAGCACTCGCGCAAGGCTTTCTGCTCGACGCTGCGATTCAATTCTGCGAGTTCGGGTTCGTTATCCAAGAGTGCGAGCGCGTCCCGCCACAGAAAGTTTTCCCTCCCCAGCCGCTCGTAAATCGCGCGAACGAGTTGAAGGTCTTCCGGCGTATCCACCGTCCAACGATGCTGGCTATGGTCCTTCTCGCCGGTCACCGACAGCAACATGAACTTCTCAGGGTGTTCGTAGATGTACGGCGTCACATGAACCCGCTGGTACTGTTGATCGGCCTCACGCCAGGCTTGCTCAAGCGCCTGAGCCGTCATGACCTCCGTATCCAGACCCCGAGGATAAGTGCGCACCCGCACATTCGACGCATAGTCCGGCCGTTCTGCCAGAAATTTTCGGATGGTCTGGCCGGTGACCTCCGGATCGATCAACGGACAATCCGAAGTGACCCGCACAATCACATCTGCCCCGATCGCCTGCCCTGCCCGGTAATATCGGTCAAGCACATCGTGTTCCAATCCGCGAAAAACGGCTACCGAATACCGCTCGCATTCCCCGACGATGAGATCGTCACGGGCCGAATCCGTAGTGGCCACCGACACCTCGTCGATCAAATCGACCCGGCGCAACCGTTCTACCACCCGCGCCAGCACGCTCTTACCTGCAAGATCGAGCAGAACTTTGCCGGGCAACCGGGTGCTGCCCATGCGCGCCTGCACAATCGCCACTACTTTCACGGCTCCTCCGTAGTTTCAGCGGACTTAACGCTTCTTCCTCAGGAGAAACACCGTATCGACGTTCGCGTTCTCCAGATACGGAAATCGCTGTTCCTTCACCAACTCCAAATCCGGAAAGCGTTCGAGGTAGCACCGCGCGAAATCCATCTTCCACAGCAAGTCGCTGTGATTCCGATAGTTGATCTCGGTCACGTTTGGCGCGTAATACTCCATTCCCAAGATGAAGTTTCTGCTGCAGCGATGGATTTCATCCAGCACCCGAGGGAGATTCTTGGGGGCTATGTGAATCAGCACTCCCGACGTGAAGACTACATCGAACGATGAATCGTCATGGGGAAGCGCGACCGCCGAACCCAGCTTCAGCCTGACCCCAGGCAGGCGATGGATCGCGATTTCCAGCGCGTAGGGCTGCAGTTCGATGCCTGACAGATTCGAGTACCCCATCTGCTGCAGCATCAGGAGCTGATTGCCGGTGTTGCAGCCTACCTCCAGAAAGCTAGCGTCCTTCGCGATGTCGCGCAGGAACGTTTCGTTGATCTCCCTTCTCGTGACCCCGTAATGTTTGCGGTAGAGCTGGTCGAGCCCTACGGGGTCGAAGGTGTTGCGGTCCGAGTACTCGCGGCCGAAATCGCCCTTCCAGACCGCTGTCTGAGCGGTCTCCGGTGCCTGGCTTGTAGTCGAGTCGATTTTTAACTTTTCCCTTGCGCTGCTCATTTCAAATAGTGCGCCAGCACTTTCTCGACAGCGTGGATAACATCCTCCACATCGCCATCGTTCATTCCGTGAAACATCGGCAGACTGATCAACCGGTCGTACGCGGTTTCGGCAACAGGGAATTCTCCGATTCTCGAACCGAAGCGGTCCCGGTAATATGGATGGTAGTGCACGGGAATGTAATGCACGTTGACGCCAATATTCTCGGCCCGCAAGGCGCGAAAGACTTGCGCCCGGTTCGCGGTGAGCCGGGAGAGGTCGAGGCGGATGGGATACAGATGCCATGCCGAATTAACGCCGGCCCGCACCGGCGGTGGAATCACACCAGGAATCTCGCGGAATGCGACAGCGTACATCGCCGCGATGGCACGCCGGCGCACCAGATTGGCTTCGAGTCTCTTGAGTTGCTCGAGGCCCAGCGCACACGCGATATCCGGCAGTCGGCAGTTGAACCCGAGCAAGACCATTTCATAGTGCCACTGGCCCGTCTGCTGGTGTTCGCGAGCTTCGCTCGAAAATCCGTGATTGCGGAAGCGCCGCAGAGTCTCCGCAAACTGCGGATTGTCGGTCGTGACCATTCCGCCTTCGCCGGTGGTGATGTGCTTCACTGGATGGAAGCTGAAAACAGTCATGTCGGCAATGCTGCCCACGCGTCTGCCGCCATACTCAGCGCCCAGAGCATGACAGGCGTCTTCGATCACGATACAGCGGTGTCTTTTCGCGATCTCCAGAATCGGTGACAGATCTGCCGGATGCCCAGCGTAGTCCACGGGAAGGATCGCCCGAGTATTTGCTGAGACCTTCCTTGCGACTTGCTCAGGATCGAGGTTGAGCGTGTCCGAACTGACATCCGCGAAGACGGGAGTAGCGCCCTGATACAACACGCAATTCGCGGTGGCGGCAAACGAGATGGGCGTGGTAACCGCCTCGTCGCCCGCCTTAAGCCCCGCCGCCAAAGACGCCGCGTGCAGAGCAGCGGTTCCAGAACTGAAACTCACTGCGTGTGTGGCGCCCACGCGTGCGGCGAAGGCTTCCTCGAATTCGCCGACTTTGGGTCCGGTCGTCAGCCACTCCGAGCGCAGCACTTCCACCACCGCCTGAACGTCGGCCTCTTCCACCGACTGGCGTCCATAGGGAAGAAAACTGACGCGCACCGGCGATCCGCCGTCGATGGCGAGAGTCTGCGTGCTGAGCGAGGTCGTGCTCATAAGGTTTCCTAGGCCGGAACCCGCGTCGGAACTGTCTGCTGTTCGGGGGTCGACAGCGCAATCAAGTTTTGCAGGTCGCGGTTCGTCAGCCACTTTTCATTGTTGTCGCTCGAGTACCGGAACCCCTCCGGCAGTGGCCGGGCGTTGACCCAGTTCTCGCGCCGCCACCAAGGATGCGACGGCTGGATAATGTATCGGTCTTCCACTTCGAGCGTATTTCGCGCCTCATCTTCCGAAACCAGAACTTCGTGGAGCTTTTCCCCAGGCCGGATTCCGATTGTCTCGATCTCACATCCTGGCGCAATGGTCTCGGCCAGATCCATAAGGCGCATGCTGGGAATCTTGGGGACAAAAATCTCTCCACCGTGCATTTGCTCAATGCAGCTGATAACGAAATGCACGCCCTGCTCCAAGGTGAGCCAGAAGCGCGTCATCCGCGGGTCGGTCAGCGTGATGCGGCCGCGCCGGCGCTGCTCCAGAAAAACCGGAATCACGCTGCCCCGGCTTCCTACTACGTTTCCGTAGCGGGCACAGCTGAACCTGGAATCCTGTGTACCGGCATAGGCATTGGCCTGCACAAACATTTTCTCGGCGCACAGTTTCGTCGCGCCGTAGAGGTTGATCGGATTGACGGCTTTGTCGGTACTGAGGGCCAGCACCCGGCGCACGCTTTGATTGATCGCAGCGTCAATCACATTGCGTCCGCCCATAATGTTGGTCTGAATCGCCTCGAACGGGTTGTATTCGCAGGCCGGCACCTGCTTCAGAGCAGCCGCATGGACCACGACCGTGACTCCGGCAAACGCACGCTCCAACCGGGCGGCGTCGCGCACATCTCCGATGAAATAGCGCAGGCTAGGATGATCCAATCCCGAGGCGCGCATTTCGTGCTGCTTGAGTTCGTCGCGGCTGAAGATCACCAGGCGCTTTGGCCGGTAATCCTTCAGCATCATTTCGACGAACTTCTTCCCGAAAGATCCGGTGCCGCCTGTGACCAGAACCGCCTGCTCCGACCAATTCATCGCATTCGCCTCATTCCAGTCTCTAGTTGGATGTCAAAGCGGGCGCAAAAAAAGCCGAACCGGCGCCTGCACTGCATCTTTGGGGTGACGCCTTGTACGAATCAACCAGAACGCGGCGCCGAGCTGAGGTTACATGTGCCCGTTAGTATAGCGGAGTTTCATGAATTGGTGCAGATGATCGCGATACGCGGTTGGCCCAGCCAAAATTCGGGAATCATTTTCGCGCGTCCGATGCTAAAATGTCGGACGAACTCTCCAGATACGCGTGCGAACGACTCCCTGCGCGACGAACCAGCCTCTTCGGACCGGGACTCTGTTGTACGTGTGCAGGAAGGGCCAATTCTGGCCTGAGCAACGCTAAAATCGTTCGAGGAGCAGGAATGGAATCCGGACCCCTGATACAGGCGAATAATCCACTTGTTCGCGAAATGCAGCCGAGCCAGGGCTTGGACCTGGGCCGGCCTGCGGGACCGCACTTCTATCCTCAGCTTGGTCCGCACGAGTCGGAGCTTGGTCCGCACGAGTCGGCCATCGGCGAATACATTCGTATTCTGATCAAGCGGAAGTGGTTAATCGTCGGTTGCCTGGCTACCATCTTTTCGGTTGTCGCCATCGCCAGTTTGAAGATGACGCCGGTTTACGAAGCCGGCGGCACGATTGCCATCAATAAGCCCGATACCAGCCTGAACTTTCAAAACTCCGCGACCTTCAGCCTGGATTATTTCGACCCCACGGAACTCGAAACGGAAGTCAAGATTCTGCAGAGCGATTTATTGGCCTTACAGGTCATCCGCGAGCTCAACCTGGACCGCCGGCCTGAATTCGGCGGGAAATCCTTGTCTTCCCCCTCGCTCGACCTTGCGCCCGATCCCCTCCAAGTTGATCCCGCGCGCGCCTCGGCCGCGATTGGCGGATTTAAAGGGAATCTGCGGGTTGCCCTCAGCCCGAACTCCCGCATCATCGAGGTTCACTACCGCAGCGCCGATCCCCAAATGGCCGCTAACGTTGTGAATACGTTGATGCAGACCTACGTTGAAAACAACTTCAAGGCCCGCTTCGAGTCCACCATGCAGGCTTCGGACTGGCTGCAGAAGCAACTCGTCGACATGCAGATGAAAGTAGAGACTTCGCAGGAAAAGCTGGTGCGCTATCAGAAAGAGCACGAAATCCTGGGCATCGACGAGAAGCAGAACATCATCACCTCTAAGCTGGACGAACTGAACAAGGCGCTCACTACCGCCGAGAGCGAGCGTATGGACAAGGAGTCCTTCTACCGCATGGTGGAGTCTGGAGATCCCGATGCCATCGCCTCCAGCGCCGGCGGCCTTGACACCGATGCAAGTAATTCTCAGTCGGAATCGCAAATGTTGGAAACGTTGCGCACCAAGCAGGCCGATCTCAAGATTCAGGCGGCTGATCTCAATACCCAGTTCGGCCCGTCGTATCCCAAACTCGCCCAGTTGAACAACCAACTCAAGGAAGTTGATGCGCAGATTCAGGGTGAAATGAAGAAGATTGCGAGCAAGATTCGCGGGCAGTACATGACCTCCTTGCGCCGCGAAAACATGTTGCGCGATGCGCTCGAAAAACAGAAGCAGGAAGCCAATAAGCTCAACGAAAGCGCGATTGAATACAACCTGCTCAAACGCGATTCCGAAACCTATCGCACGCTCTACGAAGGCCTGCTACAAAAGCTTAAAGAAGCTGGGGTCTCAGCCGGATTAAAGTCCAACAATTTCCGAATCGTCGACGGCGCTCGCCCGCCCACGGGACCCATTGAGCCCAACGTTCCTCGCAACCTGATGTTTGCCCTGGTGCTGGGCCTGGCATCGGGAGTCGGGCTGGCATTTCTGCTTGAAGGTCTGGACAATACGATTCGCACTACGGAACAGGCGCAGATGATTTCTGGCCTCGCGCCGCTGGGCATGATTCCGCTCGGCTCCAAGTCTGCGCGAGAAGGTTCGAATCCTAAGCGCCTGGTGATCGCCGCCTCGAAAGAGGCCGTCGAACTGGTGACGCAAGTTCGGCCACAATCGCAGATGGCGGAATCTTACCGCGCCCTGCGAACGTCTCTGCTGCTCTCGAACCTGGGATCTCCCCCCAAGGTCATCATGGTGACCAGTTCCCTGCCGCAAGAGGGCAAAACCACGACCAGCATCAATTGCGCAGTCGTGCTGGCTCAAAAGGGCATTCGCGTTCTGCTGATTGATGCCGATCTGCGCCGTCCGAGTATTCACAAAACCCTGGGCATGGGACCGCGCACTGGGCTGAGCAACGTGTTGACCGGAAGCACGACCCTGGAGCAGGCGATCGTGCGCACTCCGATTCTTCCCAACTTGTATGTCCTGCCCGCCGGAACACCGCCGCCGAATCCGGCGGAATTGCTTGCGTCCGCCAACATGAGAGACGTACTGGCTCAGTTGCGCGGGGAATACGACCACATCGTCATCGATACGCCGCCCTCGCTCTCCGTCACGGACGCGGTTGTGCTTTCGCCCCGCGCAGACGCCGTGGTGCTCGTCATCCGTTCGGGCCAAACCACCAAGCAAGCGCTGCGCCGAGCCCGCGACCTTCTCGCCCAGGTCAATGCCAAGGTGGTCGGAGTCCTGCTCAACGCAGTCGACCTGAGTTCTCCGGACTACTACTACTATTACGAGTACCAGGGAAAGTACGCGCGTTATTACCGGGACGAGCCGTCGCACGAAGATGAAGATGGCGACGAAGAACCGACTACTCCCGCGTCTTCGAGTAGCGCGTAAGCCAAACGTTCTCTTCTCTCCATGAAGATTCCTCTTCAAACACGCGCTCGGAAGCGGATCGTCGCGACTGTTGCAATTGTTCTGGCTGTCCCTTATGTCGGGATGGCTACGCGAGAGTTTGTCGCCTCGTGGCTGGGCGACCGCGCCCAGTTGACCAGCCTCGAACGAGCCGCAAGACTAGATCCCGGCAACGCCGACTATCGCAACCACCTGGGCCGCTACTACGATCTCGTCGCGCGCGATCCCGCCACGGCGGTTCGCTACTACAAAGCCGCGGTGCAACTGAACCCACACTCCGCCCGGTACTGGTTCGATCTCGCCGGCACTTACCAGGTGTTGGGAGACACACCGAACCAGGCCGCAGCGCTCGAGCAAGCCATTCACGCCGATTCCATGACCCCTGATGTGGCTTGGGAAGCCGCCAACCTGTACCTGGTCCAGGGTGAGAATGAGAAGGCGCTGCGTGAATTCAGCGTCGTTATGGCGAATGACACTTCCCTGGCTGGGAGCGCCGTCCAGTACTGCTGGCGAATTAATCCCGACGTAGACGGTTTGCTCCGCGACGTTGTCCCTCACACCGCGGACGCCTACATTGCGTTCCTGAACCTGCTCCAGATAAAACAGGAAACCCGGGGCACCTTCAAGGTCTGGGATGCCCTCATGCAGACGCATCAGCCGTTTGAACTGCGGTATGTTTACGAATATTTTCATTTTTTGATCCAGCACAAGGAGGTCGACCAGGCTGTGCTAGTGTGGCAGCAGGCAGCGCCACGTTTCGGCCTTTCCTCCTATCTGCCCTCGTCCTCCAATCTGATCGTGAACGGCAGCTTTAATCTCGACGTGTTGAACGCTGGCTTTGACTGGCAGTACCAGAAACAGTCGGGTGTTGCCCTGACCCTTGATCCCAGCGACTTTCATGCCGGAAGGCGCTCACTGCTGATCACTTTTGATGGTCCCGGAATTAACGATGCGGGAATCTATCAACTCGTTGCGGTGCGGCCCAATACCCCGTATGACTTCTCCGCGTATTACAAGAACGGAGAACTGGAGGGCGCGGGCGGCCCGCACTTGACGATTCAAGATTTTTATAGCCAGGCGGTGTACTTCGACAGCGACGAAATGAAAGAATCGGGATTCTGGAAGTCGGTGAATGGTGAGTTCACCACCGGCCCGGACTGCAAGCTGGTTGTGCTGCACGTCCGGCGGCTCCCAGAGGGCAGTCCGATCCGTGGTAAGCTCCGGATCGACGACTTCCGCCTCGTCCGAAAACCGTCCTAGTTTTACCTATAGAATAGCTAAGAGTTTATGGCCGCGAAACCAATCAAGGAGCGCCAGCAGTTGTCGGATCAGATCGGCAATGTGCTGCTGTACGGAACTTTCGGACTGCTGATGTTCGGCCCGCTTGCCTTCGGTGCGGTCGAGCCCTGGTCCATCTTTGTGCTGGAGATGGGCTCTGTTCTGCTTACTCTCCTTTGGCTCGCCAAGCAGTGGATGGATGGCGAGATGACCATCCAGTGGAACCCGCTTTATCTTCCCATGGCGGCGTTCGGCGTTCTGCTCCTGGTACAAGTTATCTTCCGCGCCAGCGCTTATCCCCACGACACGGTGTCAGGGGCGTTGCTTTACTGTGCCTATGGCATGCTTTGTTTTCTTTCGGGGCAGACCCTGCGTCGCAGCGTGCAGGCTCGCAAGCTGGCGGTGATTTTCGCCCTCTACGGTTTTGTGATCGCGGCCTTGGCTCTGCTGCAGGGTGTCGCTCCCAACGGCAAGCTCTATTGGTTGCGCCAACCGCGGATCGGCGGATGGATTTACGGTCCCTACGTAAACCACAACCACTATGCGGGATTGATGGAGCTTCTCGTACCCATACCATTGATTCTTTCGTGCACGCGACTGGCACATGAAAAAGAACGCATCGCTGCGGGAATCGCCGCGGCTGCGATGACGGGCACTGTTTTTCTCTGCGGCTCGCGCGGCGGGATGCTTGCCCTTCTCGCCGAGTTCGTGGTTTTGGCGGTCGTCGCGGTTCGGCAGAAAAAAGGTGCTCGTCTGGCCGTCGGAGTCGGGGCGTTTGCGGTGGTGCTGCTCAGCCTGCTCACTTGGCTGGGTGGCAAGGAGTTGACAGCGCGCGTCACCAGCATCCCGACCGAGGCTCGCAGCGAGATTTCTGGCGGCATCCGGCTGACCATTGATCGCGACACGCTCCAGATGTTTCGCAACAAGCCCTTGCTGGGCTGGGGACTGCGCACCTTTCCGGTCGTCTACCCGCAGTTTCGCACCTTCTACACCAACTTCTTCGTCAACGAGGCGCACAACGACTATCTGCAGCTGCTGGTCGAGACTGGACTGCTCGGTTTCGCCACGATGGTGTGGTTCCTGATCGTCCTTTACCGCAATGCATGGTGCAAAATCGGAGACTGGATGTCCGATTTGAGTGGTGCGGTGACCTTGGCATGCCTGCTGGGTTTTACTGGCATCCTGGTTCACAGCGCCCTGGATTTCAATCTCCAGATTCCCGCCAACGCCGCCTTGTTTTATGTGTTCTGCACCATCGCGGCATCACCGCCGCTGTTGCAGCGGGCGCGTAGACGCAAGCCCGCCCCCACCCCCGCAGATGAACTGCTGCCTGCCTCAGAAGTGGTCTAGGGGACAGCCCAAGAAAACTAACCGCAACAAACGCGACGGTGATTGTCCAAAATCCAAAAGGGGGCGGAGCGTTGAATGTCCGCAAAACATGGCGCAGAGGGCTCGACCTGCTGCCTCTGCAGGGATTTCATTTCGATCGTCCGCTAGTCCTATTCCAGAGCGATGACTGGGGCCGGGTCGGGCTGCGCGATCAAGCAGGCCTTGAGCAACTTCGGGCTTCCGGGTTGGTGCTGGGCGATCGGGCATACGATTTCTACACCCTGGAGACGGCCGAGGATCTTGCCGCGTTAGCCAGTAAACTCAGGAGTCATCGAGATTCCAGCGGGCGCCATCCTTGTTTGGGAATGAACTTCATCGTCTGCAACCTCGACTTTGTGAAAATGAACTCGGAGGCGTTTCGAGAGATTCATTTGCTGCCCCTGGCCGAAGGCCTTCCTAGTGGCTGGAGCCGCCCTGGGCTCATCGCCGGTTATCGTCAAGGAGTTGCTGACGGAGTCTTCTTCCCGGCATTGCACGGCAGCACGCACTTCTGCCAATCCGCAGTCGAGCGGAATTTATCAGAGAACGGCGAACGTGCCGCTTTGCTGCGGGCTCTCTGGCAGGCTGGCACCCCCTACATCCACTGGCGAATGCCTTGGATCGGGTATGAGTACTGGGATGCGGCGAAGCCTGGAGACGAGCGAATGTTGGCGGCGGATACGCAACAGATGCTGATCGGCCAAACCGTCGGAGCGTTCGCCAAGATGTTTTCCACGCTTCCGCGTTCGGCTTGTGCCCCTGGCTATCGGGCCAATGACGACACCCACCGCGCCTGGGCACAACACGGAATCCGGGTCGCGCAGAACGGTCCCGGAACGCTCGCGCCAGCGCACTTCGACCGCTTCGAGATTCTCCATCTTTTCCGCACAGTGGAGTTCGAACCTGCGACCGACGGGGCGTTTTCCGTCGAGAAGTGTCTGCGGCAAGCGGAGGCATGTTTCGCGCGCGGTCTGCCCGCAATTGTTTCGGTGCACTCGATCAACTTCCATTCCACGGTCCGGGATTTTCGCAGCCGCACGCTGCAGGCTTTTGACGAATTTCTTACCGCACTCGAATCGAAGCACGATGATCTGCTGTATCTTCACGATGAGAACCTGTACGGGTTGACGAGCAAAGGATCTTACGAAACGCCGCAAGGAACGGTGCAGGTGAATGTGACCCGTAAAGCATTTACCAGGGCGGGATTGGCGAGGCAGCGGCAGCAATGACACGGAAATCGATTTTGCTCGTGACTGTCGATTGCCTGCGCGCGGATCATGTTGGCTTTATGGGCTACCATCGACCCACGTCTCCATTTCTGGATTCTCTGGCCGCCGAGTCCTTTGTTTTTCCTGCCGCAATCGTCGCGGGAGCACCGACTTACTACTCTCTTCCTGCCATCCTGGCTTCTCGATATCCGCTGGCGCTAGGGCGCGACGTGCTGGGGCTCGCTCCGGACGAACTGACTCTGGCGACTGCCCTGAAACAGGCAGGTTATGCCAGCGCCGCGATCGGTGCGGCGAATCCTTATGTTTCGTCGCGGTTCGGCTACGAGCAGGGCTTCGACGTCTTTCGTGATTTTCTGGACCAGGGACCCGCAGCTCTTTCCGCGGACCGCGCAAGCGACGGGGCGAGCTCCGTTTCCGGTAACGGTTGGACGAGCCGCCTCAACCGGAGGCTGCAGAAAATACGTCCTGCGCTGGGGCCTCTGGGAATTGTCTACGACGAATTGTATTTTCGATACTGCCAGCGCGTGACGCCAACGGCGAACTCGCTCGATTCATTGCGGCGGTTTCCTGCCGCTGACGTGATCGTGGATGAAGCCTGCCGGTGGCTCGAGTCAATCGGCGACGCGCCGTTTTTTCTGTGGCTGCATTTGATGGATCCGCATTCGCCCTATTACCCGAAGGAAGAAGCTCTCGCGATGATGGGCGATGCCGCAGTCACGCCCTATCGCGCTCGCTATTTGAATTCTTATTGGAACCGGTCTGATCTCGGAGTGCGGCGGCTTGCCCGCCATCGTGACCAGATCGTCGCGCTGTACGATGCCGGAATCCGCTGGGTCGATGCGCAGATGGCGCGCCTGATTGAATCGCTGCGAAAGTCTCACCGCTGGGATCGCTGCATCCTCGCCTTGACTGCCGACCATGGTGAAGAGTTCCTCGAACATGGGGGACGTTATCATCCGCCGTCGCATCTGTGGGAAGAGTTGATTCGTGTACCCTTGCTTTTGCGGGTGCCCGGCGCCACAAAGAAAGAAGTAGTGAAGGCTCCGTTCAGCCTTCTCCATCTGGCTCCCACGTTGTTGGACGCGGCTGATTTGCCCGTCCCCTCTGCGTTTCAAGGCACCAGCTATTGGGCTCAGATACGAGAGGGCGCAACATACGATGCTATGGCGATTTCGGAGTGTGTTGCAGGCTGCACCAATCCTTTCCGCTCGGAGAATCGTCTCGGTCCACGTGTGCTGTCGGTGAGGGAATCGCGCTTCAAGCTGGTGCTACATTTTGATCCTCTAAAGGATCAACTCTACGACTTAGAAGCCGCCCCGGGCGAGCAGGCGCCTCTCTCGCCCGCTGTCCATAAGCCGGAGCGCCGGCGTTTGCTTGAGATTGTGCGGCAACACCTGCGGCAATCGGCCGAGCAGCGCGACGTGCATGCACGCGTGCGTGCGTGTTTGCGCGAGCTTCGACTTGAGGCTGAGCGGACCCACGCATGAAGCTGATTCGGCTCCTGGTGGACAGTTTTGCCGACGAGGACGCGCTCAATGCTCAAATGAGCAACGCGCGCGAGATCATGAGCCGGCTCGATCCAAATCGTTTTCATGTCAGCACGTTCGTTCTCGGGCAACCGGATCCCAGGCTGGTTCAGAGGCCGAACACGCGACTGATTAATCTCCCGCGGCGCCGCCAGACTCCGAGAATTCTTGCCGAATTCATCGCGGGAAAGCATGACATTCTTTTTTACGTCAAGGCTTCGCCAGCCGCACGGTTGTATCTTGCGTTGCGGCCGAAAAGGTTCGATCGGCGGATTGTGATTGGCACCGTCGAATCCCAATCTGACCTTCGGAATGAGCCGACCATCAATCCAGAGTTGATTCGCCTCTGGGAACGCACCACCCTGCGCAGCGATTTCCTCTTCAGCAATTCGGTTTCAGTGAAAGCAAGTCTGGGAAAGGAGTACGGGCTGCTGAGCGAGATCGTTCCCACAGGCGTGGATACAAAGTTTTTCAGTCCAACGTGGGATCGGGCGACGAACCATCGCGTGCGCGTGCTTTTTGTAGGGTCCTTACGCCCGTTCAAGGGCGCGCAATTGTTGATCCGAGCCGCCGCGCAGTTCCCTGCAACCGATTTCGTCATTGTTGGAGAGGGCATCCTGTCTTCCGAGCTGATTGAAATGGTCCGACTCGAGCGGCTGGCGAATGTGCAACTCACCGGCGCTCTTGGTGCCTCGGCTCTGCGGCAACAATATCGTGAGGCGGACATCTTCTTGTTCCCGTCCCGTTGGGAAGGTTCTCCGAAGGTCATCTCCGAGGCGGCCGCTTGCGGTTTGCCGGTAATTGCCCGGAAAGACTATTTTCCGGAGACCGTGGTGGACGGGCAAACTGGATACTTGGGTGGCAACGACGACGAACTTCTCGAAAAGCTGGCCAAACTCATTGCCAGCCCTGAACTCCGTCATGAAATGGGCCGCGCTTCGCGAACCCACATTGAGCGCTTCGATTGGGATCCGATCACCCGCCTCTGGGAAGGAATCTTTGTGAAGTTGGCGTCGAATTTATGAGCCCATTGGTCACACTCCAACCGGCTGTTCGACCTCCCATTCACGTGCTCACGTTGACACCTTTCTATCCAAGTGGGCGTGACGATGCCGCCGGCTGCTTTGTCTCCGAACCGCTTGACTGGGTTGCCAAGCTTGGCGTGGTAAATGACGTTTTCGCGGTGCAGCCGATTTATCGGGAGAGACTTTGGGCGCGAGAGACCGGCGTTCCGGCGACTTGGCTTCGCTACATCTCACTCCCTGGAGGTTTCGGACTGCCGACCGCAGGGGCTTTCGTTTTCGCACGGATTGTGGGGCGAGTGCGTGAACTGCAGCGCTCGCAGCGCATCGACCTGGTACATGCGCATGCGCCTCTGCCTTGCGGACATGCGGCTCTGCTCTTGAGTGCCGAACTCCGGCTGCCGTACGTGGTCTCGGTGCATGGACTCGACGCGTTCGGGACAACGCAAGTCAGTGGGCGGGCGGGGGTGTGGTGCCGGCGCATATCGCAGCGTGTGTACCGTTCGTCTCGGCGGGTGATCTGCATCAGCGAGCGCGTTCGCGAGCAAGTTCTGGAGGGTGTAGGAGGCAAGTGCCGCACCTCCGTGGTTTACAACGGTGTGGATCCGGAGCTGTTTTCGCCGGGGAGAGAATCCTCCACCGCTGGGCCCCTCGTGCTGAGCGTTGGGAACCTGATCCCGATCAAAGGGCATGATCTGCTCGTCCGCGCGGTGGCGTCGCTCGCGGCCGAGTTTCCGGCGATCATTCTCGAGATTATCGGCGATGGTCCAGAGCGCTCGCGTCTGCAGCGTCTCACTCGGGAACTCAATATTAGCGAGAGGGTGCGCTTTCTCGGGCTGCGGTCAAGACACCAAGTTGCTGAAGCCATGCGCCGCTGCACAGTGTTTGCTCTGCCCAGCCGCTATGAAGGGTTGGGTTGCGTCTACCTGGAGGCGATGTCGGCCGGCAAACCGGTCATTGGTTGCCGCGGGCAAGGCATCGCCGAGATCATCCAGCACGGGTCGAACGGCTTTCTGGTTGGCCCAGACAACGAAAGGGAACTGACACTGGCTCTCGCCATGTTGCTGCGCGACGAAGCACGCCGGCGCGCTCTGGGCGCTGCCGCGCGAGACACTATTCTGGAGCGTCTTACTCTAGCCCAGCAGGCGGAAAACCTGGTGCGGATCTACCGGGAGACCGTCGCATGAGGCGCCGGCTGGTTATTCTGACGGAGATTATTTCTCCGTATCGCATCCCTTTATTCAATGCGCTGGCCCGGCAACCGGAAGTGGACCTGCATGTAATTTTTCTGGCTGAGACTGACCCGACCCTGCGCCTTTGGCAGGTGTACAAAGAAGAGATCCAGTTCTCATCCGAGGTTCTGCGATCGTGGAGGAAGCGAGTCGGGCGGTACAACGCGCTGCTCAACTTCGGCCTGGGCCTAGCGCTGAAGGAGGCGAAGCCCGACGTGATTCTGTGCGGAGGCTACAACTACGTCGCATCCTGGCAGGCCCTGTCTTGGGCCCGAATACACGGCATCCCGTTTTTTCTATGGACAGAGAGCAACTTGCAAGACTTGCGTCGCGGCCATCCCCTGGTGGAGATGCTCAAGGACGAATTTCTCCGGCAATGCACCGGATTCGTGGTGCCCGGCCGATCGGCCTGGGAGTATCTTCGCGCCCACAAGGCCAAGGACGCTTCCATTTTCACCGCCCCAAACGCGGTGGACAATGACTTGTTTTCTGCGGCTGCGGCAGATGCCCGGCAAAACGCGCCTGCACGGCGTGCGGAACTCGGCCTGCCCAGTCGATATTTCCTTTACCTGGGGCGCTTGGTGCGGGAAAAAGGAGTATTTGATTTGCTGGCTGCTTATGCCAAACTGAATGGGCGGAGACGTCAGCAGATCGGGCTGGTCTACGTGGGGGATGGCGTATCTCGCCGGAAGTTGGAAGAGCGGGCTGCCTCGATTGCGCCAGGGATGATAAGATTCGCTGGCTTCGTCCAGCGGAATCCTTTAGCGACGTATTACGCACTCGCCGAGATGCTGATTCTACCCACATACAGTGATCCTTGGGGACTGGTCGTGAATGAAGCCATGGCTTGTGGCTTGCCAGTGTTAGTCAGTCGCGTAGCCGGATGCGCCGCCGACCTGGTAAGGGAAAACTGGAACGGATTGCTGATTTCGCCGGGGGACGTGTCAGGACTATCTACAGCGATGGAGAGTATTGCTGGCAATTCTGAACTTTGCACATCGATGGGCGCCAATAGCGCTCAGCTCATATCCCGCTATTCGCCGGCCAGATGGGCCCTCGGGATGGCCCGGGCGGTCGAGTTAACGGGGGCAGCCAGTGACTGATCGTTTGCCAAAGATCGTGTTGACTGCAGGAGCTATTCTGT
>Ga0209698_10001565_pt1 | contig 26337 bp, 26 predicted proteins | sample LitLauG_LLR_2012_FD_187203 | JGI IMG/M metagenome (GOLD analysis project Ga0209698, IMG submission 187203) | Freshwater sediment microbial communities from Pennsylvania, USA - Little Laurel Run_MetaG_LLR_2012 (SPAdes) (version 2) | ecosystem: Environmental > Aquatic > Freshwater > Creek >... | reverse complement strand
GCAGTGCAAGAACGGCGGCTGGGCTTCGTTCGACAAGGACAACGACCGCATGGTGTTCCAGTACGTGCCCTTTGCCGATCACAACGCCATGCTTGATCCCGCGACCGTGGATATCACGGGCCGGATTCTGGAGTGTCTTGCGACTTATGGATACGATCAGAGCCATCCGGCGGTAAAGCGGGCGCTGAAGTTTATTCGTAAAGAGCAGGAGCCGGATGGGAGCTGGTTTGGACGCTGGGGCGTGAACTACATCTACGGCACGATGCAGGTCTTGCGCGGACTGGAAGCGATGGGCGTAGACCGCAACGATCCCATGATCCAGCAGGCGGCGGAGTGGCTGCGCTCGGTGCAGAACGCCGATGGCGGCTGGGGTGAGACGGTAGGGTCTTACGATGATCCCAACCTTCGGGGGCAAGGTGAGAGCACGGCTTCGCAGACGGCGTGGGCAATCATGGGACTGCTGGCGGTCGGCGATACGCGCAGCGAGTGCGTGGCCCGCGGCATGGCCTATCTGCTGCGCACACAAAATAAAGACGGCTCCTGGGATGAGCGTTTCTTCACCGGGACGGGCTTCCCGCGAGTGTTCTATCTGATGTACCACTTGTACCGTGAGTATTTTCCGTTGATCGCGTTGACTACTTACTCAAAAGTGATGGCGGAGAAGGGGAGCTAGCCTTCAGCCGTCAGCTATCAGCCATCAGGTTCAATTCATTGGGTTGGTCGGAGTCTTTGGCTGAACGCTGAGTGCTGAATGCTTGCTTTTGTCACTGGCGCCACGGGATTTCTGGGCAGTCATGTTGCCAGCGTTCTGGCGGAACAAGGAGCCGAGTTGCGGCTGCTGGTGCGGCCGACCAGCGATCTGCGCAACCTTCAGGGGCTGAAGGCAGATCGCGTGGTGGGCGACCTGCGCGACCCGGCTTCGTTGGAGAAGGCGCTGGCCGGTTGCGATGTCATCTTTCACGTTGCCGCCGACTACAGACTGTGGGTGCCCGGGCGAGATTCCAGCGAGATGTACCGCTCGAACGTTGACGGCACGCGTTCTTTGCTCGAAGCGGCCCGAAAGCAGCGCGTCCGGCGGGTGGTGTACACGTCGAGCGTTGCGACCATGGGCTTCCTTTCTGGGTCGAGCAACGGCAAGGTAGCCGACGAACAGAGTCCGGTCGGTATCGCGGACATGATCGGCCATTACAAGCGGTCGAAGTTCATGGCGGAGCAGGCGGCAGTTGAGGCCGCCAAATCGGGAGTCGATGTGGTGATTGTGAATCCCACTACGCCGATCGGTGAGCGCGATATCAAACCGACTCCTACGGGTCGCATCGTGGTGGATTTCCTGAAGCGCAAATTTCCGGCTTACGTGGAAACGGGATTGAATCTGGTGGATGCGACCGAGTGCGCCCGCGGGCATGTCCAGGCGCTGGAGATGGGAAGAACAGGCGAGCGCTACATTTTGGGCGGAGAGAATCTTACGCTGAAGCAGATTCTGGACCGTCTGGCCGCGATTTCGGGCTTGAAGTCGCCGACGGTGAAGTTGCCCTATGTGTTTGCATTCGCGACCGGTGTGGTGGACGAAATGGTGACGGGTCGCCTTCTGGGCCGCGAGCCGCGAGCGACGATTGACGCGGTGCGCATGGGACGCAAGGTGATGTTTGTGAGTTCAGCGAAGGCGGAGCGGGAGCTGGGATGGCGCGTGGTTGCAGTCGACGACGCCTTGCGGCGGTCGGTAGAGTGGTTCCGCACTAACGGATATGTCTAGGTCGTCATCCATAAAGATCGCCATCATCGCCGCGATGGAGCGGGAGGTCGCGCCGCTGATCCGAAGCTGGAAAGCGCGGATGGTCGAACACGGCGGACGGCGATATCGGCTTTTTGAAAATGGCGAAGCCGCTCTGGTGTGCGGCGGAATTGGAGCGGAAGCCGCGCGCCGCGCAACCGAAGCGGTGATCCTGGAAGTTAACCCGGTGCGCGTAATCTCGGCCGGCTTTGCCGGAGCGCTGGATGCGTCCCTGGAGGTCGGAAATGTTTTTGAGCCTCGCACGATAATCAATGCCTCCGACGGCGCCCGAACTGATGTGGGCTCGGGTCTGGGAATTTTGGTGAGTTCCACGACTATGGCTGGCAAGGAGCAGAAAATTCGATTCCGTAAAGCCTATGGCGCGAGTGCGGTAGACATGGAAGCCGCAGCCGTGGCGCAGGGAGCCGAAGCGCGGGGCGTCGAGTTCGGAGCTTTGAAGGCCATTTCCGATGCCGCCGATTTCAGCCTGCCGGGGCTGGAGCGTTTCGTGGCAGGCGACGGGACATTTCGCGCCGTCAAATTTGCGTGCCATGTCGCACTGCGCCCGTGGCTCTGGGCGACGACCATCGCACTGGCGCGAAACAGTTCCGAGGCAAGCAGGTCCCTTTGCGGCGCGCTCGCAAGCTACCTTGATCGCGAGACTCGCAGTCATCAGACCTTGCCGGGCGACCCTTTGGTGTCCAAAATATGAAGCGATAGGAAGGCGGGTCCATGTTCGCTGGCGCACATACTCATAGCGGTACCCAGTCCCATACTTACAGGAAAGGAAAACTATAAAGTCTGTTATGCCAATTGCTCCACTATCGACATTGGCGGTTGCAAGCGTGAGCGGCCAGATTCCTTCCACGATGCAAGCTGTCGTCTATCACGGCGTGAACGACGTGCGCATGGAGGAAGTTCCTGTGCCCGAAATCGGGGCCGGAGAGATTCTGGTTCGCGTCCACACCTGCGGCATCTGCGGGACCGACCTGAAGAAGATCTCAACGGGCTCGCACTCCGCGCCTCGTGTTTTTGGTCACGAAACTTCGGGAGTTGTCGCAAAGGTGGGCGAAGGGGTTCGCAAGTTTGGCATCGGCGAGCGGGTGGTCGTCTTTCATCATATCCCTTGCGGGGACTGCTATTACTGCCAACACAAGACCTTCGCGCAGTGCGCCACTTACAAAAGGGTCGGTTGCACGGCCGGGTTCGAGTCGTCCGGAGGAGGATTTGCGGAATACGTCCGAGTGATGGACTGGATTGTTGAGAAGGGAACGGTGCGCATTCCGGACGGCATCAGTTTTGAGCAGGCATGTTTCGTCGAGCCGGTGAATACCTGCATCAAAGGTACTGAGACCCTCCGACTGGAAGCGGGGGAGACGGTGCTGGTGATCGGGCAGGGCCCGATCGGGCTGATTCTGGCCAACTTAGCGAAACGCGCCGGGGCTCGGGTGATTACTTCCGATTTGTATCCGGCGAGGCTTACAATAGCTAACAGCTTCGGCTTAAAACTGACAATTGACGCTTCCAAGGCAGACGCCGGACAAGCGGTGCGTGGAATGACGGAAGGGCGCGGGGCTGACGCCGTGATTTTGGCTGTCGGCGGCAGCGGCCTGATTCGTCCTGCGATGGATGCGGCGCGTCCGGGAGGCCGGGTATTGCTGTTCGCGCAAACGGTGCGCGGAGAGGCCATGATCGATCCGGCGGCGGTGTGCGTGGACGAAAAAGCTTTGTTGGGATCCTACAGTGCATCAGTTGATTTACAGGAGGAGTCAGTACGATTCGTGATGAATCGTGAAATGGATCTGGAACGGCTGATCAGCCACCGTTTCCCGCTGGCAAGCGGTGTGGAAGCGCTGAAACTGGCTGCCCATCCTCAACCGGACTCGATGAAGATTGTCATCCAGCCGGGCAGCGCGTGGGAAGGACGTTAATTGTGAATGGCAAGATGACGGCGGCCGTCCTGTACGGCAAAGAAGACATCAAGATTGAACGAGTGCCGATCCCGCGTGTGGGTGAAGGCGAAGTTCTGGTCAAAGTGCACGTCGCGCTCACTTGCGGCACGGATTTGAAGGTGTATCAGCGGGGTTATCATGCGCGCATGATCGTGCCGCCCGCGTTGTTCGGGCACGAACTGGCGGGCACGGTTGAGGAAGTTGGAGAGGGTGTGCGCGGGTTCAAGAAGGGCATGCGCGTGGTGGCGCTCAACTCGGCTCCCTGCGGCATGTGTTTTTATTGCTCCAAGCATCAACTGAACCTTTGCGAAGATCTGCTGTTCAACAATGGCGCATATGCCGAGTACATACGAATTCCGCGGCGCATCGTAGAAACCAACATGCTGATGGTGCCTTCGAACGTGAGTTTTGAGGACGCGGCCATGACCGAGCCGCTGGCCTGCGTTCTGCGCGGCCTGCATGAGACGGGAGTGGAGATCGGCGACACGGTTGCGGTCATTGGCGGAGGACCGATCGGACTGATGTTTGTGCAGGTGGCCAAGGCCATCGGCTGCAATGTGATCGCGGTGGTGAAGCGCGATTCGCAGGTCTCGCTGGCGCGCAAAAAAGGTGCGCACGAGGTGGTGCAGATTACCAAGGTGAACGATCCGGTAGAGGCGGTACGCGAACTGAGCCCGGAGCGGCGCGGCGCCGATGTCGCCATCGAAGCCGTCGGGCGTCCGGAAGCCTGGGAGTGGGCGGTGCAGATGGTGCGCAAGGGCGGCACGGTAAATTTCTTTGGGGGGTGCGCGGCGGGAACCAAGGTGCAATTGGACACCAACCGCCTGCACTACTCGGAAATCAGCTTGAAAGCGACCTTCCATCACACTCCCGAGACCGTGCGCCGGGCCTTCGGACTGATTGCCGAGAAAAAAGTTTGCGGCAACGACTATATTACCGGCGAAGCGCCGCTTTCGCGTCTGCAGGATGTGTTGCGCCACATGCTGAACCGCGGTGGCGACATCAAAACCGCGATCATCCCGGGTCACTAGTGGCGGGGTAGATTAGGGACATAGGCACAAGTTTGGATTGTCATCCTGAGCGAAGCGAAGGATCTGCTGTTTGCCGCAAAAAGCAGGTCCTTCGCTTCGCTCAGGATGACAATTTACAAGAGGTTTTTTTTGTGTCGTGCTCCACGACACCACCGCTGTTAACAATCTCAGATGACAACTGCTGCCAGCCATTCCCCGACTGCGCCGCTCGCCTCCGGTTGGAGTGCGCTGCCGCCGGAGTACGCGATTCCCGACCTGGCGCCTTCGCCGACCGAAGCGCGTGAGTATTGCCGCCGCCTGGCGCGCTCGCACTACGAGAATTTTTCCGTCGCGTCTTGGTTTCTACCGCGGCAATTGCGGCAGCACTTCTTCAACGTGTATGCGTATTGCCGCATCGCGGACGATTTGGGCGATGAAGTGGGCGATACCGCCGCATCCCTGCAGCTTCTGGATCAGTGGGGGACGGAGTTAAACGCGTGCTACGACGGTCGGCCGCGGCATCCCGTATTTGTTGCGCTTACCGAGACCGTACGCGAGTTTGAAATTCCAAAACATGAGTTTGCGGATTTGCTGACTGCGTTCCGCCAGGACCAAAGTGTCACCCGCTATGAAACGTTCAGCGATCTGCTGGGCTATTGCCGCTATTCGGCGAATCCGGTCGGCCACCTCGTGCTCTACCTGTGCGGATACCGCGACTCCGAGCGCCAACTGCTTTCCGATTTCACCTGCACCGCGCTGCAACTGGCGAACTTCTGGCAGGACGTGAGCGCGGACCTTGCCAAGGGACGGGTTTATCTTCCGCTCGAAGACTTGCGCCGCTTCGGCTTGAGCGAAGAAGCGATCCGCGCCGGGGAGAACACTTCGGCATTCTGCGCGATGATGGAGTTTGAAGTCGAGCGGGCGCGGGAATGGTTCGCACAAGGCCTGCCGCTGATCGCAGAGGTCGATCGCAGACTGGCGATTGACATCGAATTGTTCAGCCGCGGCGGGCAGGAGATCTTGAACGCGATCGAGGGCCAGCAATACGCTGTGCTGGGGCGGCGGCCGGCAATCTCCAAGACTCGGAAGCTGGCCCTGGTCGCTCGCGCCGGGCTGGGGAAGCTGTTGGGGAAGTAGAGATAACGATGAGCACCGCCGTGGAAAATGCGCCCTTGCAATTTGCGCCTACCGCTTCCCAGCTCGACATGGCTTACTCCGTCTGCCGGAGTATCTCCCGGGCAGCCGCCAAGAATTTCTACTACGGCTTTGTGGTGCTTCCACGGGGTAAGCGCAATGCGTTGAGCGCGGTATACGCCTTTATGCGGCGGTGCGACGACATCGCCGATGACAGCACGATGAGTTCCGTTGATCGGCACAACAAGCTCGCGGAGTGGCTGGACAAGGTTCACCGCGCCTTGGCGGCCCAACCAACCGACGATCCCGTGCTGCTGGCATTGGCGGATGCGCAGCGCACTTACCAGATTCCGATAGGTCTGCTCGACCAGCTCGCCTTTGGCACGGCTGCGGACCTCGACTATGGACAGCCTGAGTTCTCCGCTGCTCAGCCGCTGGTCGCGCGGTACCAGACATTTGAAGAGCTGCGGCAGTATTGCTACGGCGTGGCTTCGGTGGTGGGGTTGGTGTGTATCAAGATTTTCGGATATCGCGACCCTGCCGCTGAGCCGCTGGCCGAGCGCTGTGGCCTGGCCTTCCAGCTTACGAATATCATTCGCGACGTCAAGGAAGATGCGGCCATGGGCCGGGTTTATTTTCCGCAAGAGGACCTGGCGCAATGCGGTCTCTCGGCCGCCGATCTCGCCGCGCCGGATCCGGTGCGCATCCGCCCGCTGCTGGCGCTGGAGGCTGAGCGGGCCCGCGAATGTTATCGCGCCGGAGACGAACTGGTTCCGCTGGTGAGCGAAGACAGTCAGCCCGCGCTCTGGGTCCTGATTACCATCTACCACCGCCTGCTGGAAAAGATTGCTTCGAAGCAGTACGACGTCTTCAGTGAGCGCGTCCGGCTAACGGTGCCCGAGAAGCTCACTGTCCTCGGAAAAGGAATCGTGAAGCGCCTCTTGTGATGGCGGCCTTGATCGATCTTCCTACAACGCACCCACCCACGGTTGCCATAGCCGGTGGCGGATTGGCTGGCCTGGCCGCGGGATGCGCTCTGGCCGAGGCCGGATTTCGGGTGACTTTATTTGAGCGCCGGCCTTATCTTGGCGGGCGTGCTTCTTCTTATCAGCATCCGGGCACCGGCGAAGTTGTGGACAACTGCCAGCATGTGTTGCTCGGCTGCTGCACCAACCTGCTCGACTTCTATCGGCGCTCTGGGGTTCAGGACAAGATTCGCTGGTATGAGAAGCTGACGTTCCTGGAACCGGGCGGGCGCGCATCGGTGATCGGCCCGTCGGCGCTGCCGGCTCCGCTGCATACCGCGCCGGCATTCCTGCGGGCCGACTGTTTAAGTTTCGGCGACAAGCTGGCCATCAGCCGCGCCATGGCTGCGCTCGCTCCGGCGACGCCGGCGGACCAGGGCGAGTCGTTTCTCGACTGGCTCCAACGCCATGGACAAACCTCGCAAGCCATCGAACGATTTTGGAAGACTATTCTGGTGAGCGCCCTGAACGAAGACCTCGATCGGGTTTCCGTTCCCTCCGCGGCCCAGGTGGTGCGCGAGTCGTTTCTTAAGTCGGCTGCTGCGGGGCGCATGGGAATTCCGACCGTGCCGCTCACCGACCTTTACAGCAGCGCGGGAGAATACATTTGCGCGCGGGGTGGAGATGTCCAGTTCCGCGCGGGCGTTGAGTCGTATCGAGCGGAAGCCACCGAGGTCAGCGTCACCGCGAATGGACAGGAAAAGAAATTCGACTATCTGGTTCTGGCCGTCCCTTTTGACGGGTTGAGACGGATGCTGCCCGACACCGCCGCTGCGGCGCCCTTGGCCGCTGCGCTCGGCCAATTCTCGACGTCGCCGATCACTGGCATCCATCTCTGGTTCGACCGGCAAATCAGCGAACTTGATCACGCGGTGCTGCTTGATCGCACTATCCAGTGGATGTTTCATAAGTCGCGGATCATCGAATCTCGCAGCGATGAGGGTCGCGGGGGTGGCAGCTACGTTGAACTGGTTGTGAGTTGTTCCCGGAGCCTGGTTGAAAAGTCGAAGTCGGAGATTGTCGAGATGGCGGTAAAAGAAGCGCAGGAGTTTTTCCCCGGAGCGCGCGACGCGAGATTGCTGAAATCGACTGTGATAAAGGAAGTGAATGCGACGTATTCACCACGTCCGGGAATCGACCAGTACCGGCCCAAGCCGGAAACGGCGTGGCCGCGAGTCTTTCTGGCCGGCGATTTTGCCGCGACCGGATGGCCGGCCACTATGGAGGGGGCGGTACGGAGCGGCTATCTGGCGGCGGAAGCGCTGGCGCGCTTCTCAGGTGGCAAGAGCGCGCGCTTTCTGGTCCCCGACTTGGCGGCGAGTGGCTTGATGCGGCTGTTTGGATGAGATTCGGGTACCTGCGACTTCCCGCCTCAACGCCTGAAGGCGCTTTTATAAACACAACTTGTGGCGTCCCTGACGGCATGCCCCGATACGAAGCCGCATTGCACCGCAGTATGTTGGTTACTTCGGTTTCCCATTTCGTGTTACCTCGATACGGTTCTCAAGAATCCTACCCAAACACACGATCTTATAAACATGCCTGAGCGCACCGACGCGGATAACGATCGCCGCCGCAGTCCACGATTCAGCTGCGGCGGTCAGGTCGAGATCAACTGCCTTCCGTCAACCGGTATCCTTCTTCCGGGAACGATCCGCGACCTGAGCCTCCACGGTTGCCGTGTCGATACCACGCTGCCGATTGATTGCGGCGCGCGAGCTGAAATCGTGGTGCGCGTCAACGCGTCTTCGTTCCGGGCGGTCGGCGAAGTGCGGGCGATTCGAGAACGGTCCGGCACTGGGGTGGAGTTTGTTCATCTGAGTGCCGCGGGAAAAGACATGCTTGCGGAACTGGTCGCGGATTTAGCGAGGCTGCAGGCTTTGATGAACAAGCTCAAAGCTGACCGACGCGAGATGGATGCGGAGGCGTTTAGAAAGGAGATGGAGGATGGGAAGTATCAAGCCGAGCGGTTGAGCGAGCGCTTTCCTTTTCTGAGGACAGTTCTGCCGGCGGAGAATTCGGAGGACGGCGTGGAGGCGGGCCCAGAGTCCGCCGGCAAGCAGGGGAGCGCGGAAGGGGAGTCGCTGGTAATCGCCGTCGATTTATTCGGGTAGCGGTGTGGAGACCTCGCTGGAAGGATGCTCACCGTTTTGTATGGGGTGCAAGGAGACGCAGCAAGCCGCGTCGCTACGGAGAATCAGATCGCCATCAATACCACGCCAGCCGCTACCAGTAATGTTGCAGCCCAACGCCGGCGTCCCACGCGTTCATGCAGGAATATGCGGGCGGCGACCGCGTTGGCCACAAAGGTGAGGGCGGCTGAAGCGGGCACGACCAGACTGAGATTTCCCCAGGACAGGCCAAAGAGAAGACTGTAGAACGCCACTCCCATCGCCATCACGCCGAGGGCAAATGTGGGCGTCGTGAGTACGCGCCCAATCACGGCCAGGACGCCGCGCTTCTTCCAGAGTTCACCCACGTCGCCAACTCGTTTCATGGAATAGGAAAGCAGCACGTCGCCGGTGGTGGAGGCTACAACTATGAGCAGGATCGCAGCCCAGGCGTAAAGCTCTTTCATGATTTGACCTCTACTTCCTGGGAAACTGGGTCGGGCGAAGCTTCCAGGGCATGCTGGTTTTGGTGAACTGGCGTAAGCGACGGGCTGGCGGCCACGAAGCCCACCCCTACCGCGATCAGGGCGATGCCCAGCCAGCGCGTCGTGGAGATCTGCTCGTGAAAGCCGAAGTGAGCGATCAGGGCTACGAGCACGTATCCCAGCGAGGTGGCGGGCAGCACATAGGTGAGGTCGGCCCAGGAAAGCGCGGACATATAGCAGGAGAAAAACGCCAGCAGTAATAGGATTCCAGCGGCCACCCAGGGATTAAGAATGGCGAGCACCAGGCCGGAAAGCTGGTGCAGGGAAAAACCGCCGAGGTCCTTCATACCGCGCGCCAGCAGGGAATCACCCGCTGTGGCGAATACGGTGATGCCCGCCAGGACGAGGTATTTTCGAAATGTCACTGGAATCTACCCAAGATTCTGTCTAAGGTGCACGGTCGAATCTCGACGCCCTGCCCCTAAAGGGGCGTCGATTTCGGAGAGCTAATGGCATCGCTGAAGCGATGCCCTGATGCGACGCCGTGCCTGCTCCGCGGCTGGTTAGGCTTTGGCCGGTTCCGGGGCAGGCGTTTCGTCCTTGCGGTTTTCCTTGACCCACTTGTGGCGCTGCGCGCGTACTTTCAGGAAAGTTCGCGCCTCTTTGTACAAGCGCTTGCGCTCGGAGTTGTCGAACACCGCTTTCCTCAAGATGCGGTAGGCAGCTTTCGGGCGGAAATAATAAGCGTCGTAGAAGTCATGGACGGCGGCAAGGATTTCCGCCGCGGGCAGGCCGGGATACTCGATCTGCACCATCTGGTGCCCGAGATCGTCCACCATTTTTGTCTCGGTGGTCATGAAGCCATTCTTCACGGCGTGTTCGTGCAGTTCAGTTCCCGGGAAGGCATGCGCTACCGAAACCTGAATCGTTTCCACGTCGAGTTCCTTGGCGAAATTGATCGTGTTCTTGATGGTCTCGCGAGTTTCTCCGGGCAGGCCGAGGATGAAATCTCCGTGGATGACCAGTCCGAGCTTGTGGCAATCCTTGGTGAACTGGCGGGCGCGCTCGATGGTTGCGCCCTTCTTGATGTTCTTCAGAATCTGCTGGTCGCCCGATTCGTAACCCACGATCAGGAGGCGGCATCCAGCCTCTTTCATGGCCTTGAGGGTTTCGAAGTCGGTAGTGACGCGCGAGGTGCAGGACCATGTGAGGCCTAGCGGTTTCAACTTGGCACATAATTCGACAGTGCGGGCCTTCTGCAGGTTGAAGGTATCGTCGTCGAAGAAGAATTCCTTCACATACGGCCAGTAGTCTTTGGCCTTGGCCATCTCGCGCGCCACGTCGTCGGTGGAACGCTTGCGCCAGGGATGTCCGCTGAGCGTCTGTGGCCATAGACAGAAGGTGCACTGCGCCGGGCATCCGCGCGTCGTGTACAGAGATACAAACGGGTTGAGCAGAAAGGGCACGTTATAGCGGCGGACATCCAGATCGCGCCGGTACACGTCGGTGACGTGGGGCAGGGAGTCGAGGTCCTGGACGGTCGGGCGATCGGGATTATGCACGACCGCGCCATTCTTGCGATAGGAGATGCCGAGAATGTCTTCGATCGGCTTGCCTTGGGCGTACTCGACGATGGAGTAGTCGAATTCCTTGCGGCAGATTACGTCTATCACTTTTGCTTCCATCAAAGCTTTCTCTGGCAGCACGCTGACATGGGGTCCCACGAAAGCGATCTTGATGTGAGGATGGCTGTCTTTAATGGCCTCGGCGATGCGGACGTCGCCGGCGAATCCGGGCGTGCTGGTGAAGAGCACCAGCAGTTCGTAGTCCTTGCAGGTGCGGATCGTTTCTTCGGCTGTGATGTGGTGAGGCGGGGCGTCGAGCAAGCGCGCCCCTTCAAGCATTCCGGTCGGATAGGCGAGCCAGACCGGATACCAGTACGATTCAATCTCTCGCGTAGCGGGCCAGCGCGAACCTGCGCCCCCATCGAAATTCTCAAACGAAGGCGGATTCAAAAACAGCGTTTTCAATGGCATATTTGTGATTCTCTATTTTAGCACTCTTGCGTCTGCACACACCCCAGCCGAGGCTACCATCCAGGTACGTCCCCAGAGCGTTGAAAGCGTGGAACTCTTTGTTCAAGTGTGCCTTAGAGGGGCCCAAACTGCAAAAGAACCTCGCTGAACGTCGCTCTGGTGCATTAAGGCGCGAGAATCGGGTGGCGGCTGGCTGACGGGGCTGAATGCGTCACTTTGCTTCCGGATTTGGCAGGGCCCATTTCTCCAAGTCGCCGGTGGCCCGCAGCAAATTCATGCGGACCCGCTGATACTCAAAATCGGCATCCTGGAAAAGCAGAAAGCGTTCAGAGGCCTGTACCCGCGCATCGGCGAGCTCATGCAAGGTGCCGGTCTTGGCCTCGACCCGGGTTTGAGCCGCTTCCAGGCCCGACTGTGCCAGTTCGTATTCCAAGCGCGCAACCTCGCGGGCGGCCTCCAGTTGCTCGGCGGCGCGTTGCAGCTTTAGCGTCTCCTCCGCTACCTCATTGCGAGATGCCTCCGCTTGCTTCCGGGCCTTCAGGGCTTCCGCGTCGGCGGCGTCGGCTCGGGCACGCTGGCTGGCGTTGAAGATGGGGATCCGGAAGGCAAGGCCGATGGTGGCATTGTCGGGCTGGAACTTCCGGTAATACTCGTTGTAATTATTGAACGTGGAGAGGCGGGCATACTGGGCGGAGAAATCGATCGAGGGGTACAGCGCGCGATGCTCGCCCAAAGCCCGCATCGATTCCGCTAGAGAATGCTGCTGGGCGGTTTTGACGGCGGGGCTGGCGGCAATCGCTTTCTCCGAAAGGTCCTCCTCGGTCGCGACGGGCGGCAAAGCGGGTATGGTTTCGGGCACGAGTTCGATGGAGAAAACCGGCAGCCCGGTTAGAGTGGAGAGGTGCCGCCGCAGGACGTCGGCATTGCCCCGCGCCTCGGCCCGGTGCAGGCGAACCCGCGCCGTAGTCAGCCTGGCCTTGTTCAAGTCCATGGCGCTGTCCACGCCTTCCTGCAGGCGTGCGGCCACGGCTTGTTCCATTTGCTTGGCCTCGCTCTCGTCGGGTTGCAAGCGCTGCAGTCGCGCCTCCCATTTGGCCAGTTCCGCGTAAGTCAAGGCAACGTCCTGGATGACGGCATTGCGCTGGCCCTTGTCCTGAAACTCGGAAGCATGCCACTCCGTTTTTGCCGCGTTCAGGAACTGGCGCTGGGCGGGATTGAAGACCGAACTTTGCGCGACGATATTCGCCAGCGCTGGGGCCGAGCCCTCGATGGAGAGGGGGAATCCATAGGACCATCCCAGGCCAGAACCGACTATCATCTGCGGCAAGTAGTTGTTGCGGAGTTCGCGGTAGGAGGCAAAGGCGCGCTGAACGTCGGCATTGGCGATTGCCGCACCCGTGCTGTGCGCGAGCGCCAACCGAATGGCGCGCTCGAGCGGCAAAGGTTCGGCTTGGCCGTGCGTTGCCATCGTCAGTACGGCCGCAAATAAAGAGAGCAGATTCATGGAACGCAGCCAGCGCGGCAATCGGAGCTTCATCTCGTCACCTTCATCCATCTCGTCACTCCTGGGCGATCGTTACCATTCATCAGGACCCATGCATCAGACCGCGGTGGCGCGGCGACGCACAAATTGTAGTGCGCCAGAGGCGAGCCGGGCAGTAGCTCGGGAAAGTTATTTGTGACGCGGCGAAGCGCGGGTGGAATCTCGCCGACCTCAGTGGGCAACCCGATTGAGAGCTTGCTGGGCGAGGCCGAAGTTCCGAGCCAATGACAGGGAAGCGCGGTACTCGCGCACCGCACCCGCATTGTCCCCTTGCTTTTCAAGCAGCATGCCCAGCAGATAGTGGGCCTTGAATGCAGGCGCTGCCTCGACCGGACCGGACGCGAGATAACGTTGAAGCAGTTCGGTGGCGAAGGAATATCTTCGCCCGGCGCGATATAAGATCTGGGACGCATCCACCAGAACATCGAGTTTGGGCATCGGCGCCTGGCTCAGGTTGACGAGGGCCTGCTCCATTTCGTCGAAGCGTTTCTGGCGGCGAAGAAAAAGAGCCAAGTCGAGCCATGCTTCCGCGTCTCCATGGCTCAGGTCGATGTACTGGTGATACTCCCGTTCAGCCGCGGCAGCGTCTTTCTTCTTTTCGGCAATACGCGCATATATCCAGCGCGCGCGGGCAGGGTTGATCGCCGCAACGGACAGGGCTTGCTCGCGGGCCTTCTGTTCGCCGCCGCCGACCAGTCCGGGCGCCTCCAGATAGAACTCGGCCAGATCAACCCGGGCATCGACGTCCTGCGGATTCAGTTGGACGGCACGCTCAAATTCGCCGCGAACCTTGCCTGCCAAGCCGGCGGCGGCCAGGAAGTTTGCCCGATCCGCCTTTTCGCCGTACACGCGCCCCAGCCAAAGATGGAACCGGCTGTTGTTGGGATCGAGCGCGACAGCTTTTCTGCAGGACGATTCCGCCCGGTCCCAGTCTTCGAGCGTGTAGTAGGCGCGGCAGAGCAGGTTGGCGGATTCGGCGTCCGACGGAGCGGAAGAGAGGCGGCCATTCAACTGGGCGATGGCGTCGTCGATTCGGCCGGCTGCCAGCATGTCCTTGGCTGAGTCGGCCATGCTGGCCGTCACAGCGGTCACGAGCAACAGTAAAACCGGCAAAACTCTGGATGGGCGTGTAATCATCTTAAAACTTGACCTGCGTTCCGTCGCCAATCGGTCTGCCATTCCAGGCATTGATGGCAACCACGTCCTTGGCGGAGAGGCCGCGCGTTACTTCAACCTGAGTCAGATTGAAAAGGGAAGTCTCGACATCCCGGCGCTTAAGTTCGTGGCCGACAACCTGCAGGACGTAGGGCTTCGAGTCGTCCATTCGCACGGCCTCTCGGGGCACGACCAGAACGTTGTCGCGCTGGGCGGCGACGATAGTGACTCCGACGTTGATATTGGGCAACAGTTTCAAATCCTTGTTATCTACGATGCTGGTGGTCTCGCCCACGTTGCGCGAACCGCGCAGCCTGACCGTCGATGGGATGGCCGTGACGGCGCAGCGCCACACCCGTCCGGGGGCGGCGTCCCAGGTAATCTCAATCGGATCTCCGGGAGCCAGGCGGCCCACATCGGGCTCATCGACGAAAGCGCGGACCAGCACTTTTCGCAGATCCGCCACTTGCAGTAGAAGATCTCCGGCGGCGACGAAGCCGCCTTGCTTGGCGGGCAGCGAATAGACGATGCCGTCGAAGGGAGCGCGGACGTTCGATTTCGCCAGGATGTCTTGCGCCGCGTCGTAGGTGGCCTGGGCTTCGGTGCGCTGAGCATCGACGCGCGCCAACTCGCTGTTCGAATATCGTTTCTTCTGTTTTTGGCGGAGAAAGGTAAGTTGGGCGTCGGCCCGCGCAAGCGCGTTTTCCGCTTCGCGCACTTCTCCCGACGAAGCCGCGCCCTGCTTCTCAAGTTTTTTCAGCGCGTCCAAATTGCGCTGTGCGGTGTCGCGGTCAGTGGAAGCTTTCACGAGCTGGGCTTGGAGGCTCAGAACCTCCTCTTGGCTTCCACCTCGTTCGGCGGCGCTCTGGTCGGCCTGTGCTGCTTTCAATTGGGTTTGGGCTCGGGCGGACTGGGCACGCGCGTCGGCGTCATCCAAAACGACCAGCAGTTCGCCTTTGGTGACGGCGTCGCCTTCCTTGACACAGACGCGCCGCACACTGGTCGAGAGCGGAGCGTGGGCCTCGAAGTTGCTGACGGGCTCGATTTTGCCGTTGGTGGTAACCAGGCTGCGGATTGTGCCTTGTTCTACAACGGCGGTCCGCACCAGCAGCCCGTCGTCGCGCCGGGAAACAAAAGCGGCGAGCAAGGCAACCGCCGCAAAAATCACCAGCGCAGTTACCCACCAACGCCGCGGCTGGGGCTTCGAGCTGTTTCCATTCAATGGCATGCAGAGAAAATCGCAAGCTTCAATGTATCATCCACGCGCTACGGGAAGCAGGCAAATCAAGCTTGGACTTGCCTGTTTAGATGCAGTGCGGTGGCGGTTTGCGTCAGTGAGGCCGCGGAATCTTCAAGGGCGGAGCGTAGGGGCAGCTGCCCCTCGGCTGTCCCTACGTAAATGCGGGATACCTAGACAGGTCGGGTTGCCAAGTTCGCTGGCTGCGGGGCTAGGTACAATAGGCGGATGCGAAAGTCTTCCCAGTCTCCCCGTTATACAGCGGAGCATGCGAGGGCGGGGCTCGATCACGATTTTCCGGAAATTGAAGCCTGGCCGAATCAGTTTCCAGGCTACGAGATTGTGGTGGATGATCCCGAATTCACGTCCGTCTGCCCCAAGACCGGCTTGCCGGACTTCGGTAACATCGTGATTCGCTATGAGCCTGACCGCCTGTGCCTGGAATTGAAATCGCTAAAGGAATATTTGCAGGCGTATCGCAACCTCGGCATGTTTCAGGAGAACATCGTGAATCAGGTGTTGGCGGATGTCGTGCGCTGGGCGAAGCCGGTGTGGGCAGAGGTGAAGGGTGAGTTCCGTCCGCGCGGGGGGATTTCGACGGTGGTGATGGCGCGATGGCCGCGAGGGAAGAGAGGCTCTGGGCGATCCGGTTGGTGAAACACTGCAGATTGATTTCGCCCTTGACCTAGCGCGCGACGGTCGCGGCGTGCGGCTGGATGAGTTCGATTGCGGTCGCGTGTTGAGCTTTGACGCGGCTGACTTCGTAGGCCCCCTGCAGATTCAGCCAGAACTGTTCGGTGGTCCCGAAGAAGCGGGACAAACGGACGGCGGTGTCGGCGCTGATGCCACGCCGTTCGAGAACAATGTCATTAACGCGGGGCGCGGGCACGTGCAGCCGCTTGGCTAGTTCGTAAGCGGAGAGGCCCATCGGCTTCAGAAACTCCTCACGCAGGACTTCGCCCGGGTGAACTCTCCAGTTCGGTGTGCCTTTTCTGACAATGCTCATGCTGGGTAGCCTCAATGGTAATCTGCGATCTCGACTTCGTAGGCGTCGGGCGCATGCCATTCGAAACAAATTCTGTACTGATCGTTGATTCGTATGCTGTGCTGACCCTGACGATCCCCATGCAGTTTTTCGAGCCGGTTTCCCGGAGGGACAAGCAGGTCGTCCAGGGCCAAGGCGCCATCGAGCATGGCCAGCTTCCGCCGGGTCACGCTCGCCGGGGGTGCGCCCCGCGTTTTGCCCGTTCTCCAGATTTCCGCCGTTTTCCTGTTGGCGAAAGTCTTGATCACTGGCTGATAATAACGTTATACATTATTAATGTCAATCGTTAATAATGTCAATCGTTATCTGGGGCCGCAATCCAAGCCCAATTCGTTCCAAATCCTGTCCCATCGCCAGATGCCGCCGAATGGACCCGCCGCCATGCTATATTCGCTCGACCTGTGACGCAAACCAAGCTCCAAGCCCGCAGCGCTCTGCTCGTGCTCACCGCGCTCAATCTGCTGAATTATGCGGACCGCAATGTGCTGTTCGCAGTGCAACCGCTGGTGCAGGACGAATTCCATCTGAGCAAGACCCAGATCGGATATCTCACGAGCGCGTTCCTGGGGTTTTACATGATCGCCGCGCCGTTTGTGGGGCCACTGGCCGACCGCTACTCGCGCAAGCTGATTATCGTTCTGGGTGCCGTCTTCTGGAGCGGGCTTACCCTGCTTACCGCCGTCACCCACACTTACACCGAGTTGCTCGTTCGCCACACGCTGGTGGGGATTGGCGAAGCGACGTTCGTCACGATCGCGCCGACCTTTGTCGCGGACCTCTTCACAGAGGAGGTGCGCGGGCGCATTCTAGGCGTTTTTTATCTGGCGATTCCGGTGGGATCGGCTGCGGGTTATCTCTTGGGCGGCAATTTGGCTCCCCATTACGGATGGCGATTTCCGTTCTACATTGCGGCGGCGCCGGGATTCCTGCTGGCGATTGCGGTGATGTTTCTGAAGGAGCCGGAGCGGGGGCAATTTGATTCGGTCAAGGAAACTGCGGAGCGCGGGACGGTCTTTGGACTAGCGCGTAACCCCGCATTCTTGACGGCAACTTTGGGCATGGCGGCGATGACGTTTTCGCTGGGCGGGATTCAGGTCTGGATGCCGCAATTCCTTTACAGCGAGCGTCACTACTCGCTTGCCAAAGCCAATTTTATTTTTGGCATCATTATCGTGGTCGATGGGATTGTGGCAGCGCTCGCCGGTGGATGGTTGGGCGACTATGTTCTGCGGCGGATGAAGAGCTCCTATTATCTGATCTCGGCCGCGAGCATGGCCCTTGGGGTTCCGGTGATGATTGTAGCGCTGTTTGCCAAGGGGCGCGCCATGGTGCCGGCGATCGCGGTGGCAGCTTTCTTTCTCCTGTTCAATACGTCGCCGCTGAATGCAGCGGTCATCAATTCGGTCGGCGCCCATGTTCGCGCCACTGCCATCGCGGTGAACATTTTCATCATTCACATCCTGGGCGATGTTCCCTCGCCGACTATGATGGGATGGGTTGCCGATCGGCGCTCGTTGCAGGCGGCCTTTGTTTTGCCGGTAATTGCCATGGTCATTTCTTCAGTAATCCTTTTTTACGGTATGCGCTTTGCGCCCGCCCTGCGGATCAGTGAAGAATCGACGGAGTCGCAGGGTCCCTCGGGAGCATCTTCCTAAGCAGAATGCATTGGCAAATCGTTCACTGGGGGACATTTCATTGGATTGCAGGCGGCATCCTCGCCGTGGCCTGGTTTTCCCGCATCGTGGAAGCGGCGATCGGAATGCCGAGCATCGCCGACATTGCGCGGCCCGAATGGGACTGTCGCCCAGCAACTCCGAATGGCGAGCCCAGAGTCAGCATCATTGTTCCCGCGCGTAATGAAGCAGAGCATATTCGCGCGACGCTGACGCAACTGCTGGCCCTCGATTATTCGAACTACGAGATTATCGCCGTCAATGACCGCTCGACCGACAATACGGGCCAGATCATCGATGAGGTGGCCGCATCGGAGAGTCGGTGTAGCGCGGACACTCCCCTCGACTCCGCTCAGGGCATGCTTGCCCGCGTGTCAGCAGCACCGGCACTGCGCGCAGACGCGGACAGGAGTGTCCGCGCTACACGATTGAAGGCGGTCCATATTTCGGAACTGCCCTCGGGTTGGCTGGGCAAAACACATGCCATGTGGACGGCCGGCCAGCGCGCGACTGGGGACTGGCTGCTCTTCACCGATGCCGACGTGCTCTTCAAGCCCGATGCTCTGAGGCGCGCCGTTGCGTATGCTGAAGCGGAACGAGCGGACCACGTCGTCCTTTTCCCGCGCATGGTCATGAAGAGCGCGGGCGAGCGAATGATGATCGCTTTCTTTCAGGCGCTTTTCGTCTTTGGACACAGACCGTGGAAAGTTGCCGATCCCAAAGCGCGCGACCATATGGGTGTAGGCGCTTTCAACATGGTCCGGCGGCCGGTCTATGACGCGGTGGGCACTTATCGCGCCCTGCGCATGGAAGTGCTCGACGACATGAAGCTGGGCAAGGTGGTCAAGAACGCGGGTTATGCCCAGCGCAACGTGTTTGGCGACGACCTGATTTCCCTGCGCTGGGTAACAGGCGTTTTCGGCATCGTCAACAACCTTACCAAGAACTTTTTTGCCTTGCTTTCATTCCAGTGGCCGCGGACGGTGGTCTCGATCGTGGGTCTAGGATTTCTGAATCTCGGGCCATTTGTTGGTGTGTGGCTAGCCCATGGATGGGCGCGAGTTCCTTACGGCATCGCGCTCGGTTCGCTGTTTCTGATTTATTACGGGATGTCTGCCCGGTCGCCGATCCCGGCATATTATTTCTTCCTGCATCCGGTTAGTACCGTCCTGATCATGTACACGGTGCTGCGCTCCATGGTCCACACGCTCTCGAGCGGCGGCATTGTGTGGCGGGGGACGAAGTATCCGCTGGAAGAATTGCGTAAGGGGATGGTGTGAAGGCGAACTGCAATAGACGGCAGCCCGCTACTGCGGCTCTTCCGGATCCTCAATCGAAACCGGCTGGCCCTGCTTGGCAGTCTTCTTCTTGGCCGCTTTGGGGCGTTTGAACTTCCCCGCGCTGTAGTGGCCCGGGCGTTCGACATCGTAGTCCGTGGGCACAGGTGGAAACAAACGAAATGCGCTCTCGCCGAGTTGTTGGGACCGGCGCAGGACGATCTCGGCCCGCCCGTCGTAGTCCTGGATCGCCCCCCTGATCTCAATCTGCCGGCCTTCGAGTTGACGAACGTCTCCCATCTTTTTGAGATCGGCGGGAAACACGACCACGGTGAAGGGACACGCTTTTGCTTCCGCGCAGAAGTTGAGGATGGTGACGCCTTCGCGGCCATTCTCCACGTGCAGCACGGTTCCGCTGACGCACTGGGTCGAGCCCATAAGCTTGCTGGCCGCGGTAAAGGCGACGCAGTTGGGTTGAGCAGTATTGCGCGCGGAGCAAACCCCGCTCAGGGCAAGAACGGCTCCGAGAAAGAAGGTCGCAGAAAAAGAGCGCATGGCCGGCTGGGACGCGGAAATGCATCCTCAGTCTTTATTCTAGGCGTCGAGGAAAGATCCCACGCGAAGCAGGACGAATATTTACGCCGACGTTTCCCGAAAGGGAACTTGCGGGCACCCAGCACGCGGGCATTGGCGTGAAGGGTGGGGCCGGGGGTTGGCCCCGGCGTGCCACAGTTCGCGCGGTTCCATCAACCGCTCAACTACTTGGCGAAAGACTTTACGCCTGCCGCTTCGTCTTCCTTCACATCGAAGACGGTATAGAGCTTGGTGATCTGGAGCAGGTCGTGGACTTTCTTGGTGAGGTTGAGCAGTTTGAGTTCGCCACCCTGGTTCTTGGCCGTGGTGAAGGCGCTGACCAACTCGCCGATGCCTGAGCTGTCGATATAGTTTACGTCGCCGAGGTTGAGCAGGATCTTTTTTTGTCCCTTGGAAAGCAAATCGCGCACGGTGTCGCGCAGCACTACGCTGCCTTCGCCGAGGGTAATCCGGCCGCTAAGGTCGACAATGGTGACACCATCCACCTGACGAGTACTGGACTTCATGCTCACTGGGGAGCCTCCTTGGGGTCCGCGGTGTTGCCGGGGACATGCTTGATCATTCTAAATTCGGTGCCCGTTTGGGAGGGGTGGATTTCCACCACATCCATGAACGAGCGCATCAGGAAAATGCCTCGGCCCGAGGTTTTCATCAGGTTGTCCGGGGCCAATGGATCCGGAATCTTGCTGGCGTCAAGCCCTTTGCCCTGGTCGCGGATGACAATCACCAGGTCGCGGGGCGTGCGCTCAAATGCCAGTGTAACTTTTTTATTCGGGTCGTAAGCATTGCCATGCAAAACTGCGTTCACGGCGGCCTCGCGGACCGCCATGGAGATCTTCATGATCTCCTCGTCGTCAAAGCCGGCCTCGGTCGCCATGCGAGTGGCGGTCTCTTCAGCGTTATTCACCGTCTCCAGCGTCGAATCGAGCGTATAGGAGACGCGGTCTGCGGACATAAGCAAACGATTCCTGAGTCGGCCTTCGCCTAAGCTTGACGGCGCTATCGGCTCATCGTGCTGGCCCGAATGCCGTAGACGGGCGAATTGAGAGTTTGCCTGTCGGGCCCGCAAAAGTCAACGCGGCACACCTCATTGTGCCATAGCGCGCTGGAAATGCACTGGCGTCACGCGCGGCTCTAGTGCGGTGACGGACGGGGCAAAGCCCCGCCGCCACAAAATCTGGTTTCGAAACATTCTAAAATAGCTCGATACCGGCGACGCCACTTCTTATTACGCGCACACGCTGTGCACTGCGGAGAAGAACCGCCTGAGCTTGGCCGCATCCAGTTTGCCATCGGTTCGCACCCCGGAACATACATCGAGCGCGAACGGGCCTACCTCTTTAATTGCCTGGCCTACGTTCTCCGGCGTAAGGCCTCCCGCGAGGAACAGCGGGATGGCGATGCGCTCCCGGATGGCGCGGCTGAGCGCCCAATCGTGAGTTCTGCCCGTCCCGCCTAATTCCTTTACCCCGAGCTTCTGGTTGCCGGAATCGAGCAGGATCGCATCGACGTGCGGCGCCGCTTGTCCAGCCTCATCGACGGACTCAGGACCGGTCACGTGAATGACCTGAACCACGGAAATCCCCGGCAAAGCGCCCTTCAGGTCGCGATGCGTGCCGACGGTGAGATGATCGCAGAGCTGAATGGTATTCGTCCGGCAGAAGCGCTGTTGTTCGATGATGTCGCTAACCCGTTGCCGCGAAGTCAGCAGGAACGTTCCGATCGCCGGTGGAACGGTCGCCGCAATCTCCGCGATGCGCTCATCGCTGATCACGCCCGGACCGCTCGGCATGCGTGAAACCAAGCCCAGCGCGGAGGCTCCACAGTCAATGGCCATGGCCGCTTCGTCGATGCTGGCGATGCAGCAGATTTTGACGCGTGGTGTACGAATAAGATTCCCCCTGTGTACCCCTGTGCCCTCCGTGGTGAAGGAAAATCCTTGCCACGGAGGCCGCAGAGGTACACAGGGGAAATCCTACTCGCCGTAAGGAACCCAGATATTCTTCACTTGCGTGGCGTGTTCGAGAAACCAGCGCCCTTCGGCCAGTTTCGGGTTGAACCAGTCGATGGCGCGGCCTTCATTAGTCCAAACCTGCTTCAGATTGCCGATCGACATCGCCTTGGCGGCCGCGGCGCTGGCTTCGTCGCTGAAGCACCAGATGGCATCGACGTCGTCGTGCTCGGCGAGGGTCTTTAGAAGCTGCGATGTGTATCCGGTCACAATATTCACCGCGCCGCCCGGCAGATCGCTGGTATCGAAGAGTTGGTAGAGATCGCCGGTGATTAGAGGATAGGCTTCAGATGGAACGGCGATGACCGTGTTTCCCACCGCGAGAGCGGGCATCACGACCGACAGAAAACCTAGCAGAGGCGCCTCTCGCGGACAGATGATGCTAACCGTCCCAATCGCCTCGTTCATCGCAATCGCGACATTGCGGAACGGAGGATTGTGCACCGCGCCGTCAAACTTATCGGCCCACGCCGCGTAGGAGAAGATGCGCTCGATGCCGAGATCGACTTCCGCGGCAGCCTGCTGGTCGCCAACCACAGCGGCCAGTCGATGAGCAATTTCGTCGCGGCGTTGAGAAAGATTCTCCGCGCAGTAGTAAAGAACCTGGGCGCGATTATGAGCGGTCGCTTTCGCCCATGATGTGGCCTTGCGCGCCGCTTCGACGGCGTTGCGAATGTCTTTGCGATTGCCGAGAGGGGCTTCACCCAGCAAACGACCGTCGGAGGCGCGCACTTCCATGCTATAGCCGGAGTCGGGACGCGCCTGCTTGCCGCCGATGTAGAGCTTGACGGTTCTGTCGATCGCCGGAGTGTTGATGCCAGACGCAGTGGAGTCTTCGTCCAGTTCCGGCTCGGGTGGTGCTTGCTTCTCGGCAGGAAGCGCCGGCGCACTCTTGAACCACGCGGGCTCCATATATTCGAGCAGGCCTTCGCGTCCGCCTTCGCGTCCGTAACCGCTCTCGCGGTAGCCGCCAAAGCCGCAAGAAGCGTCGAACAGGTTGGTGCAGTTTACCCAGACCACTCCAGCCTTAAGTTGCGCGGCGACATGCAAGGCGACGTTGATGCTCTCGCTCCAGACGCACGCCGCCAATCCATAAACTGTGTTGTTCGCAAGCTCCACCGCTTCCGACGGTGTGCGGAACGTCATTGCTGCCAGCACTGGTCCAAAAATTTCCTGCTGCGCAACAATCGACGTCGGATGCACATTACTCAGCAGGGTCGGCGGATAATAAAAGCCGCGCGTCGGCAGCGTAACCTGCGGCTGCCAGCAAGTCGCGCCGTCCGCCACGCCCTGGTCCACCAGCTTGCGAATGCGGTCAAGTTGCACCTTGGCGACGATGGCGCCGATGTCGATCGCCTTGTCGAGGGGGGCGCCGATGCGCAGTGTGCTCATGCGATCCTGAATCTTGGCGATCAGACCTTCGGCGATGCTCTCCTGCATCAGCAGCCGCGAGCCCGCGCAGCAAACCTGCCCCTGATTGAACCAGATTCCGTCCACCAGACCTTCTACTGTGCTATCGAGGTCGGCATCTTCGAAGACGATGAAGGGAGACTTCCCGCCGAGTTCGAGCGAAAGGCGTTTGTGGGTCGTGGCCGTGGCGGCGCGAATCGCTCGCCCCACTTCGGTCGACCCGGTGAATGCGATCTTGTCGACGTCCGGATGCTTGACCAGCGCCTCGCCGGTTGAGCCGTCTCCGGTAACGATGTTCACCACACCGGCGGGCAAGCCGGCTTCCTGGCAGATTCCCGCAAAGGCCAGCGCGGTGAGGGGAGTGAATTCCGCCGGTTTCAAAACCACGGTGTTTCCTGTGGCCAGCGCCGGCGCAATCTTCCAAGCCAGCATCAGCAGCGGGAAGTTCCAGGGGATAATCTGACCGACGACTCCGCAGGCTATGTACTCGGGAAACTCCTGCACCAGAAGTTGCGCCCATCCCGCGTGATGATAGAAATGGCGAGCGACCAGAGGAATGTCAATGTCGCGACTCTCGCGGATGGGTTTGCCATTGTCCATGGTCTCCAGAACAGCCAGCAGCCGCGAATGCTTCTGCACCAGGCGCGCGATGGCATACAAGTATCGCGCGCGGGCGTGCGGAGTGAGCGCTCGCCATCCAGATGACGCTGCCCGCGCGGCCTTGACTGCGGCGTCAACGTCCGCTGCGGAACCTTGCGCGATTGATGCCAGCTTTTCTCCGTTGGAGGGATCGACGGTGTCGAAGAATTCTCCCGCCGCGGGTGCCTGCCATCCGCCGCCGATGAAATGTTGGAAGCGGTAGCCGTGGCGCTCCAGCCACGCGACTGCTTCTCTCGAATCTTCTGGAGCCGGGCCGTATTCCATGCTCACGAATTTTTCGGCGATGCTCATGGCGTTTGCTCGATTCTGTCTTCAACCGATGCTGAGAAAGCAGTACTAGTAAAGTTTGGCGAGCCGCATCATGGCGCTAGATCTCGCGATTGTCGAACAAAAGCATAAGCGGAGGATCGGTTGTGAAGGTTTGCACATCCGCCGCCGCGGCTTGTCCTTCCGCGCTCGCGAAAGCTTTCTGGATGGCCGTCATATCGTCGAAGTACAACGTCGCGACCAAATGAAAGCCGGACGGCCCGGCTGGTGACGCAACCGGGCCCTGGCTGACCTCATACTTCCTAAGACCGGGTATCTTCTTGGCAATCGGAACGTGGTTGGCGAAGTAGTATTTGTCAAAGGCGGCTGCCTCCTTCGGGGTCTTGTAGAGCACGACCAGTCGAGCCATTGAGCTTCTCTCCTGTTGAAGTCCTTCCGGCCAATTCTCAACCGTGGTTGATGGCTGTCGATCTACTTGGAACGCCAGCCTCGGCTCACGCGATCGGATGCCGATAATCCGCCGAATACCGCCCCGTTGCCTGATGCTCCAACTGCCGCTCGATGTCGCCCAGCAAGCCGCTGGCTCCGAAGCGGAACATCTCCGCGCGCAGCCACGACGGGCCAAGCTCTTCTTTGATCATCGCCAGCCAGTCCAGCGACTGCTTCGCGGTGCGGATGCCGCCTGCCGGCTTGAAGCCGACCGCCATCCCAGTTTGCTGCGCGTATTCGCGGATGGCGCGGGTCATCACCAGGCCGACTGGTAGCGTCGCGTTAGTCGGCTCTTTGCCGGTTGAGGTCTTGATGAAATCAGCGCCCGCCATCATGGCCACCACGCTGGCGCGGGCCACGTTGCGCAGCGTCAGCAGGTCGCCGGTGCCAAGGATTACTTTCATGTGCGCCGATCCGCAGGCTTGCTTGAACGCCGCAACTTCGTCGTAGAGCGCCTGCCAGCGTCCGCCGAAAACGTGGGCTCGCGTGATGACGACGTCGATCTCATGAGCGCCCGCTTCCACTGACCGGCGAATTTCGTTGACCCGTTCCGCCAACGGAGACAGGCCCGCGGGGAAGCCGGTCGAGACAGCAGCGACATGCACTCCAGTGCCTTCGAGCGCATGCAGCGCCGTTTCCACAAACGTGTGATAGACGCAAATGGCGGCAACCTTGATCTGCAAGTCTTCGATCCCCAGCTTGTGTTCCAGATCCGGCTGGATGGGATGGCGGCCCTTTGCGCACAAACGGCGGACGCGCTCGTCGGTATCGTCGCCGGAGAGGGTTGTCAGGTCCATGCAGGTGACGGCGCGCAGAAGCCACGCCGCCTGCCATTCCTTTTTCACGGTGCGTCGCGCGACTTGAGATTGAACGCGGCGCTCGACGGCGCTGGTGTTGACGCGCACTTCGCGGATCCAATCGAGATTGAGCGGAATGCCGGTATTTGGAAGCAGAGGACGGCCGGAGAGATTCGCAATCGCACTGCCGCCGATGTGGGAGCCAGCGTGCGCGACGCTCCGAAAATCGTTGTGCTCGACCGGCATATTATCTTCTTCTACAGAAACGCCCCTAAAAAGTATCGCGTCCCACTGACCTCAGCGGCTGAAGCCGACTCCGAAAAGAAGCAGCTTATCGCAGCGGCGAGCCGCTCCACCCCATCACGCCAAAGCCGGGCGTGCTGGGGACCCCGGCGCTGCGCCACCCGAAATCAACGGCAAGAGCGACTTTTTCCGCAAGCTGCTTAACGATGCCGCAAGCCCTCAAAATTAGATGCCCCCTCGAGCGCCCGAGCAGCAACTCGTCCTTGGCGGTGCCATTGTACGGCAGATACGGCGAAAGATGAATTCCGCTTTCGTCTGTCGGTAGCAAGTTAAAATGTCCGGTTTTCGTAGCACATGAAATGTCCGGTTTCAGTTAGACAGCAGCCGTAGCAGGGGCGGTGGGAAAGTGGGA
>Ga0209698_10001564_pt1 | contig 26340 bp, 32 predicted proteins | sample LitLauG_LLR_2012_FD_187203 | JGI IMG/M metagenome (GOLD analysis project Ga0209698, IMG submission 187203) | Freshwater sediment microbial communities from Pennsylvania, USA - Little Laurel Run_MetaG_LLR_2012 (SPAdes) (version 2) | ecosystem: Environmental > Aquatic > Freshwater > Creek >... | reverse complement strand
GTGCGGGCGCCCGCACGGGCAGCACCTCGCCAGAGGCGATCTCGTCCTCGGGCTTTGCGACCTGCCGGAGGCGGTCGAAGAAGCTGCGCCCGCGCCGCGGGCGCAGCGGCGGCAGGCTTGCGGCGGACGTGTCGCTCTCGCGGCGCCAGCCTTCGTGGGCGGCCCTGGGAGCGCACAGCTCGCACACCGTGCGGCGCCTGCCGGCGACCACGAAGATGTCCCACTGCTCGCCGCGCAGGAGCCTGCGCTCGCACACGTCGCATGCGACGTCGGGCTGGGATGTGACGATCGTGCGCGTTGCCATCGCCATTGAGGGTACCCACGCGCGGAGCCGGGCGCCACTCCGAGCGGCCGGCGCGGGCGCGATTTCCCAGCCCCGGCGGCCGCTGCGTCAGTCGTCGAACGAGTCGGACTGCATGCGCGAGCGCAGGCGAAGGACCGCCTTGGTGTGCATCTGGGAGACCCGCGACTCGGTCACGCCGAGCACCTCGCCGATCTCCCTGAGGGTCAGGCTCTCGTAGTAGTAGAGGGCGATCACGAGCTTCTCGCGCTCGGGGAGCTGCGCGATCGCGTCGGCGATCCTGTCCTTCAGGTCGCCCAGATCCAGCGCCTTCGCGGGGTCCGGGGCGCCCTGGTCCTCGATCGTGTCCATCAGCGAGACCTGGTCGCCGGAGGAGTCCGAGACCGTCCAGAGCTCGTCCAGGGCGACGATCGAGGAGTGCGATATCGCGAGCAGCGACTCGTTCAGTTCGTCGAGCGTGATCCCCATCTCATCGGCGATCTCCTGGTCGGTTGCAGCGCGCTGAAGCTGGTTCTCGAGCTTGGCATTGGCGCGCTCGACTTCGCGTGCGCGGGCTCTCACGCTGCGCGGCACCCAGTCGAGCGAGCGCAGCTCGTCGATGATCGCGCCCTTGATCCGCATGATCGCGTAGGTCTCGAACTTGATGTCCCGCGAAAGGTCGAACCGCTCGATCGCCGAGATCAGCCCGACCAGGCCGTAGGAGATCAGGTCGGCCTCCTCGACATGCGGCGGCAGGCCGGCCGCTGTGCGGCCGGCGACGTACTTCACGAGCGGCGAGTACGCGACGACGAGACGCTCGCGGACACGGGCGTCGCCTTCGTTCTTGTAGCGGCGCCAGAGTTCGCGCAGCTCGATCGGTTTGACGTTGGTCTCCAGGGCTCTTCTCTCCCCGTGGTCAGGCCCGAGGGTGACTGCGCGCGTAGGCGCTGATTAGCCTGGAGGACTCTACCCGAGTGTAAATCTGGGTGCTGGACACGCTGGCATGCCCGAGCATCTCCTGGATGCTCCGCAGGTCCGCTCCGCCGTCGAGCAGGTGCGTCGCAAAGCTGTGGCGCAGGGCGTGCGGCGAGATCCCCTCGCCGGCGCCGATGCGCTGGGTCCACGTCCTCAGGCGCCGCCGCACGTCGCTGGTGCCGAGCGGCCGGCCCGTTCTGCTCAGGAACAGGGCGCCGGAGCGGCCTGCCACATTGCCCGACTGCGAGCAGAGCGCCGGCCGCGCCCGCTCCAGGTAGGCGGCGATCGCTCTGAGCGCCGGCTCGCCGACCGGGACCAGCCGCGTCTTGCGCCCCTTTCCCTCCACCCGGACCTGCTCGGCGTCGTGGTCGACGTCGCCCGTGCGCATTCCGACGATCTCCTCGGCGCGCAGGCCGCTCGAGTAGGCCAGCTCGAACATCGCGCGGTCGCGGAGCTCGAGCGGGCCGCCGCCGCCGATCCCGTCGAGCAGCTTCGCCGCGTCGCGCGCGCTCAGCACCTGCGGCAGGTGGTCTGCGCGCCGGGGCGTGGAGACCAGGTCGGCTGGGTTCTGGGTGATCAGGCCGTGCTCGCGCTGGCTGGCGAACAGCGCGCGCAGCGCTGCCAGCTTGCGGGCGCTGGTGCTCGGCGCGTACCCCTGCTCGGAGAGCCGCGCGATGAAGCGGCGCACGGCGCGCGGGCCGACATCCTGCGGCGTGAGGCCCTGCGCGGACGCCCACGCGGCGAACTGCCCGAGGTCGCTCCGATACGCCCGCCTCGTGCGCTCGGCGCTGTTTCGCGTCGTCAGGTCACGCAGCACCTGCTCGATCGCCTGTGCCCACAGGTCCTGCAGCGGCGTCGGATGCGCGCCCTCCTTTGCCCCGTCCATGTCTGGTTGTTCGACGCCGCCGACGCCATGCCTACCTGTGGCCCGCGGCGGGCGCGCAGGAGTAGATTGCCGCCGGTGAGCCTCCAGGGCCAGCGCTTCAAGCGGATCGCCGCCGGCGCGGATGCGCCATACGGGCCATCCGGGCGCTCGCCGTGGCTCGAGGTGGACTGGAGCCGCCATCAGCGCTGGGTGCCGACCGGCGGCGGCCCCGTGAACACGATCGACCTCGGCTCGGGCCCTCCCGTCCTGTTCGTGCACGGGCTGTCGGGCAGCTGGACGAACTGGCTGGAGCAGTTGGCGGCGCTCGCCGGGTCCCACCGCGTGATCGCGCTCGACCTGCCGGGCTTCGGCCACTCGCCGATGCCCTCCCATCCGGTCACGATGGCGGCCTACGCCTCGATGCTCGACGAGATCATGGGCGAGCTCGGGGTCCCCTCTGCGGCGCTCGTCGGCAACTCGATGGGCGGGCTGATCTCCTGCGAGCTGGCGATCTCCTTCCCTGAGAGGGTGGAGCGCCTGGTGCTGGTGTCGGCCGCCGGGATCTCGACCAGGCGCGATGCTCCGGGCGGCGCGAACCTGATCTGGATGCAGCGCCTTGAGCGCGCGCTGTCGGGGGGCGGCGGCTACTTCGCGCGCCACTCGGTGACTGTCGCCCGCCACCGGCGCCTGCGCGAAGCGGGCCTCGCGCTGTTCGTGGCTCATCCCGGCATGCTCCCGCCGGCGCTCGCGTCCGAGATGATCCGCGGGGCCGGCAAGCCGGGGTTCATGTCGGCGCTGCGGTCGATGATGGGGCACGAGCTGCGCAGCCGCCTGGAGCTGATCGGTTGCCCGACGCTGGTGGTGTGGGGTGAGCGCGACCGGGCGGTCAGCGTGCGTGACGGCCACGTCTTCAGCGAGCTGATCCCGGACGCGCGGCTAGTCGTGTTCGAGGACACCGGCCACATCGCGATGGTCGAGCGGCCCGCGGCGTTCAATGCCCTGCTCGAGGACTTCCTGAGCTCGTAGCCTCAGCGTGCGACGGCGCCCTCGGAGGCGCTCCCGACGAGCTTCGCGTACTTCTGGATCGCCACGTCGATGTGCGTGTCGGCTTTCGGAGCCGGCGCGTAGGAGCTCATGCGCGAGGCGATCTCCTCGCCCGAGAGGGCCATGTCCAGCCTGCGGGCGTCCACGTCGACGGTGATCTCGTCGCCGTCGCGCAGCGCGCAGATCGGGCCGCCCTTGACGGCCTCCGGTGCGACGTGGGCGACCATGAAGCCGTGTGTGGCGCCGGAGAAGCGCCCGTCGGTGATCAGGGCGACGTGCTCACCGAGCCCCTGGCCGACGAGCGCGGCGGTGACGGCGAGCATCTCGCGCATGCCGGGGCCCCCGGCGGGCCCCTCGTTGCGGATCACGACGACGTCGCCCTCGCGGATCTCGTGGGCCAGCACGGCGCTCATCGCGGCCTCCTCGCCGTCGAAGACGCGGGCGGGCCCGGTGTGCGCGCGCCGCTCGTGCCCGGCGAGCTTGACGACGCAGCCGTCGGGGGCGATGTTGCCGCGCAGGATCGCGAAGCCGCCGCTGGTCTTGAGCGGGTCGCTGAGCGGCCTCACCACGGGCTGTCCCTCGGTCTCCGTGGCCTGCGCCGCGTGCTCGCCGATCGTGTGCCCGGTGACCGTCTCGGCGTCCTCGTTCAGGAGGCCGGCTTCCCTCATCCGCTTCAGCACGAGCGGCACGCCGCCGGCCTCATACAGGTCAGTCGCGACATATCTCCCGCCGGGCTGAAGGTCGCACAGCAGCGGTGTGCGCGCGGCCACCGCGTCGAACTCGTCGATGTCCAGTGCGACGCCCATTTCGCGGGCGACGGCGAGCAGGTGCAGCACGCCGTTGGTCGAGCCGCCACTCATCGCGACGGCGGCGATCGCGTTCTCGAGCGAGGCCTTGGTGATGATGTCGCTCGGGCGCCGCCCGCGGCGCAGGACGTCCATCACGAGTTCGCCCGCCTTCACTGCCACCTCGAGCTTGCGGCCGTCCTCGGCGGGCACCATCGCGGAGCCGGCGGGCGAGATCCCGAGCACCTCGAACGCCATCGCCATCGTGTTCGCCGTGAACTGGCCGCCGCACGCGCCGGCGCCGGGCGAGGCGGCCTCCTCGAGTTCGTGCAGCTCCTGCTCGGTGATCTTGCCGGCGGCGTGCGCGCCGACGGCCTCGAACACCTGCTGGATCGTCACCTCCTGGCCCCGGAAGTGACCCGGGCGGATCGAGCCGCCGTAGAGCATCAGCGCCGGGACGTTCAGGCGCGCGAGCGCCATCACCGTGCCCGGGATCGTCTTGTCGCAGCCGGAGATCGCGACGACCGCGTCGAACGCGTGCGCCGAGGAGACGAGCTCGATCGAGTCCGCGATCACCTCGCGTGAGACCAGCGACGCGCGCATCCCAGCGGTGCCCATCGTGATCCCGTCGGATATTGCGATCGTGTTGAGCTCCATCGGCGTGCCGCCGGCGGCACGGATCCCCTCCTTGACCTTCGCGGCGAGGATCCTGTTGTTGAAGTTGCAGGGCATCGTCTCGATCCACGAGTGGGCGACGCCGACGATCGGCTTGGCGAGGTCCTCCGCCGAGTAGCCGATCCCGTGCAGGTAGGAGCGCGCGGCGGCCCGCTCGGGGCCCTCCGTGAGGGCGCGGCTGCGATGCCGCACGTCAAATGGCTCGTTGCTGCTCACGCCGCGCGCACACTACCGGGCGCGCCGCCGGCACGCTGACGCTCCCAGCGCTCGATCCGCGTGAGGTCGCGGCGGACCCGGTCCGGGTCGATCTGCCGCCCCGGCAGGTGCATGTTGGCCTCGCCGATGAGCCGGCGCTCGTCGGCCGTCAGCGCCATCCACTTCGCCAGCACGTCGTCTGAGTCGGGCAGGCGGGCGCTCCCGAACGGCCGCGTGTGGTCCGGGAACGCGACGCAGTACTCGTTCAGCAGCTCGCCCGTCGAGGGGACGTAGGCGACGATCGGCTTGTGGGGGTAGATCAGGTAGGCGTAGCCGGCGCCGGGCCCGCGGTCCTCGCCGAGGCCGCCCCACACCCGCAGCAGGCCCAGGTCGCGGTACATCTCCCAGTCCTCCGGCTCGACGCATGAGGCCAGCAGCGCGCGCGCCCGCTGCTCGGCGCGGCGCTCGCGGCCGGGGTCATAGCCCTCGGGCTCGGGGCCGCGAGCATGCGCCGCCCACAGCGCGCGGGCCCGCGAGAGGGCGCGCATCATCTCCGGGCGCATCAGCTCCCACACGAGCACCACGAGCACAACCGCGGCGGTGCCCAGGGCGAGCGCCATCGGCTCTAGCGAGCGCTCGCGTCGCCGCCGGCGGCGCGCGGGAAGAAGATCACGCGCTCGGCGTCGCGGGGCACGTCATCGAAGCTCTTGACCAGCTCTGCCTGGCGCCGCCCGGAGGAGCCCTGCAGCGGCACTGCCGCCCACATCCCGGCGTCCAGCTCGCGCCGGAAGGCCTCGATCAGCTCGCGCTCCTGCTCGGGGATCTCGACGTCGCCCTCAGCCAGCACGATCTCACCGTGTCCGGGCTTCATGCGCAGCAGCTTCATGCCCCGGATTATGTCAAACCCCGGAGTGCTTCCCGCAGATTTCTAGGGGCGGGGTGCCAGCCTCGCGCGCGCCGGGAAGATCGAGTAGCTGCCGATCGCACTGACGAGCAGCCGCCCGTCCTCGTGCCTGACGTCTGCGGCGAGGACCGCGATCGAACGGTTGCGGCGCTCGACCCGCGCGCGGCAGACGATCTCGCCCTCCGTCGCGGTCTGCACGTAGTTGATCGCGATGTTGATCGTGGCGATGTGCTCCGCCTCGCTGGTCTGCGCCCAGAGGGCCGAGCCCATCGCGTAGTCGACCATCGCGTAGGTCACCACGCCGGAGAGCAGCCCGCCGCGGTTGATCAGGTCCGGGCGTATCTGCACGCGGACCGTCTCCGGGTCATCCCAGCGCAGCCCCATGAACCCCGTCACCCCGTCCATCGAGCTCGGGCCGCCCCGGCGGCTGACGTCGGCGTCGCTGATCTCCTCTGCCATCGCGGGCAGGCTACGCGAGCGGCGGCGCGCGTGTCCGCAGACCCCGGGCCTTGACATTCCTCACTGTCTTTGTATGCTTAGTGAACAATGCCCCGACCGACGCCAATCCCCAGGGTCATCCCTCCGTCCCTGTATCGGGAGTCCGGTGACCTCCCTCCATCACCGGCGGTGCGGGCGGGGCGATGTGCGCGCACCTGAACGCCGCGCGCCTGCCTCCTGCCGGGGGGAGGGCCAAGTGCCCTCCCCCCGGACCCTCTCCCGCCCGCAATGAGCCACGACCCACGGAGTGAACATGCCCCGGATCATCCTCACCACCGACCCCACCAGCCACGCCGGAGACCCGTCCGTCCTGCTCGACGAGCAGCTCGAGACGATCCACCTCAGCACCGGACACGCCGCCGCGCAGCTGATCGAGCGGCTGAGCTGGGCGCTCGAGGACGCGGGCGCACCCGGCGCCGCGCGCTCGGAGGGCCCGCGCAGGCGCTCGCGCTCTCCGCTCTCGCTCGGCCCGGCCCCCCGCCGGCGCCGCTAGTTCACGCCGCGGGCACACCCGCGTCACACGGGGCGCACACTTCGGCGCCGCGCGAGACACTCCGCGGCCTAGCCTGACCTGATCGGCGGATCACGCGCACCGCGGCAGCACCCGGCCGACCATGCGTGCGCTCACCTGCGCCGCCGCGGGCTGGTGATGCTCGCGTGCTGCTCGCCGGCACCCGGGCGAGATGTGCTGCTGGCGGTCGACCCGCGGTCCGGTGCGCTGGTGCTCGCCCAGGTGAGCGATGCCGGCGGCGCACCCGTGCGCCTGGACAGCATCCGCGTCACGCTCGACGCCGGCGGGGCCCTGGCCCGGCTGGAGCACCGCGAGGGCAGCCCTCAGAGCGCCAGCTGCTGGTAGGCCAGCGACTGGAAGGACATTCTGTGCAGCGGCGAGACGCCGTTGCACAGGATCGACGCGCGGTGGGAGGGCGTCGAGTAGCCCATGTGCTCGGCGAAGCCCCATCCGGGGTGCAGCTCGTCGGCCCTTTCCATGTAGCGGTCGCGCGTGACCTTCGCGACGATCGAGGCGGCGGCGATCGCCGCGCTCGTCGCGTCGCCGTCGATGATCGCGCGCTGCGGGCGCTGGAAGTCAGGGACGGGGAACCCGTCGCTGAGGCAGATGAGATCCTCACCGGCGCCGTCGCTGACCGCGCGGAGCGCGTCGCGGAGCGCCGCGAGGTTCGTCTTGTGCAGGCCGCGCGCGTCGATCCCGCGCACGCATCGCGAGACGACGACGACCCTGGCGGCGGTGCGCAGGACTATCGGATAGAGCTCCTCGCGCGCCTGCGGGGTGTGCTGCTTGGAGTCGTTCAGCGCGCTCAGCAGGCGCATCTCGCGGGTGCTCAGGCCCGCGTAGTCGAACAGCACCCCGGCCGCCACGAGCGGCCCTGCCAGGCATCCCCGCCCGGCCTCGTCCGCTCCCGCGACCATGCGGACGCCGAGCCTGCGGTCGAACGCGAACAGGCGCTGACCGCTGCCTGCGCGGCGCGTGCGGCGCCTCGAGCGGGCGGAGGCGCCGCGCCCGGCCCGCGGCGGGGTGTCCTGCGCCACCGTCGCCTGCGGGTTAGAGGAAGCCGATCCGGTCGAGCGGCCAGTAGGTGGCGAAGGCCGCTCCGATGATCCAACTCTTGGGGACGGGTCCCCAGAACCTGCTGTCGTCGGATTCGCCACGATTGTCGCCCATCATGAACCAGTGACCGGCGGGAATCTTGATCGGCTTGGGGAAGTTGCACTCCGGGGCCGATGTCGCCGCGCACGGGCGGATGTATGAGTCGGCCTCGCGAACGCCGTTGCGGATCACGTGGCCTTCCACGATCGAGATGGTGTCGCCGGGCCCCGCGACGATCCGCTTGATGAAGTTCACGCTGGCCTGCTTGGGGATCGGCTGGTCGCATGCTTCGCCGCCGAGGCGAACCATGTGAGGCACCGGCCCGCACATCTCCTGCTCAGCCCCTTCGGGCGGGTGAAAGACGGTGATGTCGCCGACACTCGGTTCGCTGATGTGCGTCCCGATGCGGTTCACCAGCACCCTCTGCCCGATCGCGAGCGTCGGCTCCATCGAGCCGCTCGGGATCCGGTAGGGCTTGACCACGAACGCCTGGATGCCGAGCGCGAGCCCGAGCGCCACCACGATGATGACGACGAGCTCGATGAGCGTGCCTCCGAGCGACTTGGAGGCCTTCTTGCCGCTCTCCGAGTCGGCGCTCACGCCGTCGTGTCGCCGGCGGCGGCGCCATCTGCGGCGTCGCCGGCATCGGCTGCGGGATCGCTCCCGCCCTCAGCTTGGCCCCCGTCAGCCTGCTGAGCCGCCTCGGGGGCAGCCTCGGCCGCCGCCTCAGGGGCGTCCTGCGCCTCGGCCGCCTCGGCGGCCACGGCCTCCTCGTGCTCGGGGCTGACCTGCGCCTGCTCGAGCTCCGGCTCGGGCGCGTCAGGATGCAGCAGCCCCGGCTCCACGAGCTCCTCCGGGCCCGTGTAGCGGCGCTCGCGAACGCGGGCGCGCTTGCCGACGCGGTCACGCAGGTAGTAGAGCTTGGCGCGGCGCACGTCGCCGCGGGCGGCGAGCTCGATGCGCTCGATCTTCGGCGAGTGGACGGGGAACATGCGCTCCACGCCGACGCCGAACGACTGCTTGCGCACGGTGAACGTCTCGCGCGCGCCGTGGCCCTGACGCTTGATGACGACGCCCTCGAAGACCTGCACGCGGCTGCGGGTGCCCTCCACGACCTGGAAGTGGACCTTGACGCGGTCGCCCGGGGAGAAGGTTGGCACGCGGCGCAGTTGCGCGCGCTCGATGGTTGCGATAACGCTGCTCATGAGGTGAAGGAGGGCGCGCCTTTGTTCACCGGCTTGGCGCACTGAAGGTGCTCCGCGGTCGGCGCGAACGCCCATGGTAGCGAACCGCCAGCGCGCGGCGCCTCACCGGGCCCGGAGGGGCGCCTCAGCCGCCGCGCTGGCGCTCGCCGCGTTCGCGGCTGCGCTCGCGCCGCCAGGCCTCGATCTGCGCGTGGTGCCCGGACAGCAACACGTCCGGGACTCGCCAGCCGCGGTACTCGGCGGGGCGCGTGTAGTGCGGATACTCGGGGTTCCCTTCGAGCGCGGCACTGAAGGACTCCTGCTCTGCGGACGCCTCGTGCCCGAGCGCCCCGGGCAGCTTGCGCATGACCGCGTCGCAGATCACCATCGCGGCCGGCTCGCCGCCGCTGAGCACGTAGCGGCCGATCGAGACCACGTCGCTGGCGAAGTGCTCGATGATGCGCTCGTCAAAGCCCTCGTAGCGCCCGCACAGGAGCGTGATGTCGCTCTCGGCCGCTAGCTCGTCGACGAGCCGGTCGTCGAGCAGCCGGCCGCCGGGGGCGAGCGCGATCACTCGGCGGCGGCGGCGGAGCTCCTGCGGATCGACCCCGTAGCGGGCGCGCAGCGCCAGGTCCATCACGTCGACCCGCAGCACCATTCCGGCGCCGCCGCCGAACGGCGTGTCGTCGACCTGCCCGCCGCTGAGCGGCGTGTGCTCGCGGAAGTTGACGCACTCGATGCTCGACCCGCTCGCGAGAACGTTGGAGACGTGGCGCTGCGAGCGCAGCCATCCGAACCACTCCGGGAAGAGCGTGAAGATGTCGATCTTCAAGACGCGTCCCCCGGCTCCGGGAGCGCCACGCCGATGAAGTCCAGGTCGACGTCGATCCGCTTCTCGGACGGCGCCACGCTGCGGACGGCGTCCCGGACCATCGGGACGAGCACCGTTGCGCCCCCGGCGGCGGGCTCCACCTCGAGCGCCTCGCAGGAGGGCAGCTCGATCATCCTGATCACCGTCCCGAGCACCCGCTCACCGTCAGCGACCTGGCATCCCTCGAGTTCGTGCGCCCACCATTCGCCCTGCTGCAGGCTGGGGGCGTCGAGGCTGTCGACGGTCAGCTCGGCGCCGCGCAGCGCCTCGGCCTGCTCCCTGCTCGACACACCCTCGAGCCTGACGATCGGGCGCTTGTCGGTTCCTGCGAGGCGGACGATCTCGAGCGTTTGCTCGCCGACCCTCACGCGGCCGCCGAGCGAGATCAGCCGGGGCCGCGGCCGTGTCAGGTAGAAGCTCCCGTCGAGGCCGTGCGGGCGCCCGACGCGTCCCGCCGCGATCGGCGCGGACCCGGAAGCGGGCTCGCCGGCGGCGGGCGTCAATCGACGATGTCGACGAGCACGTGCGCGCCCTCGCCGGCTGCGGCCGCTTTGACGACGGTGCGAAGGGCGTGTGCGGTGCGCCCGCCGCGCCCGATCACCCTGCCGTAGTCGTCGGCGCCCACGCAGAGCTCCAGGACGATCGTCCCGTCGCCCTCCTCGAACTGCTCGACGCTGACGGCCTCGGGGTCGTCGACGAGACCTTCGGCGAGGTACTCGAGCAGCTCCCTTGGGGTCTCGGTGGCCATCAGCGCTCAGGCCGGCCGGCGACTAGCCGGTCCGGGTCTCGATTCCCTGGATGCGCAGGAGCTTGCGCACCGTGTCCGAGGGCTGCGCGCCCCGGGCGAGCCAGCTGCGGGCCCTGTCCTCGTCGATCACGATCGTCGAGGGGTTCGTCTGCGCGTTGTAGTGGCCGATCGTCTCGATCACGCGCCCGTCGCGCGGAGAGCGCTGATCGGCGACCACGACTCGCCACATTGGGTCCTTCTTGCCGCCCACTCGCGTGAGCCTTAGCCTGACTGCCACGGTTTCCTCTCTGCTGCTGAACGCTGGTCAAAGTCCTGTACTACGGCCTCAGAGCTTAGACGGTGGCGCCCGCAGGCGCCGGGTGAGCCGTCGCCGGCGCCCTCAGCGGGCGTTGCGCATCATCGCGCCGATGTCCGGCATCTTGCCGCGGCCGACCTGGCGCATCACCTTGCGCATCTGCCCGAACTGCTTGACGAGTTTGTTGACCTGCTGCACGCTCGTGCCCGATCCGCGCGCGATCCGCAGGCGCCGCGATCCCTTGATCAGCTCCGGTTTGCGGCGCTCCTCCGGCGTCATCGAGAGGATGATCGCCTGGATCCTGTCGAGCTCGCGTTCGTCGACCTTCATGTTCGACAGCTGATGGCCGGCGAGGCCGGGGATCATCCCGAGGATGCTGCTCAGGGGGCCCATTTTCCGGATCGTCTTGAGCTGTGAGAGGAAGTCGTCGAGGCCGAATTCGTTTTTCCTGAGCTTGCGCTCGAGCGCAGCGCTGTCCTCCTCGTCGAACTGGCGCTCGGCCTTCTCGATCAGGCTCATCACGTCGCCCATGCCGAGGATCCGCTGCGACATCCGGTCCGGGTGGAAGCGCTCGAACTGGTCGAGCTTCTCGCCCGTGGAAGCGAACAGGATCGGCTTGCCCGTCACGGCCTTGACCGACAGCGCGGCGCCCCCGCGCGCGTCCCCGTCGAGCTTGCTCATCAGCACGCCGTCGAACTGGACCGCCTCGGCGAAGCTCTGCGCGACGTTGACGGCGTCCTGCCCGGTCATCGCGTCGACGACGAGGATCACGTTGTGCGGCTTGACCGCGTCCCTGATCCGCACCAGCTCAGCCATCAGCTCCTCGTCGACGTGCAGGCGGCCGCTGGTGTCGACGATCAGCACGTCCTTGCCCTCGTGGCGGGCGCGCTCGAGTGCCCACGCGGCGATCTCCACGGGGTCGCGGTCGGTGCCCTGCTCGTAGACCTCGGCGCCAGCCTGGGCGCCGACCTTGATCAGCTGCTCGACCGCCGCCGGCCTGTAGACGTCACATGCGGCGACCGCGACCGAGGAGCCGTGCTCCTCGCGCAGGTAGCGAGCGAGCTTCGCGGTCGCCGTCGTCTTGCCGGAGCCCTGCAGGCCCGCCATCAGGATCACGGTCGGCGGCCGCGGTGAGAAGCTCAGCCCCGCGGACGCGCCTCCCATCAGCTCCGTCAGCTCCTCGCCGACGATCTTGACGACCTGGTGGCCGGGATTGAGCTTGCCGATCACCTCGGCGCCCATGCAGCGCTCCTTGACCTGCGAGGTGAACTGGCGGACGACCTTGAAGTTGACGTCCGCCTCGAGCAGCGCGAGGCGGATCTCGCGCATCGCGGCGTCGATGTCCTGCTCGGTCAGCGTGCCGCGCTGGCGCACCTCCCCGAGCGTGCCCTGCAGTTTCTCCGCCAGTGAGTCGAACATCGGCGGGGCGCTCAGCTCGGGAGGTCGCGCGGCGCGGGGGGCTTCGGAGCGGGCGGCTCCGGCTTGCCCCTCAGAGCCTCGCCGATCCCGGCGAATGCCTGCGCGAACTCGGACGGCACGACGAACACCTTGTTCGAGTCGCCTTCGGCGAGCTGCGGCAGCATCTGGAGATATTCGTAGCTGAGGAGCTCGCGGTCCGGTTTGCCCTCGTGGATCGCGGTGAAGACCGTGTCGATCGCCTTCGCTTCACCCTCCGCGCGCAGGATCGCGGCCTGGCGCTCGCCCTCGGCGGTGAGGACTGCGGCCTGCTTGGCGCCCTCCGCGGTGAGGATCTGAGCCTGCTTCTCCCCTTCGGCCGTGAGGATCGCCGCGCGACGATCGCGCTCGGCACGCATCTGCTTCTCCATCGCGGTGCGGATGTCCGGCGGCGGGTCGACCGACTTGATCTCGACGCGGTTGATCCGTATCCCCCACTTCCCGGTCGCCTCGTCGAGCACGATGCGAAGCTCCGTGTTGACGTTCTCGCGCGAGGTCAGCGTCGCCTCGAGCGACAGCCCGCCGATCACGTTCCTCAGCGTCGTCACCGTCAGCTGCTCGATCGCCTGGAGCGGGTTGGCGATTTCATACGTCGCCGAGCGCGGGTCGGTGATCGTGAAGTACAGGACCGTCTCGATCCCGACGACGACGTTGTCTTCGGTGATCACAGACTGCGGCGAGAAGTTGACCACCTGCTCGCGCAGGTCCACGAGCGGCCGCACGCGATCGATGAACGGCGTGACGATCGTGAGCCCCGGGTCGAGCGTGCGGCTGTAGCGGCCGAGGCGCTCGACGACGCCGGCACGGGCCTGCGGGATCACGCGGATCGATTTCGCGGCCGCGACGATCACGAACAGCAGGACAACGGCGAGGACGATCAGAGCAGCCATGGGCGGGATCCTTTCTCGGTGCCCCCCGTAATGTGGGACATGGGGCAGGTTACGCGCATTCAGTGCATCACGAGCGCGGTCGCGCCTCGTATTTCGACCACCTCGACACGCTCGCCTGCTTCGATCACCTCATCCTCGTCATAGCTGCGGGCGGTCCACACCTCGCCGCCCTCGACGCGCACGCAGCCGACGCCCTCGTCGTTGGCGATGCGCTCGAGCACGGTGGCCCGCTTCCCGACGATCGCGGCCGCTCCCGTCCTGATCGATGGCGGCAGCTGGCGGTGACGGCGCGCGACCGGCCGCAGCGTCAGAACGACGATCCCCGAGGTGACCACGAAGACCGCAAGCGCGAGTCCGGTCGCCACGCCGACGATGCTGACGGTCGCGGCGAGCGCCGCACCGATCGCGAACGGGAGCAGGTAGAGCCCGCCCGTGTTCATCTCCCCCACGCCGAAGAGGCACGCCGCGATCAGCCATACGATCCACCACTGCATGCGATCAGGTTAGCTCTCGGCGATGAGGGCGCGTGCGAAGTCCTGCGCGTCGAACGGGCGCAGGTCCTCCACGGACTCGCCCACACCGATGAGCTTGACGGGCAGATCGAGCTCCTTCGCGATCGCGATCGCGATGCCGCCGCGCGCTGTTCCGTCGAGCTTCGTGAGCACAACCCCGCTGACCCCGGCGGTCTGGGCGAACATCCTCGCCTGCCTGAGCCCGTTCTGCCCGGTGGTCGCGTCGATCGTCAGCAGCGTCTCGTGGGGCGCACCCTCTAGCTGCCTTGCGATCACCCTGCGGACCTTCGCGAGCTCCTCCATCAGATCGTCCTGGGTGTGGAGCCGGCCCGCGGTGTCGATGATCACGACGTCGATCGCGCGGCTCCTGGCCTGCGCGATCGCCTCGAACGCGACGGAGCCGGGGTCCGAGCCCTCGGGCCCGGTCACGATCTCGCACCCCGCGCGCTCCGCCCAGCCCTGCAGCTGCTCGCTCGCGGCCGCCCTGAACGTGTCGGCGGCGCCGAGCAGAACGCTCGCGCCGGTCTCGTTGCGCAGGTGCCAGGCGAGCTTTCCGATCGTGGTCGTCTTGCCCGTGCCATTGACGCCGACCGCCATGATCACGGTCGGCTTCGGGCGGATGTCGATCCTGCCCTCACCGACGGTCGCGGTCTGCGCGAGCAGCTCGATCAGCCGGTCGCTGAGCGCCTGGCCGCCCTCGAGCGTGCCGGCGTCGGCCTCCATCTCCAGCGTCTGCACGACCGAGGCGGTCGTGCTCGCGCCGACGTCGGCCATGATCAGGGCCTCCTCCAGGCGTTCCCACGTCTCGGCGTCGAGCGCGCCGAACAGCGTCGCCTGGATCTCGCTGCCGAGAGCCTGGCGGGTCTTGGACATGCTCTCGCGCAGCCGGCGCAGGAGCCGCGGGCGCCTGCGGCTCTCTTCCGAGCCCTCACCGGCGTTCTCGCCGGAGGCTGGGCCGTCGGTTATGAACAGGTCATTCCAGTCGCGGGCCACGGGCGCCGCGACGATAGCAGCGGACCTCAGGCGACCTCCGCCACCGCTGCCGCGGCCTCCGGCGCGGGAAGCGCACGCGAGATCACCTTCGAGACGCCGTCCTGGCCCATCGAGACGCCGTAGAGCCAGTCGGCGGCCTCCATCGTGCGCTTCTGGTGGGTGATGACGATGAACTGGGCGCGCGAGGAGTAGCGGCGCAGCAGGTCAAGGAACCGTTCGAGGTTCAGGTCGTCGAGCGCGGCCTCGACCTCGTCCAGGATGTAGAACGGGCATGGCCGCGCGAGGAACACGGCGAACAGGAACGCGAGCGCAGTCATCGACTTCTCACCTCCGGAGAGCAGCGAGAGGCGCTTGGTCGACTTGCCGGCGGGGGTGATCTCGATCTCCACGCCGGGGAGCTCCTGCTCCTGGGGCGAGGCATCGGCCTCGGCCTCGGCGTCCGCTGCCTCCTCGCTGGCCGCGGCGTCGTCCGGGAGCGGCTGCCCTCCGAGCACTGGTGCCTGGCCGTGCGCTTCGGTCACGAGCCGCAGCCGCCCCTTGCCTCCGGGGAAGACGTCGCCCGCGAGTTCCTCGAAGTTCTTGGCGGCCGCGGTGAATGTCTGTTCGAAGGCCTCCTCGATCTGGCGGTCGGTCTCGCGGATCACCGATCGCAGCTCGCGCAGCGCCGTCTCGAGGTCCGCGCGCTGGCTCTCGAGCTCCTCGACGTGCTCGAGCGCCTGCCCGTACTCCTCCTGCGCGAGCGGGTTGACGGGGCCGAGCTGCTCGCGCCGGCGCGTCAGGCGCTCCACACGCGAGCGCAGCGAGGCGATCTCCTCCTCCCCGAGCGGCTCCGCCGGCTCGCGCTCCTCGCGCGCCGGGCCGGGCACGCCGAGCCTGTTCGCGAGCTCGCCGAGCTCGAGCTCGGCCTCGGCCGCCTGGTCGCGCAGGCGCTGCGCCGCGACCTCCGACTCGGTGACGCGCTCGCCGCATGCCCGCAGCGAGGCCTGGATGCGGCTCTCCTGCTCGGCGCACTCGCGAAGCTCTCCGGCCATCCGCTCGCCGGCCTGGCCGTCGGCTGCGAGCTCCTGCTCCAGGACGGTGAGGCGTGCCGCCACCGCCTCCGCCGCGGACGCCAGCGCCCGGGCGAGGCGCTCGGCGCGCGGACGCGCCGCCGTGTCGAGCTGCAGCTGTGCTGTCAGGCGGGCCATCCGCGCCCGGCGCTGCGCACGCTCGCTCTGCAGGCGCTCGGCCTGGCGGCGCTCCGCTCCGAGCTCGCCCTCGATCTGTGCCCGGCGCACCGCGAGCGGGCCCTCTGCGGGCGCCGCGCGGCGCTGCTCGATCAGCCAGCCGGTCCGCCGCTCTGCCTCGCGCGCCTCGGCGTGCGCGCGCTCGCTCTCGCGAAGCGTCCCGTCGGCGGCGGTGCGCGCTAGTTCGCCCGCCCGCTGCTGCGCCAGGGCGGCCTCCGCTGCCTGCTTGGCGGCGTGCTCGGCCTGCGCCGCGAGCTCCGCGGAGGCGATCAGCCGGTCCCTTTCGTTGCGGCGGGCCAGCACGCGCTCGGAGCCGCCCTCACTGATCTGCCGGACCTCACCCCAACCGCCGAACCAGACGCGCCCGGAGCGCGTGACCGCCACGCCTGGGAATCCGGCCGGGACGTCCTGCAGGTCCTCCACGACCCAGGCCCCGGACAGCAGCCGGCCCGCGAGCGCGAGGACGGCGGGCGGGCCTTTGACGAGGTCGAGCATCCGCTCGGCTCCCGCTGCCGGCGCATCTGAGCCCGGTGGCACGCTCCCGGCAGGGCCGCCCGTGATGAGGGCGGCGCCGCCGTCGGGCCCGGCGCGGTCGAGGATCGACTGCGCCCCGGCGACGTCGCCTACGAGGGCCGCGTCGAGTCGTCCTCCGAGCACGGCGGCGAGCGCGAGCTCGTAGCCGTCGCGCACGCTCAGCTCGTCGCTCAGCGACGTGGGCGACCCGGGACCGTCGGCACCCAGGCGGCTGTGGCTGCGAAGGAACTGGTTGGCGGCCGCGAGCTCCGCTCCGACCCGTGCTGACTCCCTGCGGGCTTCCTGCACCGCGCGCTCGGCGACGGCGAGCGCCGCGCGCAGCGCCTCGGCGTCTCGGTCCGCCTGCTCGCGGGCTGCCCTTGCGGCCTCGAGCGCGGCGTGAAGGCCGCCGATGCTCTGCTGCTGGCGCTCTCGCTCGGCCTCGAGCTCGGCCACCTCGCGGCCGATCTCCTGCTCGCGGCGGCGCTCGATCTCGGCGAGCTCGGACTCCAGTGCGGCGATGCGCGCCGCACCGGGCTCGCCCTCGTGCTCGCCAGGCTCACCGACGCCGGCCTGCAGCTCCGCGAGCTCGGCCTGCACGCGCTCGAGCCGGCGGGCGAGGGTCTGCTCGCCCGCCGTCACCTGCTCGGCGCGCAGCTGCAGGCGCTCGAGCGCGGAGCGCGAGCCATATGCCCGGCGGGAGATCGCGTCATGCCGTGCCGCGCGCTCGGCGAGGGCGCTCTCCGCGAGACCCCTGCGCTCGATGCTCTGCTGCAGCGCGGCCTCGATGTTCGCGCGCTCCTCGCGCGCGGCGCCGGCCGTCTTCTCTGCCAGTGCGAGCTCCAGCGAGCACATGCGCGCGGTGTCGGCCGCGAGCTCCAGTCGCGCCTGCAGGATCTGCAGCTCGAGACGCTCGTGGAGCTCTGCCGCTTCCGCCTGGCGCTTGAGCGGGCGCAGGCGGGTGCGCGCCTCGCGCTCGATGTCCAGTGCGCGGTCGAGGTTCTCCTGGGTGCGCTCTAGCTTCAGCTGTGCCCTGCGCCTGCGCTTGCGGTGCTTACCTAGGCCCGCGGCCTCCTCGATCAGGAGCCTTCGCTCGCGGGGCTTTGAGTTGACGATCGCGTCCACGCGGCCCTGGGAGATGACCGAGTGGCTCTCCTTGCCCAGTCCGGTGTCCGACAGCACCTCGATCACGTCCGTGAGTCGGCAGCGCGCGCCGTTCAGGCGGTAGCCGCCCTCGCCGCTGCGCTCGAGGCGCCGCACGATCGAGATCTCGCTGAGCGGCAGATCGACGGTGCCGTCGGAGTTGTCGAGCACGATCTCGACCTCGGCCGCGCTGCGCGGCTGCACGCCGTGCCCGCCGCCGAAGATGACGTCCTGCATCGACTGGCCGCGGACCGCGAGCGGCGACTGCTCACCCATCGCCCACAGCACCGCGTCGGTGACGTTCGACTTGCCCGAGCCGTTGGGCCCGACGACGACGCTGACCCCGTCGCCGAAGTCCAGGCGCGTGCGGTCGGGGAAGGACTTGAAGCCCGTCAGGGTGAGCGACTTCAGATGCACGCGGGCCTCACTCGCTCGCCAGTGCCTCGACGGCCATGCGCGCCGCCTCCTGCTCCGCGTGCTTCTTGCTCCGCCCGCTGCCGCTGCCCAGCTCGCGTCCGTCCACGCTCGCCGTTACCTCGTAGGTACGGTCGTGCGGCGGACCCTGCTCGGAGACCACCTCGTATGTCACCTCGGCGCCCCTGCGCGCGAGCAGCTCCTGCAGCGCGGACTTGAAGTCGAGCGGGTTTTCCAGCGCGCCCTCGATCTCCGGCGTGAACGCCTCGACGACCGCCTCCGCCGTGCGCTCGTAGCCGGCCTTCAGGTAGCACGCTCCGATCACGGCCTCGATCACGGACGCCAGGACACGCTCGGTGTCCAGCAGCCCGGCCTCCTTGACGCCGGCGGGAGCGGCCGCCCTCAGGCGCTCCGGGATCCCGAGCCGTTCGGCCACGGCCCGGCACGAGACACCCGAGACCGCCTGCGCGCGGATCTTCGTGAGCCGGCCCGCCCCGAAGCGCTCGGCCTCCAGGCGCGGGTACAGGTGCGTGCTGACAGCGAGCGACAGGACGCTGTCGCCGAGGAACGCGAGCCGCAGGTAGGAGTCGCTGCGGCGCTCGCTCCACGAGGCGTGCGTGAAGACCTGCCGGGCGAGGTCCTCCGGCAGCTCGTCCAGCAGCTCGGCTAGGAGCATCACTGTCCCGCATCGCTGGTCCCGTTGTGGGCGAGCACGAAGTCCACGGCCTGCCCGACGGTGAGGATCTGCGCGGCCTGCTCGTCGGACATCTTCACGGCGTAGGTGTCCTCGAGCTCCTGCACGAGCGTGTAGAGGTCCAGCGAGTCGGCCTCGAGGTCCTCCTTGAAGCGTGTGCCCTCCTCGATCGCCTCGGGCTCGACGTCGAGTTCGTCGGCGAGATGGGCTCTTATCAGCGCGAACACCTGCCCGCGGTCGGCGCCGCTCATCGCTGCTCGCGCGCGCCCGTGCGCGCGGCCGCACTCGGCCGTGGGATGCTCGCGGTGATGGTCGTCGCGGGGCTTCTCATCCTGCTTCGGGCAGGCTAGCGTCAGGCGCGGACGCAGGTGAGCGCCTGAGAGCCCCGGCACGCTCGAGCGCCCGCTGCGTCTGCCCGACGACGTCCTCGCGGGTCCCGCGCTCGGCGCGCAGGATCGCCTGTGCGAACCCGGCGCGCGTGAACCGGCCGTGCGGAACGACGCCCAGGCGCCGCAGCCCGAGCAGGTACGCGCCGCCGCTCGCCTCTGGATCGATCTCGTCGCGGAATGAGCGCAGCGGCGCACGCAGCAGCGCCCCGCCGATCTTGCCGCGCGTCGAGGAGAGCGCGGCGTTGCGGACCGCGCCGAGCATCAGCTGCGAGACGCCCTCCATCAGCTTCAGCGCGATGTTGCCGGTGAATCCGTCGGTGACGATCACGTCGGCGAGCCCGAGCACGACGTCGCCGCCCTCGACGTTGCCGACGAACTCGAAGTCCGGCGAGGCGCTGCCCATCCGCTCGGAGAGCTCGGCGTGGGCCTCGAGCACCAGCGCGCTGCCGCGCTGGGCCTCCTCGCCGTTGGAGAGCAGGGCCACGCGGGGCCTTGCGACGCCCATCACCGTCGCGGCGAGCGCGGCTCCCATGAACGCGAACTGGACGATGTGCTCGCGCCTGGCCTCCGCGTTCGCGCCGACGTCCAGGAGCGTCACCGGGTGCTCAGGGACGGGCAGCGGGATCGCCAGCGCCGGGCGGTAGATGCCGCGGGCGCGCTTGATGTTGAACGTCCCGGCCGCGAGCGCCGCGCCGGTGCTGCCGGCGCACACGAGCGCCTGCGCGCGGCCCTCGGCGACGGCGCGGGCCGCCATCACGATCGAGGCGTCGGCGGTCGAGCGGGCTGCCAGCACCGGGTCCGCGGCCTTCGCGATCGAGACCGGCGCGTCGACGACCTCGATGCCGGCGGGCAGCGCGCCGAGCTCCGCCGCCGGCCCGAACAGGATCACACTCGTGCCGGCTTCGGCCGCGATCACGGCGCCCGCCGCAACCTCGGACGGGCCGAGGTCCGCGCCGTTGCAGTCGACCGCGATCACGGGCCGCGTCTCAGCTGCGCCCGTTCCGCTGGGCGACGGCGAGGGCCCTGCGCTCACTGCGCTCTAGGAGTGGTCGTGCTCGTGATCGTGATCGTGGTGATGCACGATCTCGCGACCCGCGTAGGTGCCGCAGACGGGGCATACCCGGTGCGGGCGGCGCGGGCTGTGGCACGTCGGGCACTCGTTCACGGCGGGAGTGCCGATCTTGTGCTGGGCACGCCGCTGCGCGGTGCGGGCGTGCGACTGCTTTTTCTTGGGTACCGCCATCGGCCAGCAAGCCTACCAGCCCGGCGGCCAACTACTCGAGCTTCAGCTCGCGCAGCTTCGCCCAGCGCGGGTCGGGCTCAGGCTCGTGGTGATGCTCCGGGCCGGCCTCGTTGAGGTCCGCGGCGCATACCGGGCACAGGCCCGCGCAGTCCTCCCGGCAGAGGATCTTGGCGGGGATCGCGAGCACGAACGCGTCGCGCGCCCAGGCCGCGAGGTCCAGCGTCTCATCCTTGACATACGGGCTGTCGAGCTCCTCGCCGGAGCCCGGCCGGTCGACCTCGCGTGCCTCGACCTCGACGAGCGGCGCCGCGGGCTTCAGGCAGCGCATGCAAGGCCCGCTCAGGGCTGCGGAGAAGGAGATCCGCAGGGCATAGCCGCCGCCGGTCATGCGGGAGACGGACAGATCGACGGGGACGAGCCTGGGCTCGGCCTCGTAGGTCTCGCTGCCGAGCACCAGCGGCTCGATCGGAACCGAGAGAGTGAGCCTGCGTCCCTCGCCGGCGGTCAGCCGCAGGCCGGCGAGGTCGAAATCATGCGTCTTCTGGGGCATCGCTCCAGGCTAGCGGGAGGGCGCTGCCGCCACGGGGCGGCCGCCGGTCCGTCAGCCGCCCTGGAGCTGGGTCAGATCGACCGCGTTGGGGGGCGCGGTCAGGGTCACCGGCTGGTTCCATTCGCTGAAGCTGATCTTGCCGCCGTTGGTGCCCGTCTTGACGATCGCGACGGGGTATGGAGTGCCGGTCGTCGCGACATACAGGGTTCCCTGCTTGCCGCTGTCCACGAGCCCGATGACCGCCTGGTTGTCGACCGTGGTCGTGGAGCCCTTGGTGATCGCTCCGTGCGCCGAGAGGGTCCCGCCGAGCAGGGAGTCGAGGTTGGTCAGGCTCGCGATCGAGCCGAATCCGCTCGTCGAGGTTGGGACCTTCAGCCACTTGCCGCGCAGCAGCTGCGCGGCGGCGGTGCCGCCGAGCGCCTTGTAGAAGGCTTCGCCGGCGCTGATGTAGACGTAGCCGCCAACCTCGATGAGGTTGACGTTCGCCCCGTCGAGCGTGAGGTGGCCGGTCGCGCCCTTCCCGGAGGCGAGGTGCAGGTCGAGCGCGATCTGCTTGCCTTCGCTGACGATCGAGCCGGATACGTGCACACTGCTCGCAGCCTTGGCCGCCTTGCTCGCTTCGGCGATGATTTCGTTCGCGGACTTCGACTCGACGCCGTTTCCGGAGCTCGATGAGGAGGAGCCGCAGCCGGCGATCGCCAGCACCAGGAGCAGGAGTGTCGTGGCGAGCGCGAGCGCCCGGGAAGCTTGGAGGTGGCGGGGCTTGGCCGCTGTGTCGTTCATCGGCAGAACGCTAGAGTCGCGGGCGGACAGCACTAGCCGCCGGGCTGAAGTTCGCGCTTGAGGACCTTGCCCGTCGCGTTCCGCGGAAGCTCGTCCATGAACGAGACCTCGCGCGGCACCTTGAAGCGCGCGAGGTTGGCCTTGACGTGTTCCTGCACCGCCTGCTCGCTCAGCTCCGAGCCGGGCCTGAGCACCACGAACGCATGCAGCCTCTGGCCGAACTCCGCGTCGGGCACGCCGACGACCGCTACCTCTTCGATGTCGGGGTGCTTGGCGAGCAGGTCCTCAACCTCTTTCGGGAACACGTTCTCGCCGCCGCTGATGATCATTTCGTCGTCGCGGCCGTCCACGAACAACCGGCCGGCCGCGTCGAGCCTGCCGACGTCGCCGGTGCTCATCAGGCCGTCGATGACCTCCTTGCCGCCTCCGCCGGTGTAGCCGTCGAACATCATCTCGTTGCCGACGAAGATCCGGCCCGTGTGCCCCCGCGGGACCTCGCGCCCGTCGGAGTCCAGGAGCCTTACGACGGTGCCGATCGGGGGCAGCCCGGCGGTGCCGGGGGCGGCGCGCAGATCCGCGGGCGTCGCGATCGTCGCCCACGCGACCTCGGTCGATCCGTAGAGGTTGTAGAGCACGTCTCCGAAGGTGTCCATCGCGCGCGTCGCGAGGTCGCCGGGGAGCGCCGAGCCGCTGAGCGCGATCACGCGCAGCGCGCGCAGGTCGTAGTGCGCGAGCACGTCGGGGCCGAGGTCGAGGATCCGCTGCAGCATCACGGGCACCAGCACGAGCGTGCTCGCGCGATGGTGCGCGGCGGCCCGGATCGTGTCCTCGGGATCGAATCGGCGGCGCAGGATCAGCGTCGAGGCGAGCGGCAGCGCGAGGCTGAAGTGCGCGAATCCCCAGGAGTGGAACATCGGCGCGGCGATCACCGTCGTCTCGCGTGCGCGCAGCGGGATCTTCGAGAACAGGGCCGCGACCGGCTCGAGCGTGTCGGGCTGGTTGCGTGTCGCTCCCTTCGGCGTGCCGGTAGTGCCGGAGGTCAGGATCACGACGCGCCCCTTCTCGGCGGGCGGCTCGAGCTCGGAGGTGTCGCCGCGCTCGATCAGCTCCTCGATCCCGGGAGCCTCCCCGCTCGATCCGGGGGCGCTCCAGGAGAGCATGCGCCGGCGGCCCACCGCCCCGGCCTCGACAAGGCCCGCGAACTCCTGGTCGTAGATCACGAGCTCGGGGTCCTCGCGGGCGAGCACGTCGGTTATCTGCGGTCCCGCGAACGCGGTGTTCAGATAGAGCGCGTTGGCGCCCAGCTTGGAGCACGCGATCGTCGCCTCGACGAACCCGCGGTGGTTGCGAGCCATGATCGCGACGCCGCTGCCCTCCCTGACACCGCCGCGGCGCATCTCGTTGGCGAGCGCGTTCGTGCGCTCGTGGACCTCAACGAAGGTGAGCGTCCCCCGCTCGTCGCAGAGCGCCGTGCGGTCTGGGTGCAGGATCGCGGCGGACTTGTAGCCGGCGGCGGCGGTCGGGCCCCAGCTGCGCAGGGTTCCGAGCGAGCGCACCACGCGATCGGGCCGCGACGGCGCGAACATGCCGGTCTGCAGCAGCGTCCTCGCTACGTGAAGCCTCTGTCTGGGCGTCGGCGCGGGCACCCCGTGACCCTACATGCCGTGCGCGCCGGGCGAGGAACCGCCCGGTGGGTCCTGTCAGCCGACCTCGGCCGGTTCGTCCTTGCCCTGCAGGCGCTCGCGGCCGCGCTGGACGGCGGCGATGAACTTCGAGAGGTTGACCTCGAGGGTGTTGAGGATCTCGTCCGCGTAGTCCTCGGCGCCGAGACGGATCTCGCGCTCGCGTGCCCGCGCGTCCTCGACGATGTCCTCGGCGGCGCGCTCGGCCTGCTTGGTGACCTCCTCCTGGCCGACGAGCTGCTCCTGCCGGTCACGGGCGTCCTTGATGATCCGCTCGGCCTCCTTCTTGGCCTCCGCGAGCATCTCCTGGCGCTCCTTGACGATCCACCGGGCCTGCTTGATCTCCTCGGGGATCGTCGCCCGCATCTGGTCGAGGATGTCGTAGATCTCCTCCTTGTCAACGCGCACCGTGTCGGTCATCGGCACGGACTTCGCGTTGTGAACCAGGTCGTCCAGCTTGTCTATGAGTACAAGGACATCCATTAGGAAACCACCTCCGCCTGGCGCCGATGCCGGCGGCTCGCCGATGGGATTGACATCTTCTCTGCCCTCATTTCGTCAGCGCTGCAACTCTTCCTGCAACCGCACGGCCACCTCGCCCGGGACTAGATCGTCGATACGCCCGCCGAACGTGGCGAGCTCCTTGACTCCGCTGGACGACAGGAAACTGTACTGCGGGCTGGCCATCAGGTAAACGGACTCGATCCCGGGGTCCTGGCGGCGGTTGAGCTGGTTCATCTCGAGCTCGTACTCGAAGTCTGAGATCGCCCGCAGCCCCTTGACGATCGCGCGCGCGCCGATCTTGCGCGCGAAATCGACCACCAGCGTCGAGAACGGCTCGACGCGGACGTTCTCCACGTCCGCGAGCGCGCGCTCGATGAAGCCGACACGCTCGTCGATCTCGAACAGCGCCCCGCTCTTGCGCACGGAGCGGTTCACGACCGCCACCACGACCTCCTCGTAGAGGACGGCGGCGCGCCGGATCACGTCGAGATGCCCGTTCGTGATCGGGTCATACGTTCCGGGGCAGACGACTGTCGTTTTCTTGCTCGGTGTCATGGCTGGCGGTGGATTGTGATGGAAGTGTCCCCGTAGCGCCGCTCGCGCTCGATCTCGAGCGCGAGCCGCAGCGGCGAGCGGCGGTCGCTCTCGGTGACGACCCGCGCCGCGGGCTCCAGCAGCGACGGCAGGATCGCCGACAGTTCGGGGCCGAGGTCGTGAGCAAGGCTGTAGGGAGGGTCTATGAAGAGGAGATCGTATGTCTCTTTGCGCGCCTGTGCGCTCCGCAGCGCCGCGATGGCACCGGTGCGGCGGACATCTGCGATCTCCTCGCCGATCCCCAGCGACTCCAGGTTTTCCCGCAGGACCCTGCTCACGCGTGAGTCCTGCTCGACGAACACGGCGTGCCCGGCGCCCCTCGAGAGGGCCTCGATGCCGAGCGCCCCGGTGCCGGCGAACAGGTCCAGGACACGGGCTCCCGTGATCTCGCCGAGCATCCCGAACAGCGCCTCGCGGACCCGGTCCGAGGTCGGCCGGGTGACTTTCCCGGACGGAGCCTTCAGCCTGCGGCCGCCGAGGCTGCCTGCGATCACGCGCATCGCGCAACCGTAGCCGCCACCGGAGCCTGCGGCTAACCGGGGATCGGGAGCATCGCCTGCTCGCCGAACGCGCTCTGCATCTCGTCGGCGAGAAGGGCGTTCTCGGGGCCGAGCAGCTCGGGATCGTCGGCGAGGATCAGCTGAGCGCGGGCGCGCGCCAGCTCGAGCAGCGGCGCATCATCCGGCAGGCAGGCGACCGCGAACTGTGCGACCCCGGACTGGCGGGTCCCGGCGAGCTCGCCCTCGCTGCGCAGCGACAGGTCGATCTCGGCGAGCCGGAAGCCGTCCGTGTGCTGCTCAACCGCACGCAGGCGCATCGAGGAGGCTCCCTCCGGGCCGACCAGGAAGCAGACCGAGCTGTGCTCGCCGCGGCCGATCCTGCCGCGGAGCTGGTGCAGCTGCGAGATCCCGAATCGCTCGGCGTTCTCGATCATCATCACCGTCGCGTTGGGGACGTCGATCCCCACCTCGATCACGGTCGTGGCGACCAGCACGTCCGCGGCGCCGGACGCGAACGCGGCCATCGCCTGCTGCTTCTCGCGCGGGCGCATGCCGCCATGCAGCAGCGCGAGGGTGAATCCGCGCAGCTCGCCCTCCCGCAGGCGCTCGAGCTCGGCGGTGGCGGCTCGCAGCCCGTCCTGGCCGGATCCGGGCGCCTCCTCCTCGCCGGCATCGTCGATCAGCGGGCACACAACGTACGCCTGGCGCCCGGCGGTGAGGTGCTCGCGCACCTGCACATATGCCTCTGCGCGCTCCGCGTCGCCGGACAGCAGGCGCGTGCTGATCGGGCGCCGGCCCGCCGGGAGCTCGCGCAGTGTGCTCGTGTCGAGGTCCGCGTAGCGGGCCAGCGCGAGCGTCCGCGGGATCGGGGTCGCGGTCATGTGCAGCACGTGCGGCGTGCCCTTCCCGTCGAGCGCCGCCCGCTGGCGCACACCGAAGCGGTGCTGCTCGTCGATCACGGCGACCGCGAGGCCGCGGAACACCACGTCGGGCTCGATCAGCGCGTGGGTGCCGACGATCATCGAGAGCTCCCCGCTGGCGAGCCTCGCGAGGATCTCCCGGCGGCGCGCCGCCGGTGTCGACCCAGTGAGCAGCGCGACCGTCGCGGGCTCCGGCCCGAGCAGCAGCTGGACGTTGGCGAAATGCTGCTCGAGCGGATAGACGAGGATGTTGGCGAGCGGAGAAAATGCGATGAGCCAAAGCAGGCCCAAGCCGGTCAAGCCCAGCCAGCAGGCAGCCGATCAGGAGGCCGGCCAGGGGGAACCAGCGCATGGAGCGCCCCATCTCCCCCTCCTGCCACTCTTTGGCAAAGGGGAGCGGGATGATGGTC
>Ga0209698_10001562_pt1 | contig 26386 bp, 19 predicted proteins | sample LitLauG_LLR_2012_FD_187203 | JGI IMG/M metagenome (GOLD analysis project Ga0209698, IMG submission 187203) | Freshwater sediment microbial communities from Pennsylvania, USA - Little Laurel Run_MetaG_LLR_2012 (SPAdes) (version 2) | ecosystem: Environmental > Aquatic > Freshwater > Creek >... | reverse complement strand
TTGGTGCGGAAGGGGGGATTTGAACCCCCACGCCTTTCGGCGCCACCCCCTCAAGATGGTGTGTCTGCCAATTCCACCACTTCCGCACGTTCTGAACTGAGCGGGGCCTTCAAATTATAGCAAAGGAAAGAGTAAGGGCAGGCGATTGTGCCTGCCCCTCACAAACGATCGCGTGCGGTTTATCTAGTCTCCCGAGGGCTGCAAAGACTCCTCAGGCTGGTGAGGGAGCATCGCCGGAAGGTTCAGGGCGTGCCCATTTGACCGGGGAGCACCCTGCTGCCCGTCCGAGAACTGCTCGGCCTCGGTGGAATCCGCCAAAGCCGTAGTGGAGGAGAGCCCTCCGGTCACCACCTGTTGCACCTGGTCGAAATAGCCGGTGCCCACGAAGCGCTGGTGCTTGACGGCCTGGTACCCGTATTCGCGCTCACTGGCAAATTCCTTCTCCTGCAACGCCGAGTAAGCGGCCATGCCGCTCTGTTTATATTTCCGTGCCAGTTCAAACATGCTGAGGTTCAGCGCATGGAAGCCAGCCAGCGTCACGAACTGGAACTTGTATCCCATGCGGCCCAGTTCCTGCTGGAAACTTGCGATGGTGGCTTCGTCCAGCTTCTTGCGCCAGTTGAAACTCGGCGAGCAGTTATAGGCCAGCATCTTGCCGGGGTATTGCGAGTGGATCGCCTCGGCAAAGCGGCGCGCTTCTTCCACGTTCGGCTCGGAAGTCTCGCACCAGATGAGGTCTGCAAATGGAGCATAGGCGAGGCCACGCGCGATCGCCGAATCCAGCCCGCCGCGAATGCGGAAGAAGCCCTCCGACGTGCGGTCGCCGGTGATGAATTCGCGGTCGCGCGGATCGATGTCGCTGGTCAGCAGATAAGCGCTGTTGGCGTCGGTCCGCGCCATGATGAGCGTGGGCACGCCGGCTACGTCGGCGGCCAGGCGCGCCGCAACCAGCTTTTGGACAGCTTCTGTCGTGGAAACGAGAACTTTTCCGCCCAAATGCCCGCACTTCTTGGCCGAAGAAAGCTGGTCTTCAAAGTGAACGCACGCCGCCCCCGCTTCAATCATCGCCTTCATCAACTCAAATGCGTTCAAGGTGCCGCCAAAGCCCGCTTCTGCATCGGCAACCATCGGCGCGAACCAGTTGCGTCCAGAGGGCTTTCCCTCAGCATGTTCGACCTGGTCAGCGCGTTGCAGCGCGCTGTTGATGCGGCGCACCAAGCTTGGGACACTGTTCGCGGGATAGAGGCTCTGGTCCGGATACATCTGGCCTGCGTCATTCGCATCGGCCGCGACCTGCCAGCCGCTCACGTAAATCGCATGCAAGCCCGCCTGCACCTGCTGCACTGCCTGGTTGCCGGTCATCGCGCCGAGCGCATTCACATACGGCTGCTCGTGCAGGAGCTCCCACAGACGCTCCGCACCCATCCGGGCAAGGGTATGCTCGATCCGCACCGAGCCGCGCAGTTTGAGAACGTCGGCGGCGGTGTAGAGCCGTGTGACGCCCTGCCAACGAGGGTTATTGGCCCAGTCCTGTTCCATCGCCATGTCGTCCTTGCACAGGTACGGCCGGCCGGTTGTCATTGCGTCTGGCTTCGTCATCGTATTCTCCTTGGCACTCCGCGTCTGAGTGGGGGTCGCAGGCACCACAACTCAATTCAGGATGGGTCGAACTCGCCGTGCATGATCATGGTCTCGCTCAGGTTCCTTGCATGGCACAGTTTCTCGGCGTCCTGCGGCTGGGTGTCGATCAGCTTCTGCAGTTCTTCGTCGAATAAGCGCGTGACCAAAGCTGGAGTGTGTTCAACCCGCTGACCGTGTTCGTCGACAATCGCAACTGCGTTCCGATGCTGGATTCGCTGCGCAATCATTAGCCGGTAAATGCGGTCGGTGGCCAGGTCTTCCATGTATCCGTCGAGCAGGCTCGCGCCTTTGCCGCACAACACTCCGTGCCGATAGCGAATGACGGTGCGCACTGCCGCGCGTGTGCCCGCCAGCGTATGCGCCCCCACTCCGCTCGGGGCAGGTCGCAGGTTCGGATATCTCCCCGTCCCTTTCGGACGCCGCTGCAATTGGTTTGGAGCAGGGAACTGCGCGACCGCGATCATGTTCTGATCGGGATGCCCGGTCCAGGCGCCATCCATCAGGCAGTCGGCTTCGTTTTTCTTGTCCTTCTCCAGGGCGGCAAGAGCGCGGACATTCAACTCCGCGTCTTCGCGGCTGGGGTAAAGTGCGGTCATTCCGCCAATCGCGAGGATGCCTCGCTTGTGGCAAATCTCTGGCAGAAACTCGCGCAGGTTCTGAAAAAATGCCACATCATGCGGAATCGTGTTGCGGTCCGGCAGCACCCAATTGGGATCGTCCAGATTGAAATGAATCAGGCTCGCCATGTAATCCCAACGGCCAAGGTTCAAGCCCAGCAAGTGCTCGCGCAGGTTGTAAGCGAACTCTTCGATCTGAAATGCGAGCGGGTGCGACTCCACCAGAGCCATGCATTTGATGGAATCATGCGGCAGGCCGCGCTTGCGGGCCATCGTCTGGAACACATCCCGCCACCAGAGCGCTTCTTCGGCTGACTCAGATTTCGGAATGTAAAAACAAACGGGATGCTTGAGTTCGGCCGGATCGACGGCGAAAAACACGCGAGCCACGTCGAACAGCGACCCCGACACCAGTTCGCCATCGGGAAGCATTCCAGCCTGGTTCAGGTGAAGCCCGCGCGCTCGTGTAAACACAACCGTGTTCGAAGGCTTGATCCCAACCACGCGATCGCGCTTTTTGTCGTAGTAGGTCAGCGTCCCGCGCAGGCAGGCCAGCACATTTTCAACCCCCAACTGCAGGTGTGACCAACCGTTGGCGCAGGAATCCTCCAGATCGAGCATGACGCCCGGCGCGCCGGAATTTAGCATCTTCACGCACAACTCCGCGTCATCGGCCGGACCTGTCATCTGGTTGCGTTGGTCCTGGCACCACTCCGGCAAGTGGATCCGCCAACCGTTTCGTGCCGCCTCAGAAGGGAAGCTGTGCGCTGGTTTCTGACCTTCCAGCGCCGCCTGCAGGACCTCGCGCCGGCGTCGCACCAGCGCCTGCTGCCGCGGCGTGAATTCCCGGTGCAGCGGCTCGAAGAATTCCCAGAAGCCCTCGGGAAGGTCACGGCAGGGGTCGAAACCCTCGGGTGCAGTGTTCCTGGGCATCGCCAGTGCATCGGTCATCGTGGCGGGAGTCATATTTCCGTTATCCATCCAGTCGTGTTCCGTGTTCCGTATTATGAACACGCATTCATCATGTCGGCAGATGGTAGGCCGGATCAAAATCCCCGTCAACCCCATTGTTCAGCGGAATGAACACCTGTACGGTTTTTTGTCCGAATGGAGCTCTGCTACCATAGGAAAAAGTCTCTATGCCAGACGCAAAAGACTCACCTTCGGTCGCCGTGGAACGGGCATTGGCGATCCTCGAATCCGTTTCCCAGGCCCCGGAAGGCTTGACCAACGCGGAAATCAGCAGGCAACTGGCGATCCCCAAAAGCTCCGCCAGTTACATCCTGCGCACCCTGGAGAAGCAGGGCTACCTGAACCGCGACACCAGCGGCGGGCGCTACCGCGTCGGACTGAAGGTACTCAGCCTGAGCCGGGGAGCGCTCAGTGGTATCGATGTTCGGAATGTTGCATTGCCGGTCATGCGCCGACTCATGGAGCGCACCCATCTGACCTGCCATTTGGCCATCCTGGACGGCCCCGACGCTGTTTATGTGGAAAAAGTGGAGCCCGAAGGCTTTATCAAGATGGACACCTGGGTCGGCCGGCGCATGCGCGTACACGCCACCAGCGTGGGCAAGTCGCTCGTCGCGTACATTCCGCAGCAGAGCCTGGAAAAAATCATCCAGGAGCGGGGCATGGAAAAACGAACCCCGAAAACAATTACCGCTCTACCTCGCCTGCTCAAGGACCTGGAAAAAGTCCGTGCCCAGGGCTACGCGATTGACGACGAAGAAAACAACCCAGGCGCGCGCTGCCTGGGCGCGCCTATCTTCAACCAGAACGGCGCAATCGAAGCCGCCATCGGACTGAGCGGCACCGTCCACCAGGTAAGCCCGCAGACCATGCCCCGCATTGTGGAATCGATCAAGGACGCCGCCCGGCAAATTTCGATGAGCCTGGGTTACCGCGCCCCGCAACGTCGCGCCGGCAGCGTCTAGCGCCTTTTTGCCCAGCGTGTTCGGATTTCGGAACACGACAAGCCCGGCGAGAGACCGGTTCGCTTTCCTACTAACGGATAAATCGTCAGGCGCTTAACTTGTCGATAAATCAATTCACTAAACAGCGTTCCATCAGGTAGCACCTTAGTGATTCGTGCGACTCCGCAGAAATTTGTCAGTCAGCATCGGAGCCAGGTGCTAGCATTTTTCCGCTCACACTGTGAGCCCGCATAAAACCCGCCCCTCAGTTGGCCGAGCGATCCGACACCGCGCCAGCGGGGAAGACTGTGGTTCGTGCCTCGCGCACCCAATGCTGCGAGCCCAGGCCCCCGAAGCATCGACCTGCTTCTAATTCGATTTCAAAAGGAAGACACCCATGCCTAGAGAACAAATCACTCCGCTCGTGCAGCCAATCTTTGACGAATCACAAACCACCCCCGACCCAAGCGGCTTCCGGGAACCACACGATCAACAACGCGACAACGCACTCTACGCCCAGATCAAGAACCTGCAGACCAAAGATGTGGTGTCGTTCGAAAAAATGCGGGGCAGTCCGGACGATGTCTATTCTCTGGCAACGGCGCTCGGGCCGAACGGTTCCACCATCTGCTCCAACCTTCAGAAAGCCGGACAAATCTCCTTCCATGCGGCGGGGGATACCGGCGCGTCCACCGACGCGCGCGGAAAATACCGCGATGAAATCACAGTGACCGACCAGATGGCCGGGGACTGCCACACCTCGGATCCCACACTGCGCCCCCGGTTTTTCTATCACCTCGGGGATGTGGTCTATAACTTCTGCGAGCCGCAGTACTGGTACGACCAGTTCTACGAACCCTATCGCAACTATCCCGGCCCAATTCTGGCGATTCCGGGGAACCATGATTCGTTCATCCTGCCGGGCACGAAGCCGTCGGACTATCCGCTGGAAACTTTCATGCGGAATTTCTGTGCCACCCAACCAGTCGTGACCCCCGAGGCGGGGTCCCTGCACCGCACCGCGATGACACAACCCGGCGTCTACTTCACGCTCGATGCGCCCTTCATCAGGATCATCGGACTCTTCAGCAACGCGCTGGAAGACCCGGGCGTGATGTCCGACAAATCCAAGTTTGGCAATGCCGTGCCTCCTTTCCAGACGGAGTTTCTCACCAAACAGTTGGAACGCATCAAGTCCGAAAAATATGCGGGGGCCGTGGTGCTGGCCGTGCATCATCCGCCTTTCAGCTACGCACCGCCGAAAACCGCACTTGGCACCGGTGGCAACCACGGATGCAGCACCGAAATGCTGCAGGAGATCGATTCCATTTGCGATCAGGTGGGCGTATACCCGCACGCTTTTCTGTCCGGGCACGCGCACAACTACCAGCGCTATGCGCGCCAGGTGAAGTTTGGCGGGAAGGACTTCGAAGTGCCTTTTGTTGTTTGCGGTGACGGCGGGCACAACGTCAACCCGATCGTCCACAACGCTCACGGCCAGCACATGCCCGAGCCCCAGTTCGATACCGACGTCAGTTATCTCGACGTCAAGCCGGTGCTAAAGGGGCCGTCGACCCGGCGTTTGGTCCTCAAGAAATACGCCGACAGCCGCACCAGCTACGGCTACCTGAGAGTCACCGTCGATAAGAACACGTTGAAGATTGGCTTCCATCAGGTGGGCGTGAGCACGCTGGCCCAGTCCCGGTTCGACATGGTCAGCGTCAACCTCGCCGCGCACAAAAGCACGGCGAACTGAAGTCAGCGGAGTTCAGTGCCGGGGCTGACCCATCCGCCCCGGCACGGTCCTAATACTTTATGATTCCGGCGAATGATGTGGGATCGAGCGAGGCACCACCTACCAGAGCGCCATCGATCTCTTCCTGTGACATAAGGGACGTGGCATTGTCCGGCTTCACCGACCCACCATACAGAATGCGCAGTTGCGCAGCGAATTCCTCGCCGAATACTTCGGCGGCCTCGCGGCGGATCACGGCGTGTGCCTGCGCGGCCAATTCGGGCGTTGCGGTCTTTCCGGTGCCGATCGCCCAGACTGGCTCATAGGCGACCACCAGCTTGGCAGCCTTCCTGGCGGAAATCGCGTGAAACGCGCGCACGCACTGCCGTCGCAACACGTCGTCGGTGAGCCCGGCCTCGCGTTCTTCGAGCACCTCGCCAACGCAGCAGATGGCCACTAATCCAGCTTCCAGCGCGGCTTTTAAGCGAAGGTTCACCGTGTCGTCGGTCTCGCCGAAATACTGCCTCCGCTCCGAGTGCCCGACAATCACATGGGTCACGCCGAGGCAGAGCAGCATCCCGGCCGAGATTTCGCCGGTATAAGCTCCGTCCGTCTTCCAGTGCACATTCTGCACTCCAATCGCAACGTGTGAACCCTGCGCGGCTTCAATCGCAGCGGCCACATCCGTATAAGGCGGACAAACCACGATCTCGTCGCGGTTGTGGCCGGCGACCATGGGAAGAAAATCGCCGAAGAACGCGCGCGTCTCGTCCGGCGTTTTATTCATCTTCCAATTCGCAGCCATCAGTTTCTTTCTCATAGATTTGTCGATTACCGTTTGTCGGTCAGTGCTTCCACACCGGGCAGCTTGACACCTTCCAGAAACTCCAGCGATGCGCCGCCGCCGGTGGAAATATGCGTGATCTTGTCGGCCACACCCGCTGCTTTCACCGCAGCAACCGAGTCGCCCCCGCCTACGATCGAAGTGGCCCCAGGATTGTCCGCCACCGCCTGCGCAACTTTAAAGGTTCCCTTGGAGAACGGCCCGACTTCGAATACGCCCATCGGCCCGTTCCAAACGATCGTCAGGGCGCGGGAAATTTCTTCGCAGAAAAGCTCAATCGTCTTCGGTCCGATGTCGAGCGCCATCAGGTTGGCCGGGATAGGTTCGCCCTCGCCGACTTTCACGATGCGAGCGTTCGCGTCAATCTTCTCCGCCGCCACGTGATCCACCGGAAGCAGAAAGTTGATTTTCTTTTGCTTTGCCTCGGCCAGCAGCTCTTTTGCCAGTTCCAGCTTGTCGGCTTCCACCAGAGATTTGCCCACTTCCATGCCCTGGGCCTTAAGGAAGGTGTAAGCCATACCGCCGCCGATGATGATCGAGTTCACCTTCTTCATCAGGTTCTGGATCACGCCGATCTTGTCGCTGACCTTCGCGCCGCCCAGAATCGCCACAAACGGCTCGGCTGGGTTATGCAATGCGGTGCCGAGGTATTTGAGTTCCTTTTCCATCAGCAAGCCGGCAGCCGACTTCTGCACGAAGTGGGTCACGCCCTCGGTGGAGGCGTGCGCCCGATGCGCGGTCCCAAAGGCGTCGTTGACGTAGTAGTCCGCCAGGCGCGCCAGTTGTTTCGCGAAGCCTGCATCGTTCTGTTCTTCTTCGGCATGGAAGCGAAGGTTTTCCAGCAACAAAGTCTGGCTGATCTCCAGCTTGCCCGCCACTTCTTCCGCTTCCTCGCCGACACAGTCGGGACAGAAGCCGACGTTTTCGCCCCGCCCGACTTCCTTGTCGAGCAACATGCGCAACCTCTCGGCCACCGGCTTCAGGCTCATCGACGGATTCGGTTTGCCTTTCGGGCGCCCCAGGTGAGAAGCGAGAATCAGCCGCGCCCCGTGACGCAGCGCGTACTCGATGGTGGGCAGGGTCTCGCGAATGCGGGTATCGTCCATCACCCGCCCACCTTCGAGTGGAACGTTGAAGTCCACTCGCATCAGTATCCGATTGCCGTGAAGGGGCAGGTCGCGAATCGAAAGCTTGGCCATGGCTGGTTGTCCCTCGAGGATATCAGGATCGTAAGATGGTCCCCTCCGGCCCGCCGGGTCGAAGGGGGATGAACTTCCTACAGGCCCTTGCTGCCCATGAAATTGATCAGGTCGCGGACGCGGCAGGAGTATCCCCACTCGTTGTCATACCAGGAGATCACTTTCACGCAATTGCCGCCGACCACCAGCGTCATCAGCGAATCGACGATCGATGAACGCGCGTCGCCTTTGAAATCCGACGACACCAGTTCATCCTCCTCGTAGCCGAGATAGCCCTTGAGCGGCCCTGACTCCGAGGCCTTCTTCAACGCGGCATTTACTTCCTCTTTGGTTGTCTTCTTTTCAACCCAGGCCACCAGATCCACTACCGAGACATTTGGCGTGGGCACGCGCATGGCAAATCCGTCGAGTTTGCCGGCTAGTTCTGGAATCACCAGTTTTAGTGCCTTGGCCGCTCCGGTGGAGGTCGGAATCATGTTGATCGCCGCGGCCCGTGCCCGCCGCAGGTCCTTGTGCGGGAAATCGAGAATCACCTGGTCATTCGTGTAAGAGTGGATCGTGGTCATGGTTCCGCTGACGATCTTGAACTCATCCTGCAGCACTTTGGCCACCGGTGCCAGGCAGTTGGTCGTACACGAGGCATTGGAAATGATGTGATGTTTCGCGGCGTCGTACCTTTCGTGATTCACGCCCAGCACCAGCGTAATGTCCTCGTTTTTGGCCGGGGCCGAAATGATGACTTTTTTCACGGTGCCGCGAAGGTGCTTCTTCGCATCGCTGGCGTCGGTGAAGCGCCCGGTGGACTCAACCACAACCTGCGCTCCGACCGAATCCCACGGCAGCGCCGCCGGGTCTTTTTCCTTGAAAACCTTGATGGTCTTGTCACCCACCGAAATCGAATCCGCCCCCGCCGAAATCTTATGCGGCAGGTTTCCCAGGATCGAGTCGTACTTGAGCAGATGCGCCAGCGTCTTCGGATCGGTAAGGTCGTTGACCGCGACAAACTCCAGTTTGGGGTCGTTCAACGACGCCCGCAGCACGTTCCGCCCGATTCTTCCGAATCCGTTGATGCCAACTTTGATTGCCATAAATTCCTCTCCACTTTAGTCAGGGTTGTTACAAGTTACACGAATGAGGTGTGTGGAACCTCCGATGGTATCAAGTTGCTGCCACTGACGTAAATCGGCGGCATTCGTTTTCTCTACAACCTTCGCGAAAGATGTTCGCGCTCTCTGCGGCTGGTGGCGTTTGGTTGGTGCAACGCGTTAAGCGCTGCGGTCAAGCTCACTTCCTTAGAGTGCTTCAGCCCCTGAGGTATGCCGCTCCGCAAGCTTCATCCTCACATAAACGTAATCTCCAGAAACGCGTCGGCGCGCGACCAGAACTGGGAGATCCTTGCCATCCAGTATTTATCGTTGATGGCCTGCCGTGCTCGCTTGTGATCCAGAGGAGGCAGAATGCGGGCCTGCGCCGCAAATTCGGGACCCGTGACCTGCCCTCGCATCGTACACGGCGCCACTTTGACCGACGGATTGTTCCATATCCGCTTGAACTTGCCCGATTTCGCCAGGGTCATGACGTAGAGTTTGTTCCAGTCCTCGCCGAACCAGACCGGAGTGGCCACGCCCGTCCCATTCTTGCGAAAGGTGACCAGCGAGATGTATTTCTGGCCTCGAATGGCCTCTGGAACGATCTCAGCCATGCCCGACATTGTAGCGTTTCACGGCCGCCGCAGAAAACGGCGGCGCCGATCCGCCCGAAACGTAGCTCGTTTCCATCTCTCCCAAATCGGGGTAGGGCCCGTGGCACCGCTGGTGCCGCCTGCATTGCTCCCGGCCTTGCCAATGTGTTAAAAGCCATTCATGCGCAAATGGATGCGCGAGCGCTTGACGCGCCGCAAAAAGCCTTCCACCGAGCCCGCCCCCACGCCATTGCAACCCGCTTACTTCGATCAGGAAGCTCCCCCCGCCCCCGGCGCAGAGTACGACAACGTCGAGGTCGGTTCCGCGCTCCCCGAGTCTGCCGCCCAGGAACAAGCCTCCCCCGATGAACCCGAGGATGCGGCAGAGCCGGTGTCCGCCGACGCTTCGGCCCCGTCGCAAGGGGATGCCGCGCGGCGCACTGGTCGCCGTCGCCGACGCGGAGGACGCGGTCGCCGTGGTGGCAATCGCGAACGCACGGCCGCTCCAGGGACTACGCAGCCAGCACCAGCCTCAGCGGAAATGAAATCTGAGTCCGGCGAGTCCGGCGCGCCTGCGGCCATTACCCCTGCTGTTGCGGCGGCGCCAGCCTCCACACGCGCGCCCAAAGGCGTCGTCGTTCTCGCTATCGGCTTGCCGGGATCGGGCAAGAGTTCCTGGTTCAAGCGCAACAACATCGTTCCGCTCTCCAGCGACATGATGCGCTCTCTTCTGTTTGACGACGTTCGGGAGCAGCGTTTTCAGGACCTGGTGTTCTCGAACCTGCGCTCTCTGCTGAAAGCGCGCCTGATCTCGCACCGCCCCACCAACTACGTGGATGCAACCAACCTGACGCCCCAGGAACGCCAGCACTGGATCAAACTGGCCCGCGATTACAACTACGAAGTCCACGCCCTGTTTTTCGACGTCCCGCTCGAGGTCTGCATCGAGCGACATCAACGCCGCGACCGCGTGGTTCCGGAAGACGTGATGCGGCGCATGGCCAACAAGCTCAAGCCGCCCACTTTCGAAGAAGGTTTCGCCAAGGTCACTGTGGTGCGCGTGAAGAAGAAGGAAAGCGCGCAGGCCGCTGCGAACGAGGCGTAGCCACCTCGGCCCGGCGACTATCCTTTGAGATAGGGCAGCAGTTCCTTGAACGCCGCCGATCCTGACGACTTCATCAGCTCATAGATCATCATTTCGGTGGACGAAATCACCGCCCCCGCCGCTCTCATCCGCTCCAGGCCAATCTTCCAGTTCCATTCCGAGCGCGAACTCACCGCGTCCGAAGCCACATGAACGATGTATCCCTCACTCAACCCCGACAGCGCAGTCTGGGTGACGCAGATGTGCGACTCCATGCCGCATAGCAGAAGTGTGTTGCGCGGTCCGGGCAACCGCTTCAGCGCCGCGCAAAATACATCGCTGCCGAAACAGGAGAACAGTTGCTTGTCCATCGCATCCGTACCGGGCAGCAGGGAACTGATGTCGGCAACGGTTGCGCCCAGCCCTCTTGCGTATTGCGTTGTGACCAGCGCGGGAATACCCAGGATTCCGGTAGCGCGGATCAATATTTGCACATTCTTCACCAACTGCTCGCGCTGGAAAATAGGCGGCAAGAGTTTTTCCTGAATGTCGACGACGACCAGAGCGCACTGATCGGGTTCGAGTGTCCGCCGCGCGATTTCGGCCTGATTGTCGGGTACAAGGGAAATACTGCCGGAAGCTGTCATGCCAACTATTTTAACCGCCGCCCGCGGTACGGCGGAAAAGTTGACGCTTCCGCCGTCGCGCCATAAAATCGGACAGAGGTCGGTCTGACGGCCATAAACCGCATTGCTGCCCCCTCGTTCAACGGCTAGGACACCTGCCTCTGGAGCAGGCTATCGGGGTTCGAATCCCTGGGGGGCAGCCAACTCCGCTTCGCTTCCACGTCGAAATGCCCTCCTGATACCCCGTTTCGCTTGACAGTGAGGGCAAAATAGAGCAAACTTTGGTCGGCTTTCTGGCCGGTCGTCCTCCCCTGATCGTCCCCCGGTTCAGAATGTTCCAACTCCCGCGCGGGGCCCCCTGCTGTCCCTGTGTGTAACATTCAGGTCTGCAAATTTTTTCCATGAAATCGTCAGGCAACCGACGGAGGAATATGACCATGCGACGAAAACTTGAGCTCAGCGTTCTGGCAGCCAGTCTGCTTCTAATGGTTCTAGCGACGGCGCCGGCTGTATCCGCTCAGTCCTTTAACTTTACCGTCGGCCAGTTCACTTCCACCAACGTCTGCGCCAACTCTGGATCGCCGGCGCCCGGTTGCCAGGTCCTGACCAACGGGTTCCCGAACAACCCCATAACGACGGGCAGCGGCGCATTGCGCGTGACAACCGCCCACCTGAATCAGCACGGCTCGGCATGGTTCAACACGCCCCAACCGATCTCGACGGGTTTCACGACCGCCTTCCAGTTCCAGTTTTCGAGCACAAATTCCTGCTATGGTTGCTCGTTTCCCGCCGACGGCCTCGCTCTGGTTATTCAGGGCGATCCCGCGGGTACCGGAGCCCTGGGTTACGTCGGCAACGGTCAGAACATGGCCTACGGCAACAACGACGTTTCGACTGCAAGCGGCCCGGGGCGCGCCATCCAGAACAGTCTCGCTATCGAACTCGACACGCATATCAATTCCGACTACGGCGACCCCGACGGCAACCACATCGCGGTACAGAGCTGCGGGCCCAACAACTCCAGCACACTCACTCCGAATAGCGCTGACCACGGCTATATCTGCCCCGACAGCCATCCCGCCAAACTCGGCCTGCAGAGCCTGCCGGCCGGCTCATCGCTCACCGATGGCAGCATCCATACCATCACCGTGAACTACCTGCCACCTGGAAACTGCACCAGCAACTGCAACAATCTCTCGGTCTACTTCGACAGCACTCTGATCCTGCAGACCACAGTGGACATCACCAAGCAGCTGTACCTCACGGGCAACGGCAGCGCCTACATTGGATTTACCGCGGCCACCGGCGCAGTCGTTGAGAATGCCGACATCATCAGTTGGTCTTTCAGTTCGCTCCCGCTGGCTCCCATCACCATCAATCAGCCGTTGCAGACGGGCCCGACCAATTTCAACTACACACCCAAGCTCAGCGCCATCACCGATTATTCGCAGAGCGGCTTGCCGCCGACGGTTTTCCAGGGTGTGGTCATGCAGGGAACGGTTCAGACCATTACTGATCAGCAATACGCCGATCTGGTCACCAACACTCCGTTCCAGGGAAGCACCTGCCAGCATCAGGACAGCGGCCAGGGCAGCTTTGGCTGCGTGATCACCACCGACCTGTGCACTACGCCCACCAACAGCGTACCCAGCGGAGCGAACTGCCCCAACACCGGAACCGACGCGCTGATCAACGTCTCTAACAGCTACGTCATCGATCCCACGCAGAAACCGATCGTCGCTCCGGGATACATCATGGGGAAGGACACCGCGCTCAACTGTGGGGTCGAAGGCGACAACACCTGCAAAGGCTTGGTTAACATTTTTTCTGGCATTACCGGTGACCCAGTCACAAAAGGCCATACCAACAATTTCAATTCCATTCTTATTCCAAATCTGGGCGTGGTCCAGCCTGGCACTTCCGCGACCACGGTTCCGCCTCTCAACAGCGGCTGGATCAACCAGGCTGTCACCGTCAACCTCAGCAGCATTGAAACGGTGCCTGCCAACAACAGCAACCCGCCGAGCCCGCTTCCGACCATCACCAGCATCGGCTATAGCGCCAGCGGCGCGAACCTGCCTACACCCGTTTCCGGCACGCTTCCCGGAGCGAGTGGCTCTGTCGCGATTCCCGCCACCAGCGAGGGCACCACAGTGCTGACGTATTCCGCCACCGACAGCGCCGGAACTCCGGAAACTGTCATCACCAACACCGGGACCACCGTCAGCAGCTCGAGTCCGTCGCTGACCATCAAGTTTGACCTCACGCCTCCGACTGTAAGCTGCACCGCGCCTTCTGCGGCATGGCAGGCCACCGACGTGGTCGTTCCCTGTACGGCAGGCGACAATGCAGGCGGATCCGGCTTGGTCGGCCCGTCGGCGTTCTCGGTCCAAACCAACGTCCCGGCCGGCACTGAAACGAATGCCGCATCCATCGCCGCCGTTACCGTGCAGGATGTTGCCGGAAACACTTCCGCGCCCCAGGGTCCGTTCGGCCCGTTTGAGGTCGACAAGAAGCCGCCGACCATCACAGGACTGATCATTACGCCCGCTTCTCCCTTCCTCGGTCAGACGGTTACAGCCAGCTTCACCTGCGCGGACGGAGGCTCGGGAGTTGTGCTCTGCGGACCGACCGGCTCGCCGGCCATTCCCGCCACCGCCAACACCGGCGTTCTCAACAGCCCTGCGGACGGCTCAGCCGGCCCGCATACGTTCACCGTTTATTCGCAGGATGCGGTCAACAATCAAAGCGTGCCCAGCTCCGTGAGCTATACGGTGACGCAGCCGATGATCAACTTCGATCCCAATAGCCTGAGTTTTGGAGACGTTCATGTGGGAAATATGTCCACCATGCAGGTCAACGTCACCAATCCCGGCAACGGGCCTTTGAAGATTTTCAAGATCGCGTTCCTGTCGGGCGTGAAGGACAACGACGAATTCAGCATCACCAACAACTGTACAAAAATGGTGGCACCGGGAGGCTCGTGCAGTTTCAAGGTCACCTTCACCGCCAAGCGCAAGGGCAGTTGCCAACGCAGCGTGTACATCAGCGATGACGTATTGGGAAGCCCGCAGACGATCCCGCTCACCGTGAGGGCGATACCGTAGGAACAACTGCAGTGCTTTTGGCTTTTGGGTAGCGCAACGGTTTACCGCTGCGATTCAGGCGCTCTCGGACCCGGCTTCAGCCGCCGCGCGCCCTACTGCTGGTGTTGCGTAGCGTCGTCGTAAATGCTTTTCAGATCGGGGCGGTCGAGTAGTCGCTCGGCATTCGGCTCCTTGCGGACTTCATCCAGCGAGCGCACCGCGTCGGCATATTGATTCTTTGCTTCCGTGGAGTTGCCCGTCATCCGCTCCACGGTGCCCAGCCCGTAGTGGATCTTCGCAGTCTCCAGGCGCAAACCCAGCTTCTCGCTGCGGCCCAGGCTGCGTTGCAGTTCCTGGCGCGCATGCGCGTAATCTTTGGCGCCGATCATCGCCTCTGCCATCAAAACCGAACTGGCCACCGCCAGGTACTTCCTGCCGCCAGAATCTGCCTGCTGCGTGAGGTTCCGCAATTCGGCGATCGATCCCTGTCCCCGCCCCGCCGCCACCGCCGCCCTGGCCAGATTCACCTTCGCCGTCATGAGCGCGCCTTTATCGGACGCGTGGGCCGCCAGTCGCTCCGCTTGCTGGTAAGAGGAGGTCGCTGAGTTGTAGTCTCCGGCGTAGAAGTGAACATCGCCCTCGGAGTTTGCGATCGCCGCCATCAGGCCTTCATTGTTCAGACCTTTGGCCAGGCCGCGGGCTTCGTCCAGCAGCTTGGCGGAATCGCCCGCCTTGCCTGCGGCTGCCAGCGCCGCCGCCAGGTCACTCAGCGTCTGCGCCATCCCGCTGCTGCGGTCGCCCAGGTCGCGCAATGCGCTCACGGCATCCTGCAGCGCTCCCACGGCCGGCCCAATTCTGCCCTGGTATTCAAACACCAGCCCCAGGCTGTCCGATACCGTGGCCACGCCCTGCTTGTTCCCACCCTTGCGGTAAAGGTCGAGGCCTTGCAGATAAGAGGTCATCGCCTGCTCATACTGGCCGAGGTTCGCATAAGCGCCGCCGATGTTGTGCAGCGTATCGGCCACGTCGGACGGCACATTCAGCTTTTGCCGCAACTGCAGCGCTTGTTGCAGATAGGTGAGTGCGTCCTCGTTTTCGCCCTTCTGCAGGTAAGCCGTGCCAATGTTTGCCAGGCAAACCGCCTGGTAGGTCTCGTCGTTTGCGTCGCGCTGAATCTGCAGCGATTCCTTGAAATACTGCAGTGACTTGTCGGGCTGCCCCCGGTCCAGGTAGAGGTTTCCCAGATCAATCAGCGTGTCGCCGGCCTCTTTCTTCGCTCCAATGTCCTGGCGGATCTTCAGCGCTTCGTTGTAGGACGCCGCCGCGGCATCCGGTTTCCCCATCGTGATTTGCACTTGCGCAATCTCGGCCAGGCTGGCGGCCACCCCGCGTTTCTGCCCCAGTTTCTGATTGATCGCCATCGAGTCCTGATAATTGCGCAGCGCCTCGGCCGGCTTGTTCATCAGCTTGTAGGCGATGCCGGTTGCCTGCAGGATGAGCGCCTGCTGTTCCTGATTGTCCAGATCGATGGCCAGATGGCGAGCGCGATCCAGAGGATCGAGGCCTTTCTGCGGATCGCCGGCTTTGATTTCGACCCGGCCCATCGCCAGAAGCGCGTCCAGGTTCTTGCCGTCGGCTTTCAAAACATTGGCGTAGTAGTTCCGCGCCTGGTCCAGGTCACCGGCATCTTCATGAAGGCTGCCGAGCGTGTACTGCACGTCCAGGTCGTCCGGGAAAGTCTTGGCCAGATTTTCATAGGCGGCGATTGCCTTCGCGTTGTCCTTGGTGACATGCGCCAGGCTGGCTTCCAGAAAATATTTCTGCACCAGCGGCAGCGATTGCCCAAGATCGACGGCGTGTCGTGAGGCCTGTTCCGCCTCCGTGTCGTAGCCTAAATCCGACAGCGCCTCGCCCAGCCGCGAATATGCGACCGCAAACTGCGGATCCTCCTTGGTCGCGGCCTCAAGTTTCTTCTGCGCTTCCAGGTTGTTGCCCTGCCGCAGCAGTTGCAACCCTTCGTTGTAGTCCCGTAGCGCATCGACCGAACTCGATGTCGGCTTGAACGACTGGGCCTTCAGTTCGTTGACCAGGTCCTTCGACAGCGCGAGGTTGTCGCGGATCATCTCCGCCATCTTGTCGACCGCAGCCGACAGGTCTTTCTGGCTGGCTGCCTCCGACTTCAACTGCACCGTGCGGCTGTGCTTGCGGTCCTGCAAGGTCGCGTCAATGCGGATTTGGTCGCCGAGTTTGGTGTACCGGCCCCACACCAGCGTGTCGGCGTTGGTAAATTCCGCCACGCGATCCAGGTTGCTCGTATCGACAATCGAGTTCTGGCCCAGCCTCAAATCATGCAGCACCTGCTGCACCCGGTCGGAAGATACTGTTCGCAAATGAGCCGACTGGCCCACATCGGTGCTCAGCATGTCGGCGAGACTGGGCCCCAGCCAGTCCCATGCCGGATCGCCGGAATTGTTCTGGAAGGGAACTACCGCCAGCGAGAGCGCCGGACCCACGGCGGCTTTGCTCGACGGAGTGAACAGCACTCCACGGTATACGTAGCCCAGCGTACCCAGCAGCAAGGCAGTCGCCACTCCAATCACGGCCGGCCAGGGAATCGTCTGGCCCCATGGTTTCACCGAGGCATAGAAGCCAAGCGTCGCTGCGGCGCGATTGCTCTGGTACGCGTCCAGATCCTGCAACAATTCTTCCGCGCTCTGATAGCGCAGTTTTGGGTCGCGCTCCAGGCACTTGCCCACAATATCGCTGAGCCGCTGCGGAATTGTCTGGTCGAAGCTGGAGACCGGAATGGCCCGCTCCCGCGTCCGCTTGATCAGGCTTGCCAATGCGCTGTCCGCCTTGAACGGCGTGTTACCGGCGAGCAATTCGTAGAGAATCAGACCCACCGTGAACAGGTCCGACCGCCGATCCAGGTCTTCGGCCAGCGCCTGCTCCGGCGACATGTACTCCATGGTCCCGACCAGCGCCCCGGTCTGTGTCATCCCGTCGCCTTCGACGGTGCGGGCCAGGCCAAAATCCATCACCAGAATGCGGCCGGACTTATCGCGCATGATGTTCTGCGGCTTCAGGTCGCGATGAATCACGCCCACCGCATGAATCGCTTCCAGTGCGCGGCAGACCTGTTGCATGATCTCGACCGCTTCTTCCGGCGCCAGCTTTTTCTTCTCCTGCACAATCGCCCGCAGGTCCTCGCCCTCCACAAACTCCATGGTGATGAACTTGACGCCGTCCGCGTCCCCCAGGTCGTAAATGCGGATGACGTTCTTGTGCGTGACCTGCTGCGCCAGCAACAATTCCTGCTTGAAGCGCGCGAGAATGGAGGGATTGGACGCCAGTTGCGGCCGAATCAGCTTCAAAGCCACCGGCCGGCCCAGTTCCCGGTCCATGGCCTTGTACACCGCGCCCATGCCGCCTTCGCCGAGCAGTTGCAGGATTTCGTACCGGTTGCCCAGAACATCGCCGATCTCGAGCACCGGCGACGTCTGCTGCAACCGACCCCGCATCAGGCCGGAGCTTCGCCCAGACTTGGGGGGAGGAGTGCTGACATCGACGATCGTGGCGTCGGGATCGGAGGAGGCTGGCCCAAAGTCAACCAGGGTCGCGTCGGGATCGGAAGAGACTTGGGGAAGATCCACCAGGGTCGCGTCGTCGGGCAAGTTCGTGCCCGAACTGTCGCCTTTCACGGGAACGCTCGCCCCGGGCTGCTTCCTGGGGTTCGACCGTTCTTCCGGGCCTGGGTTCCGGTTGTTCATAATCTGGCTGGGGACCAGACTAAAGGCGCCCCAAACACCTTGCCACCGCGAGATAGCAATGAGTATATACCGGGCGTGTGGGCGGCCTTTCCCCCGAAATCGCTAGTATGAAAGCATGAAGGCAATGCCGCAGAACTCGAGTCTGGGGCCGGAAATGTCAACCTCGAAAAATGACGCAACGCCTGCGGCAGAACATCCCGTAATTTTCTATGACGGGGTGTGCGCGCTCTGCAATCGGATGAACCAGTTCGTGCTGCGCAACGATCCCGGCGGCATTTTTTATTTCGCTTCTCTGCAAAGTCCGCTGGGAAAGCACGTTCTTGCGAAGTATGGGGCCGCGGCTTCCGACCTGGATTCGATTCTCGTCGCCATCCACTACAACCTGCCGGATGAGGTTCTGCTCTCCCGTTCGGACGCAATCCTCGGGATATTGCAGCGCCTCGGCGGCATATCGCGCCTGGTCGCCGCTCTCGGCCGGGTATGTCCAAAACTTCTTCGCGACTGGATTTATAACCGGATCGCACGCAACCGCTACCGCGTCTTTGGACGCACGGACTCTTGCCTCCTGCCGCGCCCGGAGTACCGTGACCGCTTCCTGGACGTTTAGGCTGTTGCCGCTGCTCCGAGGTAGTCGCTCTCTAAGGCGTGATCTCGTACACCACGCCGCAGCCGTTTCCCAGGCAGTCAGAAAGAATGCCGCTAAGATAGGTGGTTCCAAACAAGTTGCCGGTCGCGTCCAGGGTGACGCCCGACAAAGGTTCTCCGCCATCGGTGCCACCATAAAACGCATGCAGCACCGTTTCTTTCCATCCACCCGATACAGGTGCCAGCTTGTACACAACGCCGAAATAGCCCGGGCCGCGGCCTCCGGTTGCCGCCGTTCCGTAAAGGTTGCCGGCTGCGTCCTCCGTGGGACCCGAATACGGATTGCCGCCCCCGGCGCCTGCGAAGCTGGATGTCCCCGGCTGAAACGCATGTAACAGCGTTTCAGTCCACACGCCGCCGTAACTTGGCGACAACTTATATATGACCCCGCAGCCGTTCCCGCCACACCCTGAGAGGTCGCCCCCAATGTAGGTAGAGCCAAGCAAGTTGCCGGCAGCGTCAAATGTCACTCCTGCATACGGAGTTCCGCCGTCGGCGCCCGAAAAGGAATGGAGCACCGTTTCAATCCACGGTCCGTTCGTGCTCGGCGTAATCTCGTAAACAACGCCACAGCCGAGACTCCCGCAAGCACCGCCTGTGTTGCCCCCTGAGCCCGTTGTGCCGTAGAGATTTCCAGCGGCGTCAAAAACTGCACCGGCTTTGGGAAGCGCGCCCCTGCTGTTCACTGCGAAGTCGAAGATCACCGTCTCAAGCCAGAACCCGGATGCAGTCGGTGACAGTTCAAACGCCGTGCCAGCAGTAAATGTGCCGCCGCTCTCCGTCGTACCGTAAAGATTCCCGGCCTTATCGAAAGTGAGCCTGCATCTGGGGTGCTGCCCGTCCGGCAACCCAAGGAACGAGTAGAGAATTTTGTATTTCCACTTTCCTGCCGCGGTTTTGCTCAACCGGTACACGATTCCCTTGTTGTCTCCGCCGCTGGGGCCGCCCATATAGGTCGTGCCGTAGAGGGCTCCGGATGCGTCCATGACGAGGCCGGCCAGCGGGTCGCAGCCGTCTTTTTCGCAAAAGAAAGTGTGCAGGACCGTCCTCTTCCAAGCCCCAGCCGGGAGCGGCGAAAGCTCGAACACGGTTCCGCAAGCCCCGGTGGCGGGACAGGCCCCTGAGCTCGTTCCGTTAGTTTGCGCGACTCCAAAAAAGTTACCCGAACGGTCGGCGATCAGTTCGCCGATTGGCTGGGCGCCATCCGGACCGGTGAAGTCGTGAATCACCTTTTCCGAGGCAGTCGCCTGCGCCGCGGCGCCGGCGATCAGCCATACACCGACCAGCGCTAGCACAGTTGACATCGAGACTCGCCGTTCGGAGGACCTCTTGCATTTCATGGAAGAAACCTCAGGCCTTCAAACTTGCGTGGTGAGATATTTCGGGCCGAATTACATTTGGTGCGTTGCAATGCGGAGGCTCGCAGGTCACACCCTGCCTGTCAAGATGCCGGAAGTTGCACTGGATAGGCCTTTCCGCTTACTGCGTCGCACTCTCCGCGGGGGCTGCCGGCCGCACTTTTTCGAACGCAGGATCGCTTCGCAGCCGCTTGGGAAATGCCAGTACGTAGTCTTCCATGCCGGGGCAAATCGCGTGGTGGATGCCCCGGAATCCAAATGCATTCATCTCGTTCAGAGCTTCCTTCGCATTCCAGCCGTCCACTGCCATGCGGTAAGATGCCACCGCCATGCCGGTGCGGTCTTCACCCAGACGGCAATGCACAAAAATCTTCTTGTCAGGATTGTCCCGCACCAACTCCAGAAATTGCGCCCACGGCCTGTCGGTGGGAAACGGACAGTGAGAGGGAATAGACACATACTTCATGCCGAGCTTTTCCGCCGACTGAGCCTCCAGCGCGCTTGCGCTGCCGCGCATGTCCACGACGATGTCCACGCCCATTTTTTTCAAAGTATCGAAGCCTTCCCCCGAAGGCTGTGCCCCGCGAAACAGTGTCGGCGAAACTTCCCCGAAGTTCGGAATGCCGCGGGCGGGCAGCCTCTGTGCGGGGGCATGTCCCGGCGGGTTGCGCGGAGGGTTATTTGTTTGGGACTGGGCGGCCGCTAGAACCATGAGTGCAGACATGACGACCGCACTCTCGAACGAAAAAATACGCTTCATCGATTCAAGTTTACAAGAAGCTGGGAGCCCAAACGTTCTGATTTAGATTCCCGCACCCATCATCACAATGGGACTGGTCGGAGCAGCAGAACCGCCTTCGTTCTCAATCGTAATGGCGAATGCTTTGGCTTCCGTATCGGCCGGAAGCGGTGGATTGACCACCGACGCGCGTCCCTGCGCATCCGGCTTGAACACGCCCGCCGGAATCGGGGCGCCCTGCTTCGGAATCAGCCACAGCTCAAACGCCTTATTGGCGGGCAGCACGGGCATGTTCGTCGCCAGGAAGACCAGACTGGCCCGCTTGCGCAGATAAAACACTTTCCCGCCGGGCTGGGGCTTTTCCTTGAGAGCGGCCACCGTCACCACCTGCGCCTCAGGCTCGAGGATCGGCGCAGCCAGCCGTTTCAAATCTTCCAGTTCGCTGACGCTCTCCGCATTCTGATCGCGCATGGCCGCCACCGTTTGCTTCAGGGCGCCGTTTTCCTTCCACAATGAAGCCGCGAACACCAGCACGGCCGCGGCCGCCGCCCATCCCAGCATGCCCCACCAGGAGCGTCCAGCAGCGCCGCTCTCAGCCGTGCGAATCCTCGGCTCTTTGGCCACCGCATCCAGCAGCCGCTGCCTTGCGCGCTGCGGCGGACGCGGTCCGATCGCCGAGAGCGCCAGCAGCGCCCCGTCTCCGCGCAACTGCTGCAACTCTCCGCGGCAGCCGGCACACTCTCCCAGGTGCGCCTCCACTCGCGTACGCTCCTGGCCGTCCAGCGCTCCCAGCGCATAAAGCGCCAGGTCTTCTGCGAATTGTTCGTGGACGCTCATGTCTGAAAAACCTTGCGCAGCGATATCAATCCCGCTCGAATCCTAGTCTTCACCGTCCCCAGCGCATCTCCCGTTTTCGCCGCAATTTCGGAGTGCGTCAAGCCCTCAAAATATGCCATCTCCAGCATGCGCCGCTGCGTCTCCGGCATCCCTACCAGCGCGCCTCTCACTTTCTCGGCCGCTCGCGAACGGTCTGCATCCCCGGCCAGGTCCGGCGCCACCGAGAGCACCACGTCTTCAAAATCGGTTTCCGGCTTGCGCTTGCGCAGCGCGTCAATTGCCCGGTTCCGCGTAATCACCGCCAGCCACGCCCCCAGGCTACCGCGCGCCGAATCGAACGCCGATGGGTTGCGCCAAAGCTGGATAAACACGTCCTGCTGCACATCCTCCGCCGCGCCCGTATCGCCCAGCACACGCAACGCCACCGCATACACCACGGGCGAGTAGCGGTCATACAAGTCCGCCATCGCGCCCTGATCACCGCCCTTCAGGGCCGTGATGACCTCCCAATCCGAGGGAGCCTGCTGTTCTCCGGCTCTCGCCAAACGTTCACTTCTTTCTCTGTAAAATGTACGTAACAAAGCCGAAAATGGATTCCGCCGCTTCCGGACCCCGCCGCGTCAAGGTATCAACTTAGCAGCGAGTCTGCAAGGCAGGTAAGCAAGATACGGGCTCCGAGCGCTCGGTATTCGATGGGACTGGCTCAATACCCGAAAACCGAAAGCCAAGAGCCCATGCCCGGTTCTCAGCGCCCAGCCGTCACTGGCTCAGCCGGATCGCCAACTGCCGCTCCGGAGCCGTCATCTGTCCCCAGATCTGCTTCATGTCCTGTTGCAGCGTCAGGCTGTCTGGCGTTTTATGGAGCGCTTTGGCGTACCAGCTGTAAGCGGTCGGCAAGTCGCGCGGCACGCACGTCCCAGTGGTATAGAGCACGCCCAGGGCAACCATCGCTTTCGGATCGGCTGCGGCCGCCAGAGGCCGCATCGCGCCCAGGCCGCGATCACAATCCTGCGGCACGCCATCCCCGTAAATGAGTTTCTCCGCCTGCGCTACTAAGTCGGCAGTCGCTTTCGGAGTGGGAGCAGGCGTCACGGGGATCTCCGCTTTGGTGACCGCCTTCTGCACGACCTGCTTCACCGGCGTCTTCACCGCGACCGGCGCAGGCTGCGGCGCGCCATCGGTGGCGCTGTCATCCGTTTTCTCCGAGTGCTCGGCCGCTGCCTTCGCAGCCGATGGCTTGGCGGAATTCGCGGCAGGGACTGAAGAAGAACTCTTTTCCGTGGCATCGGGCGACGCAGAGGGTGCGACGACGGGAGACGGTGTCGGAGGCAGCGGACTTGTCGCGACGGGCGCGGCAGCCTTCGTCGTCGTTGCCGCAGACTCCGCCGTGGCGGGAGCATCCGCCGCCGGGCTCTTGCCCAGAGAGAATCCTTTTCCGCTCAGAAAATACATATAACCAAAGCCGCCAATCAAAATCAGACCGACCAGCAACAGCAAAATGCTCCCCAACCCGCGCGCTGGTTTTTCTTCTTCCGCCTCATCCAGCAGATAGGCCACATCGTGCGGACGCAGCGGCTCATTCAACAGCAGGGGCCGATCGTCGGGAGCCGGCTTTACTTCGACCACCGCGGGTTCCGGCTCGGAATCCAGGTCGGCCCGCCAGGCTGGCGTGGACAATCCCGATTCCCTCGCCGGCTCGCCCACCGGTTTGCCGCACATGCCGCAAAATCTATGGCTCTCCGGATTCTGGTTTCCGCAATGCCTGCACCGCATAGTTCGGGCCCGCCCCCCTGCAACGATGTCACTGTTAACATACCGCGCGCCCCCCGCCCCCAGCCAGTCCCGCTTGTGATGACCGTGCGGTCAGTTCGGGTTTTCTCCGCGGCCTCTGCGATCAGAGGCTCTTGACCTGCTGCCGCTTTACCTCGGCAAAAATCCTGTGGTAAGCTGTAACTGCCACATAGACAAACGATTACAAGACAGGAGTACACCGGTTTGGTGTTAGCCAGAGATCACAAGAAGTCCCTCATCGACCAGTACGGAACCCACAAGAGCGATACCGGCAGCCCGGAAGTGCAGATTGCGCTGCTCAGTGAACGCATCGGTCAGTTGACGGACCATTTCAAGACGCACCAGAAGGACCACGGCTCGCGCCGCGGCCTCCTCATGCTGGTCAGCAAGCGGCGTCGCTTGCTCGACTACCTCAAGAAGTACGATACCGAGCGCTATAAGACCGTCATCGGTAAGCTCGGCATCCGCAAGTAGGCCGCTGCCGGCGAATTCATTCGCGGCTGGCCTGATTTCTTGCCGTACCCCGCATCATCACAGGGTGCGCCCACTTCGAGGATTTCTACTCGTGCGTTTTCTTCCGATAGGCCGCATTGCTGACGGCCCCCGCTCATCCGAGCAGGCAGCCCCCGTGTGCTTTGCGCTTCCCAGAATCGGCGGCCATTCCGCCTGCCCTCCAATGCAAAGGAAAATTCAATGAAACCAGAAACAACCTCAGTCAGCGTCGAGCTCGCCGGCGGCAAGAGAATCACGTTTGAAACCGGAAAACTTGCCAAACAAGCCCACGGATCGTGCGTGGTGCGCATGGGCGACAGCGCCGTGCTCGCCACCGCCACCGCCAATGCGGACCCCCGCGAAGGCATCGACTTCTTCCCCCTCACCGTCGACTACCGCGAATACGCCTATGCCGGCGGACGCATCCCCGGCGGCTTCATCAAGCGCGAAGGCCGCATGAGCGAGCGCGAAGTGCTCACCAGCCGCCAGATCGACCGCCCCATCCGCCCGCTGTTCGCCGACGGCTTCAAGTGCGAGACGCAGGTGATCGCCTTCGTACTCTCCGCCGACAGTGAGAACGATCCTGACGTCTGCGGCATCAACGGCGCTTCCGCTGCCCTGACACTTTCCGATATTCCGTTCCTCGGCCCGGTCGGCGCGGTCCGTGTCGGGCTGGTCAACGGCCAGTTCATCGTCAACCCGAACTACACCGAGATGCGCGAAGGCCTGCTGAACATCATGGTCGTCGGCACTTCCGAAGGCATCGTGATGATCGAATCCGGCGCCAAGGAAGTGAAGGAAGACACGGTGGTGGACGCCATCGAGTTCGCCCACACCGAGATCAAGAAAATCTGCGCCGCCATTAACGACTTGCGCGCCAAGGCCGGCAAGCCCAAGCGCAAAGTCGAGCCGCCGGTGTTCGACGACGCCTACTTCAATCACCTGCGCGGCAAAGTCGGTGACCGCCTCGCCGCCGCTCTCGACACCAAGGCACACCCCAAGGCCGAAAGCTACGACCTGGTCCGCTCCATCAAGAAGGAACTGCAGGCCGAAATTCCGAAGGAAGACCTCGAAGGTCAGAACAAGCTGAAGCATTACTACGAAGTCCTGCGTGAGAAGATTTTCCGGGATCAGGTCATCCAGAACAAGCGACGGCCCGACGCGCGTGCCTTCGACGAAATTCGCCCCATCTGGATCGAAGTCGGCATCCTGCCGCGCACGCACGGCTCGGCCATCTTCACGCGCGGCGAGACCCAAGCGCTGGTCACCACCACGCTGGGCACTTCCGACGATATGCAGCGGCTGGAGGGCTTTGAAGGCGAGAGCAAGAAGCGCTTCATGCTTCACTACAACTTTCCGCCGTTTTCGGTTGGAGAAGTTGCGTTTCTGCGCGGGGCAGGTCGCCGCGAAATCGGTCACGGAGCGCTTGCCGAGCGTGCTGTCTCCTCAGTCCTGCCCACCGAAGAAGCCTGGCCTTACGCCATGCGCGTGGTTTCCGACATTCTGGAATCCAACGGTTCGTCTTCCATGGCAAGCATCTGCGGAGCGTCGCTCTCGCTAATGGATGCCGGCGTTCCACTCAAAGCGCCCGTCGCCGGAGTCGCGATGGGTCTGGTGAAGGAAGGCAACGATTACGCCATCCTGACCGACATTGCGGGAGCGGAAGATCATTACGGCGACATGGATTTCAAAGTCGCCGGTACACGCGACGGTATCACCGCTTTGCAGATGGATATCAAAGTCGGCGGCATCACCGCTCAAATCATGCGCGAGGCTTTGGCCCAGGCCCAGCGCGGACGCCTGCACATCCTCGGCAAGATGGAGGAAGTCATCACCACCGGGCGCGCTACCATTTCCGACTTCGCGCCGCGCTTCTACACCGTGCAGATTCCGACGGACAAGATTCGCGACCTGATCGGGCCCGGCGGCAAAATGATTCGCAGCATCGTCGAGCAGACCGGCGTCAAGATCGACGTGGAAGATTCCGGCCTGGTGAAGGTCGCGTCCAGCGATCAGGCGTCGGCGGCGAAGGCGCTGCAGATCATCGGCGACATCACGGCGACCGCCGAAGTAGGCAAGACCTACCTCGGAAAAGTCACGCGGCTGGCCGATTTCGGGGCGTTCGTCGAAATCATCCCTGGTACCGAAGGCCTGCTCCACATCAGCGAAGTGGCCGAGCATCGCGTCGCCGACGTTCGCGATGAGTTGAACGAAGGCGATCAGGTTATGGTGAAAGTGCTGGCGGTGGAAGGCAACCGCATCCGGCTTTCGCGCAAGGCGATCCTGAAAGAGCAGCGCGCCAAGATGGGCGGCGCTCCGGTCGAG
>Ga0209698_10001561_pt1 | contig 26389 bp, 26 predicted proteins | sample LitLauG_LLR_2012_FD_187203 | JGI IMG/M metagenome (GOLD analysis project Ga0209698, IMG submission 187203) | Freshwater sediment microbial communities from Pennsylvania, USA - Little Laurel Run_MetaG_LLR_2012 (SPAdes) (version 2) | ecosystem: Environmental > Aquatic > Freshwater > Creek >... | reverse complement strand
AGGAAGGCGCCCGGTGCAATCAGCGCCATTGCGTTCATGGTCAAGCCGGTCAAGCCTAAAGTGGCTTGCATCTGTGGTGCGGGGTCTTTCTCCGCCATGTAGTCTCTCTCCTTAGTATTCAATGGGCGGCCGATACGTGGGCCGTGGGCGAGACGTTCGTGGTCCGGCTTTACACTATACTGCCTGCAATGTAACCAGAAGTGAAACGGAAATTTCTTATTACTGAAATAAGCGTTTTGTATGCGGATTGGCTGATTGGCGAGATAAATAAAATTGATGATGGCCGCCCGGGCGAATCGCACCATTGTGTTATGTTTAGCGCGGAGCGGTTATCGATTTCATGAAGATAGCGGGTTTCCTACTATTGCTTACGGGATGGCTGTTGGTGCTGGCAGCGGTCGTGCTCCTGCGGGCGGCAGGTCCTCGGGTGGCCTTCGTGCTGGCAGGCTTTGCAGTGGAGGTGCTGGCGCTGGTTCTGGTATTCCGGTCGCACCTGTCCCCGCACGGGAGACACGAATGACGGTGCCGTCCCAGAACGCGAGTTTCGCCTTGGTCATGATTCTCCTGATTCCACTGGCCATCGTCGGGCTGGCGTTGATCAACACCGGACTTGCCCGCTCGCGCAATGCGGCGCACTTGATGATGTCTTCTCTTTGTGTCATGGCGGTGGCCGCAGCGGCTTATTTCATCTTCGGGTTCGCGTGGCAGGGAGTGGCTGGTGATCCGGCGCCGCACACCGTTTCCATCGGAGGAAAGCCGTGGAATTGGCTGGCGGGTCGGCCTCTATTCCTGCGCGGTGTGGAGTGGAACGGTTCTCCGGCGTCCCTCGTGGCCTGGATGCAGATGCTGTGCGTGGCCCTGGCCGCGGTGATCCCGCTGGGGGCAGCGGCCGAGCGGTGGCGCCTGGGCGCCATGTGTGCTTCGGCCGCACTGCTGGCCGGCGTTACCTATCCGTTATTCGCTCACTGGGTCTGGGGCGGCGGTTGGCTGGCACAACTCGGTGTGAACTATGGGCTGGGACACGGTTTCGTGGATGCCGGCGGATCGGGTGTCATTCAGGCCGTCGGCGGGTTAACTGCCCTCGCGATGGCGTGGATACTGGGACCGCGCCGCGGTAAGTACACGACGGACGGCATGCCGACCGCCATCCCCGGGCACAACGCCGTACTGGTGCTCTTCGGTTGTTTGCTGGCCTGGGCCGGATGGCTGGCCCTGAACTCCGCGGCCGCGATTTTGTTCAGCGGCGTGGCTCCGGGACGCACGGTGTTGATTGCTGTGAACACCACGCTGGCCGCCGGTTCGTCCGCTTTGATGAGCGCCGTGGTCACGCGCCTGCGCTTCGGGAAACCGGATGCTTCGCTCACCGCCAACGGTTGGGTCGCCGGGTTGGCCGCTGGCAGCGCCGCGTGCGCTTTTGCTCCGCCGGCGGCGGCCATGCTGATCGGCCCGATTGCCGGCCTGGTGGTCCCCTTCGCCATTGAAAATCTGGAGCTACGGCTTTCGATCGACGACCCCGGCGGGGCTATCTCGGTGCATGCGATTGGCGGCATCTGGGGGCTGATCGCCGTCGGCCTCTTCGGGCGTTTCCCGGCGGGCGCCGATGCGCTGGGCGATGCCAACCAATGGGTGGCCCAACTCATTGGTGTCGCCACGCTACTCGGATGGGTTCTGCCGCTGACCTACGGGTTGAACTGGCTTTTGAATCGTTTTCTGCCGCAGCGGGCCGTCCCGGAGGGAGAACGCCAAGGCTTGGATCTGTATGAACTCGGCGCCGGTGCCTATCCCGAGTTCATGACCCATACCGACGAATTCCTGCAGCGCTAGTTGCTGCTTGCTAGTGGAGCATGTCATGTTCAGGAATTAGCTGGACATTGGTATCCGTGTGCATCCGTGTCCATCCGTGGCTGAATTCCGCTTCCTAATTTGTGAGATCTTTATCCCGTTTTTCGACCTATGAAAAGGGCCACGGATGCACACGGATCGGACCTGGCAGAGGCAGTAATCGGCTCGGCCTTCGAGGTTGCCAATGTGCTGGGTGCCGGATTCCTGGAGAAAGTCTATGAACGGGCCCTGATCCGGGAGCTTGCGTTGCGCGGGGTGAGCGCCAAGGCTCAAGTCTCATTTCCGGTTTGCTACAAAGGACAGTACGTGGGCGAATATGTGGCCGATCTGGTGGTTGAGGAAGAGCTCATCGTGGAATTGGAAGTGCGTGGACCGCTTTGCCAACGAGCATCTGGCGCGGTGCATCAACTATCTGAAGGCCTCCGGTCTCTGCGTGGCTCTGCTCATCAATTTCCAGAGACCCAAGGTGGAATGGAAGCGCGTTCTGCTGGACCTGTAGCGCCTGCACCCGGCCTAACGGCCTTCCGTTTCGCCGGAATCGGCTTCTCCGCCGGCACGATGCCCATGTACAGCAACAGGAACACAACGGTCGACCATTGTCCGCCCACGGAAAGTACGCTATCGACCAGCGCAAGCAGGGGCCGTGAAGATGTAGTCACGCCGAAGGCGTCCAGCACCATAAAAGTCCCGGCCAGTTCGACCACCATTACCGGCAGCAGCACCCAAAAGATGCGCCACCGTCGGCCCTTGGTGAGTTCCCGGCTACGCTCGAGCACTTCGGATTCGCGGTCGGCCTCGATCGCTACGATGGCATCGGTCAAACTCAATCTGACCATGGCGACCACGCCCGGGACGATCAGCAGGGCACCCCACAGCGTGATCGTGACCTCCACTTTGAACTTGTTCCACAGCGTTTTGCCCCACTGCCGCCAGCCCCATCGCAACGAGCGGTCTAAAGGCGCGGTCTTGCCCGTGCGGAGCTTGTGGATCAAGCCATAGATCGCGGCTGGGACGGCCAGCGCGCTGAGGACCAGGTCGCTGAGGTCCATCATGAGATACGCGGTGAGTCCACCCTTCGGAATCGCGAGCAGGTAGGCTACGAACTGCAGCGCCAGCTTGACGGGCACGAAGACGAGCAGCGTGAGAGCCGCCAGAAATCCGAAATTCGAAAAGAAGATCGCTCCCGAGCGGAGCAGCAATCGCCACGCGGATTCGAACGGCTCAACCGCGAAGTCGATCTCCAGGTAGCCTTGACGGAAATCACGCTCCATTTGGATTACTATAGCGTGCGATTCCTTGCGATGATGGGACGTGATGACCAGACGAACCGGCCTTGTGGTCTTGGCGCTGCTTCTGGCGGGTTGCGCCGCCAAGGAACCGGCCACCCCGGCCAAGCGCTATCCCATGCAGGGCGAGATCAAAGCTTTAGATCCAGCGGCCAAGACCGCGACCATCGACGCCGGCAAGATCGGCGATTGGATGAACGCGATGACCATGGAATATCCCATCAAGCCGGACCGAGAATTCGTCAAGCTACATGTCGGCGACCGCATCGAAGCCACCGTCGTGGTGGCCGATCCGAGGTATTATGTGACCGAAGTGAAAGTCGTGCCCAAACCGTAGAGCTACTTTTTCGGTGCGGCCGCCGACGTGGTCGTTCCGCCTTTGAGCAACTCATCCAATTCCTTACGGATGTTCACGTCGGAGTGGCTCATGAAATCGCTCTCTCCGGCGAAATCGCCTCGGACGACGCCGCGCCGGTCCAGAAACACCATGTGCGGCACGTAGAACGGCTTGGCGTTTAGATCCGACCAGCTCACATACGCCATGACGTCTTGCCGGGGGCAGTAGCCAACCGGGAAATTCCCTCCGAACTGTTGAACGAATTGCCCCACCAGTTGCGGGGCGTCATCGTTGAAAGCGCAGCCCACGATCTGAGCACCTTTGGCCTCGTATTCCTTGGCGATACTGTTCAGGTACTTAGTCAGATTCTGGCAATGGGGACAGGTGGTCAGCATGAAGGCCAGCGCCACGACCTTCCCCTTGTATTGGCTGAGTTGGATCGAGGAGCCGCCCTTCATCTGAACGGCCAGGGTTGGTGAAGGTTTCCCGACCTCCAGTGCGAAGGCCGTCAAGGCCAGAAAAGTGCACAGCGTGGTGACAAGAATCGTACGCATACCAGACATTATCTTATACTACAAGCTTCCGCGGTTTCCATGATTCCTTTTGACCCGCTGTTCCGAAACCCGCATCTCCAGACGATCGCCGGGCACCTGTGGAGGCGTCGCGGCGAAGAGATCCGGTTTCCTGTTCACCGGAGGCTCTATCGTACGGAGCCCGAGGTCGAGGTGCTCGTTCAGTCCCAGCACCCCGAAGGCGCCGTGGCGGGTGCCGTGGTCATGGTTCACGGTCTGGAAGGGTCCGGGCAAGCCGGGTACGTGCGCAGTTTGAGCGGCGCGGCCCTTCGCGCGGGCTTTGCGGCGCATCGGTTTCACATGCGCACCTGCGGCGGTACCGAGCGCCTGTCCCCCACCCTGTATCATGCGGGACTGACCAGCGATCTGCGAACCGTACTGGAAGATCTGGCGAGGCCAGCGATCGCGCCGGCCTTTTTGGTGGGCTTTTCCCTGGGCGGCAACGTCGTAATGAAGCTGGCAGGAGAACTGGGCGGCCAGGCGCGGCGGCTGATTTGCGGGGTGTGTGCCGTTTCCACGCCGCTCGACCTGGCCGCTTGCGCGCACCGCGTTGCGAAGCCGGACAACCGTTTGTATGAGCGCCGCTTCCTGCGGCGCATGCGGGCACGCCTGTGTGCCACCGGGCGTTATCGCGAAGCCGATTTCGCGGGACTGCGCTCCGTCAGGGAAGTCGACGACCGCATTACCGCTCCCTCGTTCGGCTTCGGCGACGCGGCCAACTACTATCGGACCCAATCGGCGCTCCGTTACCTCGATGCCGTCCGTGTGCCCGCGTTGTTGATCCACGCCAAGGACGATACCCTGGCGCCTTACGAAACTTGCGATTCCGAGGCGGCGCGGCGCAACCCCTTCATCGAGTTGCGGGTCACCGAACATGGCGGCCATCTGGGATTCCTCGGCCGCAAGCCGCACCGTTTCTGGTTGGACGATACCATCATGGACTGGATTCTACGCCATACTGAAGACCGATCGAAATGAAGCAGCCCTCCTCGATTCTGCTGCGTACGGCGCAATGGCTGACCTTCGGATCCGCCGTCACTATTCTGTTTTCCATCGCGATTTCTCAGATCCTGCTGGCGTTGGCAGTGGCCGCGCTGCTGATTTCGGGCGAGCAGTTGCGATGGCCGCCCATCCGGCTACCGCTCGCTCTATTCCTGCTGGGAACTTTGATCTCGTGGGTCTTTTCGGGAGAAATGGCTGCCGGCCTGCCGCAGATCCGCAAATTTTACGTCTTTCTCGAATTGTTGGTTGTCTACTCCACCCTTCGTAGTTCGGTCTTGTTGCGGCGCCTGATTCTCTGTTGGGCCGGAATCGGGGCGTTCATTGCGATCCGCGGCTTCGTTCAGTTCGCGGGCAAAGTGAAGGAGGCCCACGATCAGGGCGTGAATTTCTACGACTACTATGCTCCGGCCGAGCGCATGACCGGGTTCATGAGCCACTGGATGACCTTCTCGGGCCAGGAGATGCTCGCGCTCCTCATGCTGGGCGCTTTCCTGTTCTTCGCTCCCTCTGCTCCAAAACGAGGCTGGCTCTGGTTGTTCTGTGCGGGACTGATCAGCCTCGCTCTTCTGCTCGGCTTTACGCGAAGCATCTGGCTGGCGACCGCGGTATCTGCCGTTTATTTGCTTTGGTTTTACCGCCGCTGGCTGGTCGTGCTGGTTCCCGTAGCCGGACTGCTTGCCTTTTTTCTTTCGCCATCCGCGGTTAGGGAACGGTTTGTGTCTTTGCTCCGGCCGAAGCAAGGCGTGGATTCCAACGAATTTCGCGTGGTGACTTGGCGTACCGGTGTTCGCATCATCGAGAGGCATCCGCTGCTAGGTCTGGGCCCGGAAGGTATTAAGTTCCACTTCGCCGAATATGTGCCAGCCGACATACGAAGCCTGCCCAATGGCTGGTACGGTCACCTCCACAACATTTATCTGCACTACGCTGCTGAGCGCGGCATCCCCACGATGCTCGTGCTCATGTGGTTGCTCTTGAAAATCCTCTTCGACTTCGGGCGGGGCCTGGCCGCGCTGCCTCCCGGGCGGGCTGATCGTCGATTCCTTCTCCACGGGAGTATCGCCGTCGTCCTCGCTATCATGGTTGCTGGCTTCTTCGAAGTGAACCTCGGTGATTCGGAGGTGCTGACCATGTTCCTGGTCGTGGTTGCCTGCGGGTACCTCGCGCTGGAAAAGGACGTGGTGGTTGCTTGAATCCCTGAAGGGCAGGGGAGTGGTGCTCGCGGGCGGCGCGGGAGGATTGGGTTCTGCCATCACTAAGGTCCTGCTGGCAGAGGGCGCGCGGGTGGTCCTGAGTTTTCGCGGGAATCGCGAGCGGGCGGCCCTCTGGCAAGACCGGGCCACGGTGATCCAGGCCGATCTGGCCGTTGCTGAAGATCGTGTCCGCCTGCTCGATGCCGCGCCCGAACTTTACGGACTGGTTGTGTTAGCAGGTGACCCTGCGCGAGCGAGCGATCCCCACCAAACGGAAGCGGCCATGCGGCTGTCCCACGAGGCCAATTACCTCGGTCCTGTCCTGCTCGCGCGGGAAGCCGCCGCTCGCATGAGAGCCTCTCGGACGGCGGGCGCCATCGTGCTCTTCTCTACCATGCAGGCGAACGCCCTGTTTGCCGCCTCCACGCCCTATGCGGCACAAAAGGCGGCTCTCCAGCAAGCCGCACGCATTCTGGCGAAGGAATGCCGCGGCTCCCCGAATATTCGGGTGAATGTGGTGAGTCCGGGGATCATGCAGGCGGGCATGGCCGAATCCAGCATTGCCTCGGGAAAGTACGACCGGTTTTTGCAGGAGGGTGTGATTGGCCGATTTGGCCGTGCCGACGATGTCGTGCGCGCAGTCCGGTTCTTTCTGGAACCAGATAATTACGTTACTGGTCAGGTTCTCTGCATCGATGGTGGTATGACGCTCTAGTCCCCCGGCTGCACCGTCGCGGTCCGGGCCTCCACGGGCAGCGGAATACATCTGCCATATAGGCACATGTGATCGTAAGCCCACATCTTCACGATGGATGGAAGCCGTCGCATACTTGTCAGGAACTCTCGCTCCCATGGCCATCCGGGGTTAAACAGGCCCATCAAATATCCGCAATCGCTGGCCGTCCACGCCAGTTCGTTATACGGGTAGGCTGCGCAGCGTGACACTTCGTCCACGTTCCGGTCGACACCGCCGAACTGAAATCCTTCACAGAGAAACGAAGTAAATCCCGATCCGCTCCTCTGCTTCCAGGCTGGCGGCAGGTTCACGTACCAGTTCAACCGCTTCGTCTCCGGCAGGTTTACATCCAGCGGCCAGAGCAACTCGAAGCACGCGCCGGGGTGACTTCCTAAAACATACGTCTGAATTCCCCGCACGTATCCCGCCAGGCGCTCCTGCAAAAAGCTGGAATCCACCGAACCGTTCAATTCCGGACTGTCGTTCGGCGTCTGAAATCGAGCCAGGGGTCGGCCGTGAGCCGTTAGAAAAGCGCTCTGCGTGTCCGCGTCGTAATAAGCCATCCCCGAAGCATTCGCGTTGAACCACCAGAGAATTTCGCCGAATTGAAGCCTGGCAGTCATTCCGGCGGACTCCAACAGCCCGGCCATGGCCTCGTAGGCCTGCTGCATGTAAGCCTGGACCACTCGAGAAAACGTGCACTGGGAACTGTAAAGCGAGTGAAACCCCGTTGCCGTGGCAACTGGTGTGTTATCCCAATACCGCTGGTACCAAACCGCCCCCGGTGGATTGTCCGGTGCCTGCACCAGTTCCTGGGAAAACGAGACCACCGCGTCCATCCCGGCCGCTTGCAGCACCGCAAAGAAATCCGCGTGCCAGTCTCTAAATGCGCGGTTGAACACCGGGCTGGCGCTCGGATCGATCTGCCACGTAGGAGCTACGCCGCCGCTGAGAGATCCGCTCGCTACGCTGGCTCCGCCCGAGGCGGTGCAGGTAAAACTGAAATTCGCCGACCGGCAGTAAACTTGAAGTGTGCCGTTGCCGTCCGTATTCGCCCAGATGCCCGAGGCCGCTTCGTTGATGAAATAGGCGAAGTGTGCCGCCACCGTCTGCGCCGTGTCTGCTGGAAAAACGGACTTCCCGATCGTCCAATCCCCGATCGTCACGAACGCGTCCGCCGATGAGCTGCACGCCACTTCCACCCTCGGAACATTCCCGCCAACCGCCGCGGCCTGCTTCCACCAGAAAACTCCCGCGTAATGATTGATTCGGCCGGTCAGCCCGCTCTTCTGAATCGCCCACACCAGCCGCTGCGGCGAACACTGATAGGTATGATCGGTGTCGAAATCGGTCGCCACCGCCACGTCTCTCCGCATCTCGGGAGGATCGGGAACATCGCTCGCCACCACGCACTCCACGAAATCGAAGTAGTAATAGGTCCCCTGGCTCAGAGGGTTCCGGTCGCTCCGAATCCGGACCTGTAGCGTATGTTGCCCCGCGGCTACCCCGCTGAAGACTCTCCGCCGGATTCGCGATTGCGCCTGATCGGTCGCCCGGTAGCAGTCCAGAGGAGTCGGAGCCGCCACGCCGTCGAGCAAAACATCCGCCTTGCCACAATCGAAATCGAACCGCGTTCCCAGGTAAATGTCGTGGGTCAACCCGCAGTGCGTCGTTACCGTCGCCGTCGCGCCTGGTTGTGCCGCTTGCAGTGCACGTCCCTCGCTGAAGACACCCTTCGCTTCCGGAGCCTGTTCCCAGTATCCGGAGTATGTGACCCAATCGCTATCTTGCTCGATTCGTACCGAGTTTGGGCCGGCAACCTTCAGCGCTCGCGTTCCCGCCGAATCGGTTACGGTCCAGTTCGACACCTCGACCTGCCACTCGGTTGCGGTATAGGCGGCGCTATTTGCCAGCGCCGGCGCGAAGGTTATCCACAGCTTCTGCAGATCGGTCCACCCCAGCGCGGAAAAATCGACTCGTATGTGCCATCTCACGTAATCGGAGATCCCGCCACTGAGCTGCACCGTTGCCGGCGTGAAGTACAGATTCCCGTTCTTGTGCAGCTCGTACAGGGTGACCATATTGCCGTCTGCGCCCGGTTCGGCCGTAATAGTGATTTGATTCCCGGCGGCGGAAGCCGACAGCCTGACGGGGCCGTTGCTTGTCCAGTTCGTGGAATTAATCTGTCCCGCCAGTGCCGAGCAGATGTCCGCCGCGGTCTCCCCTCCGTTGGCGATGTAATCGAAGGCCAGGTTTTGATACCACAACGTAACGCGATCGTAGGCTGCAATCGATCCCGCGGTATTCAGCGCGAATGTTCCGCTCGCCCCCGTTCTCCCGCCGGGTGCTGTGGCAAGGCCCTGAATGAAGAGCTTCTGCACACCGGTTCCGTTCACGAGCGTGCCGTTCAGTGAGGCGCAATCGGTCCACGCCGGCTTCTTCGATTCGAACGGGCAAATACCTCGGAAAGTGATATCGAAATCCAGCACCAGGCCGGCGAAGTTGCCATCCGGAAGATACGACCATCGCGGATGGCCGTAGAAGTCGTCGCGATCCCAAAGCACTAGCACCGCGAAGTCCGCTGGATCCCGAAATACTCCCGAAACCGTAAATCCCGTGTCGGACGCCCCCCACAGTGCCGCCCCCGCTCCGTACGCGCTGGCCCCTTGCAAGTGCATCGTACGGTGCGGTTGAAGCTTGTAGATCGCCTCCACTACAGCCTCACAGTGGCTGTGAGCCGCTTTCCGGGATAAATCGATCCGACGCCCGTTATGTCCAGTGTCACGGGCTGTCCGCCGGGAATCACTAGCCCTTCCACGCTCGGATTCGTGGTCATGTCCACGGTGTTCGACACAACTGCTCCCGTCGGAATCGTCAGCGTTGCGATCGCGGTTCCGCTCACCTTCACCACGCAAGTAAGCGGTGATCCGCCGGGCGCCTGCTCCACCGTGGCGAAAATGTCCCTGACGCTGCTGGAGCGTGGTAAAGTGGCCGCCGGCACGGCGTTGCTTTCGATGGCCACAACGCCATCCACGGTTAAGTCGATTTGCCCCCCCGAAAGCGTTCGTAGTCCGTTGTCCGTAGTGCCCGTTAGACAAATGCTGGTGACTTCGCTGCTGCCCCTCTTGTTGGTGACGAACAACTCTCCGCTGGCCACCCGCACGTTCGCCAGAGCCACAGGATAACTCCAACTGCCGCTATATGGGCTGCCAAAGAAGTCCGGCGGAAATGGGGCGATCACGGATTTGCCTATGAGGTGATACACCGGTGTTTGTGCACTGTGCGCCTGCGGCTGACTTCCATGTACCCCCCGTGTAACCTGATACTGTGTTCCCCCGTTGGTCACGGCTTCCACCCGGATCACCTCTCCATCAATCTGAATGATGTTGCCGGCCTTCGCGGGACCGGCCGGATTCAGAATCAGGTATTGATCGCCCGTACCCAGATCGTTCGCCAGCACGGTCGAAGGAATCTGCTGCAACTCATCCCAGTAATGCAACGTCAGAGTAGCGGCAACGATGGATCGCGTGTTGGTAAGGTCTGTGAAGGATACGCCGCTCAACTCCACGGTTCCCCCGCTCTGCCCAACACCCAGACCGAAGAAAGGCGCCGCCGGAACATCGCTGTCGGTCGCTCCGGCCCCCCCGATTTTCCAACGTGTCACGGTAGTCAATCCCGGCTCACATTCCAGATCGTTTACGTTTGCCGAACGGCCGCTGATCTGCACTACCTCTCCCGCGTGGTTGGGAATCGAAAACTGCACGGGGCTGCTCTTTGTCTGCGCCGCAAAACGCCAACCGGCTTCCGAGACTACGAAAAGGCTCCCGGCGCCGGGCTCCAGATCCCACGGCGGCGCGATGGTCAACGTAGTCGCGTCATTCGCCGCGATGGTTCGTTCCTGGCCTGCACCGGTCCCGCGCGTAATCCGTGCCGTCATCCCTCGATATCGGTTTACCGTCATCTCCAGAGTGCCGCTCCCAACGGTTGTGGGGGAGTGCTCGCTAACCGTGCTCTCTGGCTGTAGTTCCATTCGCCAATAGAAGTTAGCATGGTCGAAGTTGGGATCGGGAGGCGCGATTAACTGCTTGGCGAGGCCCGCGTCCGTGAACTCGTTCGCCAGTGGTTGATCCGAGGCGATCCGGAACAGTTGTGCCGGCGTCGTTCCACGGTAGACGTGGAACGCGTTGGTCCCTGGAGCGAAGCTCAGTTTACTGAGCGTAACACTGCTTCCGTCCGCTACGATCACCGCTCTGACAATGAAAGATAGAACGCTTTCTTGCCCGCCACTGTCCTCACCCGAAACAGCGTAGTAAAGCGTTTGCCCTCCCTGGAGTGTCCCCCCGGAATCCACGCCGGTGATCAGGTCGATTAATGGCATGCCTGGCCCGGCTGCCGGCGCGACTGCTGGCGGAACGAAGCTGACCAGTACGTCCGCCTCCGCCGTGCCGTCACTGCTCGTGATCGCTAGTTCTTCCACGCCAAACTGGATGTCTTCGTTGTCGTCTAGCAAACTGCCAAGCAGGGGTTTCGGAACGCCGATTCCCGCGCACCCTTGGTGTCCCGTTCCAGGCGCGGAGCCCGTTTGTCCGTTGCTGTCGGCATACCAGGCGTCATCATGGATTTGCGCGGTGATTGTAGCAGTCCGGTAGTTTGTCGCCGGGGAGATCTTCAAAACACGGAAAGGCTGGCGATTGAATCCCTCTTTTAAATAGGTCACCGTAACCAGGTCGCCTGGCCGTATTCCCACGGCTTTCACGCTGGTCGCGAATTGGATGTACGTGTTCCCACGGATCGACTTGTCCAGATTGAACTTTAAAATCCGGGCCGCTTGGTCGTAATTAGGGAGCCCCAGCGCCTGAAGTGCTGTTGAAACCTCCTGACCGGCCCGTATGATATCGTCCGGATCCACCATCGAATAACTGTCTTGCTGATAGCCGTTCAAGGAATCCTGAAACTCTGCCGTGAAACGGTTCGGGGTATCGGAGGTACTTCGCGACGACAGAGTCACGCTCGGTTCCCCGTTTTGTCGCCGGAGAATCCCGGAAACGCCGGTGGACCCATCGCCGAATTCGTAGCTGGGCCAGCCGCCCCCATTCAGGGGCTCGGTGCTGTTGGAGCATGGGGGTTTGTCAGACTGCTCCAGAGCCGCTGAATTCTGCACTCGCAACTGTAGTACTCCTGCAGGTCCATACGTCAAATAGAGTCGGGCGGCATTGCGGATGCCGCGGACTACGTCTCCGGCGCTTCGCCGGGATTGCAGAACCAGGTTACACTCGAATCGCGGCAGTGTAATCGGGTTTCCATTCAGATCCGTGGCGCCAATCTGCTCGTCACAAAGTTGAGCGGCGGCGGCAAAGCTGGGGATGTCTATTTCCGAAGAGGCCCATCCGCTCCGCTGGAGAATATCCAGCAGGATCCACGCGGGATTGCTCGAAAATTGGTCACCGACGTAACTCCCATCGGTTGCGTATGTGGGTAGTCTTAGTCCTTGCGTCAGAACCTTGATCGTGGGCAGCGACGTCCCGCTATTCAGCCGTGTCGGTACCACCACCACCAAGTAGGCCATGCTGCCGTAAGGATCACCCGTGGGCTCCCCGCTGGCGTTCACAAAGTTTAGGTCGAACCCTCCGTCGCGCGTGCCCAAGGTCGGTATGTTGTACCAACCCGTTCCTGTCATGTTAGACCCGGTTACCCCTAAAGGTATCTCGACGTCACTTACCAGGACTTTGAGCACGCTTTGCATCTCGCCGATGCCCAACAGGACTTCCATACGGGTCAAGTTCCCATCATTGCGGGCGAAGACCACCGGCGGTGTGATCCAGGCCGTCCCATAAACCATGGGGACAAAATCGTTGTATCGCGCCTGGTTGACCGAGACCGCCGAAGTCTGCCAGTCTTTGCCATAGGCGCGCACGGCAATCGCAGGGGGAACGAACTCGATTCCACCGAACCGGACAAGCATCCCGCGCGCCTGGCAATCGGCACGGGTAAAACCGCAGCTCGTGTAGGGTTCGCCGTCGTTCAAATTACCGGTTCCGCCCGTAACGTCGGGCGAGTATCCACACCGGTAATAACGCGAATAGCGTCCCTCCGTGCCGCCGTCCACTGCTTCGGTCCGCTGAGCCGCCGCAGCTGGAAATTGCCACGGACAGCGCCGCTGAATGCGAATCTGTGGGAGAAGCAGGCGTTGCAGGTTCATACGGTTGACCGCGGTCAAACGGAACGTCGATTCCCGAATCTCCTCTGGGGGGTTGCAGATACCTTGAAAAACGATTGCCGTATCCGTCACCGCTGTCTGGCTGCGCAAATCGTAGAAGAGGAAGCCGGCCGTCAGTTTAGCGCCTTTCCACCCGCTCGATCGTTCGATTTCCGAAAAGTGCGAGTCGGCGTTCGCCAGGACGATCGAAATGCGTGGGCTCCCGTCGATACCCTGGTCGGAGGCAGTCTGGATTTCGAACGCGCTGTGCTGAAGAACGCGGGCTTCGTACGTGGTTGCATTCACCGTCAAGGTATGCGTACACCAGTGTTCTGTATGGCCATCGGGCAGCGTACAGTCAAACACCAAAACGGGCGTATCTGTGACTGCTTGTTCCTTCAGCTCATAGACGGTTTGCATAACTGATGTTTACCGTTGCGGAATGGCGATTGACATCGGTGGCGGTAAAGGTAAGGACGTCATCCCGAAAGTACGCGCTCTGGTAAACGCCCCCTGCGGTGCTCGCCTTGTAAGCAGATGCTCCGGCCTGCGGCTCCACCTGCAATCCAAATAGGTCTACCGATGCGCCCGCCGGCACTTCGATTCCAAATTCGACTGATTCCGCCGTTGTGTCTCCGTGCCCTGAAAACGTGAGCCGGTTCCAGTTACTGCCGACGATCCGTTCCGCGCGATCTCCACCGCGGAGCAGACTTACCGTCGTAGTTTGTGTTGAGCGGCCATATGCGCTCAGGCAATACATGTAACCTCCCGGCGCGCTCAGCGTCTGTGAAATACTTTGCGGCCCCGCACCTGAGTTGCTGAGACGCCATCCGGTTGTCCCCCCGTCTGGATCCGGGATTCCCCCTTCGAGCGTGAGAAATGGCTCTCGGCTCCATACCGCATTCTCTAGTTGGCCGCTCCACGCGAAGAGATTTGCCGTGGGATCGAGAAAACTAAAAACCCGGAGGCTTCCCTCGGTGGCTTCGAAAAACTGCTCCAAGGCGGATACTTCGTCATCCGATAAACCGGCGTATTCCAATTGCCAATCCGTCATTTCCCCCTGCGGGTCTCCAAGCTTGATGGACGTCGCGTCTGCCAGCGAATTCACGATCGTCCGCATACGCCGAACTTTCCGGACTGGGAACTGCGTCAACGCGCCGGATGCGAGTTGTGGATAAACCAGCATGTCGTTATTCTCGGTTTTCCACTATGGTTAGGGAAACCGTGCCTCGCATCTCCGCGATGCAACCCAAGTCCAGGTCATCTTTTGCGAAGCTGCAGTTCGCATATACAAGGCCATCCCAAGGATCGGTGAATTCGAAACTTCCGAAACGCCCTTGATTTTGCGCGAAAAACTCATCGATTGCTGCCATTTCCCCTTCGTCGAGCTGATCCAAACGAATGTCCCACTCGCGCACAAAGGTGGAACAATCCCGGTAACGCTGCTGTGTTCCATCTACAAAGCGGAGAACCTGGTTTTGGAATCGAACCTTTCGATTCGCCGGATATTGTGCTACGGCGCCAGTCTTGAGTTGCGGAAATGCAGACATTACAGATCGTTCACCACGTCGTTAATCGAGCTGAGATTCAACATCGCCTGCCGAACGGCCTGTGCGATCTCGTCACTGTGATCTAAGAACGATCTGGCGTCCATTGCCTGCACGCTCACGTTGATCTGAGAAATGGGATTCAATCCCGTGTCGCCGGCGGCGTTTGGCGCAGGTACAGCACTTCCCTGAATGCGGCTTCCCGCAGACGAACTGTTGTAAAGCCGCGACATCCCCGTCTGGTCATAATCTGCCTGGCCGAACCCATTGCCAGTCTCCGCACCTGTGAAATAGAGTCGTTCGGGCATTACGTATTTCTCCAGAGGCGAAGGTGTTGATGGCCCGCCTCCTCCGAATAAGCCGAGTAGCCCGCTGATCAGCGGGACAAGGCCGAGTCCGCTTTCGAACACTTTCGACGCAATGGAAAGCACGGTGCTCCCGACCCCGGATGAACTTCTGGCCGGACTGATCGATGGACCCGTGGAAGAAGCTGTCACCGCCGGAACCGGGGGCGTGGCGCCCGCGTTCGCCGCCTGCGTCACCAACGGAATCGCGCCTGACCCCGGCGGGTTAGTGGACCCGGCTTTTGCTGCTTCTAAAGACGCCGTGAGGTTTTGCAGAGTCATGGCGATACCACCCTCGGGATCAAACACACGTTCTATGCCGTTCCCCAGACCGGTGGTTAGCGCTTGAAAATGTTCAAACAGCGTGTCTTGTGTTTTGCTGGCCATCTCTCATCTCTGCCGTTACAGCTTCTTCCAGAATCACGAATGCGTCCGCTTGCCGTGCTGTCAACTCTGACAAGTCCATTCTGCCCAATCGCCTTCGCATCAAGAAGTCCTCAACCGTGGATATGCTCTCGGCCGTAATATAGGATTTCGGGCAACTCAATAGGCAGACATCCCCCCTCGCCCAAACCGGGGGCGCGCCGTGCTCCGCTCGAATATCCAGCCATCCACACCGCCTCTTTTGCTCCAGACCGGATTTTCGACACACGTCGCACCTCCAACCGGCCAGGTTGGAAAGCTGAAAATGGAAGGCGACTATCAGTTTTTTCGGTCTGATTCGGTCAGGCCCGTTTGTGCCCGAATTGCTGCCAGTGCTTCTCGGAAAAGGCTTTCCGGTCCGCTCTCCGCAAGCAACTCCGGTGTTGCATCTGTGCCGTCTAGCGTTAGCCCTGATATAGCCCGCAGACCCCACGTGAGGTAGAGACGGTTGATCTCTGCTTCGAGCAGCGCTGCGTCCATCTGGTCGCATGGTTTCTCACTGGCTTGCAGGAATTCCAACCTGCGCGCCAATTCACGAATACTGCGCATGAGTTCAACCCGCCTGGAATAGGACATTTTCGCGACCGTAAAGGTCACTCCCCGCTCTTCCTGCGATTCAATTACCGCGATGCTTTCGTAGGTCATAGTTATGCGAATGCTACAGTCATCTCGTCATCGATGGTCCCTTGGGCCCTCGAAGCTCGAAACCGCCATTGCAACCGGTTTTGACTGTCATCGAACTCGGGTACTTCCGGGATCACGCTCTTCAGATTTACGCCCAATACTTGTCCTTCGACCTCACCCAACTGGAACATCACCGTGATGGGCGATTGCTGCCGCGCTGATTGGTAAAGACCCTTAGTGGCATCATCGTCCAACCCGTACAGGTCGAAACTTGCGGTGACCGACCGCTCGCCCGGTGAAATCGCTCTTGGCAAATTCGCGCCAAATTCCCGGGTGCGGCTGTCCAGGGCGTTCTTCAGCAGAACGTTGGCATTGGTAATAGTGAAGAACTGAGCGGGGGACGTTCCCAGCCAGGCCTGCCCCATGTTCCCGGGTACGATCGAATAATCGAATGCCTCTAGCTCTGGCTCCGCTGGGAAACTTTGAAGCTGCGCCGAACCAGCCGAAAAGCTGCAGCTGTCCAGCACGTCCTGCGCCACGCCGCTGAAATGGAATTCGTGATAATCCCCATTCACTAAAATTTCCATCTGGTCTACTGCCGCACCGCACAACATCCTCTGCACGGCTGTGTTCGGACTCCAATAGTCGAACACGCTCACGCTGGGAAGTTCCGTCGCTGGCATATAGGTCATCGTGGCCCCAATCGGTGCCCCAGTCCCCGGAGTGACCACAAAGGGAGCACTCAGTTGCACCGTGTTCGGATCGACAATGGCGCCCACGAACCGGATCTCTCCGGCGGATGACACACCCTGTCCCACGGCTAGCCCGTGTGGCGAACCAAAGGCCAGTCTCCCGCTAGAATCGCTCGAAGCTACTGTGGCCCCGGAAAATGTTAGTGGTACTGCCCCTAACGCCGCTTGAAACAGCGGACCATACCCTGGCCCGTCCCCGGCCTTTTGCCAACTCGTTAAATAGGTGTGCAGTTCGAAATTCGTTCGGCGACGCCCTCCGGCAGGCAGTCCGGGAAAGGTACGGCTCCCCGTTTTGTCCTTTCGCTTGGTTACTTCGATTTGCTGTTGCACGGTTAGCTTCAGTGCGGGAATGCGGTTCCCGGAATGAATCGCCGCGCCGTTGCCGTATGCGGTCTCGAGAGCCGTATAGAACCGGTTTGCGTTTGAAGAAATGTAAGATGCCATATTAGTTCCTGCTAACTCCAATCTCGAATGTGATCTTTGCGGCCTGGATAAAGTTCTTGCCGCCGTGTTTTACGGCCCCGAGTGTCACTTCATAACCGCCGGCATAATACATGCCGCTGCCCCAGTCGCCGCGCCCCGCGTCTAAAACCTGTGTAGCCGAGTCGACGTAGAGCTCGAGCGTATCTTGAAGCCCGTCCAGCCGGTCCTGCGAATGCCTGACATCAATCGCAATTTGCAGACTCCCCGAAAAGGTTCGAAACTTCTCCTTCAGGTTGTTTGCGATTTTCTCGCAAAATACATTGAAGCAAGGGTATTTCGTCGCGTGGCTGCGCTCCGCCAGATCTGTCGAGGCGTTCTGCGCATGCACCTGCCCTGCCTCGACGGGCTTGACCAGCAGACTGTCCGGCGCCGTAAGGGCGGCCAACCCTGCATTCAATCCGGCTGGCGCCGTCATCCGTTGAATCACTGCGGTCGTTGCGGCGCTTCCTAGTTTCGCCATCGCTAGCCCCTCTGGATCACGCGCGGCGTCGGCTTGAGGTACGTCGGCGTCTGTCCCGAGCCCGGCTTTTGGCCCGTCTGCGTGAGTGAAGCCGTCTGTTGCCATATGTGGCCGGCTCCGATCGGTGCACCGTTCTGGAGAACCATCGTTTCGGGCGCGTCGCCCACGTATACGTTCCAGGTTGCCGCATTCTGCGGAGGAGCCTCGGGCTGCACCTGCAACCCGCTCGATGCCAGCGTGATCACGCCCGGCACGGCGCTCGCTCCTTCCTCGCCGGCATCATTGACCCAGGCTATTGTGACGTAATATGTTCCGTCGGAAAGGCTGCCGGGTATCGCCGCTAGTAACGGTGTGGCCGCCCGGGCGACCGGAATCGACACCACGCCGATACCGATTTCGCTGAGCTTGTCACAGGCCTTTTTGGCCATCGCGTGAAATTGATCTCGTTTTGCCCCGTACCGGTCGTTAAACTGGTTGTTGTAGGCATCGCTGTAAACCAGCTCCAGGGAGCGATAGGTATGCCAGAATTTCAGACCTGCTGTAACCACCACGCGCGCCAGACTCGGTTGGGGAGCAAGCCAGAATGGCTGGTCCACAAAACTGAGCCTCCCCAGCATCGTGACCAGGTCCAGGCCGAGTTCATCCTGTGCCAACGCCATTTTTCGCGTGACGTCGATCCCTTCCCCGGCTGCCACGTCAAAAAGTTGTGAGTCCTGCGCAACCAGATCGTCAAGTTCAGAGATGGGACCATCGGTAAACAGAGCCATCTGGTTTACCTATTCCTGTAGGGACCGCACTGCAGCCTTTAGCTGGTTCAACTCGCTGGTAGACACTACCGAAAGCTGCACTCGTCCTGCTGACGCTTCTTGTTCGGCCGTTCGCATCGCCTCTGCTCGCTTGGTTTGAAACTCTGCGGCCTCCGGAGCGGAAGCTAGCCGCGCAATGCCTTCCACAATCATCTTCGCAGCTACCCCCCGCGGTACTTCTGTCAATGTGTCGGCTTTGCCCCCGTCCGCCGTCGCCAGGCTGACAACGATCGCAAATGTCTCCTTGATTCCCGCTTCCATCTGCCGGATCTTCTGATAATAAGCTCGTAAATCCATGCTTCTCTCTCCTTTGTAACTGCAAGGGGGCGAGGCCGTCTCGCCCCCGTCACTGCTTGCGTGCTCAGGCCCTCTTCCGGCCCTGCTACGTGTTTACCTGCACTCCCGCGGGGTTGCGCAAAACGCCGCAGCCGTACAGCACGTCTACTGTGAATTGCTGTGCCAGCGTATTCGGCTGGTAGCTCATCACGACCCGCATCCCGAAATTGCCCAGCTCGGCATATTCGGCAATCGCTCCGGTCCCCGGTAGCGGCTGGGGCAGCCGGCGAATCACCAGACCGATCGCACTCTTGGTAAACGCTAGGTTGTGCGTTGTCACCGGACTGCTCCCGGTCTTCGGGACGAACTGCGAGCGGAACACAAAGAAGTCTTTGATCTTCCCCACCGTTCCACCCACGATGGCCTTCACGCCGGCGTCACCCGCCGTCTGGAATTCACTGAACCGCGGAATCTGACGCCATGCCGAGTACGTCCCCGCGTCCACCACGAAATACTTCTGCTCGCTGACCGGAATTTTGGCCAGGAAAAGCGCTGTTTCCGCCGCATCGATTACCGGTTCGGTAATCGGCGTGCCCGCTACACCGACCGGTGCATTGGCCGTGAAGCCGGCATATAGATTCAGAAGGTCAGTCTCGATCTTCTGTGCTATCGCGGCTACTGATGGCTCCATGTAGATCTTCAGCAGATCGGGAACCGCCAGCACCTTGGTCACATCGGGAATCTGGAAGGTCGCTTCCGCGTGTGTGTTGAGCACGATTTGCGCGTTTCCCAGACTCGGGTTTTGTGTTTGTACCGTCCCCCCCTCGAGGATGTTATTTGCCACCATCGTGGGCGGGATCGGAACGTTTACCGTATCGCCGGCTTGCGCCAGCACGGGCTCGTAATCGCGATTCACGAGGTTCCCCATCACGAGGTTCCCCACCAGCACCGGCAATGCGTCCGCCGCCACCAGCTTCACAATCGCGTTTGCGACGTTAGTTGAGGTAATTGCTGCCATTCATTCTCCTTCTATTGGTATTGCCGGCCGGGGCCGGTACTGCTCTCGGGTCAGCCATGCCGACCGTCGATTTGGTCCCCTTGCAGGGCCTTTGCCCAGAGGCGCTTTCGAGCCCTGCTTGGGGCTCACAGTCCCCGAAGGGTCTGTGACGCCACGCGCACGATTTCTTCGCGTGCGCGCTGCATCTCCTCTGCGCTCATGCCCGGCCGGATTCGCTCGATATCTATTCCATTCCGGCCCCCTGCTGGCGCTTTCAAATTCGCTGTCATTCCGCTGCCTCCCGCAATTCGCGCCGGAAGGAACTCTGGATTTTCGCTGACAAATGCCGTCAGGTATTCCTTTACCGGCACTTCTCCACTTTCGCCGCGCGCCACCAGCCGGCCGTCTTCGGTCCGTATGATCCCGTCCTGAACCGCCTTGAAGGCCAGGTCGATTTTGGCTACTCCAAGCCTCTGCAATTCCGCCCGCACGGCCGAACTCCGCTCCGCCTCTTGCGCGACTTTGCGGCTATGCTTGTTCTCTTCCACCAGTTCGTTTAGCCGGCGTTCGAGTTGTTCTCTCCGCTTTCGCTCTTCCTGTAGCTCCGCCTTATAGGCCGGCTCGCTCTTGGCTTGCTCCTGGCTCATGAACTCCTGGAGCGTGTTGCGTACGATCGCTTGTATGTCGTTTCCTTCCATGGATCTCCTAACCCGCGTACGGCATGGCGTCGATCTCCTCGGCCACCCGGTTCTTGATATCTTGCCGGGCATCGCAAAGGTACTTGAAAGCCAGCTTCTTGAATACCTGCCTTTTTAGTGTCTCCGAGCCGATGCCCAGATCCAGCAGCTTTTTGGCGTCGTCGAGTTCGCTGCTGAAATCGTCGATGTCGAATTGATCCATCCCGGACACATCGATCGAAACACCGTCCTGCCGCGCCGCCGCAATCGCCCGCAACACCTGCTTCATCGTGTCCTTTACGGCGTCACCGTATCCCCGCAGCACCTCCTGCGTAGTCGTGAAATCGAGCTGTTTGCTGAATCCGGATTGCTGCACAGACCCGCTGGAATCGCTGGCTTGGTTCATCAGGTAACAGACCCGGTAGATTTCATCTTTCAACCTCACTAGGTTGTCGGCGGCAATCTGATAGACTTTGCCTTCCGGTTCCGTCCATCCGAATCGGTCCTGCGGCCCCAGTTGGATGTAGTACGACTCGCCTACTATCTGAGTCCATTCCCGGTCGGAATACACCACCGGCGTCGCAAACAATCCCATCGTCAATGCCCACGAAAGCGCATTAGACTTATTAAAGTGCTCCAACTGGAGCAGTCCGGCTTTGTTCATCAGCCACAGCCCTTCGCTCACTTGTAACTGAAACATGGGTACCCGTTGCAAGGAAGCCAGTCCGTGGCGCCCCTCGTCGATCAGTTCAATGGGGGTCTTCTCACCGTTCTTTCGGTAAATCTGAAAGTTTTCGCGGTCATAATAGATCCACCGCGTTTCCTTCTCCCATTTCGCGTCCGCGATCTTCGATTGCTGCAGGCAAGAGGTGCGGATCACAACCCAGTCCAGCCCGCCCGCTTGGTCGTAGTTCCAGTTGATGACTTCTTCCGGCGCGTAGTCCACCAAGTAGGCCCGCGACCGTCCCGAAGCGTCCTCCTCCGCCCGCGTCAAAACCGGACCCTTCGCCCGTGGAAAGTCGACGACAATGTAGCTGGATCCGCAAACCAATGCGTCCACGAGCCGGCGCTTGAAGAATTCGCTGAGGTCGGTTCCTCTCAAGTCGCAGTCGTCCGAAAACTGGTTGTAGAAGTCCTTGGCTGCGCTGTCGGTGCCTTCGAACTGAAGCATCGGTTCACGCCGCAGTAACGTGGCCGCATACCAGTCCACAATGGAGCCGATGTAATTTTCGTAGAACACTCGGCTCAACCTCTCTCCGTAGACTTCGCCCGGCTCCTTGTGACGCCGCACCAGGTATTCCGAAGCGCTCGCCTTCAGCCGTTCTCCACCCGCGTACAGGTCCTTGTATTGCTTCCACATCGCTTTGCGGGCGATGTGTTCGGGATGCTCCCGGTTAATATTCGGTATGTTCAAAGAAGTCTTCCCTCCCGCTCGCCGACGCTGCCGTTTGACACGCACTCCTGCCACAGTAGATATCCCAATGCGTCTGATAGGTGCGTTCGTTGCCTGTCCCGATCCTTGTCGATTTGGGTGCTGTCCTCTTTGAAGCAGACCTGCTCGAGATCCTTGATCAATTCTTTGCAGTCGGGCGCCACCTGAATCCAAATGTCTCCGGAAGCCGATCTCAGCTTCGAATTCGTGAGGTTAATCCGGTCACGCACACTCGGGTTCGCTTTGGGCACTCGGTACTTTACCGTCGTGCTCGAATGCACCTTGAAAAACTCCTGTATAATTTCATAGTCTGAAGTGCCCGTTGTCTGTTGCTTGAATCCGGATGCGTCGCCGTAGACGCCGATCCCCGCCGGGTGGTTCGGAAAGCGTTTCATGAAATCTTCGCACGCCTGCTGTGTCGTTCCGTGCCGGATCACAATTTCGCCCAGTACTCGAATCTTGCCGCCCACAATCTGCACAATGATCGAACTCATCGGATCTACATTGAAGTCCAGTGCCCACAGTAGCGGTACGAAGGGCTCCACCTGAAGCTCAGTCACGTTTTGCTCTCGGGAGAAGGAACTGTAGACCAGTCCTCCCGTCATGTTCAGGTAGGACCCCAGGGCCTCCTGCTGGTAAAAGCTCTCGTCGTAACTGTCCTTTAACCTCTTGTAGAAGTCCGGGACTTTTTTTAAAAGAAAGCGGTTCTCGAACGGTTTCGCGAGAATAGCCTCATACTCGACCTTCTTCTCCGAGATGAATTTCCGGTACACCCAGTCGTATCCCTTCGGAGTCCACACCGCACAACCGCAGAGCCTTTGTCCCTTTGGGTCCCGCAAACGGCCTTCCAGCCTCAGCCACGCCGCCTCCTGTGTATAGGTCAGTTCATCCAGCCCAAACCATGCCAGGTTCGTGCCGCGCAATCGCTCGAACTCATCCACGGGCCGAAATAGAATCCGCGACCCGGTGTCTTTCATAACCAGGATGTTCTCCGCTTTGTTATGCTCGAACGGGACTTCATTGGCATCCAGAATCTCGAGTAAGGTCGCCTGCGTCGCGTCCCGGAGCATTGGATAAGTCGGCGCGCCTAGCAACCCGAGTCGCCCTGGATTCATATAACTCAGTTTGATTGCCTCGTGGCAGAGCGCCTGGCTCTTGCCGCTCCCGATCGGGCCCGAGAAACCCTTAAAGGTCGCCGTCGAAGCGTGAAATCTCTCTTGGGAGGGTAGGGGGTCATAGGCTATTTTTCGGAGACAGATGTTGTTTCGGGATCCACCCATGTCACCTTGATCTCTTTCGGTTCCTGCTCTTCCATCTCCTTTCCCATCTGCAGCAGCTTGAGATACTCGGCTAGACTGGGCTTGAAGTCCTGAGCGTCTAACTTCTTTTCGAATCCTTTGATCGCCTTCAACAAAAGTTCGGAGATCCGAAGCTTCTCTTTCATCGCGTGCCATTCGCTGCATTCCCTGCACGATTTCATGGCTGGGTCAGTTTTGTTGGTTTTACTCGTCTTTGCCATAACGTGCCCTAAAAAGAAACGGCTTCGCGAGTCCCGCGAAGCCGCCACCCTCTTCCCGATTTGAGAGTAACACTCGTCGTTTGCGGCGTGAGTTGATTCACGCGCTCAAACTCTTGATAACAAGGGATAGAAACTTTTTAATGATTCGTGAACAGGTATTTCCCGCCGCTCCGTGCGACTTCGTGCAGCGAACTGTTTTCGACGAGCGCGGCTATGTGCGGTACTGCCGGACCTTCCAGCAAAAGGTAGTACCTTCCCGGCTGTAACCATAACCTGGTTAAGTCCTTATCGTCGATGAAGACTTCCTTGGGGGCATCCGGTGCATAGGAGCCGTATTCCAGATTGTTGACTCTTCCGTTCAGCAATAAGGCGCGCCGGTTAGTGTAAAAAAAAACAGACGAAAATGTGTAGTACTGATCGCCGGCGATGAGTTGGCCGGGTGGCTGGCGAAGTAATGCCTCCGCCAGGGGGCGTGACGATAGGTAGGGATCGAATGCTACTAGTGCCAGCCGGGCGGCGTGAAAGAACAACACCATCATGGCCGCCAGGGCGGTCACCGGTACGGGGCGTCGCCATGTGCCGATTGCACCCAAGGCAAGCGCCGCGGCCGCCACTCCCAAAGGCAGTCGTAAATACGCAAAAGCGCCCATCGTCAAGTCTGCCATATGCCCCAGCGACAAAGTATAGAGTTCCGGATTCTGGCTTAACGCTGCCGAGATATCCCCTGGCGTTGGCATGCCGCGTACGAGCCATAGAATCGCTAGTATCACCGACAGTGCCGCACTGAGAACCACCGCGAGGATCTTCGTTCCAAACCGCAGTACGCGCTCTTTGCTCTCAATTGCCGGCCCCAATAACAGTGCCAGCGCCGGATAGCAAGGCATTGAATAGTATTCCTGCGTCGTTGAAAACGTAAAGAACACCAAAATAAATCCGGCCCAGCACAGCGCCAGCAGACGCACGCGGCTTGGCTTGTCCGCCTTTCGGTACGAAAGCTTCAGCGTGGCCGGCAGGTAGACGCTCCAGGGGAAAATCCACAGCAGATGAAACAGCCAGAAGTACAACCGCGGCACCGTATTATAGTCTCGTGGATAGCGTAGGTTCAAAAATCGCAGCAAGTGCTCGTTGATGAAGTAAAACCAGAAGAAGCCATGGTACGAGCCGCTCTCGCTATGCATCGTGAAGTCCAGATAGGGAGGGTTCTGCAACGTCGCTGCCACGTGCCACGGCGCGGCAATTGCCAAAAACAACAGGACGCCGGCGCCCGGCCGCAATCGTTTCCACGTTACCCGCGTGAGCCAGCGGCCAGTCAACCCCAGGTACAACAGCGCTGCTCCCATCGGGAACACGGCGGCTATCAGGCCCTTGAGCAGCAATCCGGTTCCCATGGCGGCCCACATTCCCAAAGCCCATCGGCCCGGATGTGCTTCGTCTTCGTCAAGGGCCCGTAGGAGTCCCCATAACGCCAGCGTAATTGCGAGCGTCAACATGACGTCCGGTATCAGGACCCGCGTGAACAGAAACAACCCCACGCTGGTTGCCAGTACGATACCCGAGTACAATCCTGCCCGCCATCCGAAAGCCCAAGCCCCGAATCGCGTGGTCACCCAACACAGCAACACCGTCGCCAGCGCCAGAGGGATCCGCGCAGCCCAATCGTGTACCCCGAAAACCATGTACGAGATCGCGATTGACCAGTACTTCAGCGGCGATTTTTCTAGATAGGCGACCCCGTCTAAACGCGCCGTCACCCAATCTCCCGACTGCAGCATGTTCCGCGCAATCTGTGCCTGCACGGAATCCACATCGTCCATCAGCGACGGCGGACTGAGGATCGAACCTCCAAAAATGAGGCCCGCGACAACTAATACGATTAGCTGGTAGCGAGTACGCGCGGCATCTGCTGAGCGGTCTCCGCCAGAGGAAGGATCTCCACTTTCCATCTCTTCATCCACAGGAAAAGCGTCAACAGACCCCATAGGTGATATCCGACATTGATCCGCCTTTCCATATGATCGCGTATCAAGGATTGGATTGCGCGGGCGTCGAAGATGCCTGTGGCCTCCACTGCTTCCGTCGTCAGTGTGTCCAGCAGCAGACTGCGCAGCGTGCCCCGGAACCAGTCGTGCGCTGGGATGTCGAACCCCGTCTTCTTCCGGTCGATCACGCTTTGCGGCAATTTTCCCCGCATCAGTTCCTTCAGAATGAACTTCTGGCGAACACCTCGAATCTTGAAATCCTGCGGCAGGGAAGCCGCAAACTCCACTATCCGGTGATCTAGAAATGGCGGCCGCACTTCCAGTGAATGAGCCATGCTCATGCGGTCCGCTTTGTAAAGAATATCGTCCGGCAGGTAATAACTCTGGTCCACCAAAAGGTACCGGCCAAGCCCGCTGGCCCGCAGATTCCCCGGCAACATCTCCACTAACCGCCGAATGCTTTTTCGGTTGAGCTGGGGACAGATACGCTTCCGTTGATCGAGCGAGAACGTCCCGTTCCAGAAGAAGTGCGCCTCATCGGGATCCAGGCAGCTTCCCTCCATCCAGCGTTTCAGTTTGTACTCCAGGCCGATCTTCTCGTCTGATACCGGCAGACATCGTTTCGCCATGGAGAGCAGCAGTCGCCGCAGGGACGCCGGGACCCGCCGGAAAGGCCGGATTGCCCGATCCGCAAGATAGGTGATGTACCCGCCGAACAATTCATCCGCTCCCTCTCCCGAGAGCGCCACCGTCACCTGCTCCCGGCTCAGACGCGACAGATACCATACTGGAAGCGCTCCGGCGTCCGCGCTCGGCTCGTCTGAGTAAAAGGCGAAATCCTCGATAGCGCCGGACAAATCCAACTCCGGGCTTAAATCGAACTCGTAATGTTCAGTTCCATAAAAA
>Ga0209698_10001560_pt1 | contig 26397 bp, 19 predicted proteins | sample LitLauG_LLR_2012_FD_187203 | JGI IMG/M metagenome (GOLD analysis project Ga0209698, IMG submission 187203) | Freshwater sediment microbial communities from Pennsylvania, USA - Little Laurel Run_MetaG_LLR_2012 (SPAdes) (version 2) | ecosystem: Environmental > Aquatic > Freshwater > Creek >... | reverse complement strand
TTGGGAGAAGCCCCCCCAAGTATTTTCTAGAACATTTCCCTCGAACAGCACTCGCACTGCGTTCTTAAATTCCAAATGATTCTTGACGCCAAAGGGATGGCCATCGGTACCGCCGACGAAACCGGATTGGCCGCGCATCCAGGTCAGCGGCTTGAAAAGATGATTGCGGCGGATCTCAATATCCGAGGGCGAGAACGTTGCAGGACCACCGCCAAACATGATGTTTTCTCCGGAAGCCTCGAGGAAATTGTTGACGATTTTGTAAGGCCCCATCGGGTAATCGCCCACCCCGCCAAGAATCGCCTGGGAATCTCCGCAGGCACCGGAAATCGCCACACAATGGAAATCCGTGAGGTAAGAGTCCACCACCGCCACGTAGGTACTGGTACCCAGTGCAATGCCTCGGGTGGTCTCGTCTTGTGCGGAACCATGAATCCAATCACGGTCGAACACAACGTGGTGGTTGGTGCCTTGTCCCTTCATGAGTATGACGTTGTAAACGATGCCTGGTGATTCACGCGTGATTTCCAATCCCAGAAACCGATAGTGATTTGCTCCCTCTTCCAGAGTGACAGGCTGGCCGTTCTTTGAGGTGGAGACCAGCTTGGCCATGACATTTTTCGGCGATGAGCAGGCATAGGCAGGCCTGCCCGGAAGTGCCGAGATCCCAGCATAGCAGGGGGTGATTCGCGTCCCTTCGGGCGGCAGGGCGCTGTCGTCCGCGCTGGTTCGCACAACGATCCAGTGCGCATCGTCGCAATTCTTCGCAGGGAATTTGAAATTACCCTCGAATCGACCGCCGGATTGCAGAAGAAGCCTGTCGCCACAATGAGCCGTTTCGAGCGCGGACTGCAACTCTCCAGCGTCCTTCACGAACAGAGACTTACCCGGCGCGGGAGTATCGGAAAGACTGCTTTTCACATAGACTTGGGGCTGTTCTGCCGGGCCGTCGAACCGGGCATTGTCCGAAATCTGGCCGCGTACAGAGACAGTAGCGCAAACCACGAGAATGCTGATACCCATCCGCTGCGATACGATTCTCACACCTGCCTCCGTAAACCATTAAAGAAAGATGCCCGGTTCAGCGCGCAGTCGCAACCTTAGGTTCCCCTGTTGCGGCGGGTTGCCCAGCCAGCCAGTCGGCCATTCGTCTGATATTGTCGTCCCCGGTCTCCGGGCGCAAGCCGGCTCTCACTTCCTGGTAGTGCCTAGTCACGTAGATGAGCTTTTCGGACATGTCAACGGCGTCGGTGTCGTTGTAGGTGACTACACCTGCAGGCCGACGTCCGTTTTCACTCGCCACCACCGGCACTCCCAGCGCAATCGACTCCAAAACCGAGGCCGCCACGCCGTCGCACATGGGGGTGCGCAAGCAGATGAAGCAACGGCTCAGCAGCGTGAGAAACTGGTCATGCGTTAGATTTCCCAGCAGCAACAGACTGGCTCTCTCGTTTGCCGGCCAGTCGTGACAATACTGTTTCGCTGACAGCATCTCTTTGTCGGGAAAACCCAGCCAAATAAATCCGGCATCCGGCTGTTCTCGGCGGTAGCATTTCATGCCTTCGCGAAGTGTATCCAGGCGGTATTCGGGACGAAACGATACGTACGAAAGAATCACCGGCTGCCGCTCGCGGCAGAATGCTTCTACCTCGTCCGGCAGGGCCGCGGAGGAAAATTCTAGGTATTGCGGCGAGAAAGTAGCGATGGTTTCAACTTTGGCAGCCGCAATGTTGTATCGCTCGATCGCCTCCTTGATGGGCGCGCTGTCACACGCAATTGCTCCCGCCAAGGCAAACAAGAGGTAAAACGCCCAGTGATCGAAGCTGTTCTTATAGCGTGGGAAGTAGTCTTGTGAAAGCCCACCATGAAACGTCACCATGGCGGGCCGGAAAAGAATTCGCCCGGTCAATGCGGCGGCAAGGGCGAGCCAATATCCCTTCTTTGACATACCGTTGACGTGTACGTTAAGGCGGTATCCGCGCAGAGCGTAGCGCCAGATCTTCCTCAAATAGTCCGGCCCGTTTTGCACATCAACGTATTCCAGACTCTTTACCTGCCGCCCCTCGTTAATCTTGAGCACCTCGCAGATGTGCCCCCGCCGGCGCAATTCCGCGGTCACCAGCTTGAGCTGGATCGCCCAGCCACACATCGGCGGCGGGTAATTTCCGATCTGAAGAATCCTTACAGGCTGTTTCATGTTTCGATTCTCATCCTGATCGCTGGAAGCGCGGCATGTCGCGGGATACCAAAATCTTGCCGAAAGGCACTCTTTTCTTTAGCACTCGTTTTGCATCGAAGTAGGACTGGTAGAGAAGGCGCATGCGCCCCAAGGATCTGCGGGATAAAGATTGATCCCTGGAACCGTGCAGCGGGTACCCAAGCTCCCGCAGTGTCTCTCCCAGAAGCACTTCCAGTCGCTCCAGTTGAGCAGCCGACAGGGTGGCCTTCCACCTGGACACAGGACTGAAGTCCCCCTGCTTCATTTCCTCCGAGAACGAGCTATTCGGATGGCTCACCGAGCCGATGCCGGCTCCCTCAATCTTGTCGTAATCGAGTTTCTGCCCAACGAACCCACTCAGGTCCTGCAGAACCTTGCGGGGAGCCTGCACCAGATCTTCAAAACGAACCTCGACATAGTCCGGACCCAGAGCTGGGCCGTCCTTACGGCCCTTCCGGACGATCCAATCCCAATACAGAGCTGCCACCTCGAGCGTCTTGCCGTGATCCCAAGCAAACGGCCGTATCCAGGCCTGCTTCTCTAGCGATAGGGCTACATCTCTGCCGTCGCGGATGATATGGATGACCAGAGCGTCGGGAATGGTGCGTTTGATGCGATCCATGTAGAGCAGATGTTCGGGCGTGCAGTCCGCCCAGCGCAGCGCACCCTGACGCTGCGCCATAGCCTCCATGACAATCCGCAGGAAGTCCCCGCCGTTGCTGCACTTCTCCATAACCTCGTCGCTGACGTCGTTCCAGTTGAGGCCGGTTCGTCGAAACAACTCGGTATCCTTCCACGCGGCCAGCAACTTGCGCCGGTTTGTCGCCCGTTTCAGGTTTCCAAAGCGTGGCTCAAGCAGGTTAAAAACCTGCGACTCAGCCCTGTAAACCGCAAAATTCCCAGCCGAAAGCAGCATGTGATACAGCAACGTGGTCCCGGAGCGCGGACAACCGAGCACAAACACGGGCGCTCTACTCCTTGCGCCCGTTTCCGCTACGATTGCCCTGCTCGGTTCCACATTCTGCATGGCTGGCATTAACGGTCTAAGGGTCGACCGGCCTCCGTCCATCCCCCGATGTTTGCAGATATGTTGCGGGGACGTACCCAAAACAGGAGTACGGCTGCGATCTCGGCACACTCGGACGCAGGGCAAGAATCGTCTCGATCTCTGATTCAACCACAGGCGCGCTTCACCTTAACGCATAGTGCAGGGGGTTTCTTGCTGAGCCGGTCTCGATCCAGCAGCGGGTGTCGCTTCTCCATACAAGGAAATCCCGAACATGCCCCTGAGTTTCTTGCCGCTGTCCGCACCCATCTACTCACGCTGATCCACGATACCCGGTATCGCTTCCTGTGCTTCAGCCCTCCAGCAATCCTAGACCTGTCAGGTAATCAAGGTGATCGGGCATCAAGAAAAAATAGTTTTGGCTGTTCTCCCCTTCAAGTCTGCGGTGTAATTTCTCCCTATCAAACCATTGCGCTTTATAACCGCCCCCCGCAGGAGCGCATAGGTGATAGTTCGCGTCACACTTGGTCACGTTGAAAATTTCCACATTCGACAGCAAACCTGCGACATTGTGCGCCAGGGTCGTAGGTTGGCGGATTGGGCTCGAAGCTGTAGACATGCCCTTGAGGGCCAACTGTCTCGGAAAGGAATTCCGTGTATCCCCCTATCGAGGCTCCCACGTCGACAACCGAATCTCCCTCAGAAACCAGGCGCTTAGCTAGGATCTGGTCTCGTTCCGGGTGGCGGTTCCCTCACCGACTCCAAACCATCTGATGCTTTCGGTGACTCGAGTAGTCGGACTGGCTCAAACCATGAGGCTTACCATCTGTATCAAGCTGGACAGAAGGCGGGTCGCCAACGATCCTTACCATAGCGCAACTGTAGGCCACCATGAAATAAGGATACAGGCCGTACTCGGTTGAGCCAAAGCATGCCCCCACAAGGTACGCAACAATTCCCGCCCACAGCGCTTGAGTAAAGAGTTTGAATTCCGGATCCTCCCGATACTGCTGTGACTTCCGAACCTGGCGAATGTTCTTGAACGCAGCCCCAATAGCCATCAGAAACAGCACTAGTGCGAGTATGCCCGCTTCGGCAGCCAGTTCCGTGTAGGTATTATGAGCTACGATCCAGCCCTGATCTACGAGACCAAAGCAACCCGGCCCCACGCCAAACAGCGGGTGTTCCAGCGCTACCACAATACTCTTCTTCAACAGGCTCTTCCGCGCCTCGATTGAGCCCTTGTCATCCGAACCTTCTATGTTCCCCAGAACAATACTCTCCACGCGTGCTCGATAATGCGCGCTCGACAAGGCTACTCCCAGACCCACAAACAAAAGAACGCCCGCGACTGCCACTACAGAGCGGCGCTTCCCCTTGATGCCGTATTCCCAGACGCTAACGATGACACTGATAAGGAAAGCCAGCAGTCCGCTGCGCGAGTAGGTCAGCACGATGCCCACACTCATGAACGCCAATGCCAGTACCCAAAGAGCTTTCTTGAAGCCCCGCGCATGCAGGATGAACGCCACAACCAGAGGAAAATTGATGGCGATGTTCAGCGCAAGCTCGTTGGGGTTTTCGAGAATACTCTTCTGAATGCCTGAGAGCCGCCCGACCCGGTCGTGATGGCTCAGCGCGATGGAGAAAAAGGTGACGAGCCCGACCGCGCTCACCTGAATCCAGAGCAGCTTCCGCAACTCCCCCAATTTATTTACTGCCATGCTGATCAGCATGGCAATCACCACCGCTTTGGAGAAGTTCTCGAAAACAACATTGAAAGCACCGCGCGGCCACTTGGCGAAAGGGATGCAAATCGTCATTTGAAAAAGGAGCAGCCAAAGGAACGTGATCCCTGCCGGTACTTTCACCTTGCCAGTTCCCGTCATTCCGATGATGAGCGCGAGTACTCCAAGGATCGCAGCCACCTTCGCCATGGGAATGTAATTCAGTCCCGGGATGAAATCTTCGGGCCTGTAGTAGTACAGGGCAGAAAACGTCAGAAGCGCGCCAAAGACAAAAGGGCGGCGCGCCCTGGAAGCCGTGTCCCCAACCCGCGCTATCCCGGAACGCTCTCTGCTTCTCGTCTCTGAGGTTTGCATTGTCACGAATGTGTTCTTGCCAATCCCTCTTGCTCTGACCGCCGGATCACTGACCAAGCCCGAAACTACTCAATGGGCACGACGATATCCTGCAGCAGAGTCAGCATACGAATCCTGAACACCTTGTCGGCCGTCGCGTCCACTGCTTGTTCTCGTAGAGCAGTAAGACTGTGTCAGTTCCAACTGGGCTCGTTGCTCAATGTGGGGAAACGCCCCGCCTGGACTTGCCGCTTCGGGCTGGCGCGCTTTTGAGAACTCTCTTTGGTCTTGTGCTTCTCCGCCCGCGCTCAGCGCGTCCATGCTGGTCGCCTCCCAGCCACAAAGTTCGCCAAGGCCACGACTGCTGCGCCATTCAGCAGAACGAAAGTCCCGGCCGCGTCGGCGAAGCGCGCGAGAACTCCGCCCTTTAGCAGCCTGCTGATCGCCAGCACGCTCAGGGAGTAAAACACCAACTGCAGAATCAACACCACCCGATAAAAGGGCCCTCTTAAAACAAACGATGTCGCCAGCAACGCCGTCAGCGCGAACGGAACAACCAGACGCAACAGCTTGTGACTGACAAACTCGAAGCGGATCGGATTGCGGCTGCTCAACAGCCAGGGCGCCAGTTGCAGAAGCTGATAGTTGCCGCTCAGGGTGCGAACCTTTCGCGAGAATTCCCGCGCTGTGCCCAGACTTGGGGCGTCCCACGCCCGCGCCCGTTCGTCTAAAACCACCCGCCTGCCCTGGCGCACAACCTGCATCGGAAGATAGACATCATCCAAAATGGTTCCCGGTGGAACTCGCGTCAGCAGTTCTCGCCGAACCGCGTAGAGCGCCCCGGTTGCTCCGACGACCGAGCCTGAGGCAGCTTCCAGTTTCCGAACCAGCTTCTCGATGCGCCAGTAAAGACTCAATCCCTGACTGCTCTCTCCTTGACCTGCATCGCCCAGCATCAGTTCCCCGCTCACACATCCCACTTCAAGATCGGCAAAATTTTCCGCCAAAAGGCGCACAGCCTGCGGTTCAATGGTCTGGCGCGCGTCCGTGAACACCACAATTTCTCCCTGGGCAAGATCGATCGCATCATTCAACCCGCACGCTTTGCCTTGCGCCAACTGGTTCAACACGACATGGATTCGTGCATCGCTCCCGTAGGCCCGGAGGATGCTCTCCGTCTGATCGGTTGACCCGTCCGAGACCACAACGATCTGGCACCGATCCGCGGGGTAGTCGAGCCCCATCAAATTCCGCAGCTTGGTCTCCAGAAACTGCTGCTCGTTGCGCACAACCATGGCAATCGACACCAACGGAGTGGACGAGCCGCGTTGAACCGGCCTTGAACGCCAAAGCATCCGCACGCGCAACCAGCAGGCATACCCCAGGTACGTATAGGCGATGAGCCCCGCCGCCAGCCAGAACAAGTACCTCATGCAACTTCTTCCGTTCTTCGCGCCCCGAAAAGCACTCTGCCGATCTTGTAATCCGGTTCTGTTACGACTCGACGTTCGTACCCGCCGGTGCTCCGTCCTGTCATTTCGCGCCCCGCCCTAGCAGCACGATTTTGACCGTCTGGAAGACAATCCAGAAATCCAGACCCACGGAAGCGTTCTTGATATAGAACAGGTCGTGCTGCAGTTTCTCGCGGGCATCCTCCGCCGTGTTGCCGTACCTGTACTGAACCTGGGCCCAACCTGTAATCCCGGGCCGCACAGTGTGACGCACGCCGTAGTAACGGATCTGCTTGCTCAGCGACTCCACAAATTCGGGACGCTCGGGACGGGGCCCTACGAAGTGCATGTCCCCCTTCAGAACGCACCAAAGCTGGGGAATCTCATCCAAGCGGAAGGTGCGCAAGTATTTGCCCACGCGCGTAATCCGCGGATCATTATCGGTCGCCCACGTGGCGCCGGTATCGGCCTCGGCATCCTGACGCATGGTGCGGAACTTGTAGCAATAGAAAACGACTCCGCCTCGCCCGACGCGCTTCTGGTGATAGAGGATCGGGCCTGGGGAACTGAACTTCACCGCGAGGGCGACGAACGGGAGAATCGGTAACGCAAAAATGAGGCCGATCAGCGCAGCGGTAAAGTTAAGGAACCGGCGCAACATGCGGTTGAAGGTGCTGAAGCGGAACCCTTCGGCGAAGATCAGCCAGCTGGGATTCAGTTGTTCAACTTCAATCCGCCCAGTGAGTCTCTCCAGCCAGGATGTGGCTTCTTCGACCTTCACACCCTTAAGCCGAAGATCAAGCAATTCCTCCACGGGAAGTGTGCCGCGGCGATCCGGCATCGCCACAATCACACGGTGCACGCCGAGTTCCTTGACCGAGGAAACCAAATGGGATGCGACGGTCTCGCGCGTCAAACGGTTCTCGCTCTCGGGGAAGGTCGCCAACTCAGTCGCCATCGACTCGCGTGTCGAGCGGTGATCGCCGCTCTCTAGGACCGAGGTAGCCAAGTGGAACGGTTCCGATTCGCGCGTCAAGGGGTACTCGCCGGCAACCAGGGCCGAAGTACGCAAATGGGACGCGTCGAAGTCGCGCATCCATTCGCCCTCAATATCGCCGGTCCAGCCCACCACTTCGATTCCCAGCCCGCTTCGCTGGCGCAGCCCATTCACCAGCCGCTGCGCACGGTCTCCTGTCCCCAGCACGTAGACTCTCTCGCGGAAATAGGGCTGCTGCACGATCCAGGAGTATGCGCTGCGCCACAGAAAGAGGGTGAAGATCAGAATGATGATTCCGGTGAGCAGCGATCTGCGGGGAAGGAATTGAGGAAACAGGACTCCGACCACCTCTAGCCCGATGGCGGCAAAACCCAGCACAAATAGAATGCGGAAGATCTGATCCCACGTGGCGCCCAGCAACGACGTATCGTAGAGATCGAACCAGTGCGAGAACAACAGCACGATTCCGGTAACGCCCAGAATCTTCAGGTACCCGCCTTCTACATTCAGCAGAAGCCACCAGTTCTCCTGGTTCTGAAGGGTGGTCGCCAGAACAAACGACAACCAGACAATCAGGGCTTCAACCGTCAGCAGCACCAGAGCACGAAGCGGGTAATGCACTCGGAAGAGCCGGATCACTCAATTTCTCCCTAAGACTGGGTCGGAAGTACTTTCTTCTCGTACGACTCGTAGTAGTAGCGGGCGTATTCTGCTTCGTCTCTGTCGGTGCCATTCAGCACAACGCCCACCAGCATCTGGTCAGGGAATTCCATGCGGGCCTTTCGCGCGAGGTCGGACGGCGTCGCGTTGGAACGTACGACCATCAGTACGCCATCGCAGGCTTTGGCCAGTACGCTGGCGTCGGAAACCGGGATTGCGGGAGGCGAGTCAATGATGATCCAGTCAAACGCCGGTTCGACGCGCTGCAACAGGATCTTCAGCCTGCCACTCGCAACCATTTCCGCCGGATCCTCAATGGACTCACCGGCCGCTATGAAGAACAATCCCTCCATGGGGCCGCGTTGAATCACCGAGACTTCATCGGCCTTTCCCAATAGGTACTCCGCGAGACCGGGGCCCTGGGGCGCGCCCAGCATCTGGTGCAAGCGTGGTCCGCGCAAATCGGCATCGATCAGCAATGCCCGCCTGCCATGTTGCCGGACCATGACTTGCGCGAGATTTGCCGAAGTGAACGATTTGCCCTCTTTGGGAAGAGCGCTGGTCACTAGCAGCTTCTTGAGCGGCATCTTCTCCCGTATGTGATACAGGCGGGACCTCAGGGTTCGATATTCTTCGGTTCCCTTCGCGCTGTCGTTGCCGTTCATGAACAGCATGGTTTGCGGGTCTGGATTCCACGCGGTCTGCGGACAGCGGGCTAGCAGCGTTTCCAGGCTAAACGGGCCCCCAAGGTCCGGCATCCCCAAATTGGGGGGCCTCCGAGCGATCTCGATTTCCTCATACCTGGGGGCTTCGGCCACCGGAGCTGTCGCTAAGCCGGACGGAACTCCCCCTTGGGTACTGGCCCGTTCCTGCTCCGCTTTCTTCAACGCTTCATGAATTCGGCTCATAGTTTCCTTTCACGGGGGAGGTCTCTTTTTCTTCCTGACGTAACCGGTCGGCCAGAGTCGCCAAAGAACGCAACGCATCCACCAAGTCGAACTTATTTCCATTGCTACTGGGCGGGGGCGCCGTCATCACGCCAGAGGAAGTGTTGTCACCCAAATCGAAATCGCGCGCGACCGCATCCACCACTCCGGGTTCAATCAGCTTTTGCTGATCCACGAACGCACTCACCAGGCAATGCTCGCAGAGGAGATTGATGACGCGCGGAATTCCGGCCGAGTACCGGTGAATCGATACCAGAGATTCGGGATTGAAAATCTGCTGCCCATTCGAACCTGCGATCCGCAACCTCTGCTGGACATAAGCCTTGGTTTCGTCAAGAGTCAAGGCGTGCGTCTTTGCGCGCAGCGTTAGACGCTGGCGCAACTGCCGGAGTTGCGGCTGCTTCAACTTTTGTTCCAGCTCAGGCTGACCCACGAGCACAATCTGGAGCAGTTTCTCGGTAAATGTCTCCAGGTTCGTGAGCATGCGAATCTCTTCCAGCACTTCCTCGGAGAGGTTTTGCGCCTCATCCACGATGAGCACCGCAGTCTCCCCGGCCCGATAACGATCGAGCAGCCAGTTATAGAGCCGCAGCAGAACCTGGCTCTTGGCTCTGGAGTCGCACGGAATCCCGAAGTCGGCCATCATGTAATCGAGAAACTGGGGGACGTTTAGCCGTGAATTGAAAATGAACGCGGTTGCGACCTGCTGGAGCCGTAGCCACTCCAGAAGCTTGTTGATCAGAGTGGTCTTCCCCGTTCCCACTTCGCCAGTCAACAGCACGAAGCCTTTGCGGCTTTGAATGCCATAGGTCAGGCAGGCCAGCGCTTCCTCCGTGTGCCGCGTCAGAAACAGATAGCGCGGGTCAGGATTGACGTTGAACGGATTCGCTCGTAGTCCGTAGAACTCTTTGTACATAATATTTCCCGGAGGCGATGACGCTTATGCTCTCACCACCGCACTCCCATTCCCTACCGTTTTCTTGCGCTGCCAAAACTTGACCTTGCCGTTCGTTTCCGCGGCGGTCGCCCCCACCCAAGGCACGGCGATCAGAGTGGGCAGTTCCAGGACGGCCTCGGCATCACGCTCGTTGCGAATGGAGTTGTCCTTCAATTCGAGCAGGAGGGAGATTCCAGCCCCAACTGCCAGGCCCGCGGCGAGTCCGCCCAGAGCGAAGATCAGCCGATTGGGAAAGCTTGGACTATCGGGAAGGTCGGCCGGGTTGAGTGGAAACATCCGCTCACCCACAGCCTGGTTATTCATCTTCACCGTAAGATCGGCGGAACTCTTCTTGCCCAGCAGGTCTTGGTAAGTCTTCTGGGCGTTGTCATAGTCGCGAGTCAGCTGCTTGTACTGCTCTTCCACCGCAGGGCTCAGGGAAATCTTTCCCTGATAAACGGTAATCTCCTGCTGCAACCGTTTCTGGTCGCGGGTCGCGGCGGCGATGAGTTCCCCATATTGGTGAAGCTGCAAGCGCAACTGGCGGATTTCCGGTGACTCGATCACCGAGCCTCTATCGCTGCTGTCCTCCGTGCTCTCCGAGGAAGCCTTATTGATATCGGCCAGTTTCTTTTTCACTCCGTCGATATCGGCCTTGGTTTTGATCACATCGGGATGATCGTCGGTGTACTTCGACTTCAACTGAAGCAACTGCGTCTGCAAGTCGGATAGCTGCTTTTGCAGGGTTTCCGGATTGGTGGAATTTTGCGAACTCTTCCAGGCAGCCAACTGCTGAGCCAGCATCGACTCGGTGTACGCCCTGTCTTGTTGCGCACGATTCAGCGTCTGCGTATTGGACTCGAGCTGCGAGTTCAACCCAGTGAGGATCTTCAGATTGCTCTCTTCATCGCCGGGGAGTTGGCCCACGTACTTCTTCTTGAACTCCGCCAGCTTTGCATCCATGCCGTCGAGATTGTTCTTGGCATCTTCGATTCCGCGGTTCAGCACTTCCGAGGTACCGGCAGCTGAGTCCGCAACCTGTTTTGAGTTTTCATCTACCAACAGGGTCGTGAGTTCATTGCAGATCAGTTGGGCCTCACGCGCGTTCGGAGCTGTGTATTTCACATAAAAACCGGGGAAAGGACTGGAACTCGGTTTTCTTCCTTTGCCGGTGGTGCCGATGCCCAGCAAGTCGGATGGCACCGGCTCGACTGACATGTTGGCCCGTATCGTGTCGATCATGGCCCCGGCTTCGGCTGGATTCTTGCCCGGGAAAACGCGTTGTACGAGGGGTCGCAGTTTGCTCTCGGCCAGAATCTGCTGCTGCAGCGTCGACACCCGAGCCGTCAGATCCCCGGAGACAACCGGTTGCACCATCGATTCAGGAATCTTCTGCCCCTCGATCAGGACCACGGACTGCGAGGTGTATTTGGGCGGAAACGCATACGAAATCAGATATCCAGTCAATGGAGCCAACAGGGCGGGAATCAGGATGATCTTCGCCCTGCGGCGTAACATCGCCGTGTAGTCCTGCATGGTCAATTCACGATTTGTAATCATTTCCTAAAGTCCAATCTGGCCGCTTCGCGCCACACACGTGGCCGGCTTGTACGGCCTGCATCAGTCAATGCGGATCGGCCGGGGGGTCCAATCCAATCCCAGGGTCACTACCTGTCGGTTCGATATCCGGTCGCATGGGGCGCCGGGCACACAGAAAGAATGATCAAACGCCAGCTCGTTGAACTGGTAACTGACGAACCCGTGCCATTGGCGGCTGAAATAGCGGTGCAGTGCGGCGCCCGCGAAACCGGAGTTGTAAGTCGTCGCGTCATTAGCGGGGCATGCGTTCTGCGGGTTCTGAAAACTGGTACACCCCTGTATCTGCTGCGGAGTCAGTGGTTGCAGGCGACGGTTGTATGAATATCCCAAATCTGCAGAAAGCGTCCAGACACGCGACAGGGGATGCTCGACACCAAAGCTAACCAGGTCGGTCTGTGCCCCCGCAAACAACCCTCCGCCGCTTGTCGCGAACCTCTCGTATCGCAAGTCGAAGTTATTCTTCGAAATGCGATAGCGCAGGCGCGCCTGCGCCGCCACACTCAACTTTCTGTTCGTAATCGTTACGGGCATCAGCGTGTCACCGAATGCCACGCAGAACTGAGGCGGAATTGTTGGGTCGCTGCAAACCTGGCTTTGAGTGTCGATCATCAGTAACTGAGGACCGGCCCCCAGCAGCAGGTCCATCCTGCCGGAGATACGGTGTCCGTACATCCCTTGCACCACATGCGAATGAAACGCCGTGCCCTGCACGCTGAAATCGAATCCCTGATATCCGTACACCGCAGCAACCTGCGTATGCGGAGTAAGAATGCGGTTATAACCGCCCTGAGCGGAAATTTGCGAACTGCCAATGAACGACGCGCCACTCACGTCATTTCCGTAAAAGTGCGTGAATGTGTATCCTACGTTGGCGGTCATTGCCGACTTCGGACTCAAGTTCTCAGATAGCTCCACCACACTCACGTTCTGAATTCGCGGTGTCAGCCCGAACGTTCCTAATCCGATTCCACCCTGAAATGAACCGAGACCCGAACCGCCCATGCCGCCAATACTGACCGAACCGAGTGACCCGTAGGAAGCTCCGAAATTACCTTCGGGGAGGTAGCTGAAATTGTCGCGCAGTGAGAGTTGTCCCCGCTTCCACTGAATTTTCTGCTCCACACCCAGATCCTGCAACTGCCTCAGACCAACCCCACCTTTATTGTAGTAAGCCACGCCGCCCATATAGTCGAGCGCCAGATCGTAATGGCTCCACAACCTTCTCAATTGCAGGGTTCCCAAGCCACGAGTGATGGAACCAATGGCGCTTCCGCCCAGACTATTCCCGATATTGGTATCCGCGGATTCACTGAATGTCGCTCCTGGCTGCAGATAGCTCAATGGAGCCGCATGCTCCAGCAAAGGCGGCAAATCGAGCCCTGAAAGGGGTGGATTATCGGTGATGGGTGGAGGCGCATTCTCCTGTCCGTACGCCGGGATGGGTTGCTGGGGCGCCTGCGAGTCAGAGGGAGGCGGCGCATTGTCTTGCGCCCAAACCACGCCGAGCGCGAACACCATCGTGCCTACAATTCCTAGAGTTTGGCGTCTCTTCATCGCAGTTCCTTAAGGGACCACAATCGTGTCACCCGGCTTCAATTCGATGTTCTGCTCCGGATGGTTTCCCTTGACGACTTCCTTGTAGTTAAAGGGTATTTTCTGCTGTTTCCCGTTCTCGATGCGAAGCAAGTAAATCGCTTTGGGATTCGCGAACTGAGTAAAGCCAGCCTGCGCCAACGCTTGCAGCACCGTCATGTGCGGCAGCAACGTCATCGGGCCGGTATGTAAAACCTCTCCCGTGGCAAAAACCCTCCGGCTGTTCATCCCGGTCACCACTACCGTGACCCGAGGATCGGCGATGTATTTCTTCAGCCGTTCGGTGATCGTGTCCCGCAATTGCAGCGGGGTCAATCCCGCGGCTGTGATGTCATTGAGCAGCGGCATGGAAATTTTGCCGTCGGGACGAACTGGTAGAGTCTCGGTGAGATCCGGCTCTTTCCACACCGAGATGTGCAGAGCATCGTCAGCCCCAATCACATAGTCCGGCGCAACGTTTGACGCCTGCGCCTCGTCGCTGGACTTCGCGCTGTTTGGGGTCTCGGACTTCGTCGCAGGGGCGGCCTGTTGCGTGCCGCTGGTCTGCGACAACATGGCCCTCGTTGAAAAACCCATCCACAGCAACACTGCCAGATGGATCACTTTCTTCATAGACTCTCCATGCACTTACGACGCTCCGTATCCCTCGTACCCAATTTGCTTCAGCTTGTAGAGCAGCGCTTTATAGCTGATCTGGAGCTCCTCCGCCGCTCGCCGCCGATTCCATCGCGTGCGCGTCAGAACTCTGAGAATGAGTTCCTTCTCCGCCTCATGGGACGCTGCTTTCGAGGCAGCTTTCAATGACATCCTTCGGCCATTGCGACCCGATGGCGCCCTTTGCAGGAGAGCTCTCAGTCCGCCCATGGCCAGATGCTCATCGCCGAGCGCTACCAGGATTCGCGCCGCCGCTTCCAATTCGTGCAGGTTCCCGGGCCAGGAATAATCCTGAAAAAGGCGCTGGGTTTCTTTGCTCAAGGCGGGAATTGGGCGGCGGAATTCCTGCGCATACTTGGCCAGAAACTCCTCCATCAGAATCGGGATGTCTTCCTTACGCTGCCGCAAAGGCGGTAGACGCAGGCACACTCCGCTGATTCGGTAATAAAGATCTTCGCGCAGGCGCCGCGCTTTGACTTCGAGTTCCAAGTCCAGAGCGCTGCCGCAGATGAATCTCGCCCTGACACTCTCGCTGTGACTGCCCGCCCGCTGCGAGAGCATGCCCTGCAGGTATACCTGGCAATCCGCATTTAACTCCCCCAACTCCTCCAGGAAAATCGTGCCCGCAGACTGATGATCTTGGCCTGAAAACTTCTCGAGATCCTCAGGTTTGAGGTCGGAACACAGAACTCTCCGAAAAGGTTGCGCACTCCGCCGCGACAGTTCATGAATGCGCCGCGCAGTAGCATGCTTGCCAGCACCACGTTCAGCGAGCAGCAATACCGGCACGTCGCTTTGCGCGAGTTCCCGGATGACCGCTTCCACGGGCCGCATACTCGTGCTGGCAGCTTCCACGAATTTTGTCACAACTCCGTCGACGGCCATATCGCAGTTCACGGTAATTGGCGGATCGCCCCAGCCCAGGGGTGGTTTGCCCATTTTTGCCCTTCCAGTGGACTCACCAAGATCGAGCCCCTGTTGCCCATTGACCATAGCTAGAGCAAGACACTCGCCGAACTTTGAGGCTGCCATCTTCCCACACACAGAATCCGCGGTCATCTTTACGTTTCAATAACTTACACCACAACAAGGGTCTTTCCAAAGTGGGATAATTCAGATCTTGCCCTACCCTCACGTCGATACGCTGGATAGCAACTGTGGGAAAAACTTTTCTCACTGGCACCGGTATCGGAGTCGGCGCTGAAGCTCTTTCAATCAGACGTCCTCACTGTACTTGCAGCATAAATTCCTTCGGAGTTTCCGTATCGTTACCGGCGTTACTCAGGAACTGTTACCAAAGCGGCAGGGGGAAACGTGGTAATCTCACGCGGATTAGCCGGACGGAAATTGAGAGATTCTTCGAACTGAGATCAGTATCTCATGTTTCCACGATTTCGTCGGGCGCATGGGGGCAACTTTTCAAAACAGATGTGGCGATTCCGCGACTACTGTCCTGGTTGGCGATACACGCAGGAGTGCTCGTTGCGAAGACACACCCTGCTGGCTTATCCTGAGCTATCCCCCGACAAGTGGCAGTCCTTGGATCGTGACCACCCCTCTGCAATCCGACCCTTCGAGTGTGCGTCGGGAAGGTAGCTTTCTGCCCGCTGTGCCGGTCTGGCAACTTGTAGTCCTGTCCGCAGTTATTCTGTGGCTCTACCGGCCGGTCCTGATCCACCTGGTTGGACAGTGGTGGCATGACCCCAATTTCTCTCACGGATTTTTCGTGCCGCTTTTTTCCGCTCTTGTGATCTGGCAAGAGCGCGAGAGACTCGTTAAGCTTCCCTTGAGACCCTCTTGGTCTGGTCTCCCGATTGCCGCTCTCGCGATGTGCACTCTGGTGGTCGGCCAACTGGGGGCGGAACTGTTCCTTTCCCGATCCTCGCTGCTGATTCTCCTGGCTGGTCTTATCGTTCTGTTCTGCGGAGGGGCGTATTTCCGGGCCCTGATCTTTCCGTGGGCCTTCCTGATCCTGATGATCCCCATCCCAACGGTCGTCTTTAATCAGATCACTTTTCCTCTGCAATTGCTGGCCTCGCGAGTCTCCGCTCTGATACTGCCTGTGCTCGGAGTGCCGGTTTTGCGAGAGGGGAACGTCATCAATCTCCCGGCCATGGCATTGGAAGTTGCTGAAGCCTGCAGCGGCATTCGATCGCTAATGTCGCTGGTTGCCCTCGCCATCATCTACGGCTATCTGATGGAGAAACGGCTGTGGGTGCGGTGCATACTGGCTTTCGCCTCCGTTCCGATTGCGGTCGCGGCGAACAGCGTGCGGATCATCGGGACCGGTCTGCTCGTCCAGTATTGGGATCCGGAGAAAGCGGAGGGTTACTTCCATGCCTCGTGGGGATGGATCATCTTCGTCATCTCCCTGGTGATGCTGTACGCCCTGCACGGCCTGATCACTGTGAGTCTGCAGAAAGCGGGCGCAAAGGAATGACCCGGTCTATCGCGCGTTTTCTCCCCGTTGCTCTTCTGCTGATCATCACCGCGATCTTTCTACAGGCTCGCACGCGGGCGGAAGTGTTTCCTCCGCGCCAGACCCTGCAGTCCTTTCCACAGCAACTCGGAAGCTGGGAGGGAACCGACTTAGCCATTGATGACGATGCCCTTCAGGTTCTCGGCCCGGGCGATTTTCTCCTGCGGGTCTATCGCGACGAGCAGGCTACCCTGCCGCCGGTGGACCTCTTCATCGCATACTTTCCGAGCCAGCGCGCCGGGGACACGATCCATTCTCCCAAGAACTGCTTGCCGGGAGCCGGTTGGGCGCCGGTGCAGTCCAGCCGCATCATGCTCTCCGTGCCGAACCACGCATCGTTCCCGGTCAATCGTTATGTGATCGCTAAGGGCGATTCCCGAAAACTCGTACTTTACTGGTACTGGGCACACGACCGCGGAGTTGCCAGCGAATACTGGGCCAAATATTACCTGGTCGCCGACTCGATCCGGATGAATCGCAGTGACGGCTCACTCGTAAGGCTGGGAACGGTCATGTCTTCAGGTGAGAGTGCGGATGCCGCCATGCAGCGCCTGCTCCCGTTCGCCGATCGTATCTTCCCCCGTTTGGGTGAGTACATTCCGCGCTGAAAAACCTGATGGCGCTGATTTGTTCAACTTCCGGTGACTCCGGTAATTCCTCTGCCCCGTTCCTCTACAGTAAGATCGATAATTGCCATAGCCAGATGGCTCGTCATTGTCCTGTATCCCTCATCGGAGAAACACTATGCGTCGTTCCAGCACCATGTGCGTTCTGCTCTTGAGTTCTCTAATGCTTGCCGTGTTTACCGGGTGCTCGCGCGACCCGAATGTCCGCAAGCAGAAGTTCTTTGACAGTGGGGAGAAATACTTCGCTGAGGGCAAGTACCGGGAGGCTGCGATCCAATATGCCAACGCCACGCAGATCGATGGTCGATTCGCCGACGCGCACTACAAGCTCAGCCAGGCATACTTGAAGCTCGGTGACAGCAATCGCGCCTTTCAGGAACTGAACCGCACCGTGGATCTAACACCCGATAACTATCGCGCCCATACTGATCTGGCGAACATGCTTGTGACCGTGCGCAATCCTGATGGTTCGCCGTCTTCAGATGCGTTCAAGCAAGCCAAAACTCACCTCGACCTGCTGCGCGACAAGCAACCGAACAATCCCGAAACCCACGAGGCTTGGGCTAATTATTACGCCGCCCTGAACAATCTCACGGCAGCCATACAGGAAGTCCAACAGACCATCGCCCTCGATCCCAGCCGTTCGGAGTCTTATCTTCTGCTGGCATTGTTGCAGCTTCGCTCAAATATGACGGACCAGGCTGAAGCGAGTTTCAAGAAGGCCGTCCAAGCCGATCCTAAGGCCATGAATGCTCAACTGGCTCTCGGCGGGTTTTATCAGTCTCACAATCGTCTGCCGGAAGCCGAACAGCAGTTCAGGCATGCCATTGATGTCAATCCGAAGGACTCTGCGCCTCGGGCCGCCCTGGTTCGTCTTTTGATGCAGGAGGGCAAGGGAGACGAGGCAGAGTCCTTCCTTCGGCAAACGAAGAAGGATCTTCCGGATAATCCCGAAGGATATCGCATGCTGGGCGATTACTACTTCGCGGTCGGCGATTTGGACAAGGCAGTGGCCGAGTATTCATCTTTGCATAGTGATCATCCCAAGGACGTTCAGGTCAAGAAGAACTACATTCAGATCCTCATTCTCAAGAACCGGCTCGATGAAGCCGGAAAGCTCAATACTGAAATCCTGAAATCCACGCCTCATGATGTCGACGCACTCGTCTACAAGGGTCAGATCCAACTTCGGCAGAATGATGCTGCGGGTGCAGTTCAATCTCTGCAATCCGCGCTGCAGAACGATTCCAACAGTGCTGTTGCCCACTACCAGTTGGGACTGGCGTATTCGCAACAGCACGATTTGCACCGCGCCGAATCGGAGTGGCGCGAAGCTGTGCGCATTAAGCCGGATATGGCTGAAGCGCAACGCCTGATCGCCGGCCTCGAAATCAGTCGCGGCGAGATTGATGCCGTGATGCAGACGGCGGAGCAGATTATTCAGGCACAACCTTATTCCGCGGATGGTTTCCTGATTCGGAGCTTAGCCGAACTTGCACGTCAGAAATACGCCGACGCTCAAAAGGATGGAGAGGAGGCGAAGAGCAGAGCACCTCAGAGCTTCGCGCCTTACTTCCAACTAGGCAATGTGCAACTCGCCCAGAAGCACTTCTCGGAAGCCGAGACGTTCTACCAGCAAGCTCTGGACAAAGACCCGTCATCCGCCGATGCCCTGAGCGGATTGATGAATACCTATGTCGCGCAGAAGCAATACGACAAGGCCATAGCGGCCGTCAATACGCAGATCGCAAAGTCTCCCAACACCAGCAATTTCTACGATCTGCTTGGGACCGCGCTTTTCGACGGCAAGAAGGATTATCCAGGAGCCGAAGGGGCGCTTCGTAAGGCGATTGCTCTTGATAAGAACAACATCGATGCTCTTGAGAAACTCGGCAAAGTGCAAGTCCAGGAAGGCTCGATGGACCAGGCGCTCGCAACCTATTTGCAGGCGGGCAAAGACAATCCAAACGAAGCACGCTTTTACATTCTTGCGGGCGAACTCTACGAGGCCAAACACAACTGGGATCAGGCGAAGGCCATGTACCAGCAGGCTCTCAGCATCTCGCCCGACCATCCCCTGGCTTCCAACAATCTTGCCTACGTGCTTCTGGAGCAGGGTGGCAATGTGGACGTTGCCATGGGCATGGCCCAGACAGCGCGCCGTGGCATGCCCAATTCGCCTAATGCCGCCGACACCCTGGGTTGGGCCTTTTATCACAAAGGAATCTACAAGTCGGCGATCAGCCAGTTCCAGGAGGCTCTGCGCCTGAACGAAAGAGCCGGCGCTCCCGACGACGCAGTGCTGCACTATCACCTCGGACTCGCCTACCAAAAAGCCAATCAGCTATCACTCGCCCGGCAGCAGTTGGAGAAAGCTTTGAAGCTCAAACCGGACAACGCCGACGCCCGAAAGGCGCTGTCGGAGCTGCGCAGTTAACCGCGGGCGCTGCGAACACTCTCTCGGCATCAACAAAAAACCCCGCCTTGCGGCGGGGTTTTTGCATGAACTACTGTCTTACGCTTTCAGCTTGCGCCGGATCATCCCCCCCATGGCAATGAGGCCGGTTCCGAGCAGGCTCAGAGAACCTGGCTCCGGAACGACCACGTTAGTGTCGCCACTGGAGATCTTTGTGCAGCCGTTAAAGAAACCCTTGCCGGTATTGACGGTCAATTGAACCGTCACACCGACGGCCGAGTAACCTGACGTTGCCGCCAGAGCCCCCGATAAGGTGTAGTTGTGCGTCCCATTCGCGAGAGTCATCAGTGTCCAGGTTACAGGACCAGTAAACGTTCCCGTGAACAGCGTTCCGTTGGGTACCCCATTGCTGCCATTGCCGGTTATGGTGAACCAGCCGCCCGCAGCGAACGTCCCGCCCTGTTGCAGCGAACCGCTCGATAAGGCTCCTGTTTCGAAGCTCACGCTACCCAGGTCAGAACCTGTAATGAGCCCCCCATTTCCGTTGACGGCAATCAAGGCTGATCCGCTCAGCGAGAGTCCGCTGTTCGAGCCCGATAGAGTGCCGCTACTGTTGGTGTAGTCTATGTTGCTGCCGGCAAAAACTGCCGTAGGCAGGGCCAGTGCCAAGACAGCAAGTAGAACTAGTTTCTTCATTTTCTCTCCTAGGAGTTACATCTGGGTCGAGATGACCCGTTGATTGCACCCTTTGAGGGAAGACGGAAAGGCGCGAGGTGTGAAGTGCACCTCGGATTCCAAACGAAAGACGCTCTAACTCACGCTTCTAGAGCACTTAAGGGCCCTATCCGAATGTAGTCGGGGAGAAGAGTGAAAACATCTGCGCACCTGCATCGACCGAAGCGAAAATCGAAGGGCCGCTAGACGGGAGCTGTGGATTTTAACCGAAATCCGAACGTTCGAGATTTTCGGCCGTCTCCAAGGAAAAAAGACTGTAACGGAGTTGTCTGAGAGTTCCTGGGGTCGCTAGTCGGCAGCGATCTCTTGGTCAGGGACCGCCTCCGGTGTCTGCGATGGCTTCGGAGAACGATTCGATGGCAGGCCTGCGTCCCGAATCTTGTAGAGCAACGCGCGGTAGCTGATGCTCAGCGCCCTGGCCGCCTGTTTGCGGTTCCAGTGATGATTCTGCAGAACTTTCAGAATCACCTTGCGCTCCAATTCGCGCACCGCCGCGCGGGTCAGCTTCTTGAGAGAGATCTGCCCATCCACCGGAATGTCAGTGCTGAAGAAATCGTTATGACGCGGCACCAGATCCGCGGAAATTACTTCCTCGCTGCCCAGGATCACGTACCGTTTGATCAGATTCTCCAGTTCGCGAATGTTTCCCGGCCAGTGATACTTCCGCAGCGTGGTCATCAGGTCGCCCGAGAGAGGCTTCGCCCGACAGTTGTATTTGCGGTTGTGATACTCGAGAAAATAGTCCGCTAACTGCGGAATGTCCGCGGCTCTGTCACGCAGCGGAGGCAGATGAAGATTGACCACATTGATGCGGTAGAACAGGTCAGAGCGAAACGTGCCGTTCTCGATTTCCACTTCGAGCTTACGATTGGTCGCGCAAACCACGCGCACTTCGACTTTCTTGTCTTCCTGAGCGCCAATCCGGCAAAACTGCCCGTCCTGGAGAAGCTGCAGCAGCTTCGACTGCAGCGACATATCCAACTCAGAAATCTCGTCGAGGAACAGCGTGCCGCGGTGCGCCATTTCGACGCGTCCCGGCTTTACTCCATAAGCGCCGGTAAACGCTCCCTTTTCGTAACCGAACAACTCACTCTCAAGCAGCGTTCCGGGAATCGCCGGACAATTCACTTTCACCCACGGTCCAGTCCGCCATGGCGACGCCGCGTGGATCATGCGGGCAATGATGTCCTTGCCCGTCCCACTTTCGCCTTGAATCAAGACAGGCACGTTCGCGCCTGCCAGTTTGTTGAGGCGGTCGTGTACCGCAAGCATGCCGTCGGTCTGCCCAAAAACAATCGATTCGGGCGGCATCTCCCCTAGAGGCTGGACGAGTGTATTTACGCTGTTGCTGGTCATGGCGGGCATCTACCAAATGAGGGGAGAAACTTTATCCTGCATCCAGAGAGCCAAAGCTGGCAGGCTCGGCAGAAACCAGGATACTCAAAGTATCTGTTTGAAAAGTATAAATTTAACAGTGAAGCACAACAGGGCACTCCGGTAACCACGACTCGGTGGCCAGAGTAACATTTTTCAGTCACATATGCGCAAATATTTTCACAGTTTTGAAGGGAGTTTCCGTCCGCGAACCGGCGGCTTTTTGGAAAGGGGCAGCGGACGCACAAACTTCAATCCGAGAAGATAGTATCCATCCGCCGGGGTTGTACGAAGGGTTTTGGCGCTCAGGGTCCTGGCGGCCCGCGGCAACAGCGCCATAGCGGCGACCGGAGCGCTGGGAATCTCCAGCCGAATCTGCGCTACAGCGGGCAATGTGCGGCGAATCGCAACCAGCATCCCGCCAGCGCTCACGTTCAGCGAGGTAGCAAACTCAAGAAACTCTTTGCCCTTTCCGTCTCGACTGCGAACAAAAACGGGGATCGCCAGCGGCAGCCGGGCCCACTTCCGCCGCTCGTTTCGGGACCTCGCCCCGTTCATGCAGACCTCTCCATAGCGCCCCTCCCTACGATACAAACTGCACCTCACTTGCCAAATCCGACCAGATGGCCGGGTATCTTCCGCCCAAAGCCGAGATCCCAGCCCCGCAAAGACGGCCAAATCGGTAAGAGAGCGGCTGATTTCAGGTGATTTCTTTGCTTTTTATTCGCGTCAAACAAAAACGATCTTCTGCGAAGGAACCCCCGGGAAGTGCAAGCTTTTGCTACACTTGGGTAATTCCGTTGCATTTTTCATTGACAACGGATTGCTACCTGCCTTACGCTTCCTTTACTGGCACTCCAGTTGACAGTTTGAGTGCAGCTTTCCTCTCCCGTGTGTCAACCTGTGGTAACTCTCATGACCTCTGCCCACAAGAACACGTGTGCTTCGGACGCGGCAGCCGCTACTGAGCCGACACCGCCGATCGTTCGAGCCGACGCAGATGTCCCCACTCCGGAGAACCTCCTGCAGGAATACAAGGAGCTGCGCGAACGCTTTCAACGCACCACCAACGCTCTTGCTTCAGCGGCGCATGATCTCAAGACGCCTTTGTCCATCCTGAACGGTTACGTCGAGCTTCTGCACAGCGAGAAGCTGGGTCCTCTCAGCGAGCGTCAACGCGAAGTCTTGCAGGATATGCGCGACAGCGGCAAGCGTCTGCAGCAATTTATCCAGGATTTCCTGACGTACAGCGCGCTGGAAACCGGCGGCCTGCGCATGCAATTCGAGATGGGCAACATCAACGACTCTTTGTCGGGAGTGTGCCGCCTGTGGTCGAACCGCTTTCAGCAAAAAGGGATTGCGCTCTACTTCCTCGCCAACGATAAGCTCCCGCTTTTTCCGTTCGACGCTCCCAAGCTGGAGCGCATTATTTCGAATCTGCTGGAGAATTCTTTCAAGTTCACCCCACAAGCGGGAACGGTATGGCTGCACGCCGAGCCTTATATGTGGGAGCGCCGTGCGGCATCGCTGCCATCGGCTTCGGAACGCCGGCGGCAGAATGTGAGCCATCCCAACTCGGTCAAAGTGAGCGTGTCCGATACAGGACCCGGCATTCCCGCGGAGTTCCATCTGGAAGTGTTCGACGACTTCTTCCGCCTCCCGAGCAACCAAAACCAGGACGGTATGGGCTTAGGTCTCGCCATTGCCCGCCGGCTGGTGCAAGGCATGGACGGTAAAATATGGGTCGAGAGCGATCCGGGAGCGGGTTGTAAGTTTTCGTTTCTGATTCCTTATAAACCGGCAGTTTCCGCCGCCACCAAAGGAAAACATCGATGAAGCACACCGCCAAGATCCTGCTGGTGGACGACGAACCCGGCATGCTGCGTTACATAAAAACCCTGCTGGAGGTGGACGACTACAAAGTCGAAACCGCAACCACAGGCGAAGAGGCTCTGCAGAAAATTGACAAGGGTCTCCAGCCCGATCTCGTACTGCTCGACGTCCTCATGCCCGGCATCGATGGCCTGCAGACCCTTGAGCAATTACGGCAGAAACAGCCTGCGACCAAGGTTGTCATGCTGTCCTGCGTGAACGATACGCGAAAAGTCGTCCAGGCGATGAAACTGGGCGCGCAGGATTACCTCACCAAGCCATTTCAGAAAGCAGAACTGGATGCCGTCATCGACCTTAGCCTCGGCCAGGGCAAGCAGTCCTTCGGCGGCGAAGTCGAGGAACTCGCTGATGACGTGTTCTTCATCGCTGCCAGCCCTGCGATGCGCAAGATTCGCTCCCAGGCTGCGCTGGTGGCCAACGTCGACATCCCGGTTTTATTGCTGGGTGAAAGCGGAACCGGCAAGGAAGTTCTCGCGCGCCTGATTCACAAGCTCTCGCCGCGGGCGCATCGCACTTTTCTGAAAGTGAATTGTGCCGCCGTTCCCGCAGACCTGCTGGAAAGCGAATTGTTCGGGTACGAGCCTGGAGCCTTTACCGGCGCCACGCACGCCAAACCCGGCAAGTTCGAACTTTGCAACAAGGGAACAATCCTGCTGGACGAAATCGGCGAGATGCCGCCCCTGCTGCAGGCAAAGCTGCTCCACGTTCTGCAGGACCAACAATTTTCCCGGCTCGGCAGCCGCTCCGTTATCAAGGTCGACGTCCGCATCCTGGCGGCGACGAATATCAACATCCCCGAAGCGCTCGCTACTAAACGCCTGCGTGAAGATCTCTACTACCGTCTCAATGCCTTTACTCTCAGCCTGCCCCCCCTGCGTGATCGCCGCGAAGAAATCCCGATTCTCCTCAAACACTCGATGACTCGTATGGCCGAGCGCTATGCCCGCGCTCCGTTGCCGCTGTCACCCAATTTGCTGCAGGCTTGCCACAATCATTCCTGGCCCGGCAACTTGCGCGAGCTGAACAACTTTCTGAAGCGCTACCTGATTTTGGGGGATGAGAGCCTCGCTGTTTCCGAGCTTCTGCCGCGCAACGATGGCACGGGAGGAACACCCGGGGAGTCTTCCAGGACAAGCGATCCCGGTGGTTTGAAATCGCTCGCCCGCTCGGCGAAAGACGAGGCGGAAGCTCTCGCTATCACTCGCGCCCTGGAACAGACCAACTGGAATCGCAAGCAGGCCGCCGCCATTCTGCAGATCAGCTACAAGGCTTTGCTCTACAAGATTCGTCAATATGGCATCGCCGAATCGCGTGGGCACCATAGACTCTCGGCTGGAGCCTAAGCTTTACCGGTCTTTCGCGCGCAAGAAAAAGCCCACGCAAAGTGCCTGGGCTTCTTTCATTTCTAAATTGATTTGCGGCCTACGGTACGCTGAGCCCGATCGTCTGGGTCTTGGAATCGGTTCCCGCGGCAGACGTTACCGTGATCGTGTAGTTGCCCGCAGGCGTGCCACTCACCGGGGTCTGCGTCTTGCTGCTGCTGCACGCCGGGACGAGCAATAAGACGGTAAACAACGTACACAGCGTCAGGATCCTGAAGATCCTTCGCCGGCGACGATTACCGGCTGCCCCGACCAGCACCATCCCGGGAATCATCAGCCAGATCGCATAGAACTGTCGGGTGAAGATACTCGCAGCCGGTGTGATAACAGGACGCGCAGTTGTATGAACGCTCAGCGTGACGGAGCTTCCACTCGTGCTCGTCAAACTCACAGGGCTGGTGCTGGGACTGCAGGATGACGCGGACGGAAGTCCCGAGCACGAAATCGTAATGCCCGATGTGTACAGGGGATGCGGAGTCAATTGCACCGTATATGTCGCGGTATCTCCGGCCACCGCAATACTCTGGTTGCTCGGATTGACTGACATGCTGAAGTCCGTCATCTGCGCCGGGACAGATGTCTGCGCCAGCACGATATTGCCGGGACCAATGGCCTGCACCGTGCCGCCATTAAAAAATACAGGGGAGGTCCCGCTAGTGTTCGCAGTCGGGGTTGCTGTGATGGTGAGTGTCGCAGTCGACCCGGACTGTAGAGAAACCGGACCGCAACTGATGCTCGGATTGGTTGAGCCGGGAGAGCTGCACGTGCCGGCGCCGCTCAGGCTCCCTGAAACATTCGTGAGTTGAACACTCGTCGCAGAGATGCTCAAATCCGCGGTGATCACGATGTTGCTGGCCAGGTCCGGCCCATTATTCGTCACCGTATAGGTGAAGGTCGCCGGAGTTCCGGCGCTGATGAATTGCTGGTTTGTCCCCAGGCTGAGTACCCCTTGAATGGACAGGCTCACCGCGGTTCCGAACTCCGTCACGAACGAATCGTATCCGCCGCCGTTGGTCGCTTGCAGCGCCTTGGCAACCTGCAAATCCGTCGAATTGGTCTCCCCCGCCAGATAAGTATTCTGGTTCACGTCGAGCGCGATCCCCGTGCCCGCATCAATGCCACTACCGCCAAAATAACTGGCCCACGAGGCTGTGGTGGTCTGCCCAACGATCGCCCCCGTATTCAATCGGGCGATGAACGCGTCCTGCGTGCCGTTGAGACTGCTCTGAATCGAGCTCGGATACGGGAATACGGGGAAATTTCCAGCCGTCCCCGCAGGGGGAACGAACGGGGACTGAGTCGATCCCGTGATCATCGCGCCGCTGTTTGAGTCCACGGTGATCGCAAGG
>Ga0209698_10001558_pt1 | contig 26438 bp, 21 predicted proteins | sample LitLauG_LLR_2012_FD_187203 | JGI IMG/M metagenome (GOLD analysis project Ga0209698, IMG submission 187203) | Freshwater sediment microbial communities from Pennsylvania, USA - Little Laurel Run_MetaG_LLR_2012 (SPAdes) (version 2) | ecosystem: Environmental > Aquatic > Freshwater > Creek >... | reverse complement strand
GTCCGTACACCACGGTCGGCCTGCAAGGCGATCCGCCCTACTATGCCTGGCGCTTCAACGGCATCTACTACAACCCAAACGTCTATTACCAGCCCGGCGTCACGGCGACCGGCGCCTCGATGCCGAGCTACAACACCGGCAGCCTCCTGGGCACGAGCTGGACCGTGCCCAACGACGCCTACGGCGTGGTTTCCGGAACGATCAACCTCGCCACGGGTTTTCCGGAGGCGGTCTTCTGCAATTCGAGTTCGGCCAGCCCGACCTCGACGAATTGCATGCGCAACGGCATCAATACGGCCAATCCCTTCCTTTACAACCTGGCGAGCTCGTCCAACGGCTACCCGGATGCGGTCACGGGCAGCGGCACGGGCAGCGTCAGCATCCCGCTCAACGGCACCGATACGATCAGCGTGCAGCCCGGCACCTACGTCTTTCCGGCGGTGCGCAGCGGCAATCCCTTCTACTACGACATCGTCCCCAACGAATACTGCTCGGACAGCAACCTCACGAGCTGCGCCCTGGCCCCTGCGTCGGGCAGCTATACGAATCCGGCGTATGTGCGCTACTGCCTGCTCGCCTCCGACGCCAACAGCGCGTCGGCGGTCACCGGCAGCGTGGCCGTGAGCTGGAGCACGGTGCCTCAGCCGCGCTGCCAGCTCAAGTACAACCAGCGCCTGGGCTACCAGTACCCGCGCTACGGCTGGTTCAAGCGCAACGACATCGTGCCGCTCAACGCGCCGTTCGCGCGCAACAACACGCGCGTCGACTGCGTGAACCCGGCGGCCTGCACCTACAGCGAGGAGATGACCAACTTCGCCAACTGGTACGCCTATTACCACACCCGCATCCAGATGGCGAAGACGGCCGTGGGCCTCGCCTTCAACACGATCACCTCGAGCGACCGCGTCGGTTTCATCACGATCAACGCCTATGCCGGCCGCGGCGGCACCCTGGATACGACGAAATTCGTGCCGATCGCCGATTTCACGTCGAGCCAGAAGAGCACCTTCTACAGCGCCTTCTACGCCCTGTCGGCGAACAACGGCACGCCGCTGCGCGAGGCGCTGTCGCGCGTCGGCCAGTACTACGCCGGCCTGACCAGCAGCACGGCGCTCGACTACGGCATGATCCAGTCGGGCAGCACCACGACCTACCAGGACCCGGTGCAGTACTCCTGCCAGCAGAACTACACGATCCTCACGACCGACGGCTACTGGAACGGCAACGCCGGGCAGGACCTGAGCGGCAACCCGATCGACGACGGCACGACCTACGGCAACCAGGACAACGACCTGACCAACGTCTACGAGCAGCGCAGCGGCGCCGCCAACCCGATCTACGGCGTCGGCGGCTACTACGACGGCAACCTGGCCGACTCGACGTTCAAAGGCACCACCTACACCTCGATCGGCACCCTGGCCGACGTCGCGATGTACTACTACAAGACCGACCTGCGGCCCGCGGGCAGCAAGAACTACAACACCGGCATCGACGTCAGCACCGACGACACCATCGACGCCTCGGGTGTCTGCAAGGGCTGCGTGCCGACCGCCAAGTACATCGACATGAACCCGACCCAGCACATGGTCACGTTCACCATCGGCATGGGGGTCGACGGCTACCTCACCTACCAGCCGGCCGCCGGCACCTACGGCAGCACGGACTTCCTGAGCATCGTCAACGGCGCCTACGGCTGCGTCTGGTCGCCCAGCGCGAGCACGATCTGCGACTGGCCGCAGGTTCCGGTCGGCACCGGCTACAACGACGACCCGGCCAAGGACGACGACCTGTGGCATGCCGCGGTCAATGGCCGGGGCAACTACCTGAGCGCGAAGAATCCGCAATCGCTGGTCCGGGGGCTGGCGCGCGACTTGTACACGATCCAGGCGATCACCGGGGCGGGCGCGGCGGCTGCCACGAGCACGCCCAACATCACGCAGAACAACAATGCCATCTTCAGCACGACGTACTCGACCGCCCTGTGGTCGGGCGACATCCAGGGCCTGACCCTCAACGTGAGCAACGGCACGGTCAACACCTATCCCTGCACCAACTGCTGGGACGAGGTGGCCAAGCTGAACAGCCAGGTCAACACCAACACGAGCGCGCTGGGCGCGCCGCTGCCCACCGGCGATACGCGCAACCTGTACACGGTCTCGAACACCGGGGCGCTCACCTGCTTCCAGGCCGCCGCCACCTCCGGCTGCTCGACCAGCCTGGACGCCACGGCCCTGGGCTGGTTCAGCAACCTGTGCGGCGCGCCGCCGCTCACGCCGGCGCTGCTGTCGCAGTGTTCGGCCCTGCTGCCCCCGGACCAGTCCATCGTGAATTCCGCGGCCAACGTGATCAACTACCTGCGCGGCTGGAACCAGTACGCCGACGCCAGCCACTTCCGCACGCGCACCGATTCCAACTCGGGCCTCACCAACGTGCTGGGCGACCTGGTCGACTCGCGGCCGGCCTACGTCGGCCCGCCGACGCGCAGCTACGCCGATGCGGCGATCGCGCCGGGCAACCAGACCTACGCGGCGTTCGCGAGCAGCAATGCGAGCCGCGAGGCGATGGTCTATGTCGGCGGCAACGACGGCATGCTGCATGCCTTCGACGCGGTCACCGGCAACGAGATCTGGGCCTACCTGCCGCGCATGCTGCTGCCCAACCTGTACGCCCTGACCGACGTCTCGTACTCGACCCAGCACCGCTTCTTCGTCGACGGCTCGCCCGAAGTGGCCGACGTGCTCTCGACCACCGACGGCACCTGGCACACCATCCTGGTCGAGGGCCTGGATGGCGGCGGACAGGGCTACTTCGCGCTCGACGTGACCAACCCGGCCTCGCCGGTGCCGCTCTGGGAGTTCTGCTCGAGCGCCACGCTGTGCCCGTCGCACTACGACGTCAATCTCGGGCTGAGCTTCGGCAACCCGGTCATCACCAAGCGGGCCTACGACGGGCGCTGGGTCGTCCTGCTGACCTCGGGCTACAACAACACCGCGGGCGACGGCGCCGGCCACCTGTTCGAGCTCGATCCCTTCAGCGGCACGGAACTGCTCTCGGTTTCGACCGCGACCGGGACGGCCGCTTCGCCGTCCGGCCTGGCGCGCATCACGGCCATCGTCACCAACCCGAGCACCGACAACACGGCGAAGACGGTCTATGGCGGCGACCTGCTGGGCAATGTCTGGCGCTTCGACATGACCCAGGCGACGCCGGCGGTGTCGCTGCTGGCGACCCTGAAGGATTCGACCCTCACGAGCGCCCTGCCGCAGCCGATCACGACCCGGCCCGAGGTCGGCCTAGTGAACAACAATACCGTGGTCTTCGTCGGCACCGGACGCTTCCTGGGCGTATCCGACCTGCAGAATCCGGCGACGCTGGCCCCGCCGGGCGGCTGGTCGTATGTCGGCTCGGTCTACGCCCTGCTCGACAACGGCACGAACCTGGGCAATCCGCGCGCCAGCACGGCCATGGTCAAGCAGACGCTCACGGCGGTGGCGGCCGGCGGGACCTCGGCCCTGGGCTTGCCCAATGCACTCACGGTGAGCAACAACCCGGTGAGCTTCCCGTCCAACATCGGCTGGTACGTCGACCTGCTGGCGACCGGCGAGCGGGTCAACATCGATCCGCAGCTGGTCCAGGGCACGCTGCTCGTGACCAGCAACATCCCGGAACCCGGCGCGTGCTCCGGCTCCGGTTCGAGCTACCTGTACCAGTTCAACTACCAGACCGGCGCACCGGCCAGCGGCAGCGTCGTCGCCGAGCTGACCCAGGGCAACATGACGGTCGGCAACGTCGTGGTCGAGCTGCCCAATTCATCCTTCAAGGTCATCTCGACGCTGTCCAACGGCACGCAGCAGACCAGCGGCCTGAACACTGCGACGAGCAATTCGAATGCGCGGCATGTCGGCTGGCACGTCATCCCGCAATAGCCGGGGCCGGGCGCCGGATCCGCCCGCCGGTCGACGCCAGGGCGCCGGCCGGCACTACCTGTGCGCGTCCGGCGGCAGGGCAAAGGCCAGCAGGTAGTCGCCCGGCGTGGTGTGCAGCTTGGCGTGGCCGCCGGCCGCGACCACGATGTACTGCCGGCCATCCAGTTCATAGCTCATCGGCGTCGCCTGGGCGCCGGCGGGCAGCCGCTGGGTCCAGAGCTCGGCGCCGGTCATCGTGTCGAAAGCCCGCAGGAAGTTGTCGGTGGTGGCCCCGATGAACACGAGGCCGCTCGCCGTGGCGAGCGGCCCGCCGCTGTTGGGCACGCCCTGCGTGCCCCAGAACGGCCACGGCGCGACATCGCGCGAGGTGCCCAGCGGGCGTTCCCAGGCGATGCGGCCGTGCGCCAGGTCGAGCGCGACGAGCTTGCCCCAGGGCGGCGCGATGCAGGGCGCGCCCAGCGGCGACAGCAGGGGCTTGCGCCGCATGCCATAGGGCGTGCCAACCTGGCGCGCGAATTCCCAGCCATCGAAGGCACCGGACTCGCGCTCGAGGTCATAGCGCGCCCGCGGCACGAGCGCGACGACGAAGGGAATGTCGTTGACGTTGGCGACGAGCAGGCCGCGCTGCGGGTCCCAGGCGCCGCCACCCCAGTTCGAGCCGCCGGCATTGCCGGGCCGCAGGATGGAACCCTGCAGGCTGGGCGGCGTGAAGATGCCGGCGCTGCGCAGTGCCGCGATCTGCTCGCGACACCTGGTGCGATCCCAGAACGTGATGCCGTACGCGTCCTCGGGGCGGACCGGTGCGGCCGAAACGAGCGGCGGCAGGGTCGAGAAGGGCTGGGTCGGCGCCGGCGTCTCGCCAGGCGCAGCGTCCTGCGGCACCGCGCGTTCCTCGATCGGGAACAACGGCGCGCCATTGCGCCGGTCGAAGACGAACACCTCGCCGCGCTTGGTCAGCTGCACCACCGCCGGAACCCGGTCGCCGTCGCGCTCGAGCTCGATCAGCATGGGCTGGGACGCCAGGTCGTAGTCCCACAGGTCGTGGTGCACCAGCTGCCGACCCCAGACCAGTTCGCCGTTGGCCACACGCAGGGCGACCAGGGAGTCGGCCCAGTGGTTGTCGCCGGGCCGCTCGCCACCGTAGAAATCCGGGCTGGCCGAGCCGGTGGGAACGTAGACCAGGCCGCGCTCGAGATCGACCGCGAAGGGCGCCCAGGCATTGGCGGCGCCGGTCCAGCGGGCCTGCTGGGCCTCGATGTCGGAGAAATCCGTGCGCAGCGCATCGGGCGGAATGCGTGCCGTGCGCGGTATCGGGTCCCAGTGCCAGAGCTCGCGGCCGCTGCGCAGGTCGAAAGCGCGCACCACGCCCAGCTCGAGGTCGGTGCCGCGGTTGTCGCCGACCGCCGAACCGACGATGGCCGCGTCGCCGGCGATCGCCGGCGGCGAGGTGACCTGGTAATCGGCGCGATCGCGCAGGCGCACGCCTTTCCACAGGGCGACTTCGCCGTGCTCGCCAAAATCGGCGCAGGGCTTGCCGCTGCGGGCATCCAGGGCGATCAGGCGCGCGTCGATCGTCGCGTAGAGGATGCGCTCGGTGCAGGCCGCGCCGGCGGCAGCGGTCGCGTCGCGCCAGTAGCTCACGCCGCGCGACGCCATTTCCGAGTAGTAGCGCCCGGGCTCGACCTGGGCGTCGTAGCGCCAGCGCTCGCGGCCGGTCGTGGCGTCGAGCGCAAAGACCTTGCCGGTGGCCGTGGGAAAGTACAAGGTATCGCCGATCAGCAGCGGCGTGGCCTCGAAGGTGAGCGCATCGGCGGCGCGCAGGAAGCCGGCGCCCCGCTCGCCGGTGCGAAAGGTCCAGGCGGGCTGCAGGCGGCCGACGTTCTGCGGCGTGATCTGGCGCAGTTCGACGTAGCGCTGGCCGCGGCTGTCGCCGCCGTAGTCGGTCCAGTCGGCGGCCGATGCCGCAGCCGACGTTACTGCAGCCGCAGCGGCGAGGAGCGCCAGAAGCCCGGCGGCCTGCCGCGATGCGCCAAGCGCGACGCACGGGCGCCGGCCAGGACGGTCGCCGGCGCAATCAAACGACGGGAATTCACGCAGCGCAGCCATCGGTTTCCTCCACGCACTCGGGGGAAGCGGCAGGCCGGCGCGAGTGCCGGGGCCGCCGCGAACCGTGCAAGGATAGTGGTCGGGCGAAATTCCGGTGCCGATCGGATGAATCGACCAGTCGCCGTCGTCCGGCGCCGGGGAGCGCGATGAACGGCGATGCGGCCTGGCAAAGGAACCTCGACCGCGGGTCAGCGGGCCCGCGACCGCACCGCCCCAGGCCCGCGGCAGGCCCGCCGCGGCAAGGCGCTTGCCGGTCAGTTGCCGTGCGGATAAAGTCGGCGCACCCAGTACGCGCCGAACGGATGACGTGGCCATCGCGCTCGAATTTCTTGACGTGGTCGTCCCCATCGCGAAGATCCGCGATACCTACCCGGGCGGCTGGGAGCAGTGCCGGCACGACTACGCCAAGCTGATCGGCCGGCGGGTCTGGTTCGACCGGCACCTGTTCCGCGACGGGGCCATGACGCCGCAGGACGTGCGCCTGCTGGTCGAAGGCTGGTCGGTGCTGGGATTCGAGCCGACCGGTCTGGACGACCAGGGCGTGTACTGGAAGGACCTGTGTGTCGTCGACTGGCGCCATGGCGGGCCGACCCGCACCTGCAACTGGCTGGCCTTCGACCCGGTGGCGCGGACCGCGCACCTGGCCGGCACCGATCCGGGAACACTGGCCTGGCGCCGCCGACCGTGGCCGGCCGGCGCACCGTAGCGGCCACCCGGCGATGAAAGTCGCCCGGCCGATCCGCGTCGTGCTGCGCACCGGAGCCCCTTGCAAGGGCAAACCTCGAGCGCTGTCGCCGCGGTCGCCCGAACCGGATGCCCGCGGCCCGGCGCAGGTCGCGGCGGGCGCGCGCGACAGGACGCGCAACCGCCGCGAGGCGACCGCGCCCTGAACCCGGCAGGCCCACCGCTCAGCCGATGGCGACCTTGACCAGGGCCACCGCGTTCATGCAGTAGCGCAGGCCGCTCGGTGGCGGCCCATCGGGAAAGACGTGTCCGAGATGGGCGTCGCAGGTGTTGCAGACCGCCTCGATGCGCGTCATGCCATGGCCGTGGTCGGCGCGATAGGCGACGACATTGGCGGCGAGCGGCTGGGTGAACGACGGCCAGCCGGTGCCCGAATCGAACTTCTCCGAGGCATCGAACAGCCGGGTGCCGCAGCACACGCAGGCGTAGATGCCCGGCGCGAACAGGCCGCACATGTCCGAACTGAAGGGCCGCTCGGTGCCGGCCCGCCGCGCCACCTCGAATGCATCGGGGTCGAGCTGGGCCCGCCACTGGGCCTCGCTCTTGACCACCTTGCGCTCGGGCGGCGGGCTGCCTTGCTGCGCCAGGCGCAGGATGTCGGGCCATTTCACCATTTCGACCTCTTGGATTCGTCCGGCGCCGCCGCCACACCTGCAACGCGCGCACCGGCTGTGCGAAACTCCAGCGATGGTAAACCACGACGGGTCGCCCCAGGCTAAGGTCGCCGCCGTGCCCTGCGACGCCGGCGCCGCCGGTGCGCAGCCCCCGCACCGACCAACCGCCCGCCGCAGATGACCGATCCCCTGCTCGAATTCGCGCTCGCCGCCGACCCGGCCGGGTCGGCCGGCGCCGGGCCGTCGCGGGGCAGCGCCGCGGCGCGCGAACTGCTGCGCCGGGTGTTCGGCTACGCCTCGTTTCGCGGCGAGCAGGAAGCCATCGTGGGTCACGTCACCGCGGGCGGCGACGCCCTCGTGCTCATGCCCACCGGCGGCGGCAAGTCGCTTTGCTACCAGATCCCCGCCCTGCTGCGCCAGGGCACCGGCATCGTCGTGTCGCCGCTGATCGCGCTGATGCAGGACCAGGTCGACGCCCTGCGTGAGCTGGGCGTGCGGGCCGCCTTCCTCAATTCGACGCTCGACGCCGCCCAGGCGCGCCAGGTCGAGCAGGCGCTGCTGGCCGGCACGCTGGACCTGCTGTACGTCGCGCCCGAGCGCCTGCTGGGCGAGCGCTGCCTGGCGCTGCTCGAGCGCGCGCGCATCGCGCTGTTCGCCATCGACGAGGCGCACTGCGTGTCGCAGTGGGGCCACGATTTCCGCCCGGAATACATCGGGCTGTCGGTGCTGCACGAGCGCTGGCCGCGGGTGCCGCGCATCGCGCTCACGGCAACCGCAGACGCGGCGACGCGCGCCGAGATCGCCGAGAAGCTGGCCCTGGGCGAAGCGCGGGTCTTCGTCTCCAGCTTCGACCGGCCCAACATCCGCTACCGCATCGTCGAGAAGGACGATGCGCGGCGCCAGCTGCTGCGCTTCATCCAGGAAGAGCATGCCGGCGATGCCGGCATCGTGTATTGCCTGTCACGCGCCAAGACCGAGGAGACCGCGGCCTTCCTGGCGCAGCACGGCATCGACGCCCTGCCCTACCACGCCGGCATGGACGCCGCCGCGCGCGCCGCCAACCAGGCGCGCTTCCTGCGCGACGATGCCGTGGTCATGGCGGCAACGATCGCCTTCGGCATGGGGATCGACAAGCCCGACGTGCGTTTCGTCGCCCACCTCGACCTGCCCAAGTCGATCGAAGGCTACTACCAGGAGACCGGCCGCGCCGGTCGCGACGGCCTGCCGGCCGATGCCTGGATGGTCTACGGCCTGCAGGACGTGGTGCAGCTGCGCCGCATGATCGACGACTCCGAATCCGACCCGGAATACAAGCGCCTGTCCGGCGCCAAGCTCGACGCCATGCTCGGCCTGTGCGAGGCGAGCGACTGCCGGCGCGTGCGCCTGCTGGCCTACTTCGGCGAGGCATCGGCGCCCTGCGGCAACTGCGATGTCTGCCTCGACCCGCCGGAGATCTCCGACGGCACCGTCGCGGCGCAAAAGCTGCTGTCCTGCGTGTACCGCCTGGGCAAGGAGCGCGGCCAGCGCTTCGGCGGCGGGCAGGTGATCGACATCCTGCGCGGCAAGGACACCGAAAAGGTGCGCAAGTGGCGGCACAATGAATTGTCCGTGTTCGGCGTCGGCGCCGACCTGTCCGAGACCGCCTGGCGGGGCCTGCTGCGCCACCTGATCGCCCTGGGCGTGATCGAGGTGGACCACGACAGCTATGGCACGCTGGCACTCACCGGCGAGAGCCGCGCCGTGCTGCGCGGCGAGCGCCGGATCAGCCTGCGCCGGCAGACGCTCGACGATCCGGGCCGGCGGGTGCGCAAGACACGATCGACCGAGGCCGCGGCGCTGGGCGAAGTGCCCGGTCGACGCTTCGAGCGGCTGCGGGCCTGGCGCGCCGCGACGGCGCGTGAACACGGCGTGCCGGCATACGTCATCTTCCACGACGCCACGCTGCGCGAAATCGCGCTGCAGGCGCCCGATTCGATCGAGGCCCTGTCGGGGATCAGCGGCGTCGGCGCGCGCAAGCTCGAGTCGTACGGGGCGGCGATCCTGGCGCTGGTCGCCGGCTCCGACGGCTGATGCCCATAAGGCTCACGGGGACCGCACGGTCCGCCCGGCGGGTTCCGGTGCAACCGCTTGCGGCGCTCCGGCATGCCACACCCGGGCCGACTGCCGGAAACTGACCAGGCTGGCCAGCGCCGCGGCAATGCTGATCCCGATCACCGCGGCGAAATCGTGTTCGCGGACGAACAGCGCGGCAAGCGCCGGCCCGACGGCGATACCGGCGGCGGCAAAGGCCGGCGATATGGCCACGCCGCGACCGCTACGATCGATCGAATGCACCGCGGCGTACTGGAAGGCGAGCGAGAAATTCCAGCCGAAGTTGTACAACACGGCCGACGCCGCCAGTTGCAGCTCATCGGGTGCGCCCTGCACCAGCAGCAGGGCAAGCACCACCACCGCGGTGGCCAGACCCAAGGGCAGGATGCGACCCAGGCGTTCGCCGCACCACGCGGCCAGCAAGGCCCCGGGCAGGCCCAGCCCGACGCCGATCGCCAGGGCATTGGCCACCTGTTGCGGCGCGATCGCGGCAGCACGACCGATGAGCTGGATGTAGGTCCAGTAGATGCCGACGTTGAAGTAGAAGAGCAGGCAGCCGGCCAGGGCGTAGGCCATGGGTCGGGTCCACAGGCGGCCGGCCTCGCGCGACGGCGCGCCGCGGCCGCCGGCGGCCGGCAAGGCGGCGACGCAAAGCTGCCCGAGCACACTGCCGGCGACCATGACCAGCAGCAGTCCATCAAGGCCGCCGATCCGCAGCAGCGAAGGTCCGGCCAGCAGGCCCGCGATCTGGTAGGCGACCTGCGCGGCCACCGAGTAGCCGAAATTGCGGTCCGGATTGCGCCCGTCGGAGAGCACGGTCAGCGACAGCGAGTACAGCGCGCTGCCGGCGAACATGGCGACGAACTGCGCCAGGAAGAAGGGGATGGCGGCATGCCAGCGCAGGGCAACCAGGTTGGCGGCGAGCATGGCCAGCAGCGCCCAGCGCGCGCCGGCACGCCAGGGAATGCGCCGCACCCACAGGCCGGCGGCCAGTGCGCCGGCCATCGAACCGACACCGATGAAGGCCGAGAAGAAGCCGACTTCCTGGCTGTCGTAGTGCAGGTCGGCCACCACGCCCTCGACGAACTGGGGCAGGATGAGGAACGGTGCAATCGACAGGGCGCTGAGCAGGACCGCCGCCGCAACAGTCCTGGGCGCAAGATCGGCGGCAGCGGATGGGACGGTGCTCATGGGCCGATTCTGCCTGAGCCGCTGGTATTCGCGGGTGCGCGGAGGGTTTCTATGCTCGCTGCCGGCGGCCGATCGATATGGGGTGCCATTGCGGCGCGAAATACTTCGTGAACGGCAATTTTTGGATAAGGCGTGAAGCGTCGGCAAGCGTCGAAATATTCCCGGGTCACGGCTTCGGTTTCTTCGCGGCACGGGAGGTTTTCGTCAGGACGCACTCGACATCGACGAGATAGCCACCGTTTGGACAGGAGTAAACCGTCGCCCCGCCGCAGCCATAGCCGCCAGGCGCCCCTGGGACCGAGGTGCGAACCAAGTTTCCCGAATTGCAATAGACCGTCTTTTGAACTCCGATCGTGAGGGGAATCGGCGCCGAAACCAACCCCTCGTGCAAATAGGTGAAATACCCTCCCGTACAAGTTATCCCTACCTGCGATTGTCCGGGGCCAAGCGGCGGGTCTGTGCAGTGACCGTAAAAAAATGCATGAAATCCGGGAAATCTGCTCGAACAATTCCCAGCGGGATTGGCATTGTCCGAAGCAACGACCGCGGGACCGAGGGCGGCCGCAGAAGTCGTCCAAATCCAAACGCCCGAGCAATTGTCGGTGCTGCCATATCGGACCAGGGCGTTCGTTGTCCCAGTGCCTTGGACCGCCGGATAGTCCGCCCGCGCGCCAAAAGAAGCCGCTGCGAAAGCCGAGGCGAAGAAACAGCTCAATATTCGAACCATGCGTCGGACCGAGGCGATTGAACCGGAAGCACTTTGGCGCTGCGGCTCGGCGAAATAGGATATCGCGTGCCTGGCCTGCTTGCGCACGGTATCGGCCGATCCGTAACACGTGCTTTCCAAACATGTCCTGACCCGACCAGAAGTCGCCTTTGGAGCCAAGGACCCGGTCGAACGTCTGGAAGCATTTCCGGAGCCACCGCAAATGCGCGGCGTACGTCTCAAAATTTCGTGTCGGCTAGCCGCTGCCCGGGAAGGAAAAGAGCGCCCGCTCGCGCACCCCGGACGACGGCCAGCGCTGGGTGATGGTCTTGCGCCGCGTGTAGAAGCGCACCCCGTCGGGCCCATAGGCGCCCAGGTCGCCAAACAGCGATCGCTTCCAGCCGCCGAAGCTGTGGTAGGCCACCGGCACGGGCAAGGGCACGTTGACCCCGACCATGCCGATCTGGATGCGATCGGTGAAGTAGCGCGCCGCCTCGCCGTCGCGCGTGAAGATGCAGGTGCCGTTGCCATACTCGTGCGCGTCGATCAGCGCCATGGCCTCGTCGAGCGATGCGACGCGCACCATGCTCAGCACCGGGCCGAAGATCTCGTCGCGATAGATCGACATCTGCGGCGTGACGCGGTCGAACAGGCAACCGCCGAGGTAAAAGCCATCGGGCGCCCCCGGAACGCGGACGCCGCGGCCGTCGACGACCAGGGTGGCGCCTTCCTTCAGGCCCTGATCGACGTAGCCGCAGACCTTCTGCCAGTGGGCGCGCGTCACCAGCGGGCCCATCTCGCTGCCCGGCGCGCTACCGGGACCGACCTTGAGCCGGGCCAGCGCGGCGCTCAGCCGGCTGGCCATCTGGTCACCCACTTCATCGCCCACCGCGACGACCACCGGGATCGCCATGCAGCGCTCGCCGCAGGAACCGTAGGCCGCGCCCATCAGCGCGGCGACGGCGTTGTCCAGATCGGCATCGGGCATCACCACCGCGTGGTTCTTGGCGCCGCCTAGGGCCTGGACGCGCTTGCCCTGGGCGCAGCCGACGCTGTAGATCGACTGCGCGACCGGGGTCGAGCCGACGAAGCTCACGGCCTGCACGGCCGGGCTGTGCAAGAGCGCATCGACCGCCTCCTTGTCGCCATTGACGACGTTGAGCACGCCGGCCGGGAGCCCCGCTTCGAGCGCCAGTTCGGCCAGCAGCAGGGTCGACGACGGCGTCTTCTCCGAGGGCTTGAGGACGAAGGTGTTGCCGCAGACCACCGCCACGGGCCACATCCAGAGCGGCACCATGGCGGGAAAATTGAACGGCGTGATGCCGGCGACCACGCCCAGCGGCTGGAATTCGCTCCACGAGTCGATCGCCGGGCCGACATTCTTGCTGTGCTCGCCCTTGAGCAGGTCCGGGGCGCAGCAGGCGTACTCGACGTTCTCGATGCCGCGCTGCAGCTCGCCCAGCGCGTCGGCCAGGACCTTGCCGTGTTCGGCGGTGATCAAGGCGCAGATGCGCTCGGCATGGCGCTCGAGCAGGATCTTGTACTGGAACAGGATGCGCGCGCGCTTGGCCGGCGGGGTGTCGCGCCAGGCCGGAAACGCGGCTTGCGCCGCGGCGACGGCCAGCTCGACCGTGGCCCGTCCGGCGAGGGCCACCCGGCGGGTCACGGCGCCGCTGGCCGGGTCGTAGACCTCCTGCGAGCGGCCGTTGTCGGCGACATGGCGCCCATCGATGAAATGTCCGACCGTGGTGACGCGAGTGTCCATATACCTTCCCGTCAGGCGATTTCGCGCAAGGTTTCGCCGAGCATGTTGACCAGCGAGTCGATCTGCGCCCGCTCGACGACGAAGGGCGGGGCGAGCTGAACGGTATCACCGGCGTAGCGCACGTAGAAACCCTTCTGCCAGGCGCGCATCGCGACCTCGAATGGCCGGCGCAAGGGCTCGCCGGGGCGCGCCGCCAGCGTGAGGCCGGCCGCCAGGCCGATGTTGCGGATGTCGGTGACATGCGGCGAACCGCGCAAGCCATGCACCGCCTGCTCGAAGTAGGGCGCGATCTCGCGGACCCGGGCGCAGGCATCGAGCCGTTCGAGCTCGGCGAGCGAGGCGAGCGCGGCGGCGCAGGCCACCGGGTGTGCCGAATAGGTGTAGCCGTGCGGCAATTCGATGTTGTATTCGGCGCCGCCCGCGTCCATGAACGCCTGGTAGATCTCCTTGCGCACCACGACCCCGCCCATCGGGATCACGCCATTGGTGACCTGCTTGGCGAAATTGAGCAGGTCCGGCGTGACGCCGAAGGCCTCGGCGCCGGTCCAGGCACCGACCCGCCCGAAGGCGGTGATCACCTCGTCGAAAATCAGCAGGATGTCGTGCTGGTCGCAGATCTCGCGCAGGCGCTGCAGGTAGCCCCTGGGCGGCACGATCACCCCGGAGGAACCGGAAAACGGCTCGACGATGACCGCCGCGATGTTCGAGGCGTCGTGCAGCGTGATCAGGGCGAGCAACTCGTCGGCCAGGTGCACGCCGCTGGCCGGCATGCCGCGGCTGAATTCGTTGCCGGGCAGCAGGGTATGGGCAAGGTGGTCGGCCTCGACTCCGGCCCCGAAGACCTTGCGCACCGCCGGAATGCCGCCGACGCTGATGCCGCCGAAATTCACCCCGTGGTAGCCCTTGTGCCGGCCGATGAAACGCGTCTTGCCGGCCTGCCCTTTGAGGCGCCAGTAGGCGCGGGCGATCTTCAGCGACGTGTCGGCCGCCTCCGAGCCCGAGCCGGTGAAAAACACGTGGCCGAGCCCGGCCGGCATGCGCGAGACGATGCGTTCGGCGAGGCGAAACGCCAGCGGATGGCCGAACTGGAAGGTCGGCGCAAAGTCCAGCGTGCGCACCTGGCCGCTGACCGCCGCAGTGATGGCCTCGTTGCCGTGGCCCAGTCCGCAGGTCCAGAGGCCGGAGAGGCCATCGAAGATCTGCCGACCTTGCGGGTCGCGGTAATAGCAGCCCCGCGCCTGGACCATGAGCCGCGGGTCCTTCTTGAACTGCCGGTTGCCCGAGGTCGGCATCCAGAATGCGTCGAGCTGGGCCGGGGTCAGGGGCAGGTCATCGAGCGGCGCGGTGGCGGATGGGACGGGTTGGCTGAGGTCCATGGCGCTCTCGCTGCGAGTGGGCGTAAACCGCCATTTTGGCGATTTCCATTGTTTCCGTAAACTGCAATTGATCACAATTTACATGCATGTAATTGAAACTTTCATGGTCAAGAAGGCCCTGCTGGACCAGATCGGCGATGGCGAGATCCGCTTGCTGCGCATCTTCAAGGCGGTGGTCGAGTGCGGCGGCTTTGCCGCGGCCGAGCTCGAGCTGGACATCGGCCGTTCGACCGTCAGCCGGCACATCCAGGATCTGGAGCGACGGCTGGGGGTCAGCCTGTGCCGGCGCGGTCGGGCCGGCTTCGCGCTGTCGCCCGATGGCGAGCAGGTCTACCGCGCGACGGGGCAATTGCTCGAGGGCCTCGATAGCTTTCATGCCGGACTGCAGGACCTGCGGGCCGACCTCGCCGGCCGGCTGTCGATCGGCCTGTTCGACAAGACGGTGAGCAATCCGCAGGCCCGCATCGGCGAGGCGCTGCACGCCTTCCGAGGCAGCGCGCCGGGCGTGCGCGTCGACCTGACGGTGGGTGCGATCAATGCGATCGAGGCGGGCGTGATCGGCGGCCGATTGCAGGTCGGCATCGTTCCCGGACACCGCCGTTCGGACAGCCTGGACTACGACGACCTGTTCGGCGAGACCATGCATCTTTATTGCGGCCGCAGCCACCCTTTGCATGGCGCGCGACAGGTACCGACCCTGGGCGAGCTGCAGCAGGTCGACTATGCCGGACTGGCGTTTCATTCGCCGAACATGGAGGCGACGCACCGCTTCGGATTGCGCCGCCGGGCCACCGCCAACGACCAGGAAGCGATCGCCACGCTGATCCTTTCGGGCGATTACATCGGCTTCCTGCCCGATCACTATGCGGCGGCCTTCGTCGCCTCCGGGGCGATGCGGCGCATCGAGCGGCGCGATTGCACGTACCAGGTGCGCTTCGTCGCCGTACGGCGCCGCTCGGGGCAGGTATCACGGGTCACGCGCACCTTCCTGCAGGCGCTGCGTACGGCGCACGGCGGCGCCACGGCCGGCGGCGATCAGGGGGCGGCGGACGGCGCCAGGTAGGCGTCGTAGAACGTGCGCGCGACGAGCAGGCTCACCACGCCGATGAAAGCAAGACGGATGAAGCGGTTGCCATAGCGCAGCGCGATCCGGGCACCGATTTGGCCACCGGCAAAATTGGCCACGGCCATGACCAGGGCCGGCTTCCAGAGCACGGCGCCGTGCAGGATGAAGACCGGAAGCGCGCCGAGATTGGAAGCCAGATTGGCGAGCTTGGCGGGCGCCGCCGCGTGGAGAAAGTCATAGCGCAGCAGGCGAACGAAGATGAGCTTGTAGAAAGCCCCCGCCCCGGGCCCGAAGAATCCATCGTAGAAGCCGACGGCAGCGGCGCCACCGGCCGCGACCAGCGCCTCGTGGCCACGGGCAAAGTGCGGCGCATGGGTCGCGCCCAGCTTGTTGCCGGCGTTGTAAAGGAGCAGCCCGAGCAGCAGGAAGGGCAGCAGCTTGCGCATCGGCGCGGCCGGCACCTGGGTCACGACATGGGCACCGAGCAGGGCCAGCAGCAGCGCGGCCGCGATCGCCGGGGCCACCGTGCTCCAGCGCGGCGGCGTCGCGCGGGCATATTGCAGGGCCGCGCCCGCCGTGCCCACCGAGGATGCGAACTTGTTGGTACCGAGCAGGACCGCCGGGGCGGCGCCCGGCAGCAGGGCGAAGAGCGCCGGAACCTGCAGCATTCCGCCGCCGCCCATGACCGCATCGACCAGGCCGGCGCCGAAGGCGACCACGGCCAGTTCGGGCAGCAGGAGATCCAAGCGCGGCTCAGGCGGCGCGCCGAGCGCAACTACGACGTTTTGGCTTCGTCCGTTGCCGGTGGACCGGCGGCGGCAGCGTCGGAAGGAGAACTGGCCGCGGGTTCGGCGGCGTCAGGGCCGGAATCGGCCGATTTGGGTCGGGCATGCCGCAAGCGTTTTTCTTCCTGCTTCTTCTTGCGGGCAAGCTCGCGCTGGCGTTTCTCGTAGGAATAATTGGGTTTTGCCATCTTCCGACCGCAATGCGCCGCCAATCCGGGGACGACGCCCCGGACGCGCGAAAACCGCTGCGGGCTGCGGCGGATGCCGCAGCCCGCGAACCGCCAAACCTAGCGAACTAGATTGCGCGGATCTGCGTTGCCTGCGGGCCTTTGGCGCCCTGGGCAACGGTGAACTCTACGCGCTGGCTTTCCTGCAGCGACTTGAAACCCGTACCCTGGATTTCGGAGAAATGCGCGAACAGGTCCTTGCCACCATCATCGGGGGTGATGAAGCCGAAACCCTTCGCATCGTTGAACCACTTAACGACCCCAGTTGCCATGAAAACTCCGTAATGAATGTATGGGAATTTCGCCGAGCATCGCACGGCGTGCAGACGATCAAGCGACGCAAGCTGGGTTACACCGGCTGGACGTGAAGCGCGCATCCAGTTGGGGAAGGACCGAGGGCAAACGAGACTTAAACGAGAGCGACCGTAATACTACCCGAAAAGCCCCAAAGTAAACCCCCATATTCGGGTGCCGCCCCCGGCACGCGCCATGCTCGGCGTCGCGCCGCCGGCCGCCGCCGGATGCCGGCTTGCCGACAAATATTCAATGAAATCAATCCATCGGCATATTTCGGCATATTCGTCGGTGTCCACCCTGGCCCCACGGCGGGGCTTGCGGCGCATGCGGCTAGCCGAACTGGACCGCGCACACCGGCTTGCCCAGCAGAGTCTGGGTATACGGCCGGTGTCCCGGATCTGCCGCCGCGGCACCGGCGGCGACCAGGAGCGGCAACAGATGTTCCTCGCGCGGGTGGCAGGAGCGCGCGCCGGGCGCTTGCGCCCAGCGCGTCAGGCGCGCCGCGCGCAGTTCCGGGTCGGTGAGCGCGATCGTATCGGCCAGCCATGCGTCGAAGGCGCGCGCCTCGGCGTCGGCGGCCGGGTCGCGGCGGAACATGGCGCGCAGGTTGTGGTAGCTGAAGCCGCTGCCGACGATCAGCACGCCCTCGTCGCGCAGACCGGCCAGCGCGGCGCCCGCCGCGAAGTGCAATGTCGGATCGAATCCGCCGTGCAGCGACAGCGGCACGATGGGAATGTGGGCGTCCGGAACGATGAGCAGGAAGGGTATGAACACCCCGTGGTCGATGCCGCGCCGGCTGTCGGTCGCCACGGCAATCCCGGCCGCGGCCAGCCGCTGCACGATGCGCGCCGCCAGGCGCGGATCGCCGCAGACCGGATACCGCAATTGGTAGGTGTGCGGCGGGAAGCCGTAGTAATCGAAAAGCAGGGTGTGCGCCGCAGCGTCGCCGACGGTCATCGGCGCCGCTTCCCAGTGCGCGGAAATCACCACGATGGCGCTCGGTGGCTGCGGCAGGCCCGCGACGATGCCGCGCAGGTAGGCCGCCATGCCGTCCCAGTGATCGGGCGCGAGGCCCGGCATCGGGTCCATGAAAAAGCACGGCCCACCGCCGTGCGGGATGTACAGGCTGGGTTGCCGCTGGGCCATGGAGCGTTGCTGCAGAGTCGTTGCGCCGGGTCGCCGGGCGGCGCCGCGCCGGCGCCGCGTTGGCTTCGAACCTACGCGCGGAACGCCCGGACGAACGCCGAGTCTGACACGCCGCGGCCCGGCCGACCCGGCGCGGCTGCCCGGCAAATGTTAAATTCGAAGGTTAACGGCCGCTCGGGCCGCCTCCTGGAACGCCACCTTGAATCGCCGTCCTGCCGCGCTGTTCGCCACCGCCGCCGCCCCCGCCGCCCTCGCCGGCGCCGCCACGATGGCCTGGCAACGTGGCCCGCGGCGCATCGCCGCCGCCATGCTGGCGGCGCTGGGACTGGCCGGCTGCCTGGGCAATTCCGGCAGTCCGACGCCGCCGCCGACCAACGTCCAGGCCTATGCCGGGGACGCCGTGGTCAGCGTGACCTTCGATGATTCGCCGCTCATCAGCTACTGGCTGTTCTATGCCCAGGATTCGCGGATCACGCCCTTCAACCTGGACAACGGCACGAGCATCCTGTTCAACTTCGGCGACGTGGTGCCGGCCTACTCGCCGACCATCCTGTGCAACGGCCCCCTGGTCGCGGTGATCAATCAATCGAATCCGCCGGTGCAGAATTTCTCGGCCTATTTCTTCACGATCAACGGGCGCACCGGCACCGCCAAGGGTGGCCAGGGCAGTGCGCCGGTGGCCGCCGTGCCGCGGCCGGCGGCCGGCAGCAACGTGCCCTGGGTCGGCGGCGCCCCGCTGCCCGGCGGCATGCAGGGCCTGGGCTACATCGGGCTCACGGGTTGCGGCTACTCGGGCCGGCCGCCGGCCGGACTGTTCGTCGCGGTCGGCACCGGCGGCCGCATCTACACGAGCACGTTCGTGCAGACGGTCGCCGGGGCTTTGACCAACCCGGGCAACGCCGCCATGACCTGGAACCAGGATACGCTGCCGTCGGGCTTCAGCGCCGACCTGCACGCGGTGGCCGGACGTGCCGCCAACCCGAACAACTTCGCCGACCCGGGCCTGCTCCTGGTCGCCGTCGGCAACAACGGGACCATCCTGCACAGCTTCGACGGCTTCAACTGGCAGCCGACCTCGGCGACCCTGGTCAACGGCAGCGACCTGTACGACGTCGCCTTCGCGACGGGCGGCTTCGTGGCGGTCGGCAAAGGCGGCGTCGTGCTCAACAGCGCGGACGGCGTGAACTGGGCCGTGAACCAGACGGCGCACGCCGCCAATCCGGGCAACTTGACGCTGCGCGCGGTGCGCTGCAACGCATCGACCTGCATCGCCGTGGGCGATTCCGGAACCACCCTGCTGTCGAGCGACGGCGGCGGCAGCTGGACCAGCCAGCTGTTCGGCGTCAACAACTGGACCTGCATCGCCTACGGCAACGCCGACGCCAATGCGATCAACGTGCTGGTCGGCGGGACCTATGTCGCGGGCAACGAGCCGATCAACACCTGGGTGGTGGCCGACGCCGATGGCAATTTCGGCTACCTGTCGGCAGCCACCGGCAGCACCTGGGTGCGCGGCGGCTCGATCATCGCCTCGGGCATCGTGGCCATGGACTACACCTCGCAGTTCGTTGCCCTCGACAGCGCGGGCAATGCCTGGATGAGCGAGCGCGGCACCGGCAACTGGGCGACGTTCAGCGCGGCGCCGGTCAATGCCGGCGGCGGCGCCGTTGCGCTGCGCAGCAACGGCTACGGCTACGTGGCCATGGGCGCCTCAGGGGCCAACGCGGCGTCGTTCTGACCGCTGCGGCGCGGCGCGCCGGCCGGTCGCCCGGCGGCGGCACACTCGGTACAATGGAAAGATCGGGCGGCATTCCGCCGCGCCTCGAGCGCGGCGCGACGCCCCTACCGCATTGCGCGAACCACGATGCAACTGCTGGCCCTGGGCCTGAACCACCAAACGGCACCGCTGTCGCTGCGCGAGCGCGTCGCCTTCCCGCCCGAGGAGGTCGAGGGCGCCATCGCCCGGCTGCGCGCGCGCTTCGCCCGCGACGACGCCGGCGCGCTGAGCGAGGCGGCCATCGTCTCGACCTGCAACCGGACGGAACTGTACTGCGCGGTCGACGCTCCGGAGCGCGCCGGCACGGCGCTCGCCGAATTCGTCGCCGCCGAGAAGGGCATCGTGCACGCCGAGCTGGCGCGCGCGGCCTACACCCTGCCCAAGGGCGACGCGGTGCGGCATGCCTTCCGCGTGGCCAGCGGGCTCGATTCGATGGTCCTGGGCGAACCGCAGATCCTCGGCCAGATGAAGCAGGCCGAGCGCCTGGCGCGCGAGGCGGGCGGGCTGGGCCTGCTGCTCAACCACCTGTTCCAGCGCACCTTCGCGGTCGCCAAGGAGGTGCGCAGCTCGACCGAGATCGGGGCGCACTCCGTGTCGATGGCCGCCGCGGCGACCAAGCTGGCGGAACGCATCTTCGGCGACCTCGAATCCTGCCACCTGCTGTTCGTCGGCGCCGGCGAGATGATCGAGCTCACCGCGACGCATTTCGCGGCGCGCCATCCGAAGTCGATCACGGTCGCCAATCGCACCCTGGAGCGCGCGCAGGCCCTGGCCACGCGGCTGCACGGACGCGGACTGGCGCTGTCCGAGCTGCCCGAGGCGCTGGCGCGCTTTGACGTGGTGGTCTCGTGCACGGCCAGCTCGCTGCCGATCATCGGGCTGGGCATGGTCGAGCGGGCGGTGCGGGCGCGGCGCCACCGTCCGATGGTGGTGGTCGACCTGGCGGTGCCGCGCGACGTCGAACCCGAGGTGGCGCGCCTGGACGACGTCTTCGTCTACACGGTCGACGACCTGGGCCGCATGGTGCAGCTGGGCCACGAATCGCGCCAGGCGGCCGTGGCCCAGGCCGAGGCGATCATCGAGTCGCGGGTGCGCGATTTCGAGAGCTGGCTGGCCAGCCGCGCGACGGTGCCGCTGATCCTCGACATCCGCCAGCGCGCCGAGGACATGAGGCAGTACGAGATCGAACGGGCGCGGCGGCTCCTGGCGCGCGGCGACGCGCCCGACGCCGTCCTGGAGAAACTGTCGCAGGCCCTGACCAACAAGTTCCTCCACGCGCCCATCTCGGTGCTCAACGAGGCCGCGGCGGCGTCCGACGAGGAGCGCCAGCGGCAGATCGAGATCGTCGCGCGCTTCTACCGCGACCAGCTCGACCCGTCCAGGAACCACTGAACGCGGCGCCGCGGGCCGGTGCCGCGCCGCCGCGCCGCGCGCTGCGCGGCCCGCGAACGTCCGAACGGAATCGAACATGAAACCATCGATGCAGGCCAAGCTGGCCCAGCTGGCCGCCCGGCTCGCCGAGATCGACCGCGCCCTGTCGCACGAGGATGCGACCGCGGACCTCGACCAGTTCCGCCGCCTGTCGCGCGAGCGCGCCGAGATCGAGCCCCTGGTCAACGGCTTCCTGGAATACCAGGCGGCGACGCGCGATCTGGCCACGGCGCAGCAGATGCTGGCCGATCCCGACGTGCGCGCGCTGGCCGAGGAGGACGAGGCCGCGGCGCGCGCGCGCATCGCGCAGCTCGAGGACGAGCTGCAGCACCTGCTGCTGCCGACCGATCCGAACGACGAACGCAACATCTTCCTCGAGATCCGCGCCGGGACCGGCGGCGAGGAATCGGCGCTGTTCGCCGCGGCGCTGCTGCGCATGTACCTGCGCTTTGCCGAGCGCAACCGCTGGCAGGTCGAGACGATCTCCGAGAGCGCCTCGGACCTGGGCGGCTTCAAGGAGGTGATCGTGCGCATCATCGGCCACGGCGCCTACAGCCGGCTCAAGTTCGAATCGGGCGTGCACCGCGTGCAACGCGTGCCCGAGACCGAGGCCCAGGGCCGCATCCATACGTCGGCCTGCACGGTCGCGGTGCTGCCCGAGGTCGACGAGGTCAACGACGTGCACATCGATCCGAGCGAGATCCGGGTCGATGTCTTCCGCGCCTCGGGCGCCGGCGGGCAGCACGTCAACAAGACCGAGTCGGCGGTGCGCATCACGCACCTGGCGAGCGGCATCGTCGTGGAATGCCAGGACGACCGCTCGCAGCACAAGAACAAGGAGCGCGCGATGAAGGTGCTGGCGGCGCGCCTGAAGGACGCCCAGGCGCGCGCCCAGCAGCAGGAACAGGCGACGCAGCGCCGCTCGCTGGTGGGCAGCGGCGACCGCTCCGAGCGCATCCGCACCTACAACTTCCCGCAAGGCCGGGTCACCGACCATCGCATCAATCTCACGCTGTACAAGATCGACCAGATCATGGACGGCGACCTGGACGAGTTGAGCCGCGCCCTGACCGCCGAGCACCAGGCCGACCTGCTGGCTTCGCTCGCCGAAACGGCCTAGTTCGATGGCCCGCGGATCTTGAAGCCTTCGCTCACGGTTCCGTCCTCGGCAGCCGGGCGATTCGCGGCCCGGCGAACGTCCGCGCCGGCGGCCTAGGACCGGCCGGCACGACGCCATGGCCAGTGTCGCCGAAGCGCTCGGCGCAAGCGACCTGCCGCCGCGCGAGAAGCGCGCCCTGCTGGCCCACGCGCTGGGCGTGCCGCGCGAGCGGCTGCTGGCCCATCCGGAGGCCGCCGTACCGCCGCTGGCACTGGAGCGCTTCGGGCGCATGGCCCGGGCACGCGCCGCCGGCGCGCCGCTGGCCTACCTCGTGGGCGTGCAGGAGTTCTACGGCTTGCCGATGCAGGTCACGCCGGCCGTGCTGATCCCCCGGCCCGATACCGAGCTGCTGGTCGAACAGGCGCTGGCCGTGCTGCCGGCGGACGGCGCGGCGCGGGTTCTCGAGCTGGGGACCGGCTCGGGCTGCATCGCCATCGCGCTGGCCCTGGCACGGCCGGCCTGGAGCGTGCTGGCCACCGATCGCTCGGTCGCCGCGCTCGAGGTCGCGCGGGCCAACGGCGAGCGGCTGGGCGCCCGGGTGCAGTGGGTCGCCGGCGACTGGTTTGCGCCGCTGCGCGGGCGCTTCGAGCTCATCGTCAGCAATCCGCCGTACATCGCGGCGAACGATCCCCATCTGGCCCAGCTCGGCTACGAGCCGCACGAAGCGCTCAGCGACGGCGGCGACGGCCTGGGTGCGCTGCGCCACATCGTCGCCGGCGCCGGCGCGCAGCTCGAGCGCGGCGGCTGGCTGCTGCTGGAGCACGGTTACGACCAGGGAGCCGCGGTGCGGGCGCTGCTGCGCCAGCATGGCTACGGCCGGATCGCAACGGCGCGCGACCTTGCCGGCCGCGAGCGGGTCGGCGCGGGACGCCTGGAATGGCCGGCGACCGATCCGAGCGTGGCCTGAGTTCGCCTGGCGCAGCGACCTCGGTCGCGCCGGCGCAGACCCGGGAAGCGCGCACGGGAAGGACCGGGTCGCCCCGGACCTTCCCGTACTTCTTCGCAACGCCCGCGCGCGGAGGCACCAAAGGCATTGGAACTCAACGGGTGTCAACGCGGCACGAGAATAAGCTTGGTCGGAAGTAGGGTTAACGCCGGAACGCGGCGCTAAAGTTTCCGCAATCCGGGCCGATAGCGCCTGTACGGGGCGGTGCACCTGATTTTTGCATGAGGGCGCCGGTGAAATTGCAGGACGCCGACGGGCGCCGGCGCCACGGTTTGACGGCCCGGTGGTCCGTTCCTACACTTTGCCGTCAGTGTGCGTCAAGCTACGCGCAGGCCCTGTGTCCGCCGGCACAGCTCATCCCCGTTTGCAGGAATAACGCCCAATGGATGCCAAGGAATTTGTCCACGCCACCGTCACCGACCACCCGTTCGTCCTTTTCATGAAGGGAACGGCGCAATTCCCGCAGTGCGGGTTCTCCGGCCGTGCGGTGCAGATCCTCAAGTCGTGCGGCGTGAAGAATCTCGTCACGGTCAATGTGCTCGAGGACGAGGAGGTGCGCCAGGCCGTGAAGGACTACGCCAACTGGCCGACCGTGCCGCAGTTCTACGTCAAGGGGCAGTTCGTCGGCGGCGTCGACATCCTGGCCGAGATGCACGCCAGCGGCGAACTGCAATCCCTGCTCGAGACGGTGCCGGCGACGTGAGCACGCTGCCCGTCCGTCCGGGTGCGGGCAGGGACGCAGCGGTCCGTCCGCGGCGCTTCATCGTCGCCATCACCGGGGCGTCGGGCGCGGTATACGGTGCGCGCCTGCTGGCCCATCTGCGTGCCGCAGGCGGCATCGAAACCCACCTGGTGGTGTCGAGCGCGGGCGCGCTCAATGCGCATCATGAGCTCGGCCTCAAGCGCAACCAGCTCGAGGCGATGGCCGATGTGGCGCACAGCGTGAACGACATCGGGGCGAGCATCGCATCCGGTTCCTTCGCCTGCGACGGCATGATCGTCGCCCCCTGCTCGGCGAAGAGCCTGGCGGCGATCGCCAGCGGCTATGCCGACAACCTCGTGGCGCGCGCGGCCGACGTCAGCCTCAAGGAGCGCCGACCCCTGATTTTGATGGTGCGCGAGGCGCCGCTGCACCTCGTGCACCTGCGCAACATGGAAACCGTGACGCAGATGGGCGCCATCGTCTTTCCGCCGGTGCCGGCGTTCTACCAGCATCCGGCGACGATGGAGGAGGTGGTCGACCACACGCTGGGCCGGGTGCTCGACCTGCTCAAGATCGAACACGCGCTCGCGCCGCCCTGGACGGGCTTTGCGCGCGGCGCCGCGGTGGCACCGGCGCCGGCAGCGGTCCGCGCCGCCGGCCTGCCGCTGACGAACGGTTGATGCGAATGGACGGCAGGGACGAACAGCCGACGCGAATGTGCGGAACAGACGCACCGGCGCCGTCCGTCTATGCTGCACTGCAGGTGTCCACTCTGGGCACGGAGCGGGGGCGAGTCTGCGCGCGCCCTGCTCGTCACGTGATGTTGAAATTCTTTTTTCAGTGAGGTTGCAACATGAGCAAGGGTAAAAAGAGAAATACGCAGGTCCTTCATAGCTGGGGCATCCTGCTCGGGATGGCCGCGCTGCCGATCCTGGCGCTGCTGTCCAAGCTCTATCCGGCGCAGGACACGATCTGGGCCGTACTCGGTGTGTTCTTTTGCGTCATCGTGGTGCGCTCGGTGATCGGCTTCCTGTTCCCCGCTACGCCGACGCGCAAAAAAAGCGAATCGACCGTCACCCCGGCGAGCTGATCCGCCGATCGCCGCGTCCGACCGGCGCTTGCAGCCGCCGGTCCGGGCGCGCGTGGCGCGCGGTGCCGGGTCGGACCGGACCGCGCTTACAACAAGTTACGCAAGAGCACTGGCCTTCGGGATCTAATCCGCTTGGCAACCCTCCAAGGGTCGTCGCGGTGCGGTTCGGTGAACCGCGCCCAGGTGGAAGCGATCCGGAACGGGGGAGGTGATCGTGCGTTGCCATGCATTGCCGGGCAATTTCCCGGCCGCAAGCCGCGCCGCATCGGCGGCCTTGGTCCTTGGCCTGCTGGCCCTGGTCGCGGCACCGTCCAGGGCTGCCCAGCATGAAGAGCGTGGTCACGAAGAACGTGGCCGCGCGGAAATGCGCCGCGAAGGTCCGGCGTTCCGCGGCGAGATCGGCCGCTTTCATGAGCATGACTGGTCGGTCTGGCACGGCGGGCGCTGGGAGCACGGCTACCACGGCGACCGGCTCGGCTGGTGGTGGGTCGCCGGCGGGCTCTGGTATTTCTATCCGTATCCGGTCTATCCCTATCCGGACCCGTATGTACCCCCGGTCGTGGTGACGCCGCCCGTTGCGCCCGCGGTGGAGCCGCCGCCGCCGACGCCGACCCACTGGTACTACTGCGGATCGTCGCGCGGCTACTATCCATACGTGCCGAGTTGCCCCGAAGGCTGGCAGCAGGTTCCGGCCAATCCGGCCGTCGGCGGCGCGCCGCCGGTTCCCGCCCGATGAGCGGCATCGCCTCGAAATGCAAGACTTCGTCCGTGGGCCGTCGCCCGGCACGGTCGCGGCCTTGTCGCCCGGGGCAGCCCCGGCAAAGCGGACCCGCCTGATCAGGAGTCGATGAACATGCATGCATCAAAGTGGTTGGTCGCGATCGCCGCCTGCGCGCTGGCGCTCGGCGGCTGCGTCACCGTCCCTTCCGGCCCGAGCGTCAGAGTACTTCCGGCACCCGGCAAACCCTTTGAAGTCTTCGTCGCCGAGGACCAGTATTGCCGCGGCTACGCGCAATCGACGATCGGCAACGCGCCGCAGGCGGGCGCCGACGCGGCCATCGGCTCGGCCGTTGTCGGCACGGCCATCGGCGCCACGGCCGGTGCCTTGCTGGGTGGCCGCAACGGCGCCGGAGCCGGAGCCGGCATGGGCCTCATCTTCGGATCGGCCGTCGGCTCCGGCGAAGCCGCCCGCACCGGTTATGGTGCGCAGCGGCGCTATGACTTTTCCTACCAGCAGTGCATGTACGCCAAGGGCAACATCCTGCCCGGGCAGCCCATGCCCTATTACACCC
>Ga0209698_10001557_pt1 | contig 26441 bp, 20 predicted proteins | sample LitLauG_LLR_2012_FD_187203 | JGI IMG/M metagenome (GOLD analysis project Ga0209698, IMG submission 187203) | Freshwater sediment microbial communities from Pennsylvania, USA - Little Laurel Run_MetaG_LLR_2012 (SPAdes) (version 2) | ecosystem: Environmental > Aquatic > Freshwater > Creek >... | reverse complement strand
GGGCTGAGCCACTGCGTGATTCCATCAAGCGCGTGCTTATGAACGCATTGCGATCAAATTCAATTCCTTCCCTTGCAGGCGCGGATCAGGCAGCTGGGAGCGGGCCACGCTCAATTGGCATATCCGTTGAACTGCTTCAGTTGAAAATGAATAGCCGCGATGTTTTCATCACAATCAAGGCTCGCCTATCGTCCCAATCACCAGCGCAGACTGTAATTTGGTACGGGGACGTGCACGAAGCCGTAGAGGATCAATCCGGCCAGGTTGGCATGATGGTTGGTGCTACCAACCGAGGTTTGCACAAGATCGCGAATGATCTGGCAGTTGCCGCAGACGCGGAATGTCGAAGGCCTTAACCAACTGCTGCTCCCCACGATATTGGGAGCGTTCTACAAAATCGATCAGCCGTTCCAATGTCGTGACGCTATACCTAGATTTGCATCCCTCGCACAATTCGGTTGCTTCGCGACGCCTACCTGGCGCGCGCTTTCCGAACGAGAGGATGGGAAATTGGAAGGAATTGACGGCACGAATCGAAGAGTGCGATTTTTTGATGCATTTATCGCACGACATCCTATTCTCACATCTTTTCTAGACTTTTCGGTGGCCAGCCCCAATCGACGATGGGCAGCGCGGGAATCCGATCGTCAATTCGCCAAGAGACCCTCTTGGCTATTTTCAGGTGCCCAACCGACGCCCACCAAGTCGAGACATTTGCTGGGCTCAGCGCTATTTTTGGCTCTACTTTCTAATCCAATTTCGGGTCAAGCCGGCACGCCTGAATCGACTTCAGGGTCATGTGAAGCTCATACTTTTCGCTATGACGATGATTGCCGTGGACTTGCTTCATCAGTGGAGACACTTCAAGGAATCGACCGCCTGAAATACCTTCCGCTTGATTCGGACGGTAAGGTTTGGTTGACGATCGGCGGTGAATACCGACTCAAGACGGAAGCGCTAGATGCTCCGGATTTCGGGGTTGTAAGTGCGGACAAGGCGTATGTAGCAGTTGGAGAGCGCTTTCTTGCCCACGCCGACGTAAGAACGCAAACCGGATGGCGTTTATTTCTCCAATTTTCCGCAGCCACCGATGTGGGCAGAAGACCAGTCGAGCGCTCGTTTGATCGGAGTGCACCCGATATTGCGCAAGGCTTCGTCGAGATCCCAGTGGAGATTCCGAAAGGCACTGCGGCGCTGCGTATTGGACGCCAGGAACTCGACCTGGGTGACACCCGATTGGTGAGCCCAAGGGAAGTTGCCAATCTTCGACTGGCCTTTGATATGGCCTCGGCGCTGGTGCATCTGGATGACGCTGATGTACTTGGGTTTTGGGGACGCCCTGTCGTAAACAAATCTGGTGCGTTCGACGATTCCGCCCCGACAACCGAATCCTTTTACGGGATAACGATCAAGACCCGGCCAACCATCGTCGGTAGTCCTGTTGAAGTCGATACGCTCTTATTAGGGCGCAACCGCGCTCACGCTTCCTTCTTCGACGCAACAGGGCCGGAACAACGTCGATTTGCTGGAGTTCGAATTGCCGGCGTACGTGGGGCCGTCGATTACTCGGCTGCAATTTCCTACGAATTTGGCCACGTTGGTCAATCCGACATTTCGGCATACGGCATTTCGGCGACCGGAGGCTATCGCTTCGAAACGGCTCGCTGGAAGCCGAGATTCGGAGTTGACTTTGGACTTGCAAGTGGCGATCGCAATCGACGGGATGGCAAGATCAACAGCTTTGATCCACTTTACCCAAATCTGGGCTATTTCACTGATGCGCCCGTTGATTTCCCGGTGAATTGGATCGGAATCGAGCCGAACATATCGATAGAACCTCAAGCAAGCATATTAATTAAATTCGGCACCGATATTCACTTCAGGGACAGTACCGCGGACGGGATCTACGCATCCAGCGGGAAAGTTTTCGTCCCTGGCGGGCTCAGCGATGGCTCTTTTGCGGATGCCCTCGCATTCGCACACATGACCTGGCACGCAACGCATCGATTGCAACTCGATCTTGGTTACGTCCGCGGCTGGGTCGGGAAAGTCGTATCAACCGTACATGGTCACGACCTCAACTATGGTGTTGTCGCGGGCTTGTACCGGTTTTGAAGGCAAATCTCGTGACGTCCTCAGGACGCATTATTGCGCTACTCGCAACCGCAAATTTTGCCGCTGCAACAGCAGGAATGATAGTTGCGGGGATCCTTCAGTTGATCGCTACGGATCTTCAATGGTCCACGGCCGATGCTGGCAGGCTTATCACGCTCTACGCGCTGGGATTTGCCATCGGTGCCCCCCTCTTGGGAGCGGCCTTCGGTACCTGGTGTCGAAAGAAGACGGTGATGCTAGGGCTATCCCTCGTAGCAATTGGAAGCTTGGGGAGCGCGTTGGCCACGCAGGCAATCTGGCTCGAGGCGGCGCGAGTTCTGGTTGCGGCGGGATCTGCGATGTCAATTCCAAGCGTTTCGGCGATTGTCGCGTTTCTATTTCCCCAGGAGCGTCCGCGCGCCCTTGCGCTCGTGCTCATGGGGATGACGCTCGCAATCGTTCTTGGGGTTCCCGCCGGTACGCTACTGGCGAGCCTGTACGGTTGGCATGCGCCACTTTATGGAGCGGCAATCCTCGCGGCCGTTATCGCTTTGGGAGTAAAGGTCTTTCTACCCGGTGGCATCGTCGTTCCGCCCGTGCCGTTGAGAGCGTGGTTATCATTGCTAGCGACGGCACGAATCTATCCCCTGCTTGCGCTACCCATTGTCTCCGTAGCCGCTACGTTTTGTATCTACGGATACATTGCGCCGTTCACAAAAGCGATGTTGGGCATCAATGCACAAGGGCTCTCGTGGCTTTTGCTGTGGTTTGGAGTCGTTAGTCTTTTTGCCAGCCTGTCGCTGGGTCGAATATCCAAATCTATTGACGCTAAACGAATTTTGCCAATGACGATTGTAGGATTTGTACTATGCTTTTTTCTATTGGACATGACAGCGCAAAGGCTTTGGCTGGCCATTGTTCTTTTTGCGTCGTGGGCAGTCTGCAATTCCTTTTTTGGAACGTTGCAACAGGCGCAGATTGTTGAATCGGTACCATCGGCCGCCTCAGCATTACTCGCGCTCAATACGTCTGCCACATTTGTTGGTCAGGCTCTGGGTACCACCATCGGCGGAATCGTCATTCAAACGTCAGGAGTCCGCGAACTCCCCTTGGCTGGGTTTGCGCTAGCGCTCGGAGCTTTGGTCGTCTATGCCCTTTCGCGTAAGTTCCGACCGAGTACTGCTTAATCGTTGGTCGAATTTATGAAGTTTTGATCAAATAGCGATTGACCGGCAATCACGTGGGCTCCCGTACTAGTTGAGGCTGCTCTTGCGGTTCAGAAAATTTTTCCAGTAGATATTCCACGAACACTTTCGTTGCGGCGGGCGCCTGGCGGTGAGGAACAACAACGGAGACTGCGGTCACGGCAAGTGACCAGTCAGGGAGCACCCGAACCAGTCGCCCCGCCTGAATATCCGATTGAAATAATTCCTCAACCAAAACGCCAATTCCCAAGCTCTGAAGCAGAAGCGCACGCGTAAGCGCCATTTGATTGCTCCAGAACCTGGCATCCAATTTCATCTGGATGCGTTCCGACTCTTTGGATATATTCAGGGTCATCTCACCTGGCGTGGGACCCGTTTTCACCATCTTGTGTAATGGAAGTTCCGACGGTGAATTCGGAATTCCCGCTTCTCGCAAGTAAGCCGGTGATGCAAACAGGTTGAGGTGTGCGTCCATAAGATGTCGGACGACAAGATTGGGATCAGCAATGTTTCCCATCCGAATTGCCACGTCGAGATTTTCAGCAAGAAGGTCGACGCGTGCTGCCGACGTATCGAGATCAAGCGAGATTTCGGGGTAGCGGCGGACAAATTCGGGAAGATGCGGTGACAGGAGGCTAATCGCGAAGTCGCCGGTGGTCGATATTCGAATGCGTCCCCGAGGCGCTTGAGATTGCGCTCGCATGGCGTCGGTGAGAGATTGTGCATCGCGCACCACGTGCCGACATCGTTCAAGGTGTAACCATCCCGTTGTCGTTAGGCTGACCTTGCGCGTTGTCCGATTGAATAGCTTCGTACCAATCGTCTTTTCAAATGCGCTAATTCGCCACGATAGGGTTGAGGCGGGCATTCCCAGTCTCTTGGCGGCGGAGACGAAACTTCCCGTCTCGGCAACCGCGACAAAAAGTGCCATGTCACGCAGCACCGCCAGCGCTGACTCACCTACATTATCCAAACCATTGTTTGATCTATCCAATTTCGGTCTCTTTATCTTGCCGATAGGACAGAATAGCATCGGCAAGGGGAGACGGGGCTGACCGCCGTCATACCGCCAGTTCCTGTACGTGCACTGCCGCGCCGGTATTCACTACCCCGGAATGGCCCGCAACCGGATCAATTGCAAATCGTCGCGCGTACGTCCGTGTGGCAGCTTTGGGAGGGCGTTTTGGCATGCGTGAAGTAGTCCGCGACGTGAATTCCTGGATTGGCAAGGCTGACCGCGAATCCCAACGGGGGATCAAAAGCATCGGTCCCCAGCGTGAGCTCTCGCGGCAGGCAGCATCCGGACATCAAAGCCGTGGTAGCTGGCTAGCCGCTTCACGAAAGAGTCAATCCCACGTCCCATACGTACCCGATACCCCGTCAGATCAAAATTCAAGCGGCAAGACACCGTCGGTGACCTTGGACACGCCGATGATCGACCACGTACGAGCGATAACGGTATTCGCGTCCGTCGTGAGCAATGGATCGTTTCGAGGAGCGGCCAAAGACCTTGCGCTTGCACCGTCCGTCGTTAGTCATCACGTTTCAAGCCTGGAACGCCGCTTGAGAGTGGTTTTGCTTCATCGCAGCACGCGAAAGCTCTCGCTAACGGCCGAAGGCAAGCGTTTGTACGAGGTTACGAGCGCTATGCTCAAAACTGCGGAAGACGCCTTTCATGACATCGCTCGGCGCGGGGATGAGCCATCAGGAACAATCCGCGTTAGCCTGCCTGCCGCGGCCGCCTCTGGCCCCCTAATGCAGCACCTTGCATCGTTCATGCGTCTTTACCCCCGAGTGCACCTGGCGATACACCTTTCTGAAGACGCCACCAACGTGCCTGGAAGCGACTACGACATTGTTCTGCGGGTATGCTGGCCTGAACAAACGACCAAAAAAATGAAGAAGCTATATATGGTTCCTGGACGCCTCGTGGCGAGCCCGGACTATATGAAGCAAAGAGACCTGCCGACCCATCCGAGTGATCTGGCAACCTGGGACTGGATTCGGTTCTCCCCTCGGCCCGCTGAGCTCGAATTTTCCCATCCCGAACTCGGTGTGGTACGTGTTCGCGGAATCGAGCGCGCCAGTGTCGATTCGATCGCCGCGATTCATAAGCTCGTCGTAAGCGGCATTGGTGTCGCGCGCTTACCGTACTTTGTCGCCGATCCCAGCATCAAATCGGGCCAGCTCGTGGAACTTCTTCCTGGGTGGACACTGACGAGCCCCAGCATTTACGCCATCTTGCCGACCCAAGTTTCCAAAACGGGAATTCTCTGGAAGCTATACCAACATCTCAGCACCAATGCCGCGGAAGCGGAGCTCGTGACCTAGCCGGCGAAATTCTCGTCAAACCAAGCTCACTAGATCGAAGCAAGCATCGCCCCTTCGCATTTCCAAGTCTCTCGCGCTCTTCAAGATCATCGGTTCAGCTGCCACATATCCCGTTACATTCCGTGAGCTGCAGCCAAGCGCCGCCTGCAAACTTCTAAGAAACCCTGCGCAAACGATGCCTCAACCAAATTGTCCGGCAGAGCGCACTCTTTCCCATTCGAAAGAACAATGCCTGTCCTTTCCCTCCAACGTTCGCCAAATGCGCCATCAAAGATTTTTTGTGCGCCTTTACCTGGCTTAGGCAAGAACATATAAAACAAGCGCATCCAAAGTGGGGTTCCTCCGCCCCGCGTCAAGCGAGTTTGATTCGGGCCCGGATCGACTGCGACAACGCGAATGCCACTTCCCTGAAGCTCGCGACTCAAGGCCACGGTAATCACATTGAGGGCCTGCTTTGATTTGATGTACGGACCAAACAGTTTAGCGAAGGACTTGGGCGCGATCAGATCATCCAAATCAAGGCTCTTCACGGAGATCGCTAATCCTGCAGTCGTATTGACGACCGTGCCGCCACCTGCTGCCTGAAGCCCGTCGCGTAGGAGATCAATCATCTCCAGGGGTGCAAGCGCATTTATCTCGAACTCCAATTCGTTTCCATTTTTCGAAAACTGCAACGTTTCCGATAGAACCCCCGCATTGTTAAAGAGATAATCTATTTTCGGGCACAAGAGCAGAATCTCAGTCGCCATGCGAACCTTATCCCGATGACTTCCGAGGTCGCCAGTAAGAGCGCCCCGCAGTCTCCCTGGGAATTGCGCATTCAATATTTTTGAAAATGCGATGGATTTATCTTCGTCTCTATCGACCAAGATGACATCCACACCATGACCCGCCAGCATCAAGCAGAGCTGAGATCCAATATCGCCTGACGCGCCCGTTACCACCGCCACCTTGGAGACCAAATGCCACCTCGATCAATAAATTTCGAAAAAGCCGGTAACTACTCAATCCCCGTGATGCCAATCTCGGGATACCAGAGGCGCGCAGGAAATTGCCAGCCGCGATTTCAAGCTGGAATTGACACTATTTGATCGGAAAAGTAATGCGCGGAACTTCAATTGACGGCGGGTCCCAAATCTCGTGGTCAAGTGCCTCGCCAATACGATTTCCGCATACATCTTCAAGACTGCCATCAAAAATAATTGCAAATTCGCCGGCTTTCCATGGATGATCAGGAATAAAGTCGACGGACCGCTCTCCCACGGCAATTTGAATCTTTCCCGCTATTACTTCACCGGCGGATGTCTCTATCTTGAACGCATGATCCAGCAACGCCCTATCCATTACTCGATCAAAAATCAATGAAACGGGCTTACGTGTGTCGGCGGCAGGAACAGACACCGACCAACCGGCCGGAATTAGCGGTCTACGTTCAGCTTCAATTGCGCGGAATCCTGCAGAGATCAGCACGGCCCGTGACGTATCCGATTCGGCATCAAGGACGGAAAGTGTGTAGCGACGACCTGGCACAAGCGGCGCACCGTCAACCTCATTAGCGCTGACGCCGCGTTTGATTCGACCGGGATCGAGAAGAAGCGTCAATCGCCGCCCGTCCGCACTCCAAAGTTCCTGGCCAAAGGACATAAACGCCCCGCTCCTCTCAACGCCTCCGTCATCACGCAGTGAAACGTCACGCCGATTAAATCTCCCGCGCATATCCGTGCTGAAGGAAAGATAAAAGCGCAGGGTATTCGCGGGAAGATCTGTTGCAGAAGGGGATATTTCCACCTTGGGAACCTCTCGAGCAAGCTTCCGCCCGGGGATTGAAAATTCACGCTGCCAGCTCGGCTCCATTGCAGATCCGACATGGCAGTACACGACCGCGCGGTACGTTGAACCGTAATCGAGAGGATACGAAGGCTGAAACTCTAGACGCTCCCTGGTACTCACAATGTTTCCAAAAATCGGCACCGGCGCTACAGCTTGCGGTTTTGCCGGGACAAGTACGACCTCAAAATGTCGATCAGCGTCACATTTTTGCAAATCGTCGCCAAGAACCACGACCAGTTCGTTGGGATCCGAAGGCGATATCAACGACAGATCTAGGGATTGCGCAGCTGACGCTATCGACAAAAACCACAGTGGAAGTGCAACTACCAATAGCCTGAGCTTTTGATAGGCGCTCTCCACCGTGGTTCTTAAATGGAGCAATTTCATCAATTGCCGGTCGGACCACCACCGGGAAAGTCAAACTCGGACCAGATGCGATCCAACTTCATCGGTAGCGGCGCCACGGGCAGCGCTTCAAGATTCAAATTTCCGGATTCTGCGTCCCGCGTAAGCGAAACGAGAAATTTATCGTTGAGCGCGTCCGCGTGAAGAGACGCGCCAACAAACATCACGGCTTTCCCAACGGGACCAATCGGATACTCCGGGGAAATGTCGCTCGGATATCCCTTTGGGGAATTGTCCGGCGTGTAGCTCACAGCTTTGCTAAAACCTGCCAAGGGGATATATCGAGGTCCGTGGCCCATATTCGTGACAAAGAGGCTCTCTTGGCCGTATACGTTGACCTTGAACATGCTAATCGGTTGACCGTTGCCCATATCACCAATCGTCTTTCCCGTAACCCTCTCTCCGTCCTTTAAAGCCGACACTGGGATCAATACCAGAGGACTGCAGGTGTACGCAGCGATCAACGTGTCAACACCGTCGATGGTCGCAAACGTCATCGCTCGCACTGGCGCACGCGTCTCGTATCTCGTATGTGCGATGTGGTACATCCGAATTTTGCTTTCAGAAGCCTTACCCGTAAACGGGTAAGAGATACGTCGCAGGGTTGAGGAAAATTCCTCATTGGAGATGCCGGAGACGTACAGTTCGCCGTTGTGGAATTTCATGTCGACAATGGTCAACGTCCTTACGGGAATTTGGGCCTTGGCATCGTATTTCACTGCTGACGGAACCGGCCAATCATGCGAACGGTCCCGAAAGTGCATGTCGTCACCAGGCGCATCGGGAATTTTGTATTCGCTGGAGGAAAGCCCGTGCAGATCCACGTTGAATATCTGACCAGATGGCGCTACGCGAACGATCGCTGGCAGGGAGCCGTCTCCATACCCGCGAGACACGGATAGGTACACATCCTGCGTAATCGGGTGTACTGCCATGCCGTTGATCGTGACTTCGTTTGACGCGACGCCCAGAGCGTTGGCGATCCGAACGTCGATATTATCGACTTCGAGTGGCGCAGATGCCGCTGTAGGCGCCGTTCCGCGACCGATCGGATACGAAAAAATGGCGCCACTGACGTTATCGCCGACAAATAGAACGCCATCGGGGCTAAACGCCAGTGCTCCCGCGTAACGAAGCGAATCGCCCGCCGCATTTGCAGAAGCGCAAAGCAGGGGCGAAACTAGCAGCAATAGCGATAAAAGTGCTTTCGGGGTGAATCTCATCTTTTCGTTCTCCAAATATTTGATCCGCCCCGTGGATGGGGCGCACTCAAGGAAACGGTCGAGTTTTTAAGAGTAATGACTGCGCCGGCACAAATTGTTGGCGTAACCCCGCGTGATGTTGTCCCGCACAGCAAGGCTACTCAACATCGCCGTTGCGAAATAGACGGTAGATCATCGATCAAGCGATTCACATGATCGAACAGTTATCCCCCGTTTTCTTTGATCGGCAATCTGTCCAAACGGCGCTAAGAATGGCGTTGGAAGCTAGCCAATGGTCGCACGCTCCAGGCAGCAACAATATTCTTGACACCGAAGATTGGCCTCGAGTCGGCCGACCCGCAGAAGACAACGACGACAGTAATGTCGAATACCGGGTACCTGATACCGGCAGCAGATATTGTCGCTACGGCTTGACCAGCGCTACATCGATAGACGAAGCCGCGCCTTGAAAGCACATTGTCGAGCGATGAAAGCAAATAGAGATCATGGTTTGACTCGTACGCCGTCGCAATTGCTTCCACAGGCACGAAAAGCTGCTGGGCAATATTTTTTGCGCTCGCGTCAGCCTACGCAAGAAAATCCACTCTCAGCGGCTATACCGTTATGCCAGCCGCTCGGATGTTAGGCGTCTTGACCGCGCAAAAAATGATCGGATCAGGTCTGCGTTGGGATTGGCAGCCCCGCGGGACCTCGGGCGAGCGTTGGGCGCCGCTTGGGCAATGTGGACGTCGCAAAAGCTTGAAATGTCAGAGACGATTCAATATTTGGACACAGGAAATGTGGGCGCAAGTTTCGGAAAGCTTCAACAAGACACTTCCGATGGTGGTGAATAACACACCATTTCCTGATGTCTTACGCTCGAAATGCCGTAGGCGTAAATTCGTCGTCACTTATCGTCATTTCCAGCGGCTTACCGGCCAACACCTGTCGTAGAGCAAGAACACGAGGGTCGTCCTTTCTTGCCTTGAGCAAGTGCGACAGTGCAGACGGCGTAATCCCCATCAGATCTGCTACCGAAGACAGGCGCCATCCTGGCTGAGCATGTAATGCTGCCGACCGCAACCTCACGTCTGTCTTCCTGCTTGTTCGACGCTTTGTTGGACAGGCATTTTCCTGCTGCGTAAACCAAATCTGCGCGGCACGCAGTTTGCTCGCCCAAGCGCCCGGCCGGTACTCGAGCGGGTCAAGTGCCTTTCGAAGCGCCTCAACAATGTCGGCTTCTCTAATTGTTACGCCTTGTCGAGCGATCTCAGCGAGCACCTCGGGACAGGATTGCAGCGTTAACCAAAATCGCTCTGAAATCTCTCTTTCCCTGGGGAAAGTCGTCGACCAGAGGATTCGAGCCAATACAAACGGCATTTGTGACTTGCGAACGACGTTGTAGCTCTCAGGCAGACTTTTGAGGTAGACCCCGTAGTCATACCGGTCTTTGACCCGACGACCCGCTTGGTAGCGGCGCTGGCTTCTGAAGTATTCGGTGGTGCCCCGCTTTCCATCAACTGAATGAACGATGCAAAATCGCCGCTCGGCGCGCGCAAGGCGATAACAAATGCCGCACCCATGCATCCTTTCGATGGCTCTAGCCGCAGCGCCGATGAGTTTCAAGCCAGCCAAATCCGACTCGTGAAACGTCTTGCTTTTCTGGTTCCTGACGATCGCCCGCAACGCCATTTGTGCGACATCACGCGGTTCCAACTGCGAATAGTCGAGAGATATCTCTGCACCCCCCAGAGCAGATTTTTCGGCCTCACGTGAACCCGGACTCCACACGGGTCGTGCAGCTGCTGCCAACACTTGCCCCCAGCTTTTCTGGTCGTTCACGCCTTCGCGTTGGTGCTCGGAGGCCTTTTCGGTCATCGCCTGAAGGATTTCCGCAAGCGGAATCTTGCTTTTTGACAGGTCAACAGCGCAGCGACTCGGAAGATTTCCCAAGTACGTCTCGAACGATTTCTTCCAATTGCGGACCTCTTGGCAGCCGCGATCCGCACGAGAAATCTGTCCTCCGCCGGCAAGGAGCGCCGCTCGCACAAGCTCGGACAAACCAGTCTTTAGGAAGGCTTCGTGCGATTCCATAGATCCCACCACGCGCAGCCAGCGCGGCGGAGTCGTCGAACGTGTAGGGACCTGCATACAAGCTCTTGCAGTAGTAGGGCTCTCTAACCAATTGATAAACCTTCGGATATTTTTGCTGCCGCGCACAAACGCTTGAGATTTTCTATCCGCAGGTTTGCGCAACGAAGCGCAGATGATGGTAGAGAATTGCAGCGATGACAAATCCAAGCAATGACCTGGCCCTGTTGACGGCCAAAGAGGTGGCGGAGCTCCTGCGGGTTTCCCCACGTCGCTTTGAACAGATGATTCAGGAGGGTGCGGCGCCCGAACATATCCGGATTGGGCGACTTCGCAGATGGCAGCAGCAAAGCGTGCGCGATTGGCTCAAGGCAAAGCTAGCCGCCGCAAGGCCCAAGCGAACGAACGCAAAGTTATAGACAACCTTTGGAGGGCCATAAAGCTGTCTTGCGCGCAAAACGAGGGCGCTTGAGACGGCAGCCACGGGAGGCAACGTGCACCCGCGCGCGCAAGACGACGCAACGCGACTGGTGGTGCGCCCATCAAATTGACGAGCGCGCTGGCAGCAAACCGTCGTCCGGGAGAACCCGAGACCTCGAAAACTACTGACCAGAAAAGCAGAAGACCCCGGCGCGATTCCAGTCGCGCCGAGGTCTTGGGACCTGCCTGTACAGTCTTTTTCTCTCCAGACCGACGAGCGGATCGTAACGCATGGTCCGTCCGTCTGCAAGTCATTTTCTTGCACGGCCCCCGCTTTTCCTCCGTCTTGCATCGGCATGCAGGTACGTGCATTTAATCGCACGCGCCCAGTGCCTATCTCGGTGTCTCCGACGTCATTTTCCCAATCATGCAGGACCAGGAGACTTGAAATGTCCGATACCAAGACTTTCGCGCGCGAGCATTGCCAACGCAACCAACCCAACGGCCGACGCAGCTGCGCCCTTACCAGCCGAGTCCAAAGTGATCATTCCTCCATTGCGGCAAATACACCAGCCGGCCGTAACGTTGGCTGCGCACTCTTTCGACCCCGTACCAACCTTGCTTGGACCAAGCTGAACGTGGCAAGGCACCCTACCCCGTGGGCTGCCTGCAAACGCTCCTTGAACATTCTTCACTGAGGAGCCAAACATGCCAGCTGGACCGCAACTTTGGACTGAAGAAGTTCGCGCTAATCGCGCCAAGCGAGGGCATAGCCAAGGCGTGGGCGACTCCTATATTCCGCACCTATTTTCCCAGGAGGTATCAAACCGTAGCACTCAAACCCGCATGCCATCGGATGTCGGGAATCGCACCATAAATCTGCTGGACGCTCTCGCCCGGCAGCTCTACGAAGTTCATTCGTTTGTCCCCGGGCTCGTTGGCTATTACGAGTCCTTTTCAATACCCCGCCCGTTCACACTTGCAGCTGCGCAGGCTCTGTGCGTCGCCCACCCCCATCATTCCACGACAGGAATTGCCCGCGACCTCTTCCTGACCGCTCTCGTGGAGCGCAAGGCGCCTGACGGGACCATCGAGCGGACCGCTTGGGACGCCATCTCTACCAAGCAATTGAAACGTCGCACCGTAAACATCGCCCTGATGTTGCGGCAAGCCTGGTGTGCACAGGAGGGAATTCCCCATTTCCTCTTTACCGAGACATCGGTTCCGAAATTCGTCTGGAAAAACATTCAAATCATCCGCGGATCAAAACTCCGCCTCGTGGAATTTGAGGTAGTCCCGGGGCTGTTGGAACAGCACCCATCTCGCATGTTGGCCGATATCGCCACAACGACTTCGAAGGAAACCATCGCCAGCTACTGCACTCGCTACGACCAGCAAAATCACCTGGCAAAAGGAAGCGCCATTCGGGTATTCCTGAATTTGTTGTTGCGGCATCGCCTGAAAGTAAATCTCGAAGTTCAATATCTTCTTGGTCAACCGATCGCTAACGCAAAGCCCACGCCGGGCGTCAAATTCAACATTGGAACGGTGTAATGGCTACGTACCTCTTTGTTAACGACTGCATAGCTGTCGATGATGTGATCTTCCGGTTATTGCACATTGGGCCATTGATAGGCGGATTTGTCTACGCGATAAACCTAGACACCAAAAACCCTTTGCCGCAAAAGTGGTCACGGGAAGAGTTTGACAGCCCGCCATTTCGAAAAAGGCTAAAAAAGGTCGAACCGCCGCCGGAGCGCAAGCGCCCATTAAAGCCAAGCACCATCGACAACCATATTCAGGATGAGCGGTGGCGCCGCATTCGTACCCTTGTCAAGGATAGACACCTGGAAGTCTTGAACACGACAACACGAATGCGCGTGCTCAAGGACCACGCGCAAACCGTCGGCTGTACCCCAAGGACACTTCTGGCCGACCTGCGCCTCTGGTGGCTGGGGGGACAAAATCAATCCGCGCTACAGGGGTCGTACTTTCGGTGTGGTCACATCGACGAGGCGACGCCGAGCGCACTGCCATTCGAGTGTACGGAGCCGGCAGGAAAGTCGATCATCGTCTTCGCGCCTTCTACCGAAAAGGCACGCGGACGGCCCCCCAGGATCAATGCGTACGACATATTCTCGATCCCCCGCGATCTTCGCCGGATCATCGCCAGGCGTGCCGCAACCCTGATCAAACTCGACGAGACGTGTTCTCAACGCTGGGTTTCAGACAAAATCGCCGAGGAAATGTTTTGCGTCAAAGACGCAAACGGCGACCCGGTTCCCAGTCCGGATGACCCCGATGACGTGCAATTACTGCCCAAAGGAATGCGCCCGACAAAGCATCAGATTCGCTACATCGTTCGCCGAGTCGTACCACCGGCGGAGGCCTACCGGCGTCGCGTTGGTAACGCCGACTTTCTCAACAATCATGCGCCTGCCTCGGGTTCAGTCCTTGACGCGACCAACGGCCCAGCGGATGTCTATGAAATCGACGCGACCATCGTTGATGTGTGGATCGTCGCGAAGGCCGACCGCAAAACGATCATCGGTAAGGCGACGCTCTATCTTGTGCTGGACCGCTATTCCCGGTTGGTTGTAGGGTTTCATCTTAGCCTCGAAAATCCGTCGTGGTGCGAAGCGCGCCTCGCAATACTGAGTACCGCCAGCAACTGGGAGCAGACCTGCGCAAGACTCGGTGTCAAATATGACGAGCGCGACTGGCCGGCGGTCGGCGTCGAACCCAATCAATTCCTTGGCGATCGCGGGGAGATGAATTCCTTTTTAAGCGACGTCGTGAGCGATGGACTTCGAATACCCGTCGCAAATCCACCAGCGCTGCTATCGCAGCGCAAATCCATTGTGGAGTGCGGATTTCGCCTGATTCATGTTCCCCTCAAAGACAATGCTCCGGGATACGAGCCTCCCAGCAATGCCAAGAAGCGGCGCGGAAAACACTACGACAAGGACGCATGTCTGACACTCGATGAGCTCGCAGCGCTGCTTCTTCGCGCTGTAATTGCCTATAACAAAAAGGCAATGGCTGGCTTTCCTCTTTCACCAACGCACGTGCTGCAAAAAGTTATCGCAACGCCGATCGCAATTTGGAATCTCGGCATCGAGGAGCTGATGGGAAGCCGTCCGCGACACACCTATGACTTCATGAAGTTTCAACTCATGCCATCGGCTTTTGGTGTCGTGAAGGTCGATGGGATTCACTTTGCTGACTGCATATACGAATTCGATGATCCCGTCTGCCGAAGCTGGCAAAGCCGCGCCAGCCTGCGCAAGGCTTTCGAAGTTGTCGTCATTCACAACCCGGCTCTGGTGGATCAGGTCATAGTTGTCGACCCCAACGATTCCAGTAAGCAATTCGTTGCACATCTGGTCTCAGACTATAAAAGGTTTATGGGCTATAGCGCAGCAGAGGTGCACTTTATTGCCAAGGAGAAGCAATCACTTGACGGCCACGGTGAGGACCTCAACGAAGCCGGTCGCGTGAACCTCGCCCGCTCGATGGGCAAGGTAATCGATCACGCACGTGAAGAAACTGAAAAAGTAACTGAAGGGATAAAGCTCGCCTCACGCTTGCGCAATTCCGACGACGTTAGGGACGAAGAAGCTGCTGCGCGGCGCCGCCAGACACACCGCCTAGATGGTAGTGGTCCTATTTACGACATCGGCGTCAGCAATTTGACTGCAAACGCGCAAGACGATGATTTCGACGTGCAAGTTGCACCGCACGGCAATTTCTCGGCCGAATCCGCCACCACGCCGTGCGTTGATATGCCAATAGACGAGCCCGAGTCGCCGGCCGATACACCAGAAATGGTGCCGGATGCCGACGCGGCGCTCATGAACGAACTCAACCAATTCGTGGGTGCATGATGAAAGAACATACATTTTCTTGTGTCAATGCGATTTACCGCAAGGCGACCGACAAGCGTCACGCGGGTAATCCCTATATCGAGGCACTGCCGCCATTGCCATCGGACAGTCAATTGCTTCGGGCGCTGGGCGTAACGCCAGACTTCGATCCTGCCGAGCGCTTCCTCGAAAACCAGGTGCGATTCGAAAGGCTAAATTGCCTCGAGCAACTGCTCGTGCCTCTTCCGCGCCTGGTACAGCTTGCAAGCGCAATATTCAAGCTCCTTATCGCTGGCTATATCAATCGTCGACCCTTCACGATTGCCGACAATAGAGTCATGCAGGACCTTTACGCGGAGCAGATGTCCGGAAAATTTCTTGCGTCAGGTCGGGCTGAACTGGCTGCGCAGTTCACCATGGCGTTAATTGCTGCCTCCGGCATGGGCAAGTCCTTTTCGCTGCGGCATATTGCGAGCCTCCTTCCACCTGCAATTTGGCATGAGGCAATTGGTAAATGGCAATTGCCATTTCTGTTCATCGAGATGCCGTTTGATGGCGTCGGCGCCCATAGCCTTGCCTCGGAGATGTTTGAAGAATTTGATCGGTTACTTCCTGACGGCAACTATCACGAATGCTTTATGGTCAAGACCAAAACCAACGCGATCGAGCGATTGCGGCTTGCGCTTTCCATCGCTCGTGATCATGGCGTAGGGATGATTGTTGTCGATGAGGCGCAGGGCACGCCTCCCAAGCCCACGGAATCACCAGACGCGGCCGAACCGCTGCCCGGCAGCCGGACGAAGCGGGCGAACCGCAACATTCAAGGCGTCCAGAGCGAGACCACGCTGCTCAAGCAGCTTATTCGCGGCTCCAACGTGAGCCATATTCCGTTGCTGCTTTCGGCGACCCCAGAACTCAAGCGTCGCATCGGGCGATTTTCCCTGGCCCGGCGAAGCGCGGGTCGTGGCTCCGCTCAGTGGGGCCCCTTGGTACCCAGCGAGCGGCGCGCGCTACTGGCTGGTCTGTTTCGACTGCAGTTTGTACGCAAACCGGTTGACCTCGATGATCAGTGGAGTGCGTTTTTTGGGGAAGTGACTCAGGATCTGCCCGATATCATCGTGAAGCTCTTTGCGGAGAGCCAGATTTACGCGATTCGATCGGGGGCAGAGACATTGAGCCAGGAGCTTGTCCGTACGGTCCTGGCGCGTTCCTTCATCACAACGGAGTATGGCATCCAAGCCATTCGATCGCGGGACCGCACGTTGCTCTCCGTAGTGACGGATTTGGATCTTACCGATCCGCTTCCGCCAGCCAGCGGCCTGCAGATTCCGGCCGTCAATGCCAGTTCAGCCAGGGCGCCCGGTGCAAAGGGCAAACGGGGGAGTGCCCCCCAATCGCGACTCGTCCCCGCTCCCAGACCAGCGCAGGTGGCGCCAGGAGTCCCCGGGGAAGCGCCTTTAGGCGGGCCGCCTCCCTCCACGAAGAATCCGCTTTCTTCGATACCCAACTGTGCCGTCACCCAATCATGAAATACGTCCTCCAACGCCCATTGCCGGACGAAATCCTTTGCAGCACATTGATTCGAACTGGCAGGCGATTTAGCCTTCCGGTCGGGTCCATAACGCGCATGGTCTGTGGTCGAAAATGGATGCCGGGATTTTTTCAGGCAACGCATCTCGTCCATTTTCCGTGGCCGATACTTTTGTCCCCCAAGGAGATCCTGCTTCGGCACAGCATCTTTGCCTACACAACGGCGTTTGTCGATGCCGCCGTCTACGATGCGTGCCTCGAGAATTCGTTATCGACCGGCCAGGCGGCAAAGGCCGTCGGCGCCCTCACCCAAAGCGCATCCGACCTTGTCAAATGGCGCCGGTATTGCCCGCGCTGCGCCAAAGACGATATTAGAAAATGGGGTACCTCCTACTGGCACCGATCCCACAACCTTCCCGGCGTGACGACCTGTATCCATCACGCGAAGATCTTATTGGAGACTCGTCTGCCAACTCGGGGCCATCGAGATTGGCAGGATGCACTTCCGCACGAGGTCGCGCAGGCGCGGCCGCTCGTGACCATCCCGTCCCCGTTCGATACACAAGTCACCAAACTGTCCTGCGCGCTTCTTTCCACCGACACCGATTCCCGCCCGGGCTACCCGCGCGCCGGATACCGCGATCTCGTTTCGCAACTTGGCCTGTTAAGCCAAGGACGGCAGGCCAATGCGGAGCAGCTTCGCAAATGGTTGCGCGCGCTGGCGAATGCGCCGCTGAATCGGTACGACCTCCCCAATCGAGATTTGCCGCTCAATTGGCTGCAACTCATGCTTCGCCCCGCCAACGACGTACCTCTAATCGCGCTCAAGCACGTACTCTTTCGCTCGGCGGTCGCACTATCCAATTCAACCCATGTGGGTTGCCTGGACCATATTCCCACGGGTCCATCACCAAAGTCCCGCAACGCAGATGACCTGCGATTCGCCAATGATTTGGCGCAGCTTCGCACCTTGTGCGAGCGAAACGGTCGACGGATCCGGATTCGGGATGCACTTACCGAATTGGGATGTTGGGGCGCATTTCGCCACGCAAGGGCGAATTACCCCTTACTGGCCAGTAGTGTTCGTCGATTGCGCCGGTCTGTAGCCAGCGTCCGAACACTTAAAGCGACGAAGGCCCGCCACAAGCCCACTAGTGGTCGGGATTAGGACACCAGAAACAATGGGCAGCGGGTTTCGAATTCCGCGGAAGCGCTGCCTCCATTAGAAATCAACTCGATCGAATATGAAATATCTTCTACAATCTCCACTTCCCGATGAGCTTCTCTGGAGTGCACTCAATCGATCATGCCGCCGATTTGGTTTGTCCGTTTGGATCGTATTGCGGCTACTCAATCGTCGCCCATGCACATGTCCCACTTTCTTTCAAGCGAGTCGAATAGTGGGTCTGGATTGGCCCACATCGCTGTCGCTCTCGGATTTGCTCTTCCAGCACACACCCTTTCCCTACATCACGGCTTTCTACAGTCGGGACGGTGTCGACACCGCACTCCACGCCGCGCTTTCGGAGGGGAGGAACACAGCAAAGTTTGAACGAGCGACGCGGACGATGTCGCACTTCGTGCCCTATCGTCGGTTTTGCACCGAGTGCGTACTTGCGGACAGGCGCAGATTTGGCACCGCCTATTGGCATCGCTCACACAATATCCCGGGCGTGGTCTTTTGCCAGATTCACGATCGCATCCTGCACGAGTCCACAGTCAAGACAACGGGCAAGGCCGATTGGAATTATGAAGCGCCGGGAGAAGGTCCGAACGCTCCGCTTTCGCTCGCAGGGATCAGCCCTTTTGACCGAGATTTAGCGCGCCGCTCAATAGAATTCTTGCAAACCAACCCCATGGAAAGGGTTCGAACTGCAGATCGGCAATATCGTCGACACCTGGAGCAAGTTGGGATTCTTACCACTGGGAAGCGCATTGACCCCAAGAAACTTGTTGCATGGTTTTCATCTGTGGTGGACGCTCATTTGCACGACTACGTGTTCGACCCACGAAAAAAATCCGTTTGCTGGTTGATACAGTTGACCTCGTCGGGCAAAAGTTCGCCGTCATCGGCGCCTTACCATGCCATTCTTGGCACGGCCATTGCTATGTCAAACCATAGGAATATATCCCCCGTCGACCGAGTTCAAGACCGCACGAAGTTGCAAAAGCGTTGGCAGTCCCTTGACAAGAAATTTACCCTGGGTCTTGCCAGCGTTTCGGATCGCTTCGACCGGGAAGGGCAGCAAGCCTCAATTTATCAAGCGATGCAGGAAGTCGGATGCTGGACTTCGTATCGGAATAATCCGTCCCGTCTTCCTTCCTTGCTAAAGGAAGTGGAGCGCTATCGGCAAGTACAAACAGCCATTCGCGACCGCAACGAGCAAGCACGCGATGCGCAATACGCGCGTCTTTTGGCTCGTCTTCAATCCCAGTGCATTCGGCAAAAATCGTGGCTCAGCCTCAAATCCGCACTAAGTGAGATTGGTTACGGCACGACTTACGTTCATTCCCCGAATAAATATCCACTTCTCGTTGCCCAGATTCGACTATTCCAGCGGTCTGAGGCCAGTATCCAATCTCGTGTGGTTGTGGACAATGCCGGCGTAATCCGAAATGCCCGATCACGCAGGGCTATTGATGGGGCATATTCTGCCAACCTCAGCTTGCTGATTTCAAAATGTCTCCAGGAACGCAGCCAAATTACCGTGCGTGATGCGCTAGCCACGGTGGGGTGCAAACGTTTCTATTCGAGACCAGCGCTATACCCAAAGGTTGCCGCCCAGATTCGACGGCTGCGCCACTCCAAGGCAAGTGCGCAGCAAATCTGGCCCCGGCTTCCTGATCGTAGCGTCCCGGCCCAGGGCCCAATCAATGCTGCCACGTTCGGGAACCGAGTCCATGATTTATCGCCAAAAAACACCTCCAGAGAAGTCCCGGCCTTGAACGTTGAGGCACGGCGGCGTAAGGGGATGCGCCTACTGGCTCAAGGCGTCGCAAAAGCGCAAGTTGCAAGGCTATGCGGGGTTTGCGCTCAGACAGCTGCCAATTGGTCGGCTCGGGCTGCTCATGGCAAACAATCCTGGCGGCAGAGACCCAACAATTTGCCGTTTTTTGACAAACAGCGACGCGCAAAACTCGATGAATTATTGACGCGTGGCACGAGGGCAAACGGCCACCAAGCAGATCGATGGACGCTGGCACTTATCTCGGAACTGATCGAACAAAATTTCGGACGCAGATTTACCATAACTACCGTGTGGAGGTTGCTCCATGAAATTGGGCTACGGGCTGAGGATGGGTGGAAGAAAGCCGGCGGTTGACGGTACCTCTCGATTAGAAGTCGCCTATTTGCGACGGACGGCGCGAGCAACGTCAAAACTTGGTTGTTCGGGGGCCATCAGGGATATTGAGCTCCAAAACGGAAAGGATGGCGACGTCAGCGTACCCACGCGCCTACCCATAAGGGTCAATCAAAGAAACCCTTGCGCTTAACGGCCACCGGATTGTTTGCCGGGCCGACGAGCCCCCCCAGTATTGCCGCAGGCGCCGCCCCAGTTCAGCGACCGGGTCGCGATTTTGGGCTTCAACAAATCGGGCCGTCGCTGACCAGCTTCGTACATAGCCCAATAGTTCCTCCTGAGACCATGACTGTTCCATCCAGAACCCTGGAACGGTCAACTCCGGTTGAGGGAAGTCGAGATTTGTATAACCCGAATCAACAAGCTCTCGCTCCGAATGCCAGTATGGTCCCACGACATTGCGATAAAAGTCCTGGAACACGGCGTCTGCCTTTTCGATTCCAATAGTCCCGGTCCCATAGCACCACACCGCAAGTACTCCACCAGGCCGTAGTACCCGTCGCACTTCCGCATAAAAGCGGTCATGATCGATCCAATGCATGGCCTGTGCGACAGTTACCAGATCGAAGTGTCCCGAAGGCAATCCGCTGGATTCGGCGAGCGCAACTCGGTATTCGATTCGGGCGTCCGGATTCGCTTCCCGCAACTGGTCCGCACTCTTGTCGGTACCGATGACGTGAGAAAAATAATCGGCCAAATCGATCGTGGCTTGACCGCTTCCACAGGCGCAGTCCCAAGCTCGTTCGCGTGATGGCGCAATCTGGGCCAGCCAATCGAACAATGCTCGCGGATAACGGGGTCGCGACGCGGCATACTGGCCAGAAACCGAAGCAAAAGGATCCTGCGAATTCACAATGTCATGCCTCATCGTCAGGAGACAAACCAGCCCGCTTCCCCAAACCTCAGGAACCTGGAGACCCTGACGGACTCGATAGCTGCTCATCCAACCGGGAAATCAATTCCTTGAGCCGTAAATAATCGCCCTCGAGTTGCGCCACCAATTGAGCCAATTGGGTCGCTGTCAACTGATCCCACCCAACCCTGACGGTCGCAGTTGTTCCATGTTCCGCGGAACGCAATGCCGCTTGCGCATTCCGTGCCACTCTCAACCGACCAAGCACGACCATCTGCAGTTCAAGCAATTCCGACCTTGCCGAATTGATGGCGGCATCTAAAGGCAACTCGAGTCTCCGGTCGAATCAAGCATCAAGTACCGTCAATATATCGCGTCAGAGGAAGATGCTCGATAAACGTTACACGGGCAAGTTGCCAACGATTTGACGGATCTGTAACAGAAAGCGATCAATAGCCATGCTTTTGTGCTTCGGCTTTATGCCTTGGACAAATTAAAAATTAATAAACTCGGTTCCACAATTACCGCAATTTTGTCCGTACTACTTGCAGAGGTGGTTGCATGGGGCGATTTATTGGCAATTTAAAGCTGTGGCAGAAATTTATCCTCGTCTTGGGGATGATCGTCCCAATGGTGGCAGTGCCGACTTATTTGGTCTTCCAAGCCGACAGGGCGACACTCGAAACTGCCAAGTCGGAGGCGGACGGTATAGAACCCGCCACGGCACTGATTCGAGTGATCCAACTGACGCAAAAGCATCGAGGACTCTCGGCGGGTTATCTGGCGGGAAATTCGTCTGTAAGCGCCGACCGCGATGCCGTACGCAGCGACCTCGACGGTGCAATAGCAAAGGCCAATTCCGCAACGAACAAAATTGCCGACGATCAACTCAAATCCGACGCCGCGAAGCTTTCCCAAGATTGGCAGGCCCTTTCGCAAGCAGTCGGAGCGAAGGCGATTGACGGGGCTGAAAGCCTAAAGAGGCATACGGAACTCGTCGCCAGCGAATTGAAGATGCTTGACGACGTCGCTGCCACGTCACAACTTGCCCTTGACCCGGAGACCGCAAGCTACTACCTAGTGACAGCGGTAACGATGCACCTCCCGCGAATGACCGAAGGACTTGGCCTTGCACGTGCCCGTGGGCTTGCCGCGTTGTCGAAGGGAGTTGGCTCTCCCGAGGAGCGGGCAACTATTTCCGCACTTGCCGAGCGAGTTCAAATGCATTTTGCTGACGCAAAAGCCGCATTTCAGCGCGCCGGGGAAGCGGACCCAACGGTAAAGGCCGAACTCGAAAAGCCAATCAGCGACGCAGTCGCCGCCGCCGACTTCGCAATTCGTCTCATCGACGACAAAGTCGTTCACGCCGACAAACTCGACTACGACGCGAAGACTTACTACGACTCCATGACGACGGCTATCGACCAACAGTTTTCGCTAATTGCGTCGGCGACATCGTCGCTAAACACCATTCTCGAGAACCGCGAGAAAGCGAATTACCGAGAATTGATCCTGCTCGCCGTAGAAATGCTATTCCTGTCGTTGGCCGCATTTGGGACTATTTACATGGTCAACCGAACTCTATCCCAAAGCGTCAAACAGGCATTGCAGATGGCGGATGCCATCGCCCACGGCGATTTGACGTTATCCGAAGAACAATCGTCAAAAGACGAGATTGGGCAGGTTGTTAAAGGCATTTCCAAGTCAATGACTGCGCTTGCGACGATCGTTGTCGGAATCAAGCGATCAAGTGACTCCGTAAGTTCCGCAGCTGCCCAAATCGCGGCCGGCAACCTCGATCTGAGCGGTCGAACAGAGGAGCAGGCTTCGTCCCTTCAACAAACCGCGGCTTCGATGGAGCAATTGAGCAGCACTGTGCGGCAAAGTGCCGATGGCGCTCGTGAGGTAAATGCCCTCGCAGCAACTACTTCCGATGCTGCTAGCCGTGGCGGAGTAGTTGTGAGCCAGGTGGTGTCCACGATGGACGACATCACAACTTCCAGCAAGAAGATCGGCGAGATCATCTCGGTCATAGACGGCATAGCGTTTCAGACAAATATTCTTGCGCTCAATGCAGCAGTCGAAGCGGCGCGAGCGGGAGATCAGGGCCGCGGGTTTGCCGTTGTAGCCAGCGAAGTTCGGACACTCGCGCAGCGATCCGCCCAGGCGGCGCACGAGATAAAAGACCTCATTAACGCATCCATGCGCAATGTTGAAGTTGGCAGCAGTCAAGTAAAGGATGCGGGCGTGGCGATGGCGGACATTGTCAAGCAGGTAAAGCGAGTCACGGACCTCATCGCGGAAATTTCAACTGCGAGCAGCGAACAGTCTAGTGGCATTGCCCAAGTGAGCGATGCCGTTTCGCAGATGGACCAGGTTACACAGCAAAACGCCGCGCTTGTTGAAGAATCGGCCGCCGCTGCCGCGAGCCTGAAAGATCAAGCGGGTGCGCTTGCGGAGTCTGTCGCGATGTTCAAACTGTATCCGGTTGAAGCCTAATCATTGACGGAACTGCACGCAATTTATTTGCTCGGTCGCTTGCGAATTGACTTCGCGTCTTCGGATGTCCTTGGACAAGAAGCGTGCCCCACAATTTATCTTTTACTAGCCCAATAGGCACATCGATTCCCATAGTTTCACATTCCCTGTGGTTTCAGCGACTGTCGCCAAACGACGGGGAGTCATGATGGACGGCCAAAAATGCAGGAAGTTCGAGGACTGTCTTTCGTTCAGCCAGAAAAAAATACCATTCGCGCCTTCTCGATTGCTTTGGGCATTTTCGCTATTGCCACTGCCATTCGTTATTTGCTCCTTCCGTTTGAAAATCAAATCCCGTATCTGACATATTACCCAGCGGTCGCTGCCGCCTTTTATTTCACTGGGAAATGGCCAGGTCGACTAACTGTCGCGTTATGTGCTGTAGCCGGGGCCAGTCTATTCATTTCCGCAAACGCCCGCCCGGAAGGCGTTGAAGAGCCCGGATGGATTGCTGCCAGTTTTTTCGCCGCGTCTGCACTTGTTTTGGGATGGGTGGTCAATCAGCTCGGGATCAAGGCGATACAACTGCAAGAGAGCCAGCGTCGATTTCAATGGATGCTGGAAAGCCAGACCGAATTCATCGTGCGTGTAAATGCAATTGGGGAGGCGATATACGTTAACGACGCCTTCTGCGAATTGCTGGGAGTCTCCCGCGACGCCATTTTGGGAACGAAACCTCGACAAATGGTATTGGAGAGTCATCAAGCGCGGGTAAACGACGCAGTGGCTCGCCTAACACCCGGCGACCCAAAAGTCACTATCGAATACGAGATGCTTCGTCCGGACGGTTCAATTCGTTGGTGCAAAGTCAATGTTCGCGCAGATTTCGACACTCGTGGACGACTTGAGGGCCGTCAATCGGTCGGGCGGGACATAACAGAAAGAAAATTGCTTGAAACTCAACTCGAAGAGGTAACGAACCGATTCTTGGACCTATATGAACACGCACCCTGCGGCTACTACTCTGTAAACGCAGATGGCGTTTTCGTCGAAGTCAACGCCCTGACGCTCTCATGGCTTGGAGTTACGCGAAATGAGGCGCTGGGAAAGCTTGGTCCTGTCGATTTTTTTACGGATGAGGGCAAAGCAACATTCAACAGGAAATTTCCCGAATTCATGCTCGCGGGAATGATCGAGCCAATTGAATTTGACCTACTGGCCCGCGACGGAACAAGGCGGCGGGTAAGCGTCACGGCGACTGCGATCCTGGATAGCGAGGGACGTTTCCAGAGAAGCAGATCGGTCATGTACGACATTACGGAAATGCATTCCATTCGGTCGCAGCTAAAGCAAATGAACCACAACCAGGAGGCGATGCTCGACAACGAACTGGTTGGCATCGTCAAACTTCGCAATCGAGTGGCGACATGGACAAACAAGGCTCTCGAGAAAATGTTTGGCTATGACGCCAACGAACTCCTCGGACAATCGGCACAGGTTTTATATCCTGACGAAGCCTCGTTCAATTCCATGGGTAATGCATACGCCGCACTTCGTGCGGGGGAGAGGTTTCGCACGCAAATTCAACTCAAGCGCAAGGACGGGGAACTAATATGGGTTGACGTCAGTGGCGTTCACATTTCCGCGGATACGAGCGAATCTTTGTGGATGTTGCTGGACATCACGGAGATCAAGAGTCACCAACAGAAAGTTGAATTTATCGCAATGCACGATGCGCTAACTGGCCTGCCGAACAGGCGATTGCTTTTTGATCGCCTTGACCAGTGCATTTTGCTTGCGGGTCGGTCCGATCAACACGTTGCCGTCTGTTACCTCGATTTGGACGGCTTCAAGTCGATCAACGATCTTTGGGGTCATGAGGCGGGCGACGCTGTCCTGATTGAGACAGCGGGACGTTTGTTATCTTGCGTTCGAGCGAGCGACACGGTTGCACGCCTTGGCGGTGATGAGTTTGTTGTCGTGATCGCCAATTTGAATAGCCCTGACGACTGGCGGCCTGTCCTAAATCGCATTCTCAAGGTAACTTGCTTACCAATTCGGATGCGCGATGGGCATATCGCCAATGTTTCCTGCAGTATTGGGATCGCGTCGTTCCCCCGCAATGGATCGGAGGGTGTTACCCTCATTAACATGGCAGATCAAGCCATGTTGCATGCCAAAAAGGCTGGGAAAAATCAAATTTGCGTTTGTGACGCCGACAGTTCAATCGAGGCCTAGCAATGGCGGGCGTCAACCTCCCGCCCAGCTAGGGCGAGTGACAGTCCTCCATTGCGGATGGGATCTACCGACCATGCTGGCGGCACCCGCTATATTGCGAATGCACGCCCTCAAAAGTTTGGCGACAAAGAAATAGCGGATACGGCCAAGGCTGATCGTAGTTTTGCGCGTGAAAGGCCCATCTCGGTCCGAGAGGAAATACTCTTTTACCCAGTCGAGGTCGTTGTGACGATATCGGACATAACAACTATTTGCCCAAGATCAAATTGATCGGGCAAAAATCTCATAAAAAATCAATAAGATAGCCGCGTGGTCTCGGAAGCACTTATTTGCCCCGGTCCAGACCGACAAGAACGGCTACACCTATTCGCCCTCGGTCTCAAATTGTTTCATGCTGAAGGCCGGCAAACCGGCAAAGGAAGTGATTGGCGCAATGGCCAAGCAGAACGTGTTCATTGGACGGCCATGGCCCTCGATGCCCGATTGGGTGCGCATCACGGTCGGAACGCACGCCGAAATGGAGCAGTTCCAGGTGG
>Ga0209698_10001556_pt1 | contig 26444 bp, 21 predicted proteins | sample LitLauG_LLR_2012_FD_187203 | JGI IMG/M metagenome (GOLD analysis project Ga0209698, IMG submission 187203) | Freshwater sediment microbial communities from Pennsylvania, USA - Little Laurel Run_MetaG_LLR_2012 (SPAdes) (version 2) | ecosystem: Environmental > Aquatic > Freshwater > Creek >... | reverse complement strand
GCCGCGGATGATGGCGATTACGTTGTCGAGGTGATCGAGCGCCGTGAGGTAGCCTTCCAGAATGTGCTCACGGTCGCGCGCCTTCGACAGCAGGTAGGCGGTGCGGCGGCGCACCACATCGACCCGGTGATCGATGAAGTGCTGGATCGCCTGGATCAGCCCCATTTCCTTCGGCTGGCCGTTGACCACGGCCAGCAGGATCATGCTGAAGCCTTCCTGCATCGAGGTGTGTTTGAAGAGTTGGTTGAGCACGATCTGCGGTTCGGCGCCGCGCTTCAGTTCGATGACGATGCGCATGCCGTCGCGATCGCTTTCGTCACGGATGTCGGATATATCGTCGATCGTCTTTTCGTTGACCAGGTCGGCGATGCGCTCGATCAGGCGCGCCTTGTTGACCTGGTACGGAATTTCCGTGACGATGATGGCCTGCTTTTCCTTGGTGAGGTTCTCAATCGCAGCCCGGGCGCGCATCATGAAGCGGCCGCGGCCGTTCCGGTAGGCTTCAAAGATTCCTGCCCGCCCATGGATAATTCCAGCGGTCGGAAAATCCGGCCCTTGCACGAACTTCAGAATTTCTGCCAACTGCGCGGACGGATTATTGACCAGCGTGATGGTGGCGTCGACGATTTCCACCAGATTATGGGGCGGAATCTTTGTGGCCATGCCGACTGCAATTCCGTCCGAGCCATTCACCAGCAGATTCGGAAAGCGCGCGGGAAGCACGGCGGGCTGCATTTCCGTGCCGTCGTAATTCGGGTAGAAGTCAACCGCTTCTTTGTCGAGATCTTCGAGCAGCGCGGTGGAAACGCGCGCCAGCCGCGCTTCCGTGTAACGATCGGCCGCTGGTGGATCTCCATCGACCGAACCGAAGTTGCCCTGCCCATCCACCAGCGGAGCGCGCATGGCAAACGGCTGCGCCAGCCGGACCAACGCGTCATACACCGCGAGGTTCCCATGCGGATGGTACTTGCCCATCACGTCGCCGACGATGCGGGCACATTTGCGCGTGGGCCGACCCGGAGCCAGGCCCATCTGCTGCATGGTGTAAAGAATGCGGCGATGCACCGGCTTCAGTCCGTCGCGGACATCGGGCAGTGCGCGCCCGATGATCACCGACAGTGAATAGTCGAGATACGACTTGCGCATCTCCTCTTCGATATTGACGGGCTGAATGTTCAGCGCGCCCGTACCTTGTCCGTCGCCGCCGGGAGGAGGTGTCAATGGAAGTTCGGGATTCTGATCGTCGGCCATGAAATTAGCTCTCAGCTCTCAGTTGTCAGCTCTCAGTAAACGCTGATGTTGGGCAAGTGTGGGGACGGGCGACTCGCCCGTCCGCGTAGGGACAGCCGCCTTCGGCTGCCCATGGGAGCGAAGCTCCCCTTCTCGACGCCGTCCAAAATGGAGCTAAGTCGTTGCATTCACAGGTGCTTACTTGGGTGGTTTTACCTGTAAATTATAGCACGTTTCGGGCCTCTCAGGAGGGCGCGAGCGTTGTCATTTCAGGCTCTGCGCAAGATGAGCAAAGTGATCTCGGGCGGCACTCCCAGACGCACCGGGAAACCCAGTGTCCCCAGCCCCCGGTTCACGTAAATCGCGGCCTTGGACGCGCCGTTGGTGCCGGACGTGTGGTTGTTCCGCATCGGGAGCGTATAGAGCCCGGCGACAAACGGGGTGATCAGGCGCGCCGGACTCACGCTGTGATCCACAATCTCGACTTTCACTTGCCCGCCATGAGTGTGCCCGGCAAGGCTGAGCTCGATGCCCAGCTCGGCAGCGCGATGGAACGAGTTCGGATTATGCGAGAGCAGCACGTTCGGCATGTCACGCCGGACCAGGTGCTCGATTTCCGCAAGCATCGGGCCCGGGCGCTCGCCGCTGACCATGTGGTCACGCTGGTAGTCGACGCCGATCAAATTAAACGACGCGCCGTTATGTTCAATTACGGCGTTGCGTCCGCGCAGCAGGCGCATTCCCTTCCGGTGGAATAGGCGGTCCGCTTCGTCTTCAACCCCTGCATAGATTTCGTGATTGCCATTACAGCCCCAAACACCCAGCGGTGCCTGCAGCCGGCTCAATTCCGTGATGCAGGCGTCGAGCGGATCACCCACGCCGGTAACAAAATCTCCCGTGACCGCGGCCAGATCGGGGCCGAGTTCGTTGGCCATCTCAACCGCGCGCGCAATCTCAGCGGGCGGCATGTAGTCGCCGATGTGGATGTCGCTCAGCTGAGCGATGCGCAGGCCGTCGAGTTCTTTTGGGAGATTGGCGACCGGCACATCCACACGCTCGATGGTGTAGCGCAAGCGGCCAGCGGCAAAACCATAGGTTGCGGCCAGGAATGGAAGGCTTCCAGCCAGGCCTGCCGCATATTGGAAAAACACTCGCCGTGCGGGATTAAATTCCATCGCCGTCGCTCCCGGACGAAGCCGGGCAGCGGCATTCGTGACCCACTCGATCGCCCCGACGGATTCGACTGCGATCAAGGCGAACAACGACGTCATCACCCAAAGCCGCGAAACGGTAATCAGCATCTTCCCGAATTCCACGCGGGATACTGGATGGCCCAGAATCGGATCGAGCAGCGACGCAAAGAGCGCAATGGCAAGCGCAATCAATCCGCTCTGCAGACCGAAACGCCATTGAGGGCTCGCAAGCGTCCCAATCCAGGACCAGGCGCGGACAAACCAGAACCGCTGGACCGCATAGACAACCGCGAGAAACAACGACAGAAAAAGCACACGTACGAGAATCAGGGCGAAACCTCCGTTAAGAAAACTCTGGTGGTTAGATGCACGGCGTGCGGTTGAGGGCTCGGCCGATCAGTTCGGGAGTCGTCGATGAAAACGGAGACTGAGTTCGAAGGGGTTTAGCTGATAGCTGACGGCTGATGGCTGACAGCTTGTCCCTGGGCCCGCAGCCCGGCCGCCCGCCCGCGGGCACTCTCCAGGGCGCGCTTTACATGGCGCGGCGCGGTGCCGCCGGGAACGTCATGGAGCGCGAGCACTTCGGTAAGACCAAGGAACGAAGGGAAGTCCGACTTAAAAGCCTCATGAATCGGCTGCAGGTCGGCAAGCGTCAGGTTCTTTAACTCGCATCCGCGTTCCACGCAGAGTTGCACGGCCTTGCCGACGGCTTCGTGCGCGAGACGGGAAGGAACTCCGCGCTCTACCAGATAAGCCGCCGCCGCCCAAGCATTCATAAAACCGGACTGCGCAGCGTGATTCATTTTGGCGAAGTCGAACTCGACCGTGCCCATCCACCCGGTGACGAGTGGCAACATCGTGACAACGATGTCAGTCGCGCGGAACAAAGGCTCCTGCGTTTCCTGCATGTCTTTGTTGTAGGCAAGAGGCAGGCCCTTCATCGTGGTCTCAAGCGCTGTCGCGTAGCCCATAACCCGCGCCGCTTTCGCTCGCACCAGTTCCAGCAGGTCAGGATTCTTCTTCTGCGGCATGGCGCTCGAGCCGGTTGAATAAGGCTCCGGCAATTCGAGGAAGCCGTAGGCCGGCGTCGAGAACAGGATCATCTCCTCCGCCCAGCGGCTCAGATGGAGCGAGATCAGCGAGAGCGCCTGAACGAATTCGAGGACGAAATCGCGGTCGCTGGTAGCATCGATGCTGTTGGCCGTGAGGTCATCGAAGCCTAGTTCGTGGGCCATCGCGCGGCGGTCGAGGGTAAGGGTAGCCCCAGCCACCGCGCCCGAGCCCAGCGGGCAGAGATTGGCGCGCTTGCGGCAGTCCGCCAGGCGCGAGGCGTCGCGCAGAAACATCTCCGCATACGCCAGCAACCAGTGCGTAACTAACACCGGCTCCGCCGGCTGCAGATGCGTGTAGGCAGGCATGGCCGCGTTGCCGGCGGCGTCAGCACGGGCGAGGATGGCTTCGATCCAGTCGGCCAGCAGGTTCTGCAGCGCATCGATGCTGTCGCGCACAAACAGCCGCAGGTCGGTGGCGATCTGCTCGTTGCGGCTGCGCCCGGTGTGCAATTTGTAGCCAGTGGCTCCGGTCAGCGTCGCGAGTTGCTTCTCGACAAAGTGGTGAACGTCTTCGGCTTCGGGATCATTCAGGAAGTTGGGCGCCGATGCAGCGCGGCTGCCGATCAGTTCGAGCCCCTGGACGATCTCAGTGAGTTCGGCGGCGGAAAGTACTCCGGCTTTCGCCAGCGCGTTGGCGTGCGCCCGGCTGGCGGCTAGTTCGAAGGGCAGCAGCCGTTGATCGTACGGAAACGACCGCTGCCACTTCTCAAATTCGGGATCAAGCGGCTGCCGGAAGCGGCCGGACCACATCTTCATTGCACAACCTCCCAAACAATCGGCGAAGCCCCTTAGATTTCGAGTTGGTTCGTATCAGGGTATCGCTTTAGCGATGCCGAATTCGCCTCAAATCAGACGCCCCTTTAGGGTCCAGGCTTAACTGGCTCGCATCCGAGAATCAGCGCCTAAAGGCGCAATTATTCTAGAGCGCTTTTCAGCACGCCTGAAGGCGTGCCCTGATACGAATCGCGTGGACGCCAACGGTCTGCCAGGCCGCGCTCACCCACGCACGTGGTGAAGTTCACTTTGACAATTCATGTAAGGTGCCAACGTTCGCGCTGGCATGCTGCGTCTGGGCGCGGCACCTAGAGGGCAATCCGAGAATGCGGATGAAGCCCTCGGCGTCCTTCTGATCATAACTTGCGCCCATGGTAAACGAGGAGAGGTCGGTGCGGTAGAGCGAGTAGTCGGACTTGCGGCTGACAATGCTTACGTTGCCTTTGTAGAGCAACAGCGTGGCCGAGCCGGTGATGTTTTGTTGCGCTGTTTCGACGAAGGCGTCTAGCGCTTCGCGCAGTGGCGTGAACCACAGGCCGAAATAGACCAACTCCGCATACTTCAGCGCTACGTGCTGCTTGAAATGGAGCAGGTCGCGATCAAGGACCAGGGCTTCCAGCTCGCCGTGCGCGGTCAGCAGCAGCGTGCCGCCCGGTGTCTCATAGCAACCGCGCGACTTGATGCCGACGAAGCGATTTTCGACCAGGTCGACGCGTCCAATTGCATTCCGTCCCCCGATCTCGTTCAGCAGTTCGAGCAGTGAAACAGGATCGAGAGTCTGGCCATTGACCGAAACCGGCACGCCTTTCTCGAACCCGATTTTCACCTGCTCTTCTTTGTCGGGTGCTTCCTGCGGCGATTTGGTCATCTGCCACGTGCTGGCAAACGGCGCGTTGGCCGCGTCTTCCAGTTCTCCGCCTTCATGACTCAGGTGCCAGAGGTTGCGATCACGGCTGTGAATCTTTTCGCGGCTGGCCGCCACCGGGATGCCGCGCTTCTCAGCGTAGTCGAGACAGTCTTCGCGCGACTTCAAATCCCACTCCCGCCACGGCGCCACCACTTTCAGCTCCGGGGCCAGCGCCTGATAGGCCATCTCGAAGCGCACCTGGTCGTTGCCCTTGCCGGTGCACCCATGGCCGACGGCGGACGCACCTTCACGCAGAGCGACTTCCACCTGGTGCTTGGCAATCACGGGACGGGCGAGGGACGTGCCGAGCAGATATTTGTTCTCGTAGACGGCTCCGGCCTTCAGCGCAGGCCAGACGTAGCCGGTCAGGAACTCCTCGCGCAAGTCCTCAACGACCACCTTCGCGGCTCCGGTGTTGTAGGCCTTCTTGACGACTGCTTCTACGTCGTCGCCCTGGCCTACGTCGGCCACCATGGCGATGACTTCGTAGGAATAATTCTCTTTGAGCCACGGAATGATGATCGAGGTGTCGAGCCCGCCGGAGTAGGCAAGAACAATTTTTTCTTGCGTCTTGGTCTTAGGCTTAGGCATGCGCGCTCCTAGCCTGGAAACGGCCCACGCCGCCTCCCAACAGCCAAACCAGAATGGCTTTCTGAATATGCAAACGATTTTCAGCCTGATCGAATACAACCGAGTTGGGCGAATCGATAATCTGGTCGGTGACCTCGGAGTTGCGATGCGCGGGCAGGCAGTGCATGAACAGCGCGTGCGGCTTCGCCAAGTTGAAGAGGGCGGCATTCACCTGGTACGGGGCAAAGACTTTGGCCCGCTCGTCGGCTTCGTCCTCGTGTCCCATGCTCGCCCAGGCATCGGTGTAAACGGCATCAGCTCCCGCCACCGCCTTGCGCGGATCGTTCAGCAATCGGAGAGTCGCGCCCGTTTCTTCGGCGATGGACTTTGCCATGGTCACAATCACGGGATTCAATCCATAACGCTCCGGCGTGGCGATCGAGACTTTCGACCCCATGGCCGCTCCGGCTAACAGCAGCGAGTGCGCCATATTGTTGCCGTCGCCCACGTAGGAGAAATGAATCTTTGAGAGGTCGCCGAAGTGTTCCTGCAGGGTGAAGAAGTCGGCGAGCGCCTGGCAGGGATGCTCCAACTCGCTGAGCGCGTTGATGACGGGCACGTCGGCATAGGTGGCCATGCCCTCAACGGTCGCATGGCTGAAGGTGCGGAGCACGATGATGTCGATCCAGCGCTCGAGGTTATGCGCAATGTCATAGAGCGATTCGCGCGCGTCCAGCCGGCCGCGGGTCTGGTCAACAAAGAAGGTGCTGCCCCCGAGGCTATCCATGCCGGCCTCGAAGGTGAGGCGGGTGCGGAGCGATGGCTTCTCAAAAAACATGACCATCTGTTTGCCGGCGAGAACGCCACGGAAATCCGCGGGACGGCGCTTCAGCATGGCCGTCAGGTTGAACAGGGAGAGAATCTCGGCGGGGGCGAGGTCGTGCACCGACACCAGATCGCGTGGAGCGATCGGTTCCGGCAGATTCAACGACTTCGGCAAGTCCAACAATGCCATGGGTTCGGTTCTCATTTGCGTTTTCATTTCACTCCGTTTCAAGGAAATCTGATCCTGGGATTTTTGGCCCATCGCGCTAGGAGAGCTCACGAATCCGTCGGGTGAGCGCGCTGGCTTTCTTCTTATCCGCAGCGACGACGAACACGGTGTCATCCCCGGCGAGCGTGCCGACCACTTCCGGCCAGTGGGAGGCGTCGAGCGCGGCGGCAACCGGTTGCGCGCTGCCGATCGTGGTCTTGATGACGAGCATGTTCTGCGCCTGGCGGATCTCGACGACGAACTGGTAAGCCATGTGCATGACCGATGGCAAAAACGTCTCTGCACCTTTGCTCTCGATGATGCGGGCGTAACCCTCCGGCCCTTTGACCAGCTTCAGTTCATGGATGTCCCGGGAAACGGTGGCCTGGCCAACCTCGAAGCCGCGGCGGACGAGGCTGTGCTGAAGGGCATCCTGGCTTTCGACCGGGCCCTGTTCCAGCAAGTCAAGAATCGCCTTTTGGCGCGCCGCTTTCGACATGAATAAACATGCACCTGAGTGAATAAGTATCCATGCGGAAGGCAGGCCGTGTCAAGGGGCAAGCGAAGGTGGAGGCTCAGGAAACCAAACAATCTCGGCGTGACGAGTGACACAGACTCAAGGGATTCATCGAGGCAAACTTGGCTGGTAAGCTCGAGGAAATCCCGAACCCAAGCCCCGAAGGGGTAATACAAGAAAGCCCGGGGCGTAAGCCCTGGGGTAGCAGGCAAACGCGCGCGAGTCCCGCAGGGACGGCACCATGGCACATACCTATCCAAATGTCCTGATCCATTGCGTCTTCAGCACCAAAGAACGACGATCGTTGATTCCCGAGACTCTCGCTCCCACGCTTTTCAGGTATCTGAATGGCATCGGGGCAAACATTCATGTTCCGGTAATCGCCGCCGGGGGAACTGAAAATCACGTTCATTTGTTGATCGCTCTTCCTGCGAGCATCACTCTGGCGAAGGCAATACAGACCTTCAAAGCGAACTCGTCCCGCTGGCTTGGCGAACACGGAATCAATTTCGCCTGGCAGAATGGCTACGGAGCCTTCAGCGTCAGTGCGTCGAATCGCGACGCCGTCCGCGAATACATCGCGCACCAACCCGACCATCATCAAAAGCATTCCTTCGAGGACGAATTTGCCGCCCTGCTGAGGAAATCGGGCGTGACCTACGACCCGAAGTTTGTATTTGGGTAGGCACCGTTCCTACGGAACTCGTCCTCGATCTTCCATTCCCCCGGCACTTACGTGCCGGGCTTTCCTGTATTGCCGCTTGCGCGGCTGGAGCACGGACCGGCCTGATCTTGCGGACTGCAGGAATGGCATTGCTAGGCAGGCGGACCAGCCCCAAAGGGGCGGTACAGGAAAGCCCGGGGCGTAAGCCCCGGGACCGGGATAACGCTCGAAGCCCCGTAGGGGCGGCACCACTAAATCTTCTGCAATCGCTGCACGTCGTGCACGCCGGGAATCTTTCGGACACCCTCGATGATCTGCTGCAGGTGTTTCAGGTCGGCGATCTCCAGCACCACGTCGACGTTTGCCTGGCCGTTGCTGGTGCGGGCTTCGATGTTGCGGATGTTGGTGTGGGTATCGCTGATCACGGCGGTGATTTGCTTGAGCATGCCGAAACGATCGTCGCAGAACAGTGTGATTTTAACGGGGTAGGAAACCGGCTGGTTTTCTTTGTCGTGCGCCCACAGCACGTCGATGCGGCGGTCGGGTTCGTAGAGCAGATTAGTAACGTTCGGACAATTGATCGAGTGAACGGCGACGCCCTTGCCCCGGGTCACGTAGCCGACGATGGCTTCGCCGCGAATCGGGTTGCAACATCGGGCACGGTAGACGAGCAGGTCGCCATGGCCCTTGACGACGATGGCGTTGGTGTCGCCGCCGAAAACACGGCGCACGACGCTGCTGAAGCCTCCGGCTGCTGCCGCTTGGTCCTCGCCTTCGGGTGCCGGCTGGGCGCCGGCGGGCGCAAATTTTGCCAGCACCTGCCGTGCGGAATATTTTCCATAGCCAATCCCCGCCATCAGATCGTCGGCGCGGCCCAGACCGTAGTCGTTGGCGGCCCGCTGCAGGTCGGCGTCTTTGATGTCTTTCAGGGAAATGCGGTATTTGCGGGCTTCCTTTTCGATCAGCTTGCGCCCGATTTCGATAGCCCGCTCGCGTTGGTGGACATTGAGCCAGTGCTTGATCTTGTTGCGCGAACGCGACGACTTGACGATGGCCAGCCAGTCGCGGCTCGGCTTGTGGCCGGGCTGGGTAAGGATTTCGACGATGTCACCCGAGTGGAGTTTGTGGCGAAGCGGCACCATGCGACCGTTCACTTTCGCGCCCACGCAGCTGTGCCCGACTTCGGTGTGGATGGAGTATGCGAAGTCAATCGGCGTGGACTCGCGCGGCAGAACCACCACCTTGCCCTTGGGTGTGAAGGTGTAAACCTCTTCGGGGTAGAGATCGACTTTCAGCGTCGAGAGGAACTCGCTGGGGTCGGAGACGTCGCGCTGCCACTCGACCACCTGGCGCAACCAGGCGAGGCGTTGCTCATCCTGCGCGGAAACCGCGCCATCTTTATATTTCCAGTGCGCCGCGATGCCTTCCTCGCACATCTTGTGCATTTCTTCAGTGCGGATCTGAATTTCGAAGGTCTCGCCCGTCTCGGTGATGACCGACGTGTGTAACGACTGATAGAGATTGGGCCGTGGCATGGCGATGAAGTCCTTGATGCGGCCGGGGACGGGACGCCAGAGGTTGTGAATGATACCGAGCACGGCATAGCAATCCTGCACCGAGTTGGTGATGACGCGCATGGCGTAGAGGTCATAGACCTGGTCGACCGAGATGCGCTGGCGCAAGAGCTTCTTGTGGATACTGTAGAGGCGCTTAATGCGGCTTTCGACGCGCCCCGTGATGCCCGCCTCTTTGAGACCGTCGCGCAGCACACTCTCGACCCGCGCCATGAAGGCTTCGCCTGCCTTGCGGCGGGATTCGACAGCAGCGCGGACCTGCTCGAAACCGATGGGATCGACGTACTTGAAGCCGAGGTCTTCGAGTTCGCCGCGAATTTTTCCCATGCCGAGGCGGTGCGCGATGGGGGCATAGATGTCGAGCGTCTCGCGGGCAATTTTTTCGCGGCGGTCGGGGTCGAGGTGTTCGAGCGTGCGCATGTTGTGCAGGCGGTCGGCGAGTTTGATCAGGATGACGCGGATATCGTCGACCATGGCCAGCATCATCTTGCGCAGGTTCTCCGCCTGCGCTTCTTCGTTGGAGGAGAAATCGATCTTGCTGATCTTGGTGACACCCTCGACGATATGCGCAACCTGTTCGCCGAACTCCTGGCCGATTTCGATGGTTGTCACCGAAGTGTCTTCGACCGAGTCGTGGAGCAGACCGGCGGCGACCGAGATCGAATCCATCTTCATGTCGGCGAGCACATTGGCAACTTCAAGCGGATGGACCAGATAGGGTTCGCCGGAAGCGCGCGACTGCCCGGCGTGGTGTTTCTGGGAGAATTCGTAGGCTTTCTTGACCAGGCTCAGATCGTCGTTGGGACGGTTTTCACGCAGCTTCCGCATCAACTCGCGGAAGCGGGTCACCGTGAGCACGTTGGTCGCGATCTGTTCACGCAACGTTGCCATGCTGGATTTTAACCTAGCGGAAGCGGGGAAGGGCCATACCGCGAGGCGCGCTGTGCTTCTAGTTTACGCGATGGGTAATGTTCCCGACTATCACCCAGGTTGCAGGATGGGGGGACGGGCGCCCTCGCGAGCCTGCTCTGAGCGCAGTCGAATGGTCCCGCCGCAGCGCGCCCGGCTCTCCAGCAAAACGTTCGCCAAGAAGCTTGCTGGGCGGTAGAGTACGTGAAGGAGATTCGGTGTGGACCGCATCCTGGTAAGTGGAGTTTCGGGGCCGATTGGGGCTGCGCTGGTACCGTCCCTGGCATCCGGCGGCGGACAGATTGTGCGCCTGGTGCGGCGTGCGACTCAGGATGCGGAGCAGATTTCCTGGGATCCTCTGACTCCGTTGTCGCCGGCGGTGGTATCGGGGTTCGATGCGGTCATACACCTCGCGGGCGAAAGCGTGATGGGACGCTGGACCCATGCCAAAAAAGAGGCGATCCGCGAAAGTCGCGTGCAGGGAACGCGGAACTTGGTTGCCGCATTGGCTAAGAGTCAGTCGAAACCGCGCGTGTTGGTTTGCGCATCGGCGATTGGGTATTACGGGGATCGCGGCGACGAAATTCTGGGTGAAAAAAGCCCGATCGGCCGGGGATTTCTGCCTGAGGTTTGCAGCGAGTGGGAGAACGCCAGCCGAGGTGCCGCCGAGGCGGGCGTCCGCACGGTGAATGTACGGATTGGGCTGGTACTGAGTCCGAAGGGCGGGGCACTGGGAAAGATGCTGACTCCGTTTCAGCTAGGGCTGGGGGGCCGAATTGGATTCGGACAACAGTGGTGGAGCTGGATTCATGTGGACGACATCGTAGGAGCGATCCATCACGCGATCGGCACGGAGTCGCTGGCGGGGCCAGTGAATCTGGTGGCACCGAACCCGGTGCGGAATGCGGAGTTCACAAAGGTCTTGGCGTCGGTGCTGAGACGTCCGGCGATTCTTCCGGTGCCGGAGTTTGCCTTGCGATTGGCTTTCGGCCGGCCGGCGGCTGACGAAATGTTGCTGGCTAGCCAGCGGGTTCAGCCCGGGAAGCTCGGATCCAGCGGATACAAGTTTCGTTTTCGCGAGCTGCGAGCCGCCCTGGAAGATCTGGTGGGATAACCCTTTCGTTCGTCGTGGTCAAACCCGGATGGCGTGCTATTTTCTTTGATTTCGCGCCTGAATGTGCGTGCGGGTAATGCGGTCGTGCCAGCACAGCCCATCTTCGTCTAGAACACTCCACAGGTAGCCGAGCCCCAGAGAGAATGCGGAGAGAAACGACGCCAGCACCCGCCAGCGCCGCACTCGCCGTCCCACGGGCGAGCCATCGAACTGGACGAGGCGGAGCCGCAGGGCCCGCAGTCCAGGAGTGGAGCCGGTGTATACGAAGAACAAATATTCAAAAGTGGCCCAGGACAGGAATGTGACCGCGAGAGCGCCAGGGATCAGAACCGGAACGGGCGCGCGCGCGGGATTCAAACGCAGAAAGATGGCGGCGAAGGTTGCCAGCGCAGTTCCCAGAATCAAGCTGTCCACCACCCCGGCAAGCAAGCGCGAGCTAATGGACGCCGAGGCCTGGGGAAAGTCGGCACCAACCCGACTCTCCTCTTGGGTGATCGCGGGCTCGATCAAGATGCCACCAAGAGCGGGCGGTGGTGGCCAAACCTCCGGGGCTTCGACGATGCGCGGACGATCCGTGACCGGCTCCGCCAGTTCTGGGATCCAGCAAACGGGGATGGCGGCGGAACGAGGAAATTCGATGACGTTAGTCGATGCCTCCGTCTCCGCAGCCATCGCAGAGTGGGAAGTCTCAACAGTGGGGGTTCCCTCTGCGACCGGCTGGTCGTCCATTCGCAGCGCGCTGCTGTCGCGAGCCGGCAGGGGCCCAGACCAACTTTCAGCAGAATCAAAGGGCAGAAACAGGGATGGATACCGGGGAGCACGCGGCCTGCGCCGGGCGCGGTATCGTTCCAGACGCGCCGCTACTTCACCACGCCAGGACTCGGCGTCTGGATCTGCACTCGCACCTTCAAGAACGGTGCCCGTTGCCTCCAGGGCAGCATCGCAGGCGAGGTGTTCGTGCACGGCGGGATCGGCGCCCGTTGAACTCTCCATCAATCCGGTCTTCGAAGAATGCCAGCAGCCAGAGCCAGGCCAGGCACATGGGCGGGACCACAAGACGGCGCAACTTTGCTTCCCGAACCAGCCGCGTGCTAAGGTCAACGCTAGTTCCCGTCGGCAACCGGCTGGCGGAGCGCATGTGCGCTTGAAATGATCGTCCGCACTCGAATCATTATCACGGCTCTCCTCGCCTGTCACCTGCTTCTTTCCCCCGGGGTAGTAACCAGCCAGACCCCGCCCCCCTCGGCACTTCCGGCCGCACCAGCTCAGGCAGCGGAAGAAGACGAAGTGACCCTTCGGGCAGTGCAGCAGGAAAAAAATGGCACTCTCTACAAACTGCGGGGGGAGGTCGAGATCCACTACCGGACCTATGTCCTTTACGCCGACGAAGTTACTTATCACTCCGACACCGGCGACACGGACCTGGAGGGCCATGTTGTGCTGGATGGCGGCCCCTATGATGAGCATGTGGAGGCCAGCCACGCTACCTATAACATTCGCACCGAAATCGGAACGTTCTACAGTGTGATCGGTACCGCGGGATTTCGCGTGCGGAAGTCCCGCTATGTGCTGACCTCGTCCAACCCGTTCGCCTTCACCGGCAAAGTGGTCGAGAAGCACGGCCTCAACCACTACCTGGTTCGCCAGGGGACAGTAACCACTTGCGAATTGCCCCATCCCAAATGGCAATTCAATGCCGGTCGCATCGACGTGGATGTCGATGGCACCGCGAAAATCTACCACAGCAGTTTTCGGCTGGGCGGCGTGCCGGTGTTCTATTTTCCCTTTGTGACCCACCCGGTGCAAAAACAGCAGCGCGAGTCGGGCCTCTTGATTCCGAGCATTGGCAACTCCTCCACCAAAGGGAAAATTGCTGGTGAATCCGTGTACTGGGCCATCAATCGCAGCATGGACGCTACCCTGGGGGGCGAATACTATTCCAAGCGCGGTTGGGCGCAGCGCGCCGGATTCCGGGCCCGCCCCAGCGACACCTCCTTTGTCGATTTCAACTACACGGGGGTGGTGGATCGTGGCATCGGCACACCCCGCCAGGATCAGGGTGGCGAAGATGCGCGCTTTACCGCTGAGGGCCGCTTTGGAAACAACTTCCGCGGCGTAGCCAACGTCGACTATCTGAGTTCCTTCGTGTACCGCATCGCGTTCACCGACGTATACACCCAGGCGATCGATTCGGAAGTGCGGTCGCAGATATTCCTCTCCAACACAACTAACGGATTCCACTTCGACGCCCTCGCGGAGCGCTACCAGAACTTCGAAGTCTGCAATCCGCAAACGGGAACCAATCCCGGCTGCGCCACGCTGACCCAGACCGAACTGGTTCGGATCTTGCACACGCCAAGTTTCTTCCTCTCCGGTGATGAGCGGCAGTTGGGAAATACTCCCCTTCACTGGTCGTTCGAGAGCGCAGTAGAAGGCTTGCAGCGGCGCCAGGCGCCGGAACCGGGGAGCACAATTCAGACTGGGTTCCGCACCGCAGCGCTGGTAGGCCGGTTCGATCTGTCGCCCTCGCTATCGATGCCGGTGCAATGGCATGGATGGTCGTTCCGTCCCGAACTTGCCTTGCGGGATACGTTCTACACGCAGCAATTCGATCCAGCATTGGCCGCAGCGACCGGAAGAGCGGCCGACGACAATCTGAATCGCAAAGACCTGGAGGCTTCCTTCGAATTGCGCCCCCCGGCATTGTCGCGGATTTTCGATCGCCCCTGGCTGGGACGCAAGTGGAAGCATGTGATTGAGCCGCGTATGCGGTACGACTACGTGACCGGCATTAATAATTTTGCCGACATTCTGCGCTTCGATGCCACCGACGTGCTGACCAACACCAATGAAATCGAGTACTCACTGGTGAATCGCATTTACGCTAGGCACGTGGATCCTAACGTCAAGGATTGCGATGTGCAGGGCATGAGCACGCTGGCCATCGGTGGCGCACCGCAAGTCGGAGCGGTTCCGTGGGAATTGCCTCCGAGCCCGGATTCCCAACCCTGTGCCTCGGGTCCGCGCGAGGTCTTGAGCTGGGAGATCGGGCAGAAATATTTCTTCGATCCCACGTTTGGGAACGCGCTGGCCGCAGGCCAGCGGAATGTATTCACGACCACTGCCGATTTCACCGGCATCGCGTTTTTGAACGGAGCGCGGCGCTTCGCCCCCATCATTTCCCGGCTTCGCATCGAAACCAGCCCACGCACCAACACCGAGTGGGACTTGGACTACGACCTCCAGGCGGGCCGCATCAATGCCAGCACGGCGCTGGTGAACTACCGCTACGGCCCATTTACGGTAGGGGGAGGCGATGCCTTCCTGCGCGTGATCGACAACGCGGGCGCGGGCGATTTCCACCAGTTTCGATTGTTGTTCGGCTACGGTCAACTCAACAAGCGCGGCTTTAGCGCCGCCACCAGCTTCGGCTTCGACTCGAACCAGGGATCTCTGCAGTACGCCACGGCGCAGACAAGTTATAACTGGGACTGCTGCGGCCTGAGCCTGGAATACCGGCGCTTTGCGCTGGGATCGGTGCGCAACGAAAATCAGTATCGCTTCGCCTTCACGCTGGCGAACGTGGGCACCTTCGGCAACCTGCGGCGCCATGAGCGGCTCTACTAGTGCCTCCTTGAAAGTGGAGAGCCGGGCGCCCCCGACCAGCTGCACGGGCCGCAGGCGGTCACCCGTACTACAATGTCTGCGTGGAAGACGCCGCGCTGCTCAACCTGAAAGATGGGAATCTCCGCCGGAGACTGCAAGCCTGCGGCCGTCTGCTCGTGGCCTATTCGGGCGGAGTTGATTCCGCGTTCCTGGCCTGGAACGCCCACCAGGTCCTCGGCGACCAGATGCGGGCCGTGATTGCCGACTCTGCCAGCCTGGCGCGAACGCATCTCGAAGAGGCTCTGACTTTTGCCCGCGAGCACAGGATTCCCGTCGACGTGGTTGAGACCCGTGAACTGGAGAACCCGGACTACTCCCGCAACGACGCCATGCGCTGTTTCCATTGCAAGGACGAACTGTTCACCGTCCTTGAGCAATACTGCGCGGCCCATGCCTTCGATGCCATTGCCTATGGAGTCAACGCCGACGATCGGGGCGACTTCCGTCCCGGCCAGCAGGCCGCGCGCCAACACCGCGTCCTGACTCCTCTGCTGGACGCCGCGCTCGGCAAGTACGAGATCCGCGAACTCGCCCGGCAGGCAGGATTACAGGTGTGGGACAAGCCTGCCTCCGCCTGCCTTTCCTCCCGGATCGAGTATGGACGCCCCGTGACCCCCGAGGCGCTCCTGGCCGTCGAGCAGGGAGAAGACGCGTTGCGCGCGCTCGGGTTCCGGCAATTCCGCGTCCGGCATCACGGCGAAATCGTGCGGATTGAAATTGCGCGCGAAGAACTGCCCCGCGCGCTCACCTCCGACATGGCTCGCGAGTTGACCACCGTCTTTAAGAACCTGGGCTTCAAGTTTGTCACGCTCGACCTGGAAGGCTTCCGCACTGGTTCCATGAATCAACTCCTCACGCCAGGAGAGCTGCTGCGCGGGCAAGGTTCGCTCGGCAAGGCCTGAGCGACCCAGCCCCTCCGCCATGAGATAATCAACCTGTTTCCTCATGCTTAGGTGGGTACAACTGATGATTGCCCGGCGCGCGTTTGTGGTTCTTCTGCTCATCTGTCTAGGCTGCTCCGCACAGTCCGCTCCGCCGGATATCGGCCAGGTGGTCGAGCGGCATGTGCGCTCACACTACTCTCTACCGCCCGAAATCAAAGTTAGTGTCGGCGCCACCCGGCCCAGCGAGTTTCCCAACTACGACTCTCTGACCGTCACACTTGACAACGCCGGGAAAAAGCAGAACCTCGACTTTCTGCTTTCCAAAGACCATAAGACCTTGCTGCGTATGGCGAAGATGGACTTAACTCAGGACCCGTACGTCGCCATCATGAAAAAGATCGACGTGACCGGCCGGCCCACGCGCGGCAACAAGGACGCCAAGGTCGTAGCCGTCAATTACGACGACTTCCAATGCCCGTTCTGCGCCCGCATGCACCAGGAAATTTTCCCCGCTATTTTCAAGGAGTACGGCGACCGCGTCCTCTTCATTTACAAGGACTTCCCGCTCGACGAGATCCATCCGTGGGCCATTCATGCGGCAGTGGACGCAAACTGTCTGGCGGCCCAAAACACCGACTCGTATTGGGAATATGCCGACTACCTGCACGCCAACCAGCGTGCGATCGGCGGCAAGGACCAACTGGACAAGCTCGCTACACTCCTGGTTCAAAAGCACAATCTTGATGTTCCGAAGTTGGAAGCTTGCCTCAAGGCTCAGGACGAGAAGGCGGTGCGGACCTCGATGCAGGAGGCGGACGATCTGGGAGTAAGCGCAACTCCCATGATGTTCGTGAATGGCGAGAAAGTGGATGGAGCGGTGCCCCCGGACACGCTGCGGGCGGTACTCGACCGTGCCCTCAAAGAGGCGGGGGTGGCGCCTCCAGACCACAAGGCCGTGGCCGCGGCACCGAGCGCCCAGCCGGCCCAGCCTTCAAAGTAGTGAGCCAGTAGCGAAAGCGTTCTTTTTGACGGCTCCAAGTTCATGGTAGCGGAGGGTAAACCTTGAAAAACCGTGTCCATCGTGGACAGTCCGCTGTGGTCGTACTGCTGGCCTTTCTCCTGCTCGCCGCGTGTAACCGTGACAGTGGTGGCGGCGACGTCATGGCCTCGGTCAACGGACGGAAAATCCTGCGCAGTGAAGTGGACAAGTATTACGCCAACCAGACGGCAGGCTCCGACCAGCAGCCGGTCGGCGAGCAAGCCGTCAGCTTGCGCCTGAGCATTCTGAACGAGCTGATTGAGACTGAGATTCTGATGCGCCGCGCCGAAAAGCTTGGCTTGCTCGCGACCGACGAAGAGGTGGACCGCAAACTGAACGAGATCAAGTCGCCCTACACCGCCGAAGAATTCAACAAGCGCCTCGAAGAGAAAAAGATTTCCCTCGACGATTTCAAGCACGATCTGCGGCGCTCGCTCACCCGCGACAAAGTCCTCAACAAGGAAATCGCATCGCGCATCAACATCACCGACCAGGACGTCGCCAACTACTACAACGCTCACAAATCGGAGTACAACCTGATCGAGGCCCAATACCACCTCGCCAAAATCATGGTGACCGGGCTGCAGAACGGCCAGGTTCGTAACCTGCAAAACAGCAAAGCGCAGAATGACGCGGATGCGCGCAAGAAAATCCAGATGATTGGCAACCGCCTCGACAGCGGCGACGACTTTGCCACCCTCGCCATGAACTATTCTGAAGACCCGGAGACCAGCAACAACGGCGGCGACCTGGGCATGGCTCCTGAATCCGCGTTGAAGAACGCCGACCCCGCGTCACGAGAGGCTGTGTTGAAGCTGAAGCCGGGACAATACACGCCCATTATCACCATGGTGAATCCCGCGAATCATCAGCCCTACGGCTACATGATCGTGAAATTGATCTCGAAAGAACCAGCCGGCCAGCGGGATTTGAACGATGAGCGAGTCAAGCAGGCCATCCGGCAGCAGCTAGCCGACCGCCGCGAGCAACTCATGAAGACCGCGTTCTACGAGACTCTGCGCGACGACGCCAAGGTCACGAATTATTACGCCGAGGAAGTCCTGAGGAACGCCGGTACGAAGTAGGAATCAAAACACTCCAGCCGCAAAGCGGCGCTACAGGAAAGCCCGACACGTCAGTGCCGGGTCAGAAAGCGGACTAGAGTCCCGTCAGGGGCGCCATCGTGTGGCAGCACAAACTAGAGGCAGGCCCATCACCCTTCAGCCTTCCAGCTTCTTCGACAAAACTTCATTCACCAGTTGTGGATTCGCCTGTCCCTTGGACGCCTTCATCACCTGCCCCACGAAAAATCCCAGCATGGTTTTCTTGCCGGCCCGGTATTGCTCGACCTGCTTGGGATTGGCCGCGATCAGTTCGTCCGCCAGCTTCTCGAGCGCGGAGGTGTCGCGCGTCTGCTCCGGACGACCCTCCTCTTCGTAGACCGCGCCGAAATCCTTGTGGCGTTCGAAGCACAAGTCGTAGAGGTCTTTCAGCATCTTGCCTGAGATCGCGCCCGACTCAACCAGATCGGCCGAGGCCGCGACGCCCGCCATCGAAATCGGCGACTGTTCGAGTTCCAGCCCCTGGGCCTTGAGCCGGCCGAGTATTTCGCTTTGCACCAGGTTGGCAACGCGCTTCGGATTCTTTGCCGCCCGCGCCGCTGATTCAAACTGTTCCGCCATCGCGCGCGTTCGTGTCAACGTCGCTGCATCGCCCACGGTGATGCCATATTCCTTCATCATGCGCTCACGGCGGGCTTCGGGAAGCTCCGGCAAACAGGCGCGAATTTCAGCCTGCCACTTCGCATCCACCACCAGCGGGAGCAGATCGGGCTCGGGGAAATAGCGGTAATCGTGCGCCTGCTCCTTCGAGCGCATGCCATAGGTCTTCCCTTCGTTTGCGTTGTAGAGTCGTGTTTCCTGCGTAATCTTGCCACCCGACTCCAGCACGCCGATGTGCCGCTCGATTTCGTATTCCAGCGCCTCGCGGATGAAGCGAAACGAATTGACGTTCTTGACTTCGGTCTTGGTGCCAAACTCTTTCTGCCCACGCGGACGCACGCTGATGTTTGCATCGCAGCGCAGGGAGCCTTCTTCCATGTTGCAGTCGCTCACGCCCGTGTAGAGGACAATTTCCTTCAGCCGCGTCAGGTACTCATAGGCTTCTTCGGGCGACCGCATGTCCGGCTCGCTCACGATCTCCGCCAGCGGCACGCCGGTTCGGTTCAGATCGATCGCCGTTTTTTCGCTCGCATCGGGAAAGCCCTCATGCAGGCTCTTGCCCGCGTCTTCTTCCAGATGAAGACGGGTGATGCCGATCTTCTTCTTGCGCCCGTGAAGATCGATCTCGATGAACCCATGCTCGGCGAGCGGTTTGTCGTATTGCGAAATCTGGTAGCCCTTCGGCAGATCGGGATAGAAATAATTCTTCCGCGCAAAAATTGACGTTTCGTTCACGCGGCACTGCAGCGCCATCGCCGCCAGCGCGGCGAACTCCACCGCTTTTCGGTTCAGTACCGGCAACGCTCCCGGCAGCCCCAGGCACACCGGGCACACATTCGTATTGGGAGGATCGCCAAAACGAGTGGAGCACGAGCAGAAGATTTTCGACGCAGTCAGCAACTGCACATGCACTTCGAGCCCGATGACCGGTTCGTATTTCGCGAGCAGATCCTCGGATGCGGCTGGGATGGTCGCCATATCAGGAGATTATAGAGGCAGCCGTTCGCTGATGTAGAAACAGCGTTCAAGAATTGGTTTGGGAAGGGCACGGCTTCAGCTGTGCCGCCAAGTCCGCCCGATACGCGGGCTTCAGCCCCTGAGGGTCGCCTTGCTCCACCCGTCGCAATCCTGAAACGGTTTCATTAGACCGGAAATCCTCACGGCTTCTTCCCTTCCGGCGCGCTCAGATACTTCTCCATGGCGATCTCGAAATACATCAGCTCAGTGCCGCCCGCATCGTGCACACCCGAAAGGTAAAAGTTGGCGCCCGCCAGCGCCGGTGACGGGATGTCCAGCACGTCAAAAAATAGAAATCCGGAAGCGGTCGAGTGCGGCTCCACCGCGCGTGCCCCAAACTGCGCCCGGTCAATCTCCTCGCGTGTCTTGCGGCTGACGGCGCCTTTGACTTTGCTCCCGGGGATCGGGATGGGCAATGGGGAGGGACCAGTCTTCGGTACGGGATGCGCCATCCGCCGCATGAGATCGTCGTTCGTTGCAGGATAAAGCTTGGTGCGTTTCACCGTAATCAGTTCCGCCTTCATGCCGCTGAGCGAGACCGGTTGGTCGCCATCGTTCGTCACCACAAAGAACACCGGCAGGAAACCGTAGCGGGAAAAGTCGGTGCTGAAAATCTGGGCCTTGTCGCCCATGTCATACGGGTCGACTGCAACCGTAACTTTCTCCTGCGAATGTTCGTCGTGCGCCGGATAAGTCCGGGCCGGTCGCGCCGAGGGCATCACGAAGTCCTTCGCGGCTACCGCACCCAGGCAGAGGAGCAGCACAAAAGCAACACTGATCGGAATATGGCGCACTACCGACCTCCACCAAAAGGATCTTTTTTGCATATCTGATTATAGGATGCGCGCCATTCGACCGGTGCCGTCCGGCGACAACGGCGGGCATTTAGAATGAGTACGCCTCCCATGTACGCGCTCTACACAACGCTGCTTGGCCTCTTTCTGCTCGTCACGCTGCCCTATTGGTCGTTGCAGATGTTGCGCCACGGGAAGTATCGCGCCGGGCTGCGCAAAAGACTGGGAGCCGTTCCTCCTCACTTGGCGGTCCGCAGCGAAAAGCCGGCAATTTGGGTCCATGCCGTCTCCGTCGGTGAGGTGGTCGCCTCGAGCGCGGTCGTCGAGGAGCTGCGGCAGAGACTCCCATCTCACCGGGTCGTAGTCTCCACCACCACCAGCACCGGGCAACAGCTGGCAGTCCGGAGATTTGGGGCGGACAATGTCTTCTATTTCCCGTTGGACTTCGGCTTCGCGATTCGTCCCTACCTGGAAGCCGTGCGTCCGGAGGTGGTGGTGATCGCCGAAACCGAATTCTGGCCAAACTTTCTCCGGCTGGCGAAAAACAGCGGAGCCCGGATCGCCGTGATCAACTGCCGCATCTCTGACCGCTCACTTCCCGGCTACCGGCGGCTCCACTTCTGGCTTCCAAAGGTGCTGGAGAACGTTGATCTTTTTCTCGCCCAGACGGAAGAAGACCGCCGGCGGCTCACGGAAATCGGCGCGCCCGAAGCTAAGGTCGCGGTCGCGGGCAATCTGAAGTTCGACGTGACGCCACCCAAGCCGCCGGCGATCGCGGCCAGTCTGCACGCAAGTCTGGGCCAGGGTGGACTGGAGCCCGTGCTGGTTTGCGGCAGCACGGTCGAAGAAGAGGAAGGCTCCTTACTGTCAGCCTTCCACAACATTCTGGCCACGCACCCGAAGGCCGTGATGATCCTGGCGCCCCGGCATCCGGAACGTTTCCCCGAAGTTGCCGCTCTGGTCGAGAAGCTTGGCTTCCGCCTGCTGCGTCGTTCGCTCTGGAGCGGGGAGCCTCTTGAAGGTGCTGTATTCCTGCTCGACAGCATTGGCGAACTGGCGGCGCTCTATTCTCTGGCGACCATTGCGTTTGTCGGCGGCAGCCTCGTTCCACGCGGCGGACACAACATCCTTGAGCCCGCGCTCCACGGCGTTCCCATCGTCACCGGCAACCACTATGAAAACTTCCGCGACATCGTTAACTTCTTTCTGAGCCGCAACGCAGTCCGCGTGGTCGGTCTGGCCGAGTTACCCCTGGTCTTCATGGAACTGATCGACAATCGTAAGGAGCGGGAAAGGCTGGGCCGCAGTGCGCTCGCGGCGCTTGAATCGCAGCGCGGCGCAACGGAAAAGACCGTCGCCGCTCTCAGCCAGCTCATAACTGTTGCACGCGCCAGTGGAAGCTCCAAATGAATCCGCTCACAGGGATCTACAGTGCGGCGAGCGGACTGCGCAACTCTCTATTCGATCGCGGAGTGCTGCCGTCACGCCGCCTCGAACAGCCGGTGATCAGCGTGGGAAGTCTCTCGGCTGGCGGCGCGGGCAAAACGCCGTTCGTCATCGCTCTGGGTGAACTGCTGAAAGCGCGCGGCATCCGCTTTGATGTTCTTTCCCGTGGCTACCGCCGTAAGAGTCGTGGCGTGCTGGTTGTGAAGCCGGACGGCAGCTCCGAAGACTTCGGAGATGAACCACTCCTCATTGCACGGCGGTTGGGCGTCCCGGTCGTCGTCGGAGAACGCCGGTATGAAGCGGGCCGCGTCGCCGAACAGAAATTCCAGTTGCAACTGCACCTCCTCGACGATGGCTTTCAGCATCGCTCCTTGGCGCGTAGTTTCGACATCGTCCTCCTGGCGGCCGACGATTTCCGCGACTGCCTGTTGCCCTCGGGCCGCCTGCGCGAGCCGTTTTCTTCTCTCAAGCGCGCCGACGCCGTTGTGCTGCCGGCCAGTCTCGCGACCGAGTACCCCGAGTTGCGGCAGAAGCTGATCTGGCGAGTCGAGCGCGAAATCGTGCTCCCGAACCTGCCTCCCATGCCCGTCGTCTTCTGCGGCATCGCCCAGCCGGAACAGTTCTTTGCCCAGATCCGTGCTGCCGGAGTCACGCCCGCTGCCGAATTAAGCTTTGGGGACCACCATCACTACGACGGAAGCGATGTTCAGCGCCTGCTGGCGTTGCGCGCCAGGCTCAATGCCGGAGGTTTCCTGACCACCGAGAAAGATGCCGTCAACCTCGGCGGGTTCCAGCACGAATTAAGGGATCTGGCTATCGCAGTGCTCACGCTTAAGGTCGACCGGCCCACTGACGTTGTGGATACCATTCTCGCGAGAATTACGGACCATAAGCCCCGCTCGTGAGAAAATCTTTCTTCGAACACAAAATGTCAAAGCATCCCAAAGAAAACGATCGCCTGCGGAAAATCGTCGAGGCGTTTCCGAAGATCACCGTCACCGTTCTCGGCGACCTGGTCGCCGACGAATTCGTGTTTGGCGAAATTTCACGCGTCTCGCGCGAGGCGCCCGTCCTCATCCTGAAACATCGCGACCGCAAAGTGGTACCCGGTGGCGGCGCGAACGCCATCTACAACCTCGCCGATCTCGGAGTGAACGTGCTCCCGGTTGGAGTTGTAGGAGACGATGAAGCCGGCAAAGCGCTGCTGCGCGCTTTCCGACACAAGCGCATCCCGGTCAGCGGCGTCCTCAAGGACAAGAGCTACTCGACCGTCACCAAGACGCGCATCCTCGCCGGATTCGCGCATACCGCCGGGCAGCAGGTTGTGCGGCTGGATCGGGAACCGGCTGATGTCCCGAGTCCGCATCTGCGCCGCGAACTCATTCTTGCCGCCCGGCAATACGTCCGCGCCTCCGACGCGCTGCTCGTCTCCGACTATGGATACGGTGCGGCTTCGCCCAGCCTGCTGAATGCGATTCGCGAGAAGCGCGGGATCGACAAGGTTCCGGTAACGCTCGACTCGCGCTATCGCATGCTGGAATTTGCGGGCGTCACCGCGGCAACCCCGAATGAGTCCGAGGTGGAAGAGATGCTCGGGATCCGCATTGGCAACGATTGGGAACGGCTCGTGGCAGCTGGCGATCAGGTCCTGGGTCAAATGAATCTGGAATCGCTTATCATTACGCGCGGCAAGGACGGAATGGTCGCTTTCCCGCGCCGTCATAAACCGGTGGACTTGCCGATCTTTGGCAGCGACGAAGTCACCGATGTAACCGGAGCCGGCGACACCGTGATCGCAACCTTTACCGCCGCGCTGGCCGCGGGCGCCACCACCGAAGAGGCTGCGCACCTTGCCAACTACGCGGGTGGCATCGTGGTCATGAAGCGCGGAACCGCGACCATCAGCCAGCAGGAATTACTGGAGGCGCTCGAAAAAACGCCTCCGGTTACTCGACCGCATTGAGCACACATCAGAAGATTCTTTCGCGTGCCGGACTTCGAGAGCGTGTGGCCGAATGGCGCCGCGCAGGAGCCCGCGTTACGCTGACCAACGGCTGCTTCGATGTGCTGCACGTCGGGCATGTGCGTTGCCTGCACGCCGCACATGAAATCGGCGGCAAAGTCGTGGTCGCGGTAAATTCCGACGCTTCGGTGCGCGCGCTGAAGGGGGAAGGCCGTCCCGTGATGCCCGCCGAGGAACGCGCGGAAATCCTCGCCGCTCTAGCCGACGTCGATGCGGTCGTGATTTTCCCGGAGAAAGACGTTCGCGCCCTCATCCGCGAAATCCGTCCCGACTTCCACGCCAAAGGAACCGATTACACCGCGGAGAATGTTCCCGAGCGGGACGAGGTGAAAGCCTGCGGAGGACGTGTCGTCATCGTCGGCGACCCCAAGAACCACTCGGCCACTGAAATCATCCGCTCGCGGCTCACGCCGCGAAAACCGTGAGGCAGCGCGGATGACCTCCCCGCCTTTTGACGCCCCGCGCTTCGAAAGCCTTCTCGTGGTACGCCTCAGCGCCATGGGAGACATCATCCACACGCTGCCCGCGGTGGCCGCGCTGCGCGAGGCGTTTCCGCACGCCACCCTCGGGTGGCTGGTCGAGGAACGTTGGGCGGAACTGTTGTGCACGCTGCGGTATCCTCGCTCTGGACGGCGTTCCCCGCACCGGCCCCTGGTCGATCGTGTCCATTCCGTGAACACTGTGGAGTGGCGCCGGACGTTGTTTTCCTTCAACACCTGGCAGCAGATGGCGGTCGGCCTGAGCGAACTGCGCGGCGTCCGCTACGACGCGGCCATTGATTTTCAGGGCGCCATCCGTTCCGCATTGCTCGCCCGCTGGTCGGGCGCACCCATCATCTACGGCAGCGCTCAACCACGCGAGAATGCCGCCAGCATGTGGTACACGCGCCAGATTCTCCCGAGCGGGACTCATGTGGTCGAGCAAGCGCTGGCGCTCGCCCGCACCGTAATTCAACAACCCGCGCGGAAATCGCAGTTGGAATTTCCCGTGGATCCCGATGCTGAACATAAGATTGCCCCCCTTGCCGCCAACGGACAAGACTTCGCCATTCTGAATCCTGGAGCTGGCTGGGGCGCCAAGCAATGGCCCGCCGAACGCTACGGCGTGGTGGCGCGCGAGCTTGAAAAAAATGGTATACAGTCGCTCGTGAACTACGGACCCGGAGAAGAGGCCCTGGCTGCTGCCGTCGAAGTGGCCAGCGAGGGCAGCGCGCGGAGAATCTCGTGCTCGGTCTCCGAGTTGATCGCGCTCACGCGCCGCGCGCGCCTGTTCATCGGCGGCGATACCGGGCCGATGCACCTGGCGGCGGCGCTGAAGATTCCCGTCGTCGCCATTTTCGGTCCCACGAATCCCGCTCGGAACGGCCCGTTCGGCACGCGCTCGGCCGTGCTGCGCAGCCCGAGCAGCACCACCAGTCACGCCCGCCTGCGCGATCCCGAACAGGGGCTGCTCGAAATTACACCGGAGGAAGTCGCCGCCGCGGCGCGTCAGTTGTTGTGGAGCGACGGCCGTCCTCGCCCGTCCCGTTCGTGAAATGGCCGAAGTCACCCAATCCGACTGGAAATCCACTCACTCGACCTGGTCGCTGGTGGCTCGCCGCCTTCGCATCCCGCTGGGGTTTGCCTTCGCCATCCTGTACGTCTGGCTGGCCCGCCCCACGCGAACCTCGCTCCTGGTCGGCGGACTCTTGCTGTTGCCCGGCTTGCTCCTGCGTGGACTGGCTTCGGGCCACGTCCAAAAAGACAAGCAACTCACTACCAGCGGTCCCTATGCCTACACCCGCAATCCCCTCTACCTCGGCTCCCTGATTCTGGCAGCCGGATTCGCCGTCGCCGCCCGCAGTTGGTGGATCGTCGGCGTGATGCTGGCCATGTTCGCAGCTCTTTACATTCCCGTCATCGCGGGCGAGGAACGCTACCTCCGCCACACTTTCCCCGACTACGACGACTACGTCCGCCACGTGCCCCGCATGTGGCCCCGGCTCACGCCCTACGGCGGCCAGCAGAGCGCATACTCGTCCGCTCGTTATTGGAAGCACCGCGAATACCAGGCCGCCATCGGGTGCGCGGTCATGCTGGGCATCCTGATCATGAAGCTGGTGTGGTAGTCTGCCGTGGGGTTTTGATGGAGGGACGGGCGCCTCGCCCGTCCAGTTCTATCTGAGCAACCTGGTGTCCAACCTCGAACGCCATTGCCGCTTCGCAACTGCTCTCGCTCTCGCTGGATTGCTCTCCGCCTCGCCCGTCGCCATCCTGTG
>Ga0209698_10001553_pt1 | contig 26505 bp, 21 predicted proteins | sample LitLauG_LLR_2012_FD_187203 | JGI IMG/M metagenome (GOLD analysis project Ga0209698, IMG submission 187203) | Freshwater sediment microbial communities from Pennsylvania, USA - Little Laurel Run_MetaG_LLR_2012 (SPAdes) (version 2) | ecosystem: Environmental > Aquatic > Freshwater > Creek >... | reverse complement strand
GTGAACGGCGTTCCGAAGTTCCATGGCGAGGTGGCCCTCGAAAACGGCCGGCAGGCGGTGATTGTGCAATCGCTATACAGCAGTTGCTGAGTTGGTTAGAACCGGAACCGCAGTACCGCTTCTACGGACCGCGCCCCGCCGGCCTGGAGCAAGGGCCCTAGTCCGCTGCCTGTACTGCCGGTCCCCAACATCATGTTGAGCATGGAAGTGGACTGTCCGAAATAAGGACTGTTCAAATATTTGACCGGGTCCGCAAAATTCGCATGGTTAAAGGCATTGAACGCCTCGAGGCGGAACTCGATGGCTCGCCGGTCGGCTACGCGGAACTCCCGGCGCAAGGCGAGGTCCAGTTGCGACATTCCGAAACCGGCCAGGCCGTTGCGTCCCAGATTGCCTTGGCGTCCCCCTCTGGTCCATTGAAAGGCTTGGGGATTGAGACGCCGGCCGCCCGGCGCGGCAGTATCCGCGATCCAGACGGGAACATTCGCCACCAGGTCGGGGCGGAAGGCATTGCTGAAGGTAATCCCCATGTACTGTTCGGCCTGCAGCACGGTGATGGGAAAGCCGGTTCGCGCCCGGAAAATTCCGTCCAGGGACCAACCTTTTGCGGGGCCCGGAAGGCTGTAGCTGAGCGAGGCGCTCAAAGAATGGCGCAGATCGAAATCCGAGGAACCGTGGTCGAGAGCCGCTTCCGATCCCGCTCCCGCCCAGAGCAGGAACGCGTCGCTCGAATCGTTGTCGAGTGAATGCGACCAGGCATAGGAGACCAGACCCTCTAACCCGCGGGCCACACGTCTTCGGTACTGTGCCACCAGGGAGTGGTAATCCGAGGAGCCGTGATTGGTGGTAAGCGCCACCCAAGCCGTCGGACTACTCCCCGCCCCGCCGACCTCGCGGCGGATCAATTGGCGTCCAGCCGAGCCTACATACCCCACTGAAATTACATCGCGCGGGCTCAACGAGCGGTCCACCGAAAAATTCCACTGCCCGACGAGCGGCAGGGTCAAGTTGGGCATAAACCCGAAGCTGAGCAGACCGGAGAACAAGCCGAACCTACCGCTGGTGAAGAGGTCTACGTTCAGGGGTCCGCCGTTGATGGCATCGGTGGCGATACTGAGGCTGGAATCCAAGTAAAGGCCCGCGCCCGCCCGAATGACCGTTCGCCCGCTTTTATCGGGGCGGAAGGCGAAGCCCAGACGCGGCGCAAAGTGTCCATAGGGTCTCAACCATAGCGGCCGGGTTTCCTGCTGGGTAGTGCCGTACAAAGGGTTGAAGAAATTGACACCGCCGACGGGCACAGGAGCGGGACTGTATTCCCATCGCAGGCCGGCGAGCATGGTGAGCCGCGGCGCGATTTGCCAGGTGTCGTGCGCCCACAGCGAAAGCTCGCCCACTTGCATCGTTCCATTCTGCGCCGCCGATCGCGCCACCCAAAGGCTCTCCTTGTCAAGAGCCGAAACGCTGTCCGCAATCAAGCTGATGGTATCGCTGGAATCGCGCCGCACCGCCACGATCCGGCGGAAGTCCACGCCCAGTCGCAGGGAATGCGAGGAGCGTTTCCAGGCAGCGGACTGGAGGAGCTGAAACTGCCGCTGGCGGCGGTCGCCTTCGCGTCCGGAAACCAGTTGTCCGACGCCGCCTACCGAAAACCGAACCAGCAGGTCGCAAGAAGGAGCTGTGGACGAGGGAAGGAATTGCGCGGCCAGAGGCTGCAACTGGCAGTCGGCCGCCCCGCTCCAAACCGATTGCGCGGAGGTGGCCGACTGGTTCACCCGAAAATCCACTACCGCCTCGGCTCCCACCCGCCAGTTCACTCCGGCGGTCGCGCTCCACGACCGGAAATCCAGGCGGTTCACTTGGGTGCTACCGAATTCATTGCGCGATGGGGAATCGCTATAGCGGCCGAACAGCGTCAGGCGGCGGGTGAGCGCATGATCCAGCCGGATACTGCCGGCGTCGAGAAGCGCCGGCCTCGAGTTACGGCCATTCCAAGCGGCCAGACCACTGCCCAGGGCCGGCCCATTGGGATCGGGAAACATAGCGAGCAGCGGTTGCGCCCAAGCCGGTGCCGCTTCCCTGGCATCGAGAGTGGGCACCGGCGCCTGCCAGGCGAAGGGTTGCCGCAACGCCATCCGTTCGTAGGAAAGAAAGAAAAATGTGCGCCCGCGCCGCACCGGACCACCCAAGGTCACAGTGCCGTTATCTTCCCGCAGGGGAGCGGGCGGCTCCCCGGCCCGGTTTGCAAACCAATCGTTGGCCGCCAGGCGTTCGTGGCGAAAGCTGAAGGCCGCCGAGCCATGAAACTCGTCTGTACCCGACCGGCTGGTGATGGCCACGCTGGCTCCCGGCAGCCGGCCGAACTCCGCCGCGCTGCTCGAGGTTTGGATCCGAACCTCCTGCACCGCCTCCAAGGCGATCAGCGCATCGAGACTGCCGAAAGCACTCATCACCGGCAGCGTTCCGCCGGTGGTCTGGGCCGGCAGGCCGCCGGCACTGACGCCATTATTGGCGGAGATTCCGTCGACCGTGAAGTAGTTGGTGTTGGGCCGCTGTCCGTCCGCCACGAATTGTCCGGCATCGCCACGCGTCGCGGGCACGATGTTGGTACCCGGCGCCAGCTCCAGCAGTCCCACCAGACCGCGTCCGTTCAGCGGCAGTCTTCCGATTTCCTCCCGCCCGATAGAGGTAGCCACTGAGGCATCGTCATGCGGCAGCAGCGGGGCGGTCCCCTCCACTGTAATGGTCTCTTGCATGCTTCCCAGGGAAAGAGTGAAATCGGCGCGCGCAGGAGTGGTTCGCTCGATGGGAATGTGAAAGCGGATCATGGTGCGAAAGCCGGGTTTCTGCACCATTACCTTGTAAGTGCCCGGGGCGAGGGAGCCCACGGCATAGCCGCCATCCGGCTGCGATTGGGTCGTGCGCCGGAAGCCGCTGTCCTCATTGACCACCGTCACAGTGGCCCCGGATACGCTCGCTGCGGAAGGGTCAAGGACGTGACCGTGGATGTAAGCGGAAGGTTGGGCAGCCGCAGTCCCTCCGTAGATCAGACCAACGGCGATGAGCGAAACGATTCGCCCCGGGGTCATTGCCAGGTTCCTATTGCGTCAGAAGCCGTTCACATTGTTGCACGTCTGCCTGAAGCTGTGCCACCGCGGCGGAAGCCTGCGAGGGGAGAGTGTTGGCCGGGGTGTCTGGTGCGGCGGCGCCCAGCAGCGCGGCCAGCAGGGTCTCGACCCGCTTAGCCGAACGGAACAACTCGTCCGTGGCGGCCTGCCAGGTGGCCGCCTCGCCGCGGCTCGGCCGGACTGGCTCGGAACCGCCCAAGGCCGAGAGTACGGGGGAAGCCTCGCGATCAATCGCTCGTACTTCCCGCGCCAGCGCCGCGGCATGCTCACGCCCGAGATTCCTCAATATTCGCAGATCTTCCGGCCTCAACTGCGTCTCCGCAGCGGCCGGAAACTGCTGCGCCAGTCGCCGCAGCGCGTACACACGGCTCATGGCTGCCTCGTTGTGGTCCAAAAGCTGGGAGCTGAAGCTCTCCAGTTGCGTATGTCCCCCGAGTTGCGTTTCCAGACGATTGGGTGTGGCAGGCGCGCGCGGGTTGGGAACGGCATTATTCCCATCCGGCAAGATCGGTTCTACCGGCGCAGGCGCAGGCTCGTCGAATCGCACCAGCACATGGGGGACAGATACCAGGGCGCTGCGTATCTTGTTCTGGAGGTCTGTGGAGACACCGGTGCCGCTGACTACGATGTGCGCGGCTTCGCGGCTCACCTCGACCGGCTCCCCCAAGTCGGCCCCCAGTTGATGCAGGGCGGCCACAGCCTGGAGTTGATCGGCGAAGCTCACCTCCGCGGCGGGTTTCGGCAGGGCGGCCGGCAAACCGCGCCGGACGGACGGCTCCGAGCCGTCCGTCCGGGCGATTGGGCCTGCGGGAGAATCTTCGATATGAGGAAATTCCTTTTCCGGCGCCGGCCGCAGGCTTCGGCTTGTGACGGGCTCGACGCCGGAGCGGAAGACAGTGGTCCGGAGAGTGAGTGTGGCAGCGGCCAGCGACAGGCCGGTAGCCGCCAGGGCAGCCCAACGGAAAACCGGCCGCTGGAACAAGGGCCGGCGTTCGGAGGAAGCATCCAGTCGTTCCAATTCGCGCGTAAGATCGCTCCAAGGGGCGGGCGGAGGCGGTAGCAAGCTCGGCAGCAGATCGCGACGGTAACGGACGCACGCGCCCACGCTTTTCTGCAATTCGTCGAGTTCACTGCGGCACTGCCAGCAGGCCTCCACATGGCGCCGCACCCGGCGCGCCTGCCGCGCCGGCAGTTCGCCGTCCAAATAGGGCAACAGGAGATCCCCTTCGGGATGGCGCATTTCCAGGTTACTCATCGCGCACCCTTCGCAGCCGCTGGATGGCGCGCCGCAGGAACTCGTTTACCGCCGACGGGCTGATTCCCAGCACCGAACCGATCTCCGGGTAACGCAGCCCTTCCATCCGCAAAGACAGGCAGCGTCGCTGTTGCTCGGAAAGATTCTCGACCGCGCGGTGGAACCGCAGCATGCGCTCCCGTTCCAGCAGTTGCTGTTCCGGACTGGCGCCTGTCGCGACAAAACGCGGGTCGAACTCCGCATCGAACGGGCATTCCGACTCCTGGCGTGCGCGGATCTTGAGTCCCAGGTTGTGAGCCACCCGAAAGATCCAGCCTCTCGGGCTGTGAATTTTTTCCCCCTGGCGCAGGGTGATGTATAAGCGAAGAAACACTTCCTGCGCAGCCTCTTGCGCCTGTGGAGGATGCAGCCCGAGTGTCAGGAGATACCGGTAAACGTCGTCGCGCGATTCCTCGAAGAGCCGCGTGACCTCCTCCCGCAGTTTGGCGGCCCGCTCCTGCCGGGCGAGGCCCACCAGTTCTTCCCCGATAGAAAATGACGACATTCCCTCTATCCGAAAGACTCGCCTGCCTGTGTATTCCACTACACCAATCGAAAATATTTTTCAGGAACCATAACTTCAGTGTAGTTGACCCGCCTTTTCCCGAGTCTTTGGAATATCCATGCGCGATTCATCTGTTTGCGTATCCATCGTGACTTACAATAGCGGGCGCTATATCCGGCCCTGCCTTGAGGCGGTACTGAGCCAGCAGGGGGTACACCTGGAAGTGGTGGTGGTGGATAACGCCTCTACCGACGATACGCACAAGGTTCTGTCTGCCTTTCGGAGGCGGGTCAAGGTGATCCGCAATGATCGCAACCTGGGTTTCGCCGCGGCGCAGAACCAAGCCATCCTTCGCTCTTCCGCACCCTGGGTATTGGCGCTGAACCCCGATGTCCTGCTCACGCCCGGCTTCCTGCAAAGCGTGCTCCAGGCGGCCGAACTCGACCCGCGGGCCGGGGCGGTGAGCGGCAAGCTCCTCTCCATAGGTCCCGGATTTGTCCCGCTTCCCGAACCCCGGATTGATTCCACCGGCATTTACTTCACCCCGGCCATGCGCCATTTCGACCGCGGCTGGCAACAAATCGACGAAGGCCGCTACCAGCGCTGCGAATATGTCTTTGGCGCCAGCGCCGCCGCGGCGTTCTACCGCCGGGAGATGATCGACGATGTGTCGATCGAAGGCGCGTTCTTCGATCCTGATTTTTTTGCCTATCGCGAGGATGCCGATGTGGCTTGGCGCGCCCAACTGCTGGGCTGGCGGTGTATCTATACGCCCGGGGCGGTAGCGTATCATGTGCGCACCGTGTCGCCGGAGAATCGCCGCTCGGTCTCCTCGAAGATCAACATGCATTCGGTGAAGAACCGGTTCTTGCTGAGGATCAAGAATGCGACCCCAGGGCTCTTGCGGAGGTACTGGCTGCCCATGACCGGGCGCGACCTGATCGTCATCGGCGGCTGTATGCTGGCCGAGCCTCGCTCGCTCGAAGCGTTTTGGCGACTGACGCAGTGCTTGCGCCGGGCCCTCGAAGCGCGACGCGCGATCATGAGCCGCCGGCTGGCGTCCGACGAAGTGATGACGCAGTGGTTCAGTTTTGAAGCGGTGGCGCGGCCCATCGGCGCTATCGAGATTCCGCAGGAAATCCTGGCCCCGGTGACATGAAATTACTCTGGTTCCTCGTCGTGGTCCCGTTGTTCGGCCAATACCTCCCTAACGTTCCCTTTAGCAACCTGGTTACCACGCGCGACGGCCAGACGCTTTATTTCAGCTCGCCTGCGAGCTTGCGCGGCGACAACGAATTTCCATATCAGAAAATTTTTCGGATCGACCCCACGGGCGTTCATCTCACCGTCGAGTTCGACCGCGTGGAGCCTTTCGGAGGCCCGGTTTCCAGCAATTTCTATCTGGCCATCGAACCGGATGTCAGTGCCGATGGAAGTGTCTTCAGTTATGTGGCGCGGCGCACCTGCCAGGGCGGTAGTTCTTGCGTGTTTGTGGAACTGTACCAGAGCGGTGTTACCGGCCGTGGTCCGGAAATCCAGTACACCGGGCGTACGCGCTTGAGCCGCGACGGCCAGTACGCGCTGCGCTATGGCAGTACGGGCATTGCCTTCCCGAGCGATCCGGTTCCTGCGTTGATCGATCTCGCAACTGGCGAGCGCACTCCTGTCCCGGGGCGCATTCCCGAAGGGCGGCAACTGGCCAGCGGTGGAACAGTCTTAACATTCGCCGGCGGCGCATGGAATCTTTGGAACAAAGCCGGCTCCCTGGCCGTCGGTTTTGCCCGCCCGGTAGGCCGCGCACTGGTGAGCGACAACGCCGCCGTGATTGTCTTTGAAAGCCCTCTTCCTTCCAACGAACAGGAACTCTACCTCTACGATGTGGCCTCGGGGAATGCGACGCTGGCAGATCAGGGCCTCGCCGAATTCGACGCTTCCCTGTCCGATGACGGGCGGCTACTTTGCTACCTGCGCGATTCTCAGGTGGTCATTTACGACCGGGGCACAAGCTTGTCGCGCACGTTTGCTGCCATACCGGAGGGTGTACGCGAGGCCGTAGTTTCCGGAGATGGCCGCACTATCTGGGAAGCTACCAATCTGGGACGGATCCTCCAGGTGGATGCCGGCTCCGGGGATTCTCTACAGGTCATTCCGCGGACACCTCTGATCACGCACGTGGACGGCGCACCCGTGCCGGGCTCGCTAAATTGGGCGCGGGGCAGCGGCTTGAGTTTTGCCTCGGCCGCAGCCCTTCCGCCGCTTCCCGAATTCATTCCGGAAGTCGACGCCGGAGCCGGTGTCATCGTGGGCAGCGCGACGGCAAAACTGCGCAGCATCTCCCCTAGCGAGATTCAATACCAAATTCCGTTCGAGGTGCCGCCTGGGACCTACGACCTGAGGCTGCTGCCGAACGATTCCCCCTTCGACCAGCCGCTCAGCATTACGGTGGTGCCTTATTCGCCGCAGCCGGTGACTTCCCTCTCGGCCGAGCCGGTGATTGCACATGCGGATTTTTCCGCGCTGATCAACGACCAAAGCCCCGCGCGCCCTGGCGAGGTAGTGCACGTTTACTTCACTGGGATGGGTCAGGTCTCGCCTCCACTCCCCAGCGGCACGGCCGCACCGCTCGGCCGCCTGTCGCCTGTCCTGCAGAATCCCGATTGCCAGTCGTCACCCGCTTCCGAAATCCTGTTCGCGGGCATGGCGCCCGGTATGGTCGGGATCTATCAAGTGGACATCCGGCTACCGTCTGATATCCCGACACAAACCCCAAACGGTAGCGCCTTCTTACTCTTCGAATGCGGTGGAGATTCCGGTTATTCCGTCTTTTCCTTCCCCGTCGATCTCTGAATTTCGGTGACAGTCTACGAAACCCCCAAACTCGAGGCGGAATTATTTGGGGGTTTCGTAGACTGTCCCCGAATTACAAACCTGTCGTCGATTTCCACCTGGTAGCCGCTCGCCAACCGGTTGGTCTCGTTAGCCATGCCCACCACCGCGAGCAACTCCGCCAGCATCTGGTCCGTCATGCCGGCCTTGCGCGCCGCCGCGGTGTGCGAGGCGATGCAGTAGCCGCACTGGTTACTGGCGCTCACCGCCAGATAGATCATCTCCTTGGTGACCGCGTCGAGCGCGCCGGGGGCCATGATCTCCCTGACACTCTGCCAGGTGCGCCGCAGCGTGGCTACGTTGTGCGCCAGCGCCTTCCAGAAATTGTTGATCCAGTCGGTTTGACGGCTGGTCATGATATCGTCGTAAACCGCCCGCACTTCGGGACTCGCGTCCGCGTATTCGATCAATCCAAGAGTGGCCATGCGCCGATTATCGCGCGCCGCGTTTACGCGGGCCATCCGGGCGAATCCAGGTTTGACGCCGGTGCTATCCTCAGGAAAGACGTATGAGGCTCCGGAGGACAGTGTGCGGTTTGGGATGTGGCTTGGCCTTCCTCGGTGTTGTGTACGCTTTCCAGCGTCCGTTCCGTGAATTCCCTGCCGTGGAGTACAACAATTTCCCGCTGCCCCAGGATTACAACGAGAAGACCGAATGGGTCTTCGGCCGCTTGATGTTCCCGGGCGGCCCGTTGGATGGGTATCAACTGACGGGCCGCTTCACCGGTGATTTCCGGCTGGGCCTTTCGCTCTGGACCCAGGATTATCCCCGTGCCGACCGCCACTTCGCCCAAGCCCTCCGCCGTCTGACCCGGATCCACGTGCGCTCCGCCGAGCAACCCGTGCTTCTGGAAGATGGGGACGCTTACGACTGGCCCTGGCTCTACGCCGTTCAGGCCGGCGAGTGGGGCCTTACCGAGCAAGAGGGCAAATTGCTGCGCGAGTATCTGCTGCGGGGAGGCTTCTTCTTTGCCGACGATTTCCACGGCCCGCTGGAGTTGGCGGAATTCGTCAAGCGCATCAAATTCGCTTTCCCGGACCGTCCCATCGTGGACATTCCCAACGACGACCCGATCTTCCACACGCTCTACGATGTCAACGATCGTTTTATAATTCCCGGCGCGGACCACCTGCGGGAGGGCTCCAAAAATGGCGGGACGGTGGGCCACTGGTTCGGCATCTACGACGACAAAAACCGCCTGATGGTGGTGGCCAACTTTAATCAGGATACCGGCGACGCCTGGGAGTGGGCCGACTCCCCGCGCTATCCCGAGAAGTTTTCCGGTTTGGCCATTCGGCTGGGCGTCAACTACGTGACCTACGCCATGACCCACTGACAATGCCGAAATTGGTGCTGCCGATCCAGCCCCTGATTTCTGCCGCTCCCTGACGGGTCGTGTAGTCCTCATCTTTGGCGGGCCGCAGGCCCAGGGGCACTCCCTCATGGTCGCGAGCCGGTGACGACTGGGCCGGTATAGCGGGCACGGGGGCGGATTAACACGCCGGAAGCGTATTGTTCGATAGCGTGGGCAATCCAGCCGATGGTTCGGCCTAAGGCGAAAAGGAGCAGTGGGGCGGAGTCGGGCAAGGAGTAGGTCCGTGCCAGGGCGGTCAACCCGAAATCCAAGTTTGGAAGGTCATGGAGCAAGCCGGATCCGGCTTTGGAAAGAGCCCGGACCAGCCGCCACTCGGCTTGGTTTCCGCTCTCCTCCGCCAACCGCAACAACAGGACAGCGCGCGGATCGCCAGCCGGATAAAGGGGATGGCCGAATCCCGGCAGGTCCTCTCCGCGGCGCAGCCGGTGGGCCACTACGGTCCGCGCGCGTTGGGGCGTTTCGGTTTCCGCAAACAGCGCCGAGACACGTTCGCTGGCTCCGCCGTGCCGGCGTCCCTTGAGAGCCGCCAGGGCCGCCGCTACCGTTTCATAAGGTGAGGCGGCAGCGGAGGCCGTGCACCGCGCCGCAAAAGCGGAGACATTCAATTCATGATCCGCGCAAAGGACCAAAGCCTTGCGGATCACCCCCCAACCGCGGGTTTTTGGGGGGCCCAAGCGGCCTGTAGCGCCAAGTGACTGAAGGTGTTCCAGGGGCGTCCGGCGACTAGGGTGGTGAACAAGCGCACGATGCGCGCGCCGGTCTGGCGCACGGCGGCGGGACGCAGATCGTAAGACGCCAGGTCTGCAGCAGAGGCGAGCGGCAACGAGATTTGAAGCAACGTAAACGGATCCCGGGTGCAGGCGCGCAGGCGCGCCAATTGTTTAGGGGAGAGCAGGCACGGCTGGGCGAACAGTTCGCGTTCCGCAGGTTCGGCCCCCCATAACAGATCGGCCACTTGTTCCAAGGTCGCGGTAGCGGCGAGTTTCACAGCATCCTCGCCGCGATAGTAGAGCTTGCCATCGTGAATCAACGTGAGGTTCGACTCGAGGACGGGGCTGCCCCAATGCAGCCCCCGAGCGGCGGCCTTGGCCGGGTCGCGGCGGGCCTCTTTCCGTTCGCGCAAGCGCTGGATGTCTTCCCGGTCATAGCAACGCTCGCGGGGCCGGCCGGGCACCGGGCCGGAACTCAACTGGCCGCGGCTGGTGTAGGCATACAGCGTAGCCTTGGTCACGCCGAGGGCCTCTGCCGCTTCCTTAGCCGTCAAGTGGCAGGGTTGAAGCTCCATTACATTGATTATATTATCAATATTGAGCAGGAATATTCCCGGGCTGCTGAACTACGAGGCAAAACAGTTACCCGGGCCGCGAACCGCCGGTTTCGGATGCGCGCTCCGGGACAGAGCCCGGCGCGCGCGATTACGGCTTGAGGGTAAAGCTTCCGAACAGACCATGACGTTCGAGGTGGGTGCCGGCGGCGAAATAGAGCGATGTCGCCGGTCCAGCTAACCCCCCATCGCCAAACTCAATCCCCCATATGCCGGGGATCCTGATCGGCCTCCCCGAGGCGCCATTCATGACTCCCTGAAAAGCGCCAGTGCCCGGATTGAAGCCCGCGATGGTTCCGCCAGCGAATTGGGTCACCAGCAAGAGTCCACTGAAAGACCCAAAGCCGCTGGCGGGCGCAATCGCAAATCCCCAGGGTGAGTCCAGAGTGCTGTTATGCTCGAACTGCAAAACAAGCGACCCGTCCGGATGGAAGGCGGCCAGGTAGCCGTTGCCGGCGCCGGGCACGTCCTGCGTTTTGTTCCGATTCTGTTTCGCCCAGGCCACGTAAATCAGTCCCCCGATGCTCTGCACGTTAAAGGGGGCAAATCCATTGGGGACCGCCGCGTTTTGAAAAGCGCCGGGCGGTAGTGTGACCGGTTTGAAGTTAGCGTCGAACACATCTACGGAGGCATTGAAAAAGTTGGCTGCGTAGAGGACATTGTGGCCGTTAAGCAGGCCCATAGTCATTCCTTTGTAGGTAGCGTTAGGGGATGTCACTTTGAGGACCGCATGAGTCGCATCCACATTAGGATTCCACCCGGCGATGGTGCCGTCCTCGGTCGCGAACAAGTAAGTGGCGGGCAGTCCCGGCGCCAACTGAAAATCACCGGTTCCGTTGTACACCACGGAGGTGGGCGCTCCGGCGCCGCCGTTTCCCGGGGCGGGCACATTGATGACGACAGGAATTCCCGATGGATAGGGCACCCCGGTGCTGTCGTAAACCAGGCAGTATCCACTGTCCGTGGCAGTCACGAACCAGGGCCCTCCTGGGGAGTGAGTCAAGCCCCAAGCGTCAATCAGTTTAGAATCGGTGAACGCCGCAACGCCCGCCTGATCTGCCACGAGGTTGGACTGCAGGTATTGGTTCTGCGCAGCCGACGGGAAGGCCGACAGCAGCGCGTAAGGGATCAACAGTTTGAGCGAATTGCCTTTCATAACTGGGTCAAAGGTACGCCTCCTGGCGAAGGAAAGCGAGGCAGCAATCTCCCTAGTGCGTCTCGCATTACCGTTTGGAGTATCCTTAGTACCTATCTCACAATGCGCCCCTCAGATAAGACACAAATCCCGACCTATAAGGGAATTTCACGCTTGATGGGAAGGTGCGGCACTCGTATAAAGGAGTCATCGCTTATTATATTGATTATTATATCAATATTGACAATGTAGATTGATGGGCCGAAGATGGGAACATGACAGACGGTTTGGACGGCGTCGTGGCGGCTGCTACGCGGCTGAGTCACGTGGACGGGGAGGCCGGGCAGTTGCTGCTTGCCGGGTATGCAGTGGAGGATTTGGCGCCGCGCGCCAGTTTCGAGGAAGTTGCCTACTTGTTTCTGCATGGCCGGATGCCGGAGTCCGCGGAGCGCGCGGAATTTGCACAGGATCTAGCCAGGCGGCGCGCCCCGCCCAACGCAGCGATCGAGGCGCTTCACGAGGCGGGCACCGCGAAGGCGGCGCCCATGGACGCGCTGCTCATGGCGACACCCTTTCTCAGGATGGGCCGCGAGGAAGACCCTTTCGAAGATGCGTTGACCGCGATTGCGGCGTTTCCAGCAATCGTGGGAGTCTACTGGCGCGCCCGCAGCGGGGAGCCGCCGGTTCCGGTGCGCGCCGATCTCCCGCACGCGGCGCACTACCTGCATCAATTGACGGGCACAGAGCCGTCTCCGGAGCGCGCCCGTGCGTTGGAAACGTATCTGAGCACGGTCTGCGACCACGGCCTGAACGCGTCTACGTTTGCGGCGAGAGTGATCGTTTCCACGCGATCAGATGTGATCTCCGCGATCACGGGCGCGCTGGGGGCGCTGAAAGGCCCGTTACATGGCGGGGCGCCCGGCCCGGCGCTCGACATGGTGTTCGAAATCGGGACTCCGGAGCGCGCCGAGACGGTCATTCGCGCCAGGCTCGACCGGGGCGAGCGGCTGATGGGATTCGGACATCGCGTCTATAAGGTGCGTGACCCGCGAGCGGATGTGTTGGCCCAAGCCGTCGAGCGATTCTACGCGAGCGGCGTCGATCGGGGCCTCTATGACCTGGCGCGCAGCGTGGAAACGACGGCGGTGCGCCTGCTGCGCGAACGCAAGCCGGACCGGCGGCTGGATACGAACGTGGAATTCTACACGGCGCTACTGCTGCATGGCTTGGGACTGCCGACGGATCTATTTACTCCGACCTTCGCCGTGGGCCGCGTGCTCGGCTGGTCCGCCCATTGTTTGGAGCAACTACGAGAGGGAAGGCTGATCCGGCCGCAATCCACGTATATCGGTCCGACCGCGCTTCGTTACGAAGGCGCTCCGCAGAGTGTAGCGTCCGTCCAGGGGCCGTCCGTATAACAGACCCTACAGGGCGACGATTCTCACGAGTGCGCTCCGCGTAGTGCCGCGGGCGGAAACTGTACTACTCTGTGGTATTGCAACCGGCCCATTCACAACGCGGCCACCGGCACCGGCAATCGCGGGGGTCGCCTTGGCTGAACGGTATTGTCCAGGATGTGCGCTATGCCATTCGCGCCTTCCGGCGCAGCCTTGGATTCACTCTTACCGCCATCGCGATGCTTGCTCTGGGCATCGGGGTCAATGCGGCTGTCTTTACGGTAACGAACGCGGTCCTGTTCAAGGGATTCGCGCATGTTTACAGGAACGATCGCCTCGTGTACATCAGCGACGGCGGTTGCTGCGTTTCCTATCCGGATTTTGAGGACTACCGCGCTCAAGCGAAGTCGTTCGAGGGAATGGCGATCGTCCATGGAGTGGGAATCATTCTCAGTGATGAGCGCGGCTTTGCGGAGAATCTCTCCGCGAACGAAAATAGTGCGGATACTTTCAAAGTGGTTGGTCAGAGACCGATTCTTGGGCGGGATTTTACACTCTCCGACGAGATGTCCGGGGCGGCCCCGGTTGCGATCCTGAACTACGGCTTCTGGGACCGCCGGTACGGAAAGGATCCAACGATTATCGGCCGGATGTTACGGATGAACGGCGCCCCAACGAAGGTGATCGGCGTCATGCCGCAAGGGTTCTCCTTTCCCCAGAAGGTAGACGTATGGGTGCCGCTGGTGACGACTACCAGCGTCCGAAAACGAGAAAACCGCGACACATGGTGCGTTGTGGGCCGCATGGCCGAGGGCGTCACCATCGAGAGGGCCCGCTCGGAAATAGAAACCATTGGCAGGCGGCTGGCGAGAGCCTACCCGCTTACGAATCGAAACTTCCGTCCCGTTGTACAGAGTTTCCCGAGGTTCTTCATAGGCCCTAATGCCGCCTCGATCTACGGGTCCATGTGGGGCGCCGTCGGCTTTGTGCTCGTGATCGCCTGCGCCAACCTGGCGAATCTCCTGCTGGCCCGGGCGATGGGCAGGTCCCGCGAGATTTCCGTCCGCATTGCACTGGGCGCGGGAAGGTGGAGGATCATCCGGCAACTCCTGATCGAGAGCCTGATGCTCTCGGCGGTGGGCGGCTTCCTCGGCTGGTGGATCGCCAAATGGGGAGTACGGACCTACGCGATCGCCATGGCGAATAAGTCGTCCTGGCTGGTCATCGACTATACAATGGACCATCGCGTTTTTGAGTATCTCATCGCGATTTCGATCGGAACGGGAATCCTGTTCGGCGTCGCGCCGGCGCTCCGCCTCTCCCGACTCGACGTCAACGTCGGATTGAAAGATGGCGGCCGCGGCGCCACCGGGGGCAGGAGCGGAAAGCATCTATCCGCCCTCCTGGTCGCCGGAGAAATGACGCTGGCCGTAGTGCTGCTGGCGGGAGCCGGGGTGATGATCCGCAGCTTTCTGAAGATCCACAATGCGGATATGGGGGTGAACACCACCAACGTCCTCATCGGATCGGTGAATCTGCCTACTGACAAATATCTCCGTCCAGAGCCGCGGATTTCGTTTTACGACCGCCTCAAAACCCGTATGGAAGCGATCCCCGGTGTGGAGTCGATAGCCATGGCCGACACCCTTCCCTCGTGGAACGCCAGGCGTCTCCCGTTCGAACTGGCTGGCGCTCCGCCCGGCATTGATCAACAAGATGCCGAGCAGGGCCGCCCCACGCTCTTGGAGTTGACCATCAGCCCGGGATACTTCCGGACACTAGGAGCGGCGGTGCTCTCCGGCCGCGAGTTCCGCGACGCCGACGGACTATCGGGAGTTCCGGTGGCGATCGTGAACCAGCGGTTCGCCAGGCAGTATTGGCCGGGAGAAGACCCAGCCGGCAAACGTCTTCGGTTATTCGACAAAACGGGGCCGGGAGTGTGGCTGGCGGTGGTTGGCGTCGCGTCGAATATCATTCAGAATGACGTGACCCGGCAAAAATTCGAACCCTCGGTTTACTTGCCCTACCGGCAAAAACCGGGAGGCGGGATGTGGGTTTTCGCGCGGACCCGCGTCCCGCCCGACAGCCTCGCGACGGCTTTTCGACGTGAGGTGCAAGCGCTGGATTCCGATCTGCCGATGTATGGCCCCTTCACTCTGACGGAACACCTGGAGGTGTATTGGGACAGCCGGTTCTATGGAGTTCTGTTCCTGATTTTTGCGGCCGTTGCGCTCCTGCTTGCTTCGATCGGCTTGTACACGGTCATTGCGCATGCGGTGAGCCAGCGCACGCAGGAGATTGGAATCCGGCTGGCGATGGGGGCGACGGCAGGCGACGTTCTCAAACTCGTGCTGGCGCAGGGAATGATTCCCCTGGGAATCGGTCTGACCATCGGATTGGCGGCGTCGTTGGCCGTCAATCGCCTCCTGCAATCGATGCTCGTCCAGGTATCACCCTCCGACCCGATCACACTGGTAGCCGCGTCTGCCCTGTTGGTCTTTTCCGCCACGCTGGGTTGTCTGATACCGGCACGCCGCGCGATGCGTGTCAATCCTGTGGTCGCGTTGAGATACGAATAGAACGCTACGCTAAGCGGCCATGATGCGGCGGATCCGAGCGACGACGAGCGCCAGGAGGAGCGTGCAGATGGGCGGCAGAACCCCGGTGTGAATTTTCGCGATTTGGAAGATGATCGCGCCGAGCATAATGAGCGCCAGCAGGCGCGCCGCCCGGAGGCTGAATTGTGGAATCAAAATACCAACCGCACCGATGATTTCCAGTACGCCCGTGAAGTACATGAACCACGTACCCCAACCAACCTTGTTGAACATGTCCACCATGGTGGGATTGCCAGTCAGCTTAAGGCCGCCGACGAACAAAAACTCCAGCGCCAGCAGGACGCTCACAATCCACACAATGATGTTGCGGGCTCGCCGCCGCCTTTGGGTCCTTGGGTCCACTGATGCGCTTGCCATGATTGATCCTCGATGCATTCCAGAGTACCAGGGTTAGGCGGCGGGCGCGCTCGCTCCAGGGGTCAGCCATTCTTCCGAACGACCCACGTGGTCATCGATCGCTGATTCTGAACGATGGTGGTCTTCAATGGGTCCATCAGTCGCCCGCCCAGGTCCTCCGTGAGTTGGATCAGGCGGGCCTCATCCACCAGGTACCGTTGCGAACCATCCGGCAGCCCGTATCGATTTCCCTCCAGTTGGTGGACCCGTTGTTCCATGCCGATGTTGGAGGCGAGACGGCAAAAGAGCAGGCCGCCCGGTTTTAGAACCCGCCAAGTGCCGCTCACCATGGCTGCGAATTGTTGGTCGCCGGCCGCGAAATGGAGTACGGCACTACTGAGCACCACATCGGCGAAGGCGTCGGGGAACGATGTGTCTTCGATCGTTTCCACACGAAAGTTGGTGGCGGGGAGATCGGGCGCGAGGGATTGGACCAGGCGGCGCAGGTCTTCCACCGCGCGTGGGTCCACGTCGACGCCAAAGACTTCGTATCCCTCGCGCAGAAAGTAGACAAGGTTGCGGCCGGACCCGCAGCCCATATCGAGGACTCGCATCCCCGGTACGATGCGGTCCCGAAGGAGTTGATCGAAGAGATAGATGTCGATTGGGCCAAACTGTTCGTAGAGAGGGGGCATGGAGACTTACCGATCATACGAAATGGGCGATCGGCAGGGAGCGTCGGCGCCGGACGGGTTAGGATGTTTCGAGAGAGGTGGGAGGGGCGGTGTTGCGTATTGAAATGACGAAACCGCCGGATGGCGGTGGAGTTCTGCGCTGTACCTGGCAAGATGGCTCGGTCACTTGGCAGAAGCGGACGCGACACGCCGCGCATTTCGCCTGGCAGCCGAAGGATGGGACGTGGCCGACACCAGCGGCAAAGGCGCGCGCGGCGCTCTTCCCGCCGAGGCCATTGAAGTGGAACGGGTGGTTGGCCTCTTCGATTTCGAACGGGGTTCCGGTGTCCTCTGGAGTGTCGAAGAGTTTAATGATTTTGCTCCGCGGGCATTCACAGTTGCGGAGATTCAGCGGGTCCGGGCGCTTCGCGGGGCGCTGTTCACAGCACTGGTCGGCCGTGACGCCGGGCCAAAAACTGGAACTGCAGTTCGAGGTCCCTTCAGCGGCATCGTCCTGAGAGGATGCCTTGCCTTCCCTTCCGGCCTCTAGCAAAGGTTGGTTGCTCGGACACGGCTGCCGCCAGGGATGCTAGTCACGATGGCGAAGAAGTTTTAACCTGGATTCAATGAAACCATTGGAGCTGTTGCTGGCATTCATTTTCTGTGCCGGCCCGGTTCTTACCCAGCCGGCACCAAGCGGCGATGATTACCGGCTCGCCTTACCCGATCACAGGGGACAGCTAAAGTGGTCCATAAACGGATTCAACATCATCGAAAGCTCGGCTAAACCCAATGGGCGGGAGATTGGATTGCGCGGCCGCGACGCCTCGGAACGGCTAACCTTTCTCGGCTTTCTTTTCCTTGCGCCCGAGAACGCGCCGATGACCAGCGGGACCTGCCGCGATGGGGTGCTCGCTCAGGAGAAAAAGACGAATGCGACGCTGAAGATTCTGAAGATAACCGACATTCCGCAACCGGCTGGCTTGTCTGTCACGTTGGTGATGTATACCACCGCGAATCGTGACGGTTCCCTAGGGTACCGAGTGCGAGGTTTTGTGGCCACTGGTGATATTTGTGGTGACCTGGAGTTCTTCAGCCACGACCAGATTAGCGCCGATGATGCGGATTTAAGGAAGGTCTTTTTGAGCCTTCAGTTGGATCCCGGGTACGTGCCGCAGTTCGGCGACCTGGCTCTATATGCGCAGATTCTGCTTGAACAACACGAGTATCGGGCAGCAGCGCCGATCTTTGAGAGGGCATTGAAGGCAGTGCCATCCGACGGCGCTCCGTTTCCGTCCGCTAAATTGGCCCTCCGGGTTATGCGAGATCAAACCGGGATGGCCTACGGGATCGCGGGCGATTTGACGGAGGCTCGCCGCATTTTCGAAGAGGGCACGGCTAAAGACCCGGATTACCCGATGAACTACTACAATCTGGCCTGTGCCGATGCAAGCGAAAACAAACTCTCAGAGGCGAGAATCCGTCTGCAGCAGGCCTTCGATCGGAAGGCCAACGTGAATCCCGGCGAGTCCTTGCCCGTTCCAACCGAAGACGATTCCTTCCTTCCATATAAAAGCAATAAGGAATTCTGGACCTTTCTGGAACGGCTTCAGGCGGACAGGTAGTGGGAGCGCTTCGGCCAGGCGGCGATTCCGACTGGCTTGACGGCGAAGACACAGGCAGGAATGCCTGTGCTACCGGGCGGGCAAGCTCCGCGGAGGGCTTGCGTCCGGGCCGGCACTTGCATACAATCGCGTCGTGATTCGACTGTAGAAGGAGGTCTGACATCATGAGCAAAAGAGTTTTGCATTCGGGAATAGTGACTGTCCTGGCCGTGCTCCTGGCCGCTATGCTGGCGGCACTGGGTGGGGCTCAAGTCAAGAGCGACACGGTCCGCGTTGGCAATGCCGACCTGGGCGGGGTGGTGAGCAGCGCCAAGGGGGCCGAGGCGGGCGTCTGGGTGATTGCCGAAACCACCGACCTGCCCACCAAATTTGTCAGGATCGTCGTCACGGATGATCAGGGGCGCTACCTGGTGCCGGATCTTCCCAAGGCAAACTTCAATGTGTGGGTGCGCGGCTATGGGCTGGTGGATTCACCGAAGGTGAAAGCCGCACCGGGTCAAACCTTGAACCTGAAAGCGGTCGTGGCGCCGGACAAGAAGGCTGCCGTCGAATATTATCCGGCGCTGTACTGGTTCTCGTTGCTGCAAGTACCGCCCAAGAGCGACTTCCCCGGCACGGGGCCGTCCGGGAACGGTATTGCTACGAGCGTTAAGAGCCAGGGCGAGTGGATTCGCAACATCGTCAACACGGATGGCTGCACGGGCTGTCATCAAATGGGCGACAAGGCCACACGCGAGATTCCCAAGAGTATCCTCAGTCAGGTCCACGAAAGCAAAGCCGCCTGGGATCTCCGGATTAAGGCAGGCCAGGCGGGCGGCGGGATGAGTGCCCGCTTCGACCAGGTCGGGCGCCAGCGCGCGCTGGCGATGTACGCGGACTGGACGGACCGGGTTGCCCGCGGAGAGCTGCCGTCTGCTGCTCCTTCGCGTCCTCAGGGCCGCGAGCGCAACGTGGTCGTCACTCTCTGGGACTGGGCAGATCCGAAAGTCTATCTGCATGACGCCATCGCGAGCGACAAACGGAATCCGACCGTGAACGCCAACGGCCTCATATACGGAGCGCTGGAAGAGAGTGGCGATTACCTGACGGTCGTCGATCCGAAGACCAACGCGACCAGCCAGGTGAAGCTGAGGGTTCGCGATCCGCAGACGCCGAGCTCCTTCGCTACGAAGCCGGCGGCGCCGTCGCCGTACTGGGGCGACGAAGCGATCTGGAACAGCCAGACGACGGTCCACAGCTTCTCGATGGACAAGCAGGGTCGGGTGTGGGCTGCGGCGCGCGTCCGCAAGCCCCAGACGCCGGCATGGTGTCAGGCGGGATCGGATCATCCGTCGGCCAAGTTGTTCCCGATTGCTAACGGGCAGCGAGGGCTGGAACTCTACGAGCCCAAAACCAAAGAGACGACGACCATCGACACCTGCTTCACCTGGGGCCACGTGAATTTCGACGACCGCGATGTGCTGTGGTCGTCGTTCGGGCCGACCGGCGTCGAGGGGTGGTTCGACACCAGGATATGGGACAAGACACACGACGAGAAGAAAGCGCAGGGCTGGAGCGCGTTCGTCCTCGATTACAACGGAAACGGGAAGCGCGACGCTTACACCGAACCGGATCAGCCGGCCGATCCGACTAAAGACAAGCGGATCAACGTGTCTTTCTATGGCGACTCGCCGGCGCCGGACGGCTCGGTCTGGGGCTCGGTCCTGGGAATGCCGGGCGCGCTGGTCCGTTTCAACCCGGGATCTCACCCGCCCGAGACGGCGCTGTCTGAATACTACGAGGTACCGTGGAACAACCCGAAGGCGCCGGTCGAGGGCTTCGCGCCCCGCGGCATGGACGTCGACAGCAAGGGCGTCGTCTGGACCGTGCTCTCGAGTGGACACTACGCCAGCTTCGACCGCACCAAGTGCAAGGGCCCGCTCAACGGCCCGGCCGCCGCGACGGGGCAGCACTGTCCCGAAGGCTGGACGCTGTATACGTTCCCCGGTCCGAACTACAAGGGAGCCGCGGAAAACGGCAGCGCCGACTCGGCGTACTATAACTTCGTTGATCGGTTCGACATGCTCGGCGCCGGCAAGGACGTGCCGCTTGCCACCGGCAATCTGTCCGAGGGATTGCTGGTGCTGGTGGACGGCAAGTTCCTGACGCTGCGTGTGCCGTATCCCATGGGCTACTACGCCAAAGGCCTGGACGGCCGCATTGATAATCCGAATGGCGGGTGGAAGGGGAAGGGGATCTACACGCCCATTTCGACGCGAGCGCCCTTCCACATGGAAGGCGGCAAAGGGACGCCGCCCAAGCTGGTTAAGTTTCAGATGCGGCCGGATCCGTTGGCGAACTAAAACTAGCCAGGGGTCTCGCGATCGCCGGGTTCGTCTTCGAGAATGTCTCGCAGTCGCAAATCGACGATTCGGTAGACTTGGCGGAGGGCTTCGCGGAATTCTTCTTCGGGCACGGATTCCCCGCGGCGCTCCAGGGCTTCCAAGATGTCGTGCTTGGTGCTGCCTCTTACGGCGAACAGGAAAGGGAAACCGAATTTGGCGCGGTAGGCGGAGTTCAGGCGGTGGAGGCGGTCGAATTCTTCGGGGGTGAGGCGATCGAGACCGGCGCCGGATTGTTCTGCGGTGGAGGCATCGCTGAGGCGCGCGCGGGTTCCGAGATCGGGATGGGCGCGGAGGAGCGCAAGCTGCTCTTCGGGTTGGGCGGCCTCGACCTGACGGACCATCGCGCGGTGCAAGGCTTCGAGACTGGAGAACGGCCGGACGGGCCAGACACGTTCGGATACCCAAGGGGAGTCCTCGAAGACCCAGCCGATGGCTGCCGCGAACGGCTCGAGATCGAGCGCATTCAACTCAGCCACGGTCATAAACGATCGACCCCTCGACACGCACCTGGCGGACACTCTCCTGGCCGGCCAACGTGAATAGCGCGGCCAGAACGCTTTCGGGATCTTCGGCCTGTTCGACGACAGCCGCGAGCGGGCTCGCCTCAGGTGGGCGGAGGTAGACGAGGTCGGCAGATTTGCCCGGTTGGAAATCTCCGATGTCGTGCGCCAGCCCGAGGGCTTCGGCGCCCGCGCGCGTGGCGAGGTACAGCAGATGATCGGCACCCAACGGCATGCCTTGGGGAGCAATGCGCTGCAAGAGGTAGGCCTGCAGAGCTTCCTTGAGGAGACCGAAGCCGGTACCGGCGCCGACGTCGGTGCCGAGGGCGCAACGCACGCCCGCTTCGATGTGGCGACGCATGGGAAAAATGCCGCTGCCGAGAGTGGCGTTACTAGAAGGGCAATGCGCGACGGCCGCGCCGCCGGCTGCGAGGCGCGCCAACTCGGAGGCGGTGGAGTGGACGTTGTGGGCCAGCACCGCGGCGGGCCCGGCCAGGCCGAAACGTTCGTAGACCGCGAGGTAATCCTGCGCCCATGGGAACAGGTGGGCAACCTCCGCGATCTCTTCCAGGTTCTCATTGAGGTGAGTTTGCGCGCGCAGACCGGCGTGCTCGCGTAGGAGAGACTGGCAGACTTCCAGCATCGCTTCGGAAGTGGAGAGCGCGAAGCGCGGGGTGACCGCATAGTGCAGGCGGCCGCGTCCGTGGAAACAGCGGATCAGACTGGTGCTGTCGCGGTAGGCGGCTGCGGGGGTCTGGTGGAGTTCCGGGCGCAGGCGCCGGTCGGCGAGAACCAAGCCGCTGATGAGGCGCAGACCGGCGGCTTCCGCGGTTTCGAATAAGGCAGCAGTAGCCGGGACGAAGTGCGCCCCAAAGACGAGGGCGGTGGTGGTGCCATGACCGGCGAGGGCGAGCACGAACCGGCGCGCGGTATCGTGGGCGTAGGATTCGTCGGCCATGCGGGCTTCCTCGGGGAGGGCGCGGTGTTCGAGCCAGTCGAGCAGGGAACGGCCGAGGCCGCCCAGGACCCTTAGCTGCGGGAAGTGCACGTGGGTGTCGATGAAGCCGGGCAGCAAGAATCCGCCGCGGAGGTCGGTGGTGGCAGAGTCGGGATGAGCGGCGCGGATCTGGCCGTAGTCGCCGCTGGCGGCGATGCGGCCGTTGCGGAGGAGCAGGCCACCATCCCAGTGACACGCGAGGGCGCGCGGTTCGACGAAGGGATTGCGGGGGGTATGGAACAGGGGTGCGCGCAGCAACTCGCCCCCGCAGGGGGGATTCACTGGCGAGCGGCTCCCGCGGTTGGCGCGGCCCAGGACTCGCGCTCGGAGCGGGCGCGCCGCACGGCGAAGAAGACGCGCTCGGGGGTGGCGGGGCTGTCGAAGGTTACGGGGCCGCCACGACCGAAGGCGGCAACCGCATCGCGGATGGCCTCCCGCACGGAAATCGCCAGCATGAGTGGTGGCTCGCCTACGGCTTTGCTGCCGAAGACCACGCCGGGCTCCGCGGCGCGCTCCAGAAAGCTCACTTCAAATACCTCGGGAACCTCCGACCATGAGGGAAGCTTGTAGGTGGACGCGCCGGCGGTGGCGAGGCGGCCCTGGGCGTCCCAAAGGAGTTCTTCCAAGGTCAGCCAGCCTACGCCCTGGAGGAAGCCGCCTTCCACTTGGCCGCGATCGACCACCGGGGAAAGGGAGTCGCCGACATCTTGCAGAAGGTCGGTGCGAAGAAGCCGGTACTCGCCGGTGAAGCCATCGATTTCGATCTCCGAGACAGCGGCCCCGTAGGCGAAGTAGTAGAACGGGTGGCCGTGGCCTCTCTGGTAGTCGAAATGGATCTCGGGCGTGCGGTAGAAGCCCTGTGCGAAGAGCGGGACGCGCTGGCGATAGGCGGCCTCACAAACCTGCCGGAAGGAAATCGACTGTTCCAGGCGCCCTTCCGAAAACACAAGACCGCCGGCAAAGCGAACGGCCGCGGCGTCGCAGCCGAGCAGGGCGGCGGCCACGGGCGCCAGGCGCCGCTGAATCTGCGCACAGGCATCGACGACGGCCGCCCCGTTAAGATCGGTGCTGGCCGAGGCCGCGGTGGCGGAGGTGTTGGGGACTTTGTCGGTGCGCGTGGCCATGACGCGTACCGGCTCGGCGGGCGTACCCAGGCTCTCGGCGGCGATCTGGCGGATCTTTGTGTGCAGGCCCTGGCCCATCTCGGTGCCGCCGTGATTCACCTGGACGCTGCCATCCCGGTAGACCAGCACCAGCGCGGCCCCCTGGTTATAAAGGGTGGCGGTGAACGAGATGCCGAATTTCGCTGGCGTGATGGCGAGGCCGCGCTTGCGATAGGGATGAACGGCATTGAATTGTTGGATCTGTTCGCGGCGCTCGTCGAAGCGGCTGGTTTGCTTCAACTGATGCCAGATGACGCCGATGCGGCCGGCATCTTTCACGGTCTGGCCGTAGTGGGTGGTGTCGCCTTCGCTATAAAGATTGCGCTCGCGGACGATCTCGGGCGGAAGCGAGAGGCGGCGCGCGGCCTGGTCGAGGATCTCTTCGATCACCAGCATGCCTTGGGGCCCGCCGAAGCCGCGGAAGGCGGTTTGCGAGGTCTTGTGCGTGCGGCAGGCGTAGCCGGTGAGTTCGACGGCCGGCAGTAAGTAGGAGTTGTCGGCATGGAACAAGGAGCGCCAGAGGATGGCTTCCGAGAAATCGAGGCACCAGCCGCCGTCGGAGTAGAGCCAGATGCGCACGCCTTGGAGGCGGCCGTCGGAGTCGAAGCCTGCCGTGTAACGGGCCAGGAACGGATGGCGCTTGCCGGTGAGGGCCATATCGAGAGCGCGAGTGAGGCGGACACGGACGGGGCGGCGGGTTTTCCAGGCGCCGAGGGCCGCAATGGCTGCCCAGCAGTTCGACTGAATTTCCTTGCCGCCGAAAGCGCCGCCCATGCGCAGGCACTCGACGGTCACCTGGTTGCGTGGCAGGTTGAGCACGCGGCCGACGATTTCCTGGGCCTCGGTGGGATGCTGGGTAGAGCATTCCAGGGCCACGCCGCCGGTTTCATCGAGCCAGGCGAGGGAGCACTGGGTCTCCAGGTAGAAGTGTTCCTGGCCGCCGATGGAGAGTTCGCCGTCGAATTGCAATGCGCTGGATCGGATCACGGAGGTATCGCCACGCGACAAGCACGCGGGTCCCACGAGAAAACTTTCCGCGGCGATGGCGTCCTGGATGTTGAGGATGGCGGGTAGCGGCTGGTACTCGACTTGAACGCGCGCTGCACCCCGGCGGGCCGTTTCCAAAGTTTCACCGAGCACCCAGGCGACCGGCTGCTGGTGGAACATGACTTCAACGGGGAAGAGGGGCTCGTCGCGGCGGTTGGGACCGATGTTGGCCTCGCCCGGAACGTCGGCGGCGGTGAGGGTAGTGCACACGCCGGGCTCGTCAAGGGCGGGAGAGGCATCGAGGGCCGTAACTGACGCGTGGGCATGCGGGGCGAGTACGGGCCACGCGTGCAAAACGCCCGGAAAGCGGGCGAGCAAGTCGTCGGTGTAGAGGGCTTCCCCGGTGACGTGGCCGCGGGCGCTCTCATGAGGGAGGAGTTGGCCGGTGATCTTCATGCGGCGGCCTCCTGCTGCTCCCACCAGAACTTTTCGACGAGGCTCTGCGCCACGGCGAGACGGTACTCGGCCGAGCCCCGATGATCACTGATGGGCTGCAGGGTGCGGGCCAGAACGGACTGCACGCGCTCGACGGCGGACTGGTTCCATCGGCGGAAGAGGACGGCCTCTTCGGCGGAGTCCGGGAGCAGCGGCACCGGGGCCACTCCGCCGAACGAAAAGCGCGCTCGTGAGATCAGGCCACCCCGATCGAAGTCCAGCGACATAGCGGCGGCCACGGTGCTTATGTCGTCCATGCGCCGCTTGGCCACCTTATAGAAGCGGAGAACGGCGGGCAGGGGCTTGGGAATTTCGATGGCGGTGAGAACTTCGGCCGGTTCCAGGAGCGTGCGGCGGTAAGCAAGGAAGAAGGAGGCAAGGGGCACGGTACGGCGGCCGCGCACGGAGGCGAGGTGCAGAATAGCGCCGAGTGCCAGCAGCAATGGCGCTCCATCGCCGATAGGCGACGCGGTTATCAGGTTGCCGCCGAGAGTGGCGCGATTGCGGATGGGCGGGGAGGCGAATAACTTGATCCATTCACGGAAGGCCGGGGGTGCGTGAAGCCATCGGGTCGCAATCTCGTTGAGCGGCAGCGCTGCGCCGAGTAGGACGCGATCGGGTGTCTCGGAAAACTCACGCAACTCGGCGATCGCCTCGAGGCTGACCAGATGGGGGAAGCGGCGGGCGCGCAGGTTCGATTCGACGCACAGATCGGTGGCGCCGGCGACCAGTTTCGCGTCGGGATTCATAGAGAGAATCGCGAGGCATTCCGGAATGGTCGCGGGCCGGGAAAAGCGCGGATCGAAGACCGCTTCGATTGGCGGCGCGGGCCGCGACAGGCGCTCGCGAAATTCGTCCGGCGGAGGGGGGCCGAGGGCAAGGGCGGCATCGCGGATGGGGCGGTAGCCCGTGCAGCGGCAGAGATTGCCTCCGAGTTCGTGGGTATCGCACGGGCCTGCGCGGCCGGGACGGTACTGTTCGGCAAAGAGGCTCATCACAAAGCCGGGAGTGCAATAGCCGCATTGCGATCCGCCGGCTTCGGCCATGGCTTTTTGCGCGTCCGCGAGTTCCCCGCCGGCGGCCAGCGATTCGACGGTGTAGATCTCCTGGCCCGCCGCCATGGGAAGGAACATCAGGCAGCTATTGACAGGACGGTAGGCGCTGCCGTCGTTGTGCCCCGCGACCATGAGGACGGTGCAAGCGCCGCATTCGCCTTCGGCGCAGCCCTCCTTGGCGCCGGTCAGACCTCGCTCGCGCAAAAAGTCGAGAAGGGTGATGTGGGTAGAAGTAATTTCGAAGGAAATTGGCCGGCCGTTGAGCAGAAACTCCAAGGAAATGGCCTCAAACACCCATTATCGAAGGAGTGTAGCACACCCGTGTTGCGTTATGATTTTGGAGCACGTGCCCGAACTTCTGTATCAATCCGATGTCGTGGTAGTGGGCGGGGGAAATGCCGCGATGTGTGCGGCTCTCAGCGCGCGCGAGGCGGGGGTGAGTGTCACGGTGCTGGAGTGCGCTCCCCGGGAGTTCCGCGGGGGGAACAGCCGTCATACGCGGAATATGCGGTGCATGCACGAAGCGCCGACGGAGGTGCTGACCGAAGCTTATCCGGAGGAGGAGTACTTTGGGGATCTGATGCGGGTCACCGGAGGGGAGACCAATGAGCGGCTGGCGCGGTTGGCGAT